>OLFY01000041.1_pt1 | contig 184288 bp, 172 predicted proteins | sample 1605611 | NCBI WGS metagenome assembly OLFY01 (sample SAMEA3888923, study PRJEB22519) | human gut metagenome | biome: human gut; feature: human-associated habitat; material: faeces | place: Denmark | collected 2011 | reverse complement strand
GGGAAAAACCATTGACAACTTTTCTTTTCCTCTTGGAATGCGCACTTTGAAGATGAATACGATGTTATCTTTAGATGGATTCCGAGTTTGTATCACCGGAAGCAGCAGCAGGGGAAAATGCCTGATTGTACAGCCGATGATGCAATTTGTATCAGATCCATCATGGATACAATACTTGAAGTATCTGGAAAATTTTGTAAGAAAACTACAAAAAGATCCGAAAAGGAAGTATTGCGAAAAGTATGATAAAATCACAAAAGAAAAAAATTCAATGCTCTACGATCTTTACATTGAAAAAATGCAGTATTCTATTTATACAAAACGACAAAATATTGAAAAAACTTTGCAGACCTTACTTAATGGTAAATCTCTCTTTGAACAATTAGATATAAATGAACAATGTCTTGTCCTATTGAATATACATTCAGTATTTGGGCGAATGACAAATGGATGTGATTTAACTCTAATCGGTGGGAAAAAATCAGCAGCAGCTACATCGTCTTTCAGTGCAATAATGTCAAATTGGAAAAAGAAGTATTCTGATGTAAGAATTATAGATCAATCGCCAGCAGGGTTAATTGAAAAAGTATCAAATAATCTTTTGAAGCTTATTGATGATTAGTCATACTAAACAAGGCTGCCGTAAAGTTATACTTTACGGCAGCCTTGTTCATTATAGGAACCTGGTTCCGGAATCACATTTTTATTTTTTTACATGTATGCTCTGAGAAGAAATTGTATTCTGGAAAAAAATAATATTTTAATGTTTGTCCTGATATTCCATCCTTTCTTTTTAAAATGTTCAAATCTATTCTATTGAAGTCAAGTCTATTCAAACTAAGCATAGTTTCTGCACTATACTCAATATCTCCAGTTCCTTTAAATGATTGTATGCTAATTCCGCTGTTGTCATAACTTTCCCGGTTGACTGATGAAATTAGAATAACAGGAATGTGATGTAAAAAAGCAAGTTGTCGTAATTTACTGATATTATAATCTATCATCTGCTTATCCGACAGAAAATAATGACGCTCTGGTTGTGCAATAATCTGAAGGTAATCAATAAATACAACGGGATGTTTCCCTGTTTCTATAACAAATTCATTTATAGAATTATAAATATAATCCGAAGATATACTTTTGGTTGCTGTATCGTTATCTATGATATGTATGCGATCTGAAAATTTTTCAATGTGTTCTGAAGACAGAAAAATTCTAGCCCAATCATCATTTGTTAATTTCATTCTTGATTTTGAATCTAATAGAAAATTACTTGGATAGGACATATTAGCATCACCATCAGAATCTATGAAACTCTGCATACTTAAAAGTTTTGACACTAGAATAGCTTCCATCATCTCAAGCGAAAAAAATATACATTCTTTTCCTGATTGAGCCATATTCCGCATGACCTGTAAAACAAAAGCTGTTTTTCCGGCTGATGGTGTCGCACCAACGAAATGCAGCCCTGATTGATAACCTCCACCAAGAATACTATCTAAATTTGAGAATCCTGTAGGGATCTTCTCGATAAGTATATTATCGTTTTTTTTATCTTTCATTTTCAATAAAGTGCTAGTAATAGAATTCATATTTTAATTCCTCCTTTTCCATGTATTAATATGGAACTAGAGATCAGATCATGGATGATGCAAAAATTATCCATATCTGTGATGTATACGATGCTCTTGCGTCTGATCGACCATACAGGTGTGCTTGGCCGGATGAGGAGGTTCTGCAGTATATTCGGGAACAGAGTGGTCATATGTTTGCCCAAGAATTAACCAACATTTTTTTTAATGAAAACGAAAGATGAGTAGCCAACAAAAAGAGATACCAGATACGCTGGTGTCTTTTTTTATACAAAACTACCATATTAAAAGTGTATCAAATGTTTTTACAAAATTGCACAAATGGTTCGTAGGCCGTTTTTCTTAGATATTTGAGGTTTGAGAGTAGTGTAATTTTGTATGGGTACAAAGCTCAAAGATGTTTTTCAAGAGTGGGTGGACAGTTTGAGAGTAGTGTAATTTTCTAGGGGTACAAAGCGGTTGTGGCGTTTATGAACTGTTCGGTTCCGTTTGAGAGTAGTGTGATTTTGTGGAGGTGTAAAACTAAAAGTTGTCTTATTATTGATTGTGTTTGAGAGTAGTGTAATTTTGTAAAGGTGCAAAGCTGCCACCATTTTACAATTCAGAGCATGGAGGTTGTAATTTTGAAAAATAAAAAAGATATAATTCCAATCCTAATAGCAATCTGTCCATATATATATATTGGTGGAGTGCTAGTTACCAAAAGCTATATTCCGTTTTCCATTCCAGTTTTTGCAATGTATTTCTTGTTGATATCTGTCCTATATACTGGCAGTATCATTTACGTGATTTGTAAAAAAGATCAGACAGATTTAGCTTCTTTCGGTTTGCTTATCGCAGTTGCGCACTTTCCACTCCAAATAATCGGAGTCATGGTGTCAGCTGGATCTATGTTTATTGTTTTTGTTCCATTTTTCACACTACCGGTTGCTGCCGTAAACATAATACTTTGGAGCATTCTGTATGTTGATCTTTTGCTGTGCAGTGTATATGGAGTGAAAGCAGTTTTCATGTTAGACAAAACTTTTTTTAGCAAAAAAATTTTCTTAAGCATTTCTCAATTCTTTTTTTGCTGTAATGTAATCGGATCTTTTTTAATCTTCTTAGAAGCAAAAAAGCAAAAAGAGAACACATCTGTATAGGTAGTTTGCGGGTCTTCCATTATGGGAGGCCTGTCTTTTTGCAAAAATATCGAGCTCATCGCAAAAAGATATAATAAATACAGAAATCGAATCTAAGGAGGGTTACTTATGTCTTTACAATTTATTTTTGGAAATTCAGGAAGCGGAAAATCAACTTATCTGCGATCAGATATCATCAAAAGCTCTGTTGAGCACCCAGAAAAAACACATATCATGCTTGTACCGGAGCAGTTTACCATGCAGACACAAAAAGATTTGTGTTTTGCACATCCTGCAAAAGGAATCTTAAACATAGATGTATTAAGCTTCGAAAGACTTGCGTACCGAATTTTCCAGGAAGTCGGTCATGACAGTCGAACAATTATTGATGATGAAGGGAAAAATTTAATTCTTAGAAGAGTTGCCGGAGAATGCAAGGACGAATTAGTGATCCTTAAGAAAAATCTGAAAAAACAGGGATATATCAATGAAGTAAAATCTATTATTTCTGAATTTACTCAGTACGGAGTAGGGCCGGAGCAGTTAACGCATATGATAGAAAGCACTGATTCCGGAAGCTATCTTCATTATAAGCTGCAGGATATCAAAAGAGTTTATGATGCTTTTGAGGACTACATACAGGAAAAATATTTTACCAAAGAAGAGCTGCTAGACGTATTATGCGAATCCGTGCCAAAATCCAATATCATAAAAAACAGTGTGATCTGCATGGATGGGTTTACCGGGTTTACGCCTGTTCAGGTCCGTCTAATTTGTGAATTATTGAAATTTAGCGATAAAGTTATGATTACAGTTGATATAGATAAAAGAGAGAATCCGTATCAGTATACACATCCGTATCAGCTTTTTGCCTTAAGCAAACATATGGTAACTTCGTTAACCGACATGTGTAAAGAAGAAAATATTCCTGTCGATGAACCGGTATATTTATATACAAATGCCAACCACCGTTTTGCACAGAATCCTTCTATGATGTTTTTAGAAGAAAATCTCTTCCGGTATTCCAGCAATACTTATACAGGAGCAAGTAATCTGTCTTTGCACGAAACTAAAAATCCTAAAGAAGAGGCTATGTATGTAGCAGAAGCAATTCGAAAACTCGTAAGAACAAAAGGTTACAGATACCGAGATTTTGCTGTAATTATTTCAAATCCAGACACTTATGCGAACCATCTGGAATCTGCTTTTGAATGTTATCATATTCCGATGTTTATGGACCATAAAAGAAGCATTCTGCAGAATTCATTTATTGAATACATTAGAAGCCTTCTTTCAATAGCCGAACAAAATTATACTTATGAATCAGTATTTCGCTTTATGCGCACCGGATTATGTGATTTCACATCAGATGAAATCGATATGATGGATAATTACTGCCTGGCGGTTGGTATTAAAGGATTTAAGAAATGGGATGAAAAATGGACAAGGCGGACAAAAGATTTGGATGGTTCGGAACTGGAAACATTGAATGCGTATAGAGAACGGTTTATTTCTAAAATGATAGAATTCCGGGAAGCTATGAAGCAGCCACGAAAAACAGTCGAAGATATTACAAGAGCAATCTATCTGTTCCTTGTACGAGAAAATATACAATCCAAGGTAAATGATATTGCAGAAAACTTCCAAGCAACGGGAGAACTCAGCTTATCGAAAGAATATACACAGGTATACCGGGTTCTACTAAATCTGTTTGATAAATTTGTGGAACTATTAGGCAGTGAAAGAGTGACAACAACAGAATATTGTGCATTATTGGATGCCGGTCTGCAGGAAGTAAAGATTGGAGTCATTCCGCCAAGTATCGATCAGGTAGTGATTGGTGATATTGAACGAACAAGATTAAATGACATCAAATATCTGTTCGTCATGGGAGCAAATGATGATTTGCTTCCGGGAGATACTGCTGCCCAGGGTTTTCTCTCTGAAAGAGACCGTGATAAATTCCGAATGGAAAAGATCAGCCTTTCTCCAGGTCCAAAAGAGCAGATATACACACAGAAATTTTACTTGTATATGCAGTTAACGAAACCAACGGAAGGACTTTTCCTTTCGTGGTCAAGGGTTTCAAATGACGGGAAAGCAGTGCGGCCAGCATATCTTGTACAGGAGATCAGGCGGCTGTACCCATCTTTGAATGTGATCAACGAATCGGAAAAGCCTTTGGTCGAAAAAGAGCTTACCCGTTCGATTGGCAATACGATGATAGCATTCGGGCTTCAAGATAAAGAAAACTCAAAACAGTGGACTTCCCTGTTTTCGTGGATGAAAAATGATTCTGGTGAAAAAAATGATCTGGAACGTATCATATCTGCTGCCGATTCCTATCATAAAGATGCCATTATTGATCATCCAACAGCATCCATTTTGTTTGGAGATCCAGATAAGTTGAGTGTCACACGTATGGAACGGTTTTATGCGTGCCCATATGCACATTTTTTAAATTACGGACTTCGACTGGAAGAAAGAGAACGTTATGAATTTAAACCAACAGATCTTGGAAACATTGCGCATAAAGCGCTGGAGCGTTTTTCCAAAACACTTCTTAAGAAGAATAAAAATTGGCCGGATCTGTCAGAAATGGAACGGGAAGAATTGATCGACCAGTGCGTAGATGACAGTATTGTTGATTATAATAATACAATCCTGTATGATACAGCGAGAAATGAATACATGATCCGTCGGATAAAAATACTATTAAGACGTTCTGTCTGGGCTTTGTCTGCACAGATGAAAGCGGGAGATTTTAAAATATCGGCCAATGAATTTAATTTTGGAAAAGGAAAAATCGACCGGATCGACACTTATGAAAATGATGATAAGGTATATGTAAAAGTAACAGATTATAAAACAGGCCAGAAATCTTTTGATATTGTATCCTTTTACCATGGGCTTCAGATGCAGCTGCCTGTATACATGAATGCGGCGATGGAAAATGAAAAAAAGCATCATCCAGAGAAAGAGATAATCCCTGCCGGGGTCTTTTATTACAAAATACAGGATCCGTTTATCAAAGGAAGCAAAGGAGATACAGAAGATGCGTTGCTCGGAGAACTTAAGCTGGATGGATTAGTTAATGGAGAAGAAGATGTAGTAGAACACCTGGAGCATAACTTGTCCGGAACCTCCAAATATTATCCAATCCGCAAGAACAAAGACGGCTCCCTTGGAAGTTCATCCAATGCAGTAACGCAGGATGAGATGAGCGATATGCTGGCGTATACAGAACATCTGGAACAGGAGTCAAAGGACAGGATCCAAGGCGGAGATGCATCTGTCTTGCCATATAAATACGATGGAGTAACCGCATGCGATCATTGCAAATATAAAGATATCTGTGGATTTGATAAAAAGATAGATGGATTTCATTACCGGAATATCGCATCGGTTCCGAAAGACCATATTATTGCTGCAATGAAAGATAATAAGAATAAGAAAAATTAAGCATTCCCCATTCTGGTGATCACGAAAAAGTAATATAGATCCAGGGTGGGGATCTTTTTTTGCAAAAAAATTTCAATTCTCCAAAATTGGTACAATGGTCATAGAAAAAAGGAGGTACTATCATGAGTGTAAATTGGACAGAGGAACAGAAGAAAGTAATTGAATCACGCAACCGGAATCTGCTGGTGTCTGCAGCGGCAGGATCTGGGAAAACAGCAGTTCTTGTTGAACGTATTATTCATATGATTACAGATAAAGACAATCCGGTGGATGTAGATAAGCTCTTGGTGGTAACATTCACAAAAGCGGCAGCAGCAGAGATGAAAGAACGAATCCGCAATGCCATTGAGCAGAAATTAAGTGAGGAACCATGGAATAGAAACTTAGAACGGCAGAGTGCTTTAATCCACCATGCCATGATTACAACTATCCACAGCTTCTGTTTATCAGTTGTCCGGGACCATTTCCATGCTATAAACATAGATCCTGGATTCCGTACCGTAGAAGAAGGAGAATTAAAACTGTTAAAAAAAGAAGCTATGGACGAGATCATGGAAGCAGCCTATCAGAAGAATGAAGAAACATTTTTATCTTTTGTTGAGAAATATGGAACTGGAAGAAACGACAAAAAAATCGAGGACATGATCCTTCAAATGTATGAGTATTCCAGAAGCTATCCACAGCCAGAAAGATGGCTGGAGTCATGTATAGACACATACAGGATCGATGCATCCAAAGTAGATTCATGCTCACTCACAGAGCAAGTACTGTCCAGAGCAAAGCAAAAGACAGAAGATGCACTTATCTTATTACAGATTGCTTCCGCTTCCTGTTTGAAGCCGGATGGCCCATATATGTACGAGCCTGCAATTGAAGCAGATATCGAGCAGGTAAATTTAATACTTACAGCGGATTCGTTTAGTAAGTTTTCTGCCATGCTTGAATCGCTAAAATGGGTGAGACTTCCTTCCAAAAAGGACAATACCGTATCAGATTTTCATAAAGAAGAAGTAAAAAATATCCGTACCCAGGTTAAGAAAATTTTTACAGATATGAAAGCAAAATATTTTGATGTATCACCGGATGTATGGGCAGCGGAAATGAATGCCTGTGTGCCAGACCTTCTTGTCCTTGTTAACTTAGTGAAAGCATTTTCCAATTCTCTTGAGCAAAAGAAGAGAACACGAAATCTTATCGATTTCACTGACATGGAACAATATGCTTTAAAGATCCTGACCGAAGAAATAAATGGTGAATTGGTTCCATCTAAAATAGCAAAAGAATATCAGGAGCTGTTTGAAGAAATTATGATCGATGAATACCAGGACAGTAACCTGGTCCAGGAAACATTGCTGCAGGCAGTATCCAGATGCCATTCTGGAAATCATAATATTTTTATGGTTGGCGATGTCAAGCAGAGCATTTACCGATTCCGAATGTCACGCCCAGAATTATTCATTGAAAAGTATGACCGGTATACAGAAGATGAGTCTGACTGCCAAAAGATCGATCTGCATAAAAATTTCAGAAGCCGGAAAGAAGTCCTCGACGGAGCGAACTTTGTTTTTTCAAGAATGATGAGAAAAGATTTTGGCGGAATTGCATATGACGAAGCAGCTGCTTTAAATGCCGGAGCCTCATTCTTGGATTTGCCAGACTCTTGTAACGATTATTCCACAAAACCAGAACTTATGCTTTTAGATAAGGCCGGATTAAACGGGGAAGATGCACGTATTGCAGAAGCAGAAATGATCTCAGACAAGATCAGAGGCCTGAAACAAAATGGACTGATATTAGATAAAAAAACAGGTAAATACCGGAATATCACATACAGAGATATCGTGATTTTAACCAGAAGTACACAAGGATGGGCTGATAACATTGCAGCAACGCTAAATAACAACAACATTCCTTCCTATGCAGTCAGCACCTCCGGATATTTTGAAACGTATGAGATCAGTGTACTTATAGATTATTTAAAGCTTCTGGACAACTTTAAACAGGATCTTCCTCTGGCAGCCGTGCTCAGTTCCCCGTTTGCATACCTGAATGCGAATGACTTGGCAAAGATAAAAGCAGGTTCTCCAGATGGACATTTTTATGATGCTTTTTATTCATATATCGAAAGCGGGGATGATAAGGGGCTGAGGGACAAACTGGTAAATTTTAGGAAGCAACTAGCCGATTATAAGAAAATGCTGCCATACACAGAAATCCATAAACTTTTATATCGAATCATAACAGAAACCGGATACGGACTGTGCATGAAAGCAATGCCTGGTGGAACTCAGCGATATGCCAATATTGAAATGCTGTTAGAAAAAGCTGCTGCCTATGAAACAACGAGCTATAAAGGCCTGTTCAATTTTATCAGATATATGGACCAGCTCAAGAAATACGAAGTGGATTACGGAGAAGCGAGCGTTACTGATGAAAGCGATGATACAGTAAAGATTATGAGCATTCACAAGAGTAAGGGATTGGAATTCCCAATCGTTATCGTCGCAGGTCTTGGTAAAAAATTCAATACACAGGACATTAGGAACGCACTTATTATGAGTCCAGATGGGATAGGGATTGATTTTGTTGATCTGGACACAAGGATAAAGAAGCCAACATTTTTAAAAAATTTCATCCAAGAGCAGACAAAAATGGAAAATCTGTACGAAGAACTCCGTGTCTTATATGTAGCTTTGACGCGGGCAAAAGAAAAATTAATCCTTACCGGTTCTATTGATGGGAATCTGGAAGACATATATCCGTCTGGTGATTTATCACTGCATCAGCTTGAGAGTGCAGGAAGCTATCTTGATTGGCTGATCCCGGCCGTCTGTCAAAAAGAAAGCCCTTTTGAGATCTCGGAAATCACTGTGGACGAATTAGTTTCTACAGAAAAGTGCAGCAGCATGAATATGCATGATTATATTCATTCGCTGCTATCTTCTGAAATTTCATGTCCGGGCTCTGATAAAGATCGATTTGATGAGCAGATGAATTATTTATACCCTCATGAGCCGGCTACTATGATGAAATTAAAATATACCGTATCTGAATTGAAAAAGAAAGAAAGCAAAGATACAGCCACAGATAGGGATAAATCAAAAAAACTTCCAGAACTCATTCCTGATTTTATGAAGAATGAATCAGAAAAGTTAAAAGGAGCATCCAGAGGAACTGCTTATCACGACCTTTTAAAAGCATTCGATTTTACAAAGAAGTACTATCATACAAAAGTAAAAGATGAAATACAGCGAATGGTCCAGTCAGGTCTTTTGGACCAGAGAAGCGCGATCAGCATTCGACCAGCAGACATTCTTTCTCTTCTTAACAGTAGTTCCGGACAACGTATTGCGGAAGCACAAAGAAAAGGCAGACTTCATCGTGAGCAGCCATTTGTCATCAGCACATCAGCTTCACAACTATTTAATGAAAACATCAGCGAGGATCTGTTAGTTCAGGGCATCATCGACGTATATTTTGAAGAAGATGATGGGATTGTTTTATTAGATTATAAAACGGATTATGTAAAGTCCGGAGAAGAACTGATTGAAAAATATCGCTCTCAGCTTGATATTTACGCAGAAGCACTGGAACAGCTGACCGGGAAAATGGTAAAAGAAAAAATCATATATTCCTTCAAGCTAAAAAAAGAAATCAAATTATAACTCTCTCTAATGGAATAGCTCCTATTAAATTGGAACTATTCCATTTTTATCTGTAGAAACTGAGTACCGAACTGGTATCCAGGTATGATGCGATCGTGGTGGAAGATGTCAATCTCTGGGCCATGGGCGGATGCCTGTCCCTGGGAAAAGCCTGCATGATAATAGGTTTGGATTATTCTGGGAGATGCTTGCATATAAGCTCTGAAAAAAAAGGAAGCTGTCTGGCCAGGATTGATCGGATGTATCCATCTTCAAAAACCTGCAGTGTATGCGGTGAGGTCAAGTCGGACCTGAAGCTATCAGACCGGATCTATATCTGTCCGGAATGTGGATGTGCCATAGACCGGGACTGCAACGCTGCAGTAAATATCCGGGAAGAAGGAAAACGAATTTTCCTGACATATTTGAAGGCAACTATGGAAAAAGCGGAAGAAGCAAAGATCCGGCAGGAAGCTGCGAAAGAGAGAAGACAAAAGAAAAAGAAGGCAGAAAGGCCTGAAGCTTCCACTTCAAGCGTTTGAGCTAAGTGGTGAGTAGTTCACACAATCGAAATTGTGTTCCACTTATCGTTTGCTGTTTCTTAGACACATATTGTGCCTGGTATTCTTTTTACACGCTTCTTTCATATTGTGATTGAAATTATTAAAGGCAAAAGGAGGAAATAATATGAATTCAAAAATTACTTTGGAATGCTCAGAGGATCTTGTCAACTACCCACCACTTAGATCTATAGGTCTTGAAGCAGGGGCTTGAAAAAGCCAGTTGACTAACCTAAGCCAATTCTGCCTATATAGGCATTCTGGAGAAACTACATCAGTCAGGTCATGATGCCTCTCCATGATTCCTAGTGGAGCCGTGCATCCGGGCAACAGATAGAAGGCGGGTTCTTCACACTGGCCCGAAGTTCAAAGCCTTTCTGACATTGGCGAAGGGAGCTTACGCGGACACGCGGCAGGGACGGTCTCGTTCCCTGTATCACGTATGAAAGGAATAAAATATGCTAATCGAAGAGTTAAACAGCAGAGAAATTAGAAACAGGGAGTGAATGATATGAAAATTTATCAAGATCCCGTAATACAAACTATTTACAGAAAGGAATAACAAGTCCTCGGTAAACCGAGGTTGACTGCTAAAGCGTGAAAAGTAGCAAGAACAAAAGGGCTGACAGTTGCGTGAAATAAGATATGCGTGGGAACTCGTTGTGAAAGCCATATCGAAAGTAGCATGGGAAGCGTGAAGCCTTTATCCACGATACACATGGATTTGTAGCGTGGTGTTATGTCTAAAAAAGAATTAAAAGTATGTTGGTTATCTGCAGGTGTATCCAGTTTTGTTGCCGGATATTTAAAAAAAGACTCTATTGATCTTTACATTTACATCGATATTGAGAACCAGCATCCCGACAGTATGCGTTTTATTAAAGACTGTGAGAAAATACTTGGAAAAGAAATCCTGATCTTAAAATCTCCTTACCGGAATAAAGAAAATGTGATTCGTCAATTCCGGTATATCAACGGTCCAAGTGGCGCAAAATGTACGGAAATTCTAAAGAAAAGAGTTCGTAAAGAATGGGAAATGGAACACAGGGAATACCAGATCACATATGTATGGGGATTTGATATGGATGAACGGCGCAGAGCCGAACGCATCTGTGAAGCTATGCCGGAATTCAAACATGAGTTTCCATTGATTGAAAAAAATCTGACGAAACAGGATGCTCATGCGATCACAGCACGATTACATGTTAAGCGTCCTGTCACATATGACATGGGATTTCAGAATAACAATTGTATTGGATGTGTCAAGGGAGGCATGTGGTATTGGAATCAGATCCGCAAATATTTTCCGGAAGTATTCCAGACAATGGCCGAATTGGAAAGAGAAATCGGTCATAGTTGTATCAACGGTGTCTTCCTCGATGAATTAGATCCGGAACGCGGGCGAAAAGAGGATGAAATATCCTTTGACTGCGGTATATTCTGTCATTTGTTTTTTTTAGAAGACCAGGAAAAACAGGAAAAAGAAGATGTGGCAGTAAATCGCTAAAAAGAAAAAATATAATTTGAATTCTACTGAATCCTGCTGCCATAACCGATTGGTTATGGCGGCAGGATTTTCTTGTATATAATGTTGCTTCAATATTTACTCAGAACAGGCAGCAGATTTTTTTTATCTTTTTGTCTTTCATATTTCAAATGAAATCATAACCCAAAGAAACCCAGGATTGTATCCAAGATATACTAGAAAAAAACGATTTTGTTCTTTTGGGTGATACACAATGGCAGAATGGCGAATGTTACCTGGAGTTCGGTCAGTCAACACCCGAAGGAGAAGACTGGACTGAGACTATTTGGTTCAACGGAAGCATAGAAAGTTTTGTAGATGCGCTTAAGCAGCGGGCACTGACTTTTGATATCGATAATGAGGTAGAACCTTATATTTCATGCAGAGGAAAATATGGATGCCCTTCCAGCATTAGTGATCTAATCGCGGATGCAGAATGGAAAAAAGATGCTTTGCTTTCGCTAAGTACAAATTTTAATGATGCTGTTTACGGAGCAAAATCAAGTAAACAGAAAAGTCTTGACAAAAATAAAGCCGAGCTTTCACAAAAAGAGCAAAAGCTTTCTGATTTTAATGTAGGTCAAAAAGTAAAATATGTAACTAACGATGATCCATTTACCCCTGTAAAAGAGCACATTGGAACGGTAAAAGCGATCTTTGAAGATCACATGATTGTCGATGTTCCGGATATTTCGGATCATTGCTGGTTCGAGCCTGACTTCAATTTAAACCAATTGATACCAATTCCATTAGAAGACAACAAAGCTCTTGTAGAAAAAATATGGGATCGGTTTTATGCCCCATATGATAAGTATACAGAAGAAGACCACGACAGAATCACCAGTGAATTATGTATGGAGCTGGAAGAGTGTGGCGAAAATGCATTCATTCTTCGAACGGTAATGCAAAACATTGTAAACCAACCACAGCCTGCCATATTAAATCTTTACCGTGGTGACATGACATCTAGCGCATGGGAAGAAATTGCAAATGCTTTCTATGTAGATCCAGATGACTTAAAAGATAACATTGATCTACATGCCTTTCTTATCGATGGTATTAGAGAATAATTGCAAAAATGGGGATATATGATGAAAAGAATTAGCGACGAAACTTTTAAAAACAGTAACTTTAATTACGATGATATTGTATCCATCCGTATTGAAAACGGAGAATTCTATTTTCTCGGATGGATGGAAAACGGAGAACGGTATAAAATCCAAATGTTGCAGGATTATACCAAAGGAAAGTTAGATCTTGATGATGTATTATGTGGTTCCATTTACAATGCTGTCACAACATGCGACGGCTATGGCCAAAATGTGTTTTATGCCTGGATTCTGGACGGTGAAGGATTTGTAATCCTGGAACAGGACCTGGAATACGGAAACGCATATGCAAGATTCCTTTCCTTTGTAAGAAAGTATGAACGGAACGGGGTTTCTGATGCAGATGACCATAATATTTTCTGCATGACTACAGAAGAATTCCATGGAATCGCAAATGCATTACGTGATGGAGATTACGTCTTTGTTATAGAAGATGGAATAAGTTACGAGTAGGGCTACCTGAAAAGTAATCCTCGTCACAGAGAATGGTGGGCGTGTAGGCGCCCATCGAGATGCAATTTGAAGAACACAGTTAACAAAGGAGAAGAAATGAGTACAACAAAACAAATGCCTTTAGCAGAAATGATTAATAGATTGTCTTCAGCTATAGAAGATGATGAACTGTTCTGTAAGGAAGAGCTTGAGATGGTCCACAATTACTGCGAACGAAAAAATTTTATGATGTCAGCTGCAGACTTATCGGCAATCCGCAGAGCTGGTCTTATGGACAGCTTTGAGAATTGGAAAGAGGAACATAGTCTTTATGGACTGACCTTTGAGCAGGCAAAAAAACGGAAAGATTATTCCTTTACGCTCAACGAACTGCCGTCACTGATCGATGATCTCCGCCACGATTACATGTCTGCGACCTGTGAGAACGGCGACCCATATCGTGGAGCTGCTGTTCTGGAGATTGGTCATGTCGATGTAGAACTATATATCACAACTTATGAGCAGACTGGAATCATTACTGGTTTTTCAGAGGACAAACGCCCAATTCTTGGGTATTTTATCTGCATTAAACAGGGCGAGCGGGATGATGATTGGGTATCTGATAATTACATCGGCAAAGATATCCATATCAACTGGCATGCCGATGATTGGCAGGAGGTATTGGAAAAAGATATGTTCCTTGCCTTGAATGAATATGTGATCAAACACCATCTAAGTTATGATGAGTCTAATATCCGTCCTTATATCCAGTCAAGACCAATAGTGGCTGATATGCGAACGGAGAAAGATTCCTACGAAAGTATGGTATTAGAATACCTGGAACTTTTCGACAGTGATGATCATATCGTGAACCGGAATGGGAATAATTTCCTGATCGCCAACTACCGCACCTTTACTTCCTATAAGCTTGAAGTGATTGATGGTAGGTTAAAGGTATTGCAGGAAGCAAAAGTATTACAGGACTGCATTGAAAATGCAAAGTCTGTCTATGATGTAGATCCTGAAATCATGAATAAGATTCAGGATTTTGAAAAGAAATGGTACAAAAAAAAAACGATATCTCGATTAATGACGATAAAATTTTAAAAGAAATCCATGAAGAGGCAAAACGTGCATGTGATGGACTTGATGAATACTGTGAAACGCTCGAAGATTCATATGTATGCCGGGAGCATATTCTACGGATCTTGGATATAATCGAAAATTTGACAAAAGGCAGCGAAAAAAAAGGAGAATAACTACTATGAAAATGATTTACAGAACACCATCCGGAGAAGAAATTAGATTCGAGGATTTCCACAAACCGACAGATAACTCTGAAAAACCATGGGCTGCAATCTGTCCAGGATGTCGTGCAAAATATGTAAAGGAATTGGAAGAGGCCCGTGTTAGCAGATGCCCTGCTGCCAGTGAAATCTGTGGCGTGGAAGGCTGTAATAATGAAGTTGACTTTTACGTGGATTTCAAAAAAAGAACAAGTCGAATTTACAACATCAGTTAGTGTGACTTTGGAAAAATCCATCAGTGTCACTCAGGAATTTGAGGCAACTCAGGAAGAAATCCGCATGTTGGAAAATGGTGAAAATCCATTCTTCCGTGAAATGTCGGATATCTGCAACGAGGAATGCGGCGAAGTAGAATATGACTTTGCTGCAACAGATGAGGACACTGGAAAAGCGTTAGTTGAATGGGGCTAAAAAAAGTCAATCGTAACTATATTGAATTCATAAATTAAAAAGTTGCTGCTATCGAGGATTTACTACTCTTGGCAGCAATTTTTTTGTAAAAAGCATTACAAATTAGAAAAATCTTTCATATTGTAAATGATACAACAAGTACACCAGTTTGTTTGAGGTTTGAGAGTAGTGTAATTTTGTATGGGTACAAAGCAAACAGATCTGCGGGAAATTGCAGGACGATGTTTGAGAGTAGTGTAATTTTGTATAACTTGCCATATATTTTTTATCTATTTCTTTCATATTGATAAATGAAATAAAATAAATTTACAATTGGAGGAATTGAAAATGGAGAACACAAAAGATAAATGCAAAAAATGGAATCAAGTAGATGTCTATTTCAATGCAATGGAAATGTTTAAAGAAGACAAGAACACCATAGATATGCTTTTACAAAAATATCTTTCCGGTGAATTTCAGGAGTATGTGAAACTTCCTGTACCTCTTATCTTATTGGAAAGTAAACTTAACATTTCTACAGAAGAAGCTATGGAAGATATTATGAAAAAATATCCATATGCGGATCCAAACCTTTTCATTTGTACACCAAGCACAAAAGATATGGATAAGTCGAAAGGTGTAGAAATAAATAAAAAATCTTCTCAAGAAACAGACGTCATGTCAGAAGAATCATGTGATATGCCAGAATTGAAAGATGAAATGGATGCTGTCGAAGCAGAATCTCGCATGATTCTTGTGCAAGCGTATGAACAAAACAATTCTGTTGGCTTTGTTTTTAAAACAAATGCTCCCCACAATATCTTGGCATCCTGTTGCGATTGGATATTGAAAATGTATCAGAATGGTCGAGCGCGAACATTCGAAGATCATGTAATCTGCAGTATTTTATGGTATATGAACATTGAAGGATATACAGCAAAATTTGTAGCTGAAACTTCAAATTATTCTGAAGTGGATATCGTACTGAATCTCGGAATTCAGGATGAAGATATATATCCTTTATATTACCACAGTCGAATGCCAAAAAATGGAATATCAGAGGAGCTTTCACCGGAAAAGTATTCTGATTATACGCTTAGACAGGAAGATTTTAACAATTATAAACGTGCTATCACAGCCGATGTTTTAGAAGAATCTCAAGTATCACAACACGTTTCACATACAATAGCAACGCTTGCTGGACTTCCTGTAATTGCCTATTTGAAAAGAAATAGCTGTGAATCTTCATCGCTAATTTCTTGTACTTTAGACGAAAAAGACCTTGATACATTAATCGATCTTATTTTATAAGGACGCATTATTTGTTTTCAACAAAAGAAAAGAGATGACTTTATGCCATCTCTTTTGCAAAAATAGAATAAATTATAAAAATGATATTATTATAAGAAAAGAAGAAAGAGGAAAATTTAAACAATGAATATTTTAGATGTTTTTATTTGTGATATGATCAATTTTATTTGCGATTACAAATGGCCTATTATCATTATTTTTGCTTTGTTTATAACAGGAATATTCTGTTCTATAGCCGGAATAAAAAATGAGAATGAAGGGCTTGCTAAATGTGGAGCAAAGTTAATATTGGCGGCAATTATTTTAATTGTGGTTTTCATTGCTGTATTAATGAGTTGCGGACTTGCCTAAAATGTAATTATTGTAACAAAGGAGAAGAAAATTTTCAACAAAAGAAAAGAGATAACTTTATGCCATCTCTTTTGCAAAAATAGAATAAATTATAAAAAAGATATTATTATAGAAAGGTGAAATTCATGGATTGTAGCGAATGTCAGCATCATTATTCTCAAAACGGCAAATGTATAGAAAATAAAAATAACTGCCTCTATTATCTGGAAGAGCCTAGAGGGAAAATGCTCCGGACTAATTTTTCTTTTACTATTTTAGCTGATGCCGAAACACCAGTGATCAAACCTGGCGCAATGATTAATATAGAAGAAAATGGAAGAACTATCGAGTTAAAAGTAATTCGTATTAACTGGATCAATCTTGACACTATGACTTGCAACATAGAGGCATTTTATCACGAGAAAGAAGCTCCGATCTTTGTAAGAAGAAAGAATTTCCGAGTGATATAAGAAAAGTGAATTGTGAACAATGTGTGGTGATATCAATGTATGATGAAAACAGAAAATTTACAAAGCTTGTCATGTTTATGGCTGAAAAATATTATAGCAATAATTCGGAACTAAATGAAGCTGTTTCGGCATTCGAAGATGCCGTTGAAACGTCTGGAAATGGAGAAGCATCATTTGGTGTAGCAGGAGAAGACTGGGAGAGAATCGAGATCACTGCGCCTCCGTATAAGTACAGTAATGCTCGGTTCTACGCAGAATACTATAATGGATTCCAAGCACCATTCTTGGTCTGTATCTGGAACAAAGATTATGCTGAGTTAGAGGATCTTCTAAAAAATACTTCTGAAAAATTGTACAAGGCATATAGGAAGGAAATGGAATGAGATATGACCTATGAGAGGCTTGATAAGAATTTGCACAGTGTATCCAAAGGACTTGGATAGTTCTACTTAAATGGAATCAGGTAATAGAAAAGAGAATCAATATAATGGAAAGACACGGAAAAACAAGGCAACAAAGGAGAAGAGAGAAAATGTATAAAGAATGGAAACCCCTGATTAATATGTTAATGTCACATCAACCATCAAAAAGAAAGTCTCTTAATAGCATTGCCATTAATGAGGCTTTTTTTGATTGACCGCCACTTATTTCCGCAAAGCAAGTCCATCAGGCATAGCAGCAGGACCGATTGCCGTTAGTTTTGAATGGCTCCGCATGGCAGCAGGGGATCTTTTTGCACTATTTGCAAAAAAAATACATACTTAAAGGAATGATATAATGAAAGAACAGTAAGGGAGGTTAAGATATGGAAGTAATCGGAAAAGCAAAGCTATTTTGGAATAAATACATAGAATATGTACAAAGAGAAACTATCAATGCAAAAGAGCACCCGGAAGATAGTTGGTATCTGGATATTCGCTATAAAGTACCACATGAAGTGGAATCCATTGTCTGGAACTGCATGCGGAAAATCGGTGAATTAAAAAATGGACCAATCGCAATCCCAAATGAAGAAATCGTTGAAGAAATAAAAAAACATCAAGAATATCTACTTTCGATAGCAGCAAAATGGGAAATGCTCTTCTATGCAGAAAATGTAGCTGTACTTCGTTCCGGATCATTGACTGTAGCTGTCCCTGCAGATACTGTTGAAACGGAAGTATATGCCAATATGGAACATATCCCTTTTGGACAGCTAAAAAGGCAACTTACCGGGAATGCATCTGTTTCATCCACTGGAACGGATCTACAGATTATTGATAAAATGAGCCGTTCGGACGTGTCTGACCAGCTTCATGAAGAGTGCAAAAAAATTGAAGAAAAGCGAAAGGAGATTCAGAATCTTGAAAAAGAGAAGCAGCAGGAGCTGGAACGGATTCGCCGTGAAATTGAAGAGAAATACAAGAATTATATGGTTCAGATTGAAGAAAAGAAAGCCGAACTAGAAGAGCAGAAAAAAAGCCTGGAAAATCAGTTATATCTGATGGATACTGAAATATACAGCATTCGCTGTTACATGGGTGAAGTCATTAATTTTCTTCCAATCACAAAAGGAAAACATGCACCTGAAAAAGAACCTGCCGTGATCTACCAAAAAGTACGATATTTAGATGAAGAGCTTGGAAAGTGGGTTTCTATATATGGATATGATGGAAATTCTGAGCGCCTTAATATGTTTGAAAAAATATTGGCTGCGAGAAAAGATTTACAGGAAATTTTCGCACCAGGGGAAAAATGCGTTTCTTTGCTTAAAATTTCAAAAACAGGAAGTTACAAAATTGACCATCCCATGATTGCGAATACACTGGATAATTACGAAACATACCATGGTAAGACCATCGGAATACTGATTCGAGACGGAGAAAACCTGTGGCTTGGCTGGACAGATCAGGAACGCATTCAGCTTCCGGATGGAAATGCATTTTATCGGCCGGTACAAAATCAGATCATAGATGAAGAAGATATGCATAAAAATTCTACAAAAGAAGAGGTAGCCTCCAGGTACTTCATTTTCAACATTTTACGTGGTGTTATTCACGACCGTAATCTGATTCAAATCCCAGGAGAAATGACCATGAACGGAAAGAACCCATATATCATCCTCTCTATGGCAGACGGCTGGATAGAAGATACCAGATATGGCACATTTAATGATATCGTACAGCGAACAGATAGACCGTTGATAAAAGGCGATATGATACTTACTACTTTATCCATTACGCGTGACGATCATTTTACAACACGCTATGATCGATGGAATAATGATCGCGGAAGAGGCGAAAAGAACAGAACACATGATGCATTTATCCCTGATCGAAAAATCGTACCAATCAACTTGATTGACACGGATTATATATATCAGAATATCTACCGGAAATATAAGCTATTGGTACGTGAAAACTGGAAATATGTAGATGATAAAGCAAAAATGGAACTGATTACAGAAAAAACAGAGGATTTCCTTGGATACCAAAAATCTCCAATTACGCTCACAAATAATATCTTACATAATAAGAAAATGACAATAGAGGAAGTATGTAAATATTGTTCTGATGCTTACAAAAACCGCTGCAATGATGAGTACATTGATTATCATAGCTGTAATCATGAAGAAAGTTATTATTTGGTATATGACCATACAGAATTTTTGGAAACAGAAACACACACTTTCATATCAGCCAAAAAAAATAATTATAATTATTACGGAGAACAGACTGATTCCAGAGCTAATATGGAAATCTTTCAGTCTGAGTACCTAAATCTGACTTTCCTTAATTCCGTATATCTCAAATATGCCATTCAGAATAAAAAGATGGGAGGTTGGAAGCGTGCCGGAGAGTCTGTGGAATATGCAGATAGCATTAGATACCTCAATGCTGCATTAGATTATATCCGGGAACGAGAAAAAGACGAAGCGGAATTATTAGAGCAGTACATGGATTTATACGATGACTGGCAGGTAGATCTTTCCGAATGGAGACTGGCACATAATTACCACCGTCTGACAGATACCAGAGCCAAAAAATTTGCCAGAGAATTCAAAAAGAAATAAAGGAAAAATGTTATGATTAGAAAAAGAGTTCAAATATGGACGCTTTCTCTTTTGGTCATATTTTGTCCAGAAAGCTGTATTGCGAAAAATTTCTTTCACACTATAAGCAGAGAGGAGTAAAAAATGGAAAACACACAAAATTTGCCAAATTATATTGTTTACACCGATGGCGGATGCGCCATTAATCCCGGCGGTCACGGAGCTTATGCTGCTATCATCATTCATACAGATACAGGAGAAATAGAAGAAATGGTTATAAAAACACTACAAATAACCGTATGGAAATTATGGCTGTAATTGAAGCTTTCGAACACATCAAGAAAGGAACTTCCGTAGAATTACATGCTGATTCCAAATATGTCTTAAAGACAATAGATGGTCAGTTCAGTCGAAAGAAGAATTTGGATCTCTGGGAGCGTCTTGACAAAGCCTGTGAAGGACTGGAATTATCTTTATGCTGGGTTCCCGGACATCGTGGACATTATTACAACGAACGTTGTGATCAAATGTGTACGGAAACGATGAATAATACGAATGATCTCATCGTAGATTCTGGATACACCGGAAAGAAAATTTCCACTCCGAGAACTGTTACCGGAGCAATGAGCGTCAAAATACAAGTCCCAAAAGAATTTCTGCACAGTAAAATTGAAAAATTAGATGTAAAGAAATATCAGAAAAAATATCAAGTCAACCGAATCTGCGCAGAACGGTTATTAGAATTCCGGAAGGAAAAGAAGCCAAAATTCAAAGACTATATGATGCTGCAAACCGGAGGAAAAGATAACTGGTCTGCAATGTATCTTAATCAGATGATAAGACATGTAGAAAACGAAGAACTTATCATTCATACAATAAAAAAATATCTCTCAGATGAAAAAGCAGTTAATGCAGCTATGCGCTGGTATATGCGTGGTCTTCCATTAAAATACTGCATACGTAAGGTTCTGGTAGATCAGGAAGTTGCTCAAAACTGTAATCAAAAGAGAAAATAAAGAGGAATATTTTCATCATGACCATACTTGGAATAATAACAATCATTACTGGAATTACGTTCCTGCTCAATGCTTATGTATTCTATGTCCGATTCATGCAGCGGAAAGAAAATTGTTCAAAACAAATTGTTGCTCTGGTTATTAATTACAAGCGAAAAACATACCGGTCCTTTGATAATCCTACACCAACTTACTTTTTCTTCCCACTATATCAATTCAAAACAAGGAAACGAGAATATAAAATACAATCTAAATTAGGAAGACGTATCAAGCCGGAAAAAGGAGAGTATATAGAAATATTTGTTAATTCCAAGAATCCAACAGAATTGTATGAACCGGCGGACAATTTTTTATCCGAAGATTATATAAACAGCGAGTGTGTCACAATAAAAAATCTGACGATTGGAGGCACATTACTGATGCTTACATGATCACATTATCATTGGTTCAGGTTATTTTTCTTTTCTTGAGCAAAATATGATGTAATTGTCCACATTGAGAATATTACAGTCATACATTTTAAGGGAGTCTACACAGTGACTTCCTTTTTTATATTGTCAGGCATTTGTAAGTTGCCGGCAGCAGGTTTTGTAGATGTCGATGAACGCCATTGATGATAATAAGATTTTTAAAGATAATTGATTTAGGAGGTATTTCAATATGACTGATGAGAACAAAACTTTTGATGAATATATAAACAATCTTAGACAGATCTGTATTGAGCAGCGTAAACTCTTAGGATTAAGTCAGAAAAAAGTTTGTGAGCTTTTGGAAATAAAATATGGGATACAGAAAGAGCCCGAAAAACTAAGCCGGTATGAGTCCGGAAAAGTACAGATGCCGTCTTTTGTAAACGAACTCTGTAAGCTATATGGGATTACCTTTCCAAAACCTAATTATAACAGGAGGTTTCTTATGAACGAAAAAAAAACGGTACTGGATATTGCAAATGAAATAAGAATTGATGTCTATAATAAACTTCAAAAAATCCCTGAATTTAATTTTCAAGAAAATACAGAGGTTTTAGGTTATGGACTTAATATTCTTGCAATGGATAATTACTATTTTGCATTTGTAAGCTTGGATGAAGATATTGAAGCACGAAAATTTATTTATGTATACCAACGCAATGATATTTGCATAGAGTTAGTTGGACGTGTTACCTATTATGCGGTTCCTGTAGCATGGTTTTTGCCATTTGGCGATAACGAATTGGTTGGCCGTTTGGATAGTGAATCCGGTGATTTAGGAAACATGGCAATACATATACAGGATATTATTAATGTATTTGTTTTGAATACTTTGGGAAATGGATTCGCACATAGAAATGTAGAACTGTATCCTTTTGAAGAGGCAGAAGAAATATTAAGTTCTATGGAAAAAGAAGGGAAAGCAGATAATTTCACTTTTCCATTATACGAAAAATATATTCTTATTTTTGAAAATATTTATGTATATGAAGACTGCCGCAATAAAGGATGCTTTACTGCATTGATGAAAATGCTTTATGAATATTATGGTGATAGTCTAACTTGGATTTGTAATACAATGCCTATATTTTTAGATGAAGATGAATATGATGAAGATAAGCCAGAGGCGTTGTACGATCTTCCGGATGATTTAAAAGATGCAAAAACAAAAAGCCAAATTGAATTTAATAAAAAGCTTTTACGTAAATATGACCATACGAATACGGTCTTTCTGGATTCTGAAATTCCTTATGTTATTCGTGACAATTTTTTTATGCAAGACAAAAAAGAAATAGAAGAAGCTTCTTCTTATACTGCTACTTATAAAGAGTAAATTTTAAGCCGGAATGATTCCGGCTTTTTTGTCCAGAAAAATCTGTTGTAAAAATTATGATGGCAAATAAGAAAAAAATGGATGATTACAATTAGCCAGATTTATACAGACAAGCAGATGAATTTATGCGCCAGTATATCCAAGAAACAATGATTCATACCAGAGTGCGATCACTGTTCGATGGCAGACCTGCAGTAACCGTGCATTTTCCGGCAAAAGGGCATAAACAGGAATTGGATTTATGAGTACTTAGCAGAGTACCACGCCCATAGAATTCATCGCATGAGCGTGGATGAATGCGGTTAACGTCCGCCCTGATGTTTGATATATTCCTGAACAACCTGTTTGGTATTTTCACCTACGGTTGTTATGAAGTAGCTGTCACTCCAGAACACGGGTTTCCAGTAATACTTTGCTACCTGTTCCTTACAACGGCTTCTCGCAAAGCGGGAAGTCTTTGTTTTGATCACCCGGACAAGATCCAACAGGTTTACTTCCGGCCCGGCATCAAACAGGACATGGATGTGGTCCGGTTCCCCGTTTATTTCTGTCAGGATGCAGCCACGCTCTTCTAATACGGCCCGGATCGTATCATAGACCAGTTCTTTTACTTCACCCGTTAATACCGGATTCCTGTATTTTGTTACCAGTACCAGATGGTAGGATAACAGAAAACAGGAGTGTCTGTTCTTATAGTAACCAGCGCTGTTTTTCTCGTACATACGTTCTTATCCTCCTTTACATTCATTCCTGATTATAGTATAATTATACTGTAAATAACAATGGATTTCAAGGAGACAGTCATTCATGTACCGGGTAAGTAAAACTGTAGTAAAACAAACCGAACATCCGGAACTCTTTTCTCTTTTTAACAGATATGGAGTTCTTGCAACGAACCTGTATAATGCAGGCCTGTTCCGTGTGCGCCAGAACTTTACCATGCATGGGAAAGAGGTGCTGCATCCGCTGGAGCAGGAAGTAAAGCAAGAGATTGAACGTACGGTTACAGGGAAAAATCTCGGCCATCCAAGACGTTCCATGTCTTATCTGTTCCTCGAAAAGCTGATGCGTGTTACATGGAACCCGGATTTTTTTGCAGGGCTCCCGATGCAGTGTGCACAGAATGTCCTGAAGCAGGTCTGCGGTGATTTTAAAAACTGGATGGCTTCCTGCAGACAATATAAAAAGGATACATCCGGCTATCTCAGCCGGCCGAAGATGCCGCATTACAAACGGAAGAAATCTTTGAGTTCCTTCACTTTTACAAACCAAGACTGTTATGTATTGGAGCAGGGAAATAAGAATCTCCTGAAATTTCCGGCCGTCCGTGGGCATTACCTTCCGATCGGTCCTGTTTCCGGAAGACTGAAGCAGGTAGAAGTCAAACCTTATTATGGTGAATTCCTTGTTATCTGCATCTTCGAAACAGACGAAGACTGTTCCTCGTTACCGGACGGTGCTTCCTGTGGCATTGATCTCGGAGTTGACAATACCGCAGCTCTCGTAAGCAGCAACGGACGTTGTGTGCTGTACAAAGGCGGTGCGCTCAAATCTGCAAATCAGTGGTACAACAAACAGATGGCCGATTGCCGTTCTCTCGCAATGAAAGGGCATACAGCTGATGAGGCAGCGAAGCTCGGTCTGCTTCATACCAAAAAGATGCAGTCTATTTCCCGCCGGAGGAACCAGTTCTTCCATGATACGATGCACAAGATCGCATCAGACATCGTGCATTTCTGTCTTGCTTCCGGCATCACAACCATCGTGATCGGTAAAAATAAGAACTGGAAACAGAAATCCAATATCGGGCATGTAAATAACCAGAACTTTGTTCAGATCCCGCTGGAAACACTGCGATGGATGATCACATACAAGGCTGAATCTGCAGGCTTAATTGTTGTAGAACAGGAAGAATCTTATACTTCCAAAGCAAGCCTTGTGGATGGGGATGAAATCCCGGTATATGGAAAAGAAAATAAAAGCCCGGTAGCTTTCTCCGGACGCAGGATTAAACGGGGTCTGTACCGTACAGGCTCCGGGCAGGTCATCAATGCAGACCTGAATGGAGCAGGGAACATTCTGCGTAAATACATCCCGGATGCATTTAAAGACCGTAAAGATTTCGTTTTCCTTGACCAGATCCTTGTCCGGAATTACCCGTGCTTAAATAAACGTATTCCCGTCAAAGGGATAGAAGCCGCGTGAGCCGGCTCTTAGGCGTACGCCTACAGATACCATTTCCATTTCTTTGAAATGCAAGCGGTAGTTCATTGTACGGATGACCTCTTTTTTTAGATAACAAGCGGGAATTCTCGGTAATTCAATTACCGAGTAGTTCACTTACTCACATTTTGTACTTTGTAGATTTGATTTTCTATGTTCAATATGCATTCCTGGAATATAATCTTCCAAACATCCCCAAATTCTTTTTTCTATCTCTTTTGCATGATCAGAATCAAGCTCATCAATAGAAAAAGATAGGAATTCTTTTCGTAATGCTTTTCTTTCTAACACCATTCCTCTTGTTTTAGCAAATTCGTAATTGTCAAAAGTGTCATACCCTTGCTTTAATAATTCTGATTCGTTTCCTTTTTCAACAATCATAATTTTATCATTTTCAAATTTTACTCCAAACATAATTTACCTCCATTACTACTCTTAAATATATCATTCTGGATGCCACGCTTCAATAGCTTTATTTCTTATAATTATATTTTACCACAATATAATTTGTTAGGAGTTTTGGCAAAAAGAAGAAATAATTCCATATTGTTCAGAGATAATTCCTTTGTCATTGGATCCCCGCATACGGGAATGGATATGCCCGGACTGTGGTGCGGTTCATGGTTCTGGATACCAACGCTGCAATAAATATCAGAACCGGAGAGTTCACTGTGATGTAGTGCACTACGGTATTATTTGCAAAAAAAATAGTTAATGATAGTTTTGCTATCATTATATTACATTCTAACGGAGGTGGTATATATGCCAAGGAAAAAGAACCAGGTCCCAGGTCAGATCAATCTTCTACTGACTACACCGGAACCAACCACGGCCAAAAACAAAATGGATAGAAAAAAAACTGAGACCACAACCAAACCAAAAACTAAAGAACTGGAGAAAAAAGCAAAGAGTCCGGTCAAAGATTCTGAACCAGTTAAAAACACACAAAAAAAGAACAAGAAGTCTGCATTACTACAGACCGATATTCCAGTCAAAAAGACTTCCAGAAAAAAGAAGTACACACAGGCGCAGTATCGGGCAGCTGTGAAAATAGCAGAGGAATGCGGCGTGGTCAATGCAGGAAAGCTGATCAACCGGTTCCATATTCCTGCAAATATGGCACTGGATATCCTTACAAAGATGCAGGAAGAAAGTATCATCACAGAAAAAGGAGCCGTTGCGAAGAAAAAGGGGATTGTCTGGAAGGAGAAATAAGATGCAGAAAATAGATGATTTTGACTGGGATTATTTATACGCAAAGGCCGAGGAATATATTAAGAAGTTCATTCCGGAAGCTCATGTAAACCATGGAACGATGACACTTCACGGTGCGAATCCAATCGTAGATGTTTCCTTTCCGGAAAAAGGAAATAAGAAAGTGATCAAATATCTCTTAGAGCAGAAATGTATTCAATACCGACGAGGTACGAATACAAAAGGGACGAGGATACGTAATTTCGGAGTCATATTTTCAGAAGATGGAAAGACCCTGTATACAGGAAAATGGTAAGCAGTTCGTTTTTAAAGAAGGAGAAAAAATGAGAGAAAAAATAGAAATGGTAGATTTACAACCAGAACAAAAGGAAAGAACATTGAATTGTATGACAAAATTATATCAGTCATTGGAATTCTTTTATCAGTTAGTTAACGATGACAAATTGTCAGAGGAAAATGTAAGGACTCATATGGGATTATATGAGTCATATTTCACAGAACTGTCAGATATTCTGGGATATAATTCGGCAATTGCTGAGGAGCGGAGAAGCCGCTATACAGAGATTCGGACATTGCGGGAGCAACTGCAGGCAAGTCTAACAGAGCGAAGTAAAACAATTACCGCAGATGAACTGTCGGAAAAATTAAATCACTTAGATGATATATTCCGTGTCTGGTATTCCTCATTAGGATTCCATTACGCCTCCCAGGAAAGGATCACACAGAAAATGTTCCTGTATACAGTCACACAGGAACTGGAAAAAGAACCATCTTGCAGTTGTGTTCCAAGAGAATGCAGGAAATATATGGACGAATGGGGAATTGTTCCAATCAACAAAAGAGAAGACTGGGACATTTTTGAAGATCAATTCCATGACGAATTACTCGACACAGATAAAAATAGAAAGAACCTGGAAAAATTATACAAGAAATATCTTCCGGGATTCCGAATCTGGAAATTTGAAAGTCACAGGAATGATTACGGACATTTTGTCCTGTGCCATACGGTATATGTGCCGTTTGAAGCAATCGAGGATTTAGAAAAACAGAGGTGAAATTATGGAAAAAGCGGAATGGAAGAAAGAAATAGACGCATTGTTATCATCTGGAACTATAACAGATTCAGACATAGAAGATTATATCAGTAAGCATCCAGAAATAAGAGGAAGAGATGTTTGGTATTACATATCAGAACTGACTGCTCCAGAAGAATGTAAAGGGTGTGTGCATATACAGATGAGCGGTATATATCCATGCAATGTATGCAAAAGACGGAATATACTGTCAGATTACTACAAAGAAAGTGTAGCCTCACACAACAGTCAATTAATTTCACATTCAGCCGTGAATGGACGCATTGTGAGGCCAGGACAGATATATCGACATTTCAAGGGAAACATCGTAAGAGTCCTTCAGGTCGCACAGAATTCGGAATTGCCTGGGCAGTATTCTGTTGTCTACGAATGTGGAAACTGCAAAACCGTATGGTGCCGTCCTTATGATATGTTTTTAAGCGAAGTGGACCATGAGAAATACCCGAATGTCACCCAGAAATACAGATTCGAACTTGTAAAAGAATGATGGGGCGTTGCTATAGCGCACTATTGATTGTAAAAAGGAGGAATCTATAATGGGCGCAGTAAGCAAGATACAGATCCAATATGGGTGTAGTTTTGTCACAGCATACAAGACGGAAGGTATCTGCCAGTTCGTAACAAAACATAAAAAAGAACTACAGGAAATTCTGCATAATAAGGACAGAAGAGAATTAGAAACTCTGTTCCAGCAGGACAATATCCTGGACTATGGTGAGAGGATCAAGCTCTGTAGATATCTAGGCGATCATCGGAAGGATTTTTGTTTGGTACTGGATGATGGAGTTAAAGAGGAAGTGCAGAGGTATCTAGTCAGGTATTTTCAGAAAGGATAAGAGATATGGCAGCTTATACATACGAAAAAGAAACAGAGACTATCAGACGCCAAGATGAGACAGAATGTGAGGATAAGATTCGTCTCAAGGTGCTGACTGAACATATAGGGGCTTTTCATTCCCAGATATGTAACGAGGAATTCCGGACACGGAAAGAACGGGATGCTGCGCTCGAAGTCATGGACGCATTAAGAGTTCTTGAGAAAACTATGGAAGAAAAATATGCGATTCGGAAAAAGAACTATTATGACCAGGGGTGCAGCTGTAATTTTCCAGGTGAGCTGTAAAGAAACTTTTCCAGAATAATGAGGAGTAAGGATATGTTAGATATTTTTAAAAATATATTAAATAAAAAAAAGAAATTAACGATTTCAGATAAGGATAAAATTGCGGCATTGTTGGGAACAAATGCCGAAGCATTGGAAGCTTTTGAAAAAGCGTACCACAAAGAAATGCTGAATGAACCAGTCAGCGACAATCTATTCGCTGTAAATGCAAAACAGGCATCCGGTATGCAGGAACATATAACTGTTGAAGATGCATTTGTGAGTGATCTAATCGACCGGATCGTTGCAGAGCTTTTACAGGATACAACATATTATACTTATAAAGATGGAAAATCCTCCAGCAGGACTTACCATGTCTTATCCCCGAATACTCCCGTTACAAAGGAAGAAATCATGGCATTGCCGGCTGAACTGCGTCCGCAGCTGACCGGAGATCTTATGATCCGTGATATCAAAGATGACGCATATCCGGCTCTTATCGGTATCTATGCAGATTATCGAATGGAAAAGGATCCGAAGAAAAAACGTCAGCTTTATGGAATGTTCCGTCAAGGCCTCGAACTCCAGGATTTAGATGAAATCATGTACCGCATGCTTGAGATGAATCAGAACTCTATTGGAAACTGGTTCCCGCAGCTGACTGAGGCAGTATCAGGACATTCTTTTTTTCAGATCCCTGATACAACAATCATCAAAGTCCCTCTCACTATGCTGCAGCTTGCAAGACTGGATTATTTCACATTAACAAGAACGTCCTTGGAAATCGTGGACCGATTCTGTGAAAAGGCATTTCATCTTGACAGAGAAAAAGAATATTTTATTAAAACAGGCGTATTCTCTTCTAAATATGATTTCCGAAATGCCCGTGTATCCGGTGCAGAAGAGGTACGGACGCTTGGAGAATATCTTTTGTATATCCAGTTCCAATCAGGCTGTTACGCACATTATGATCTGAGCGGCAGGAACCAGCCGGTTATGTGCGGGCAGGGATCGACCGTGGAATGGGTCGTCCGGGAATTCATTCAGGACAAGGAAAATAACCCGACCATTTACAAAGGTCTGCCGCTGCATACGGAATACCGTGTATTTATTGATGCAGATACAGATCGGGTCATCGGTATCAGCCCTTATTGGCGTAGCGATGTAATGAAACGTCGGTTCGGTCATGAAGAAGATCAGGATTCCCCGCATCAGATCCATGACTATATTACTTATTCTGCGCATGAAAAGATCTTAATGGAACGGTATAATGCAAATAAGGAGCGGATCATCCAAGAAGTAGAAAAGCTGCTGCCAGATTTGAAACTTGACGGACAGTGGAGTCTGGACATCATGCAGAATGTGGACGACTTTTATATTATCGATATGGCACTTGCTAAAAACTCTGCCCTCAATGATTGCGTGCCGAAAGGTCTTCTTAGAGATGCTGAAGAGGACTGGATACCAAAATTAAAAGAAACAAGTAGGTATGTGTCAGATGAAGATATATGTGTATGCTGTGGAACTCCGGTTCCAGAAGGAACTATGATATGTGCGAATTGTCAAGCAAAACTTCAATAGGCAACAACCGAGTAATTCAGAAACAGAAAATAATTAATAATACACATTTGGAGGTAGATTAATGACAAAAAGAGAATTTATGGAACAGCTTAACAACATTGGAGCAGATGAGACGGAAATTTTTTTGAGAGGTGCTGACAATTTCATCATGCCTGTTACCAATGCAATCATAATGGGTGACGGAACCGGAACCGATGAAATTTGTTTGATCAGCGGGCAAAAGGAAACGGCCGTGAAAGAACTCATTGCGTGTTTAAAAAAGTAAATGACAATACATTGGATATAATACAGCATTAGAAATAATAAGAGAGGTATATCGGCATGGGAATAATGATCAATAAGACTATATTACGAAAAGGTTTGGAAAAGCTTCCGTCCGAAAAAGGAATGGTAAGGAAGTCAGATGTTATGGCAATTGTAGGAAAACAAAAAGCCTTGCTACATGAATCGGATTCACTGTTCGAGAGCCTAAAGGAACTTAAAGAGGAATATCACAGTACCAGCGAATTTGTAGTTGATGGTAATTCTTATTCGATTGAACAGATGCTGGAAGAATTAAGAAATGATACGAAAATTGGCAAGGAATTTCGGAAAAGTGTAAATAAAATGATCTTGACTTATATGATGAAATTCGGTGGTGATGAAGAAAACTAAAAAAAAGGCGTTTCCGATCTTTGGTGAAAGTGGTGGAAGCGCCTATGGTATTAACAAGGGGGTGAGCTCTGCTATTGAAACTATCATATCATAGAATCTAAGAAAAAGAAACAAAAAAATCTCAGAAAACAAAAAAAAGAGTTCTAAGAAGAACTAGGCTGAATTGTGGAGATAATATCAAATTCAGCATCTGTTATTGCAGAAGGCATATCAGGTGGCGTTACCTGGCAGATAGATGAAGAAGGCTTATTAAAACTTTTTCCTACCAATCATGTTTCTGGAACAATTTACCCTTCCGGCTGCCGGAATCAACACCCAGGAACTTTTGATAGGGGTGGCACTCTTCGCATTGTTGATTGGATATGCTAACTGGAAACAGTTCTTTTGCAAAAAAATGAAATAAAGGCAGTCCTGTTAAAATAAACACAGAAAGAGGTGCAAACATGGAAAAATATGGAAGAACCAGAAAAGAACAGAAAGTGGATCATGCACGAACATATAGCATAATGGAAACGAAAGTATCACAACAGGCCATAGATGCATTTCACCATAAACCTTTTTGCTGCTCTGAATCCACTCATAAAGAAAACAAGAATATTCCGCAAGGAGGAAAGAAATATGGTGATGTGTAATAGCCCTTGGGGATTTTGGAAAGCATGCGTAGCCTGTATGGACGGGCAGCAAAGTCACGGAGGAACAATCTGCTGCGATACCGCAGAGGATTTGGATTTCAATGAAAAAGATATATTGAGGCAGTGTAAATATGCGAAAAAAGAAGAAATCTATGATGTAGAAAAAGAACACTCAATCAATAATGTTGAATTTGAAATACGTGCGCAAATGTATTCATTTAGTAGTGAAACGAATGTAATTACTGTTAAAGAAATCGAAAATGCAACAAGACTTTTTACAGAAATGTGCAAAGAGTATGAAAATGTGCAGATAGTTAAGATAAAAAAGAATATGAAATTAAATAAGCAGGAATTAATTCGTTTTGCTTTAGATGCTGAAAGTACCATTTTCTGCAATGGACGATTGGACTGTATAAACGGAAACTTCCATACGGAGGATGCAAAAGAATTCATGGAATATTACAAGATTACATATGCGGAGTAAGCATGTTGCAGTAAATATATCAATTCAGTTAGGAGGAAAGGAACATGTGTAAATATTGCGAACGAAGAACAGATGTGAAATTAGGCTGGGATCAGCCGGAACTTCCGTGGCATAATAATCAGGACATCACAAGGAACATATCGGGAAATATGATTCATACAGACGATACGGTCGGTGTGATCCATGACTATCAGACATCTTCGCCGGTTTTGATATTGAAAGATAAGAGCTGTTTCGGTTCAGATGATGATGGCGTTGGTACTATCTACATTCCAATCAAATTCTGTCCGGAATGCGGAAGAAGACTTGGACGATAGTAGAGATTGTGGCAAATTGGCAAAAGAAAGAGAGTGGCTATGAAGAAAAAATGTGCGGATATTTTCAAGAAACGATTGCGAATGGCTATGGGAACGATTTCTCAAAGAGACCTGGCAAAAATGTCCGGCCTAACGGAAGTGACCATATCACGATATCTAAAAGGTGAACGCGTCCCAAACCTGACAGATGCAATTACATTGGCTAATGTCCTACATGTTTCCCTGGATTACCTTTCCGGTCTTTCAGAGATTCCGAACAGTCATAATAACAAGGTAATTCCATTAGAAAAAGCTTTGGAATATTGCGATAAACAAAGACAAATGTGGCACGAATATAGTCTAAAAGCATTAGAAAATAATAACCGTATGGATTCGGTAGGCGCAGTTGCATTGGGGGATCGGAATGAGGTCATGTATGGGTATGAGATTCCGAATATCTTAAGATTCTTATGTGAAGATAAGGAGAATGTATAGGAATGTATGACGTTAACGAAAAATTTGAAAATCTGGTATTATTCATGGCCGAGAATTATAACAGCTACGATACAGAACTGAATGATGCTATTACTACTTTCGAAGAGGCAATCGAAACTTCTGGAAATCAGTGTATTTTTACCTCTGATATTATGCTTAAATTTATGGAACACTTTTTATATGAGCATAATGCAAAAATCACAGCGATTAACTTTATGGTTGAGGATGAGTTATTACAGGAAGAGATTTTTGCGTTACTTAATAAAATGGATAAACAACCAGCTTTTTGGGATAGATTGAAACGAAAATTACTTTCTTTAAGTGAAGATAATTGTATAGAAATACAGAGTGTAGATTTTAAATGTTCAGATGATGGTTTTTTATTAAGTTTAATGGTAAATGGTTTGTTCACTGTTACAGATTTCTCATACTCTAAGGTGGCTGATGAATTGAGCAGCTTAATGGAGGTGCTCATAAAGTGAAGAAATCAATAATAATTGTGGTAAACTGGTCAGCCAATAACTTGGCAGGTAGCAAGAATCCCCTGCCTTTAGGCATGGGGAGTGTCAAACCGCGGATTATTTATATATGGAGGAAGATTTTATGGCAGGATTAGATACAAATATGCTCAACCTGATTAAATGTTTAGCACAGAACAAAATCCAAGATGCAAAAACTGCTGCTCTTGCATGTCTGGCGAATGATAATACCAAGAAAAACGAAGTGGAAGTGGAATATTACACGAAACTCATTATAAATGGAAATACAACGATGTTAGAGCTTCCGCCCAATGTGCAGGGACTCATGACCGTAGAGGATATGGGGCATTTCCAGGCAGACCGGTATTATACCGGAAAAGCTCAAAAGGAATTATTTGAGGAGATTATTACCGGTGTGAAAGTCACAGAAAGATTGACTTATTACGGAATCACGTTCCGCAATAGCACCCTGGTCTATGGAGAGCCTGGAACCGGAAAAACAGAGTTTGCCAAGTACGTTGCATATAAACTGGGACTCCCGTATGCCTATATTAATTTCACGTATCTGATCGAGTCATATATGGGAAATACATCAAAGAATCTGCAGAGGGTATTCGATTTTTGCAAAGGGCAGAAATGTGTTCTGATGCTGGACGAAATTGATTGCATTGGGCTGAAACGAGAAAATGGCAATGGATGCGACGGGGAATTGGCAAGAACGACCATCGCTTTAATGCAGTGTCTGGACAATCTGGTCGATGGACAAGTCGTTATTGCTGCAACGAACCGTGCTGACCGACTGGATCCTGCGTTGCTCCGCCGTTTCCATAACAAAAAGGAATTTAATCGATATGATATGGAAGAGGAGCTGGCAATGATCACACAGTTCGTAGACTGCATTGACATTCTTGAAATGGATCAGGAGCTGGTGGATTATTCTACAGAGGGACACACTCAGGCTGAGACTATGGATTTTCTTACAAATAAGATCGCTAAAACAGCGTTAGAAGAAATCAGAAAAAACAAATCGAATTCTTAGCAATTTAAAAAGAAAAAAAAAGTAAAATCTGCAAAGAGATCTCTTTATGAGGTCTCTTTTTTTTAATTTTAGCTGCAAAAATTTTAAAAACTTACATATTTCACTATGAATTAACAAAATTCAGAAAGGAGTGAAGCAAATGGAAAAATGTGTTTATACCGTTGCAGATATTCAAGAAATTTTGGGATTAGGCCAAAGCAAAGCTTATAAATTTGTAAATGAATGTTACAAAACCCAAACTGAATTCCGCGTTATAAAAGTTGGAAATGAATACAAAATCCCAGTCAAGTCATTTGAAAAATGGATGAACGGGGATTAGTGACTTTGAAAAGAGAGGAATATCATATATAATTAATAATGAAGTATGTATTTCTCTCGTATTTAGAAAGAGAGGATGCAATGAACCCGTTTATTTATTTCAATAAGCAAAATCAAAATTGGAGCATAGTTATAAAGGAGGTCGATGAAAACAATTTTCAAATTACATACCAAACTATTCATGGATTCCGAACAAAAGCAGATGCTGAAGACTTATTTAATGTCAAAATGGAACAATTTGAAAAAGATATGGCAAAAATCAAAAAAATAGCAGGGGTAGAATTTACACTTTCTACATATTTGGAGTATTGGTTTAAAAATTCATTTTCGAAAAGGACGACTTCTACCGGTTATTTGGAAGCGGTTGAATGGACAATATACAAGATAATTATTCCATGTATAGAAAAGGATCAATTTCTTCCTAATATCACGCCAATTTATATCAATCAGCTTTTAAAGAAATGCAACCAATTATCCTATAAAACATCTGCGTATATGGCTAAAAAAATTCTTTCCATCGCAATCAAGCAAGCTGTTTCCGAAAACAGGATTACAAGATTTGATATAAAAGAGTTAGATTCTTATCCAGAAACTCCACCTAAATATATTCAGTATTCTAAAGAAAATCTACAAATTTTATTAGAAGCTGCAAAAAAAAGTTATGTTAATTATCTGGAGATTCTGCTATGTCTGCTATCAGGACTTCGTATTGGAGAAGTACGTGGGTTGAATTATTCCAATGTTGATTTCGATAAATCAACGATTACTGTCTGCCAGCAAATTGTCGATGATACAAAACTTTTTCTTAATGGACGTAAGACAACTGTGAAAGATTATGTAAAGCCTCCAAAATCATCTGCCAGTTATAGAACGCTTTGCGTGCCACCAATTATAATGACAGAATTAGCCGAGCGCAAAAAACAAAATGAGTATTTCTTTAAAACACATCCAGAAGCAGACACAAAATGGAAGAATTACGTATGCATAGGAGTAGGAGGGCAGATCAAAAATTCAAACACAACATCAGGGGCATTAAAAAGAATCTGCAGATCAATGGGGCTTCCAGTAATATCACCACACGGTCTCAGACATATGTGCGCGACAATCATGTTAGAATCAGGGATCCCGTTGGAAACAATCAGCCATGCTTTGGGACACAGTTCTGTATCAACGACATATGACATTTATTGTGGAGAAATGGACGGAAGAGATAATATCCGTGATTTCTTAAATGAAAAAATGGATCCAGTAAATTATTATACCAAATAGGAGGCTACGTTATGCATGTAAAAAAGTATACAAGGCCACCGTTGGATCCACGTTTTCAAAATACAACTGTCGTTGACTGGGATATTCGAGACAAGATCATTTGCGATCACGGAAAATACTGTATACGTTTTAATATAACTCTTCAGGATGGTAAAAAAAAGTTTTGCCAAAAAGGAGGGTTCTGCACAAAAAGAGAGGCTTCCATCGCAAAAAAGAGCCTAGTTCAGGATTTAGTAACACATAAGTACATTCCATATCAGTTTACAATCAAAGAGTTCTATGATTATTGGCTGTATTATTATATGATTGATGAGTACAAGATTGCTTATAACACATTGATCTCATATAGAAAAGCTGTTGAGCGGATCATAGATTCCGTTGGAGCGGATAAGAAAATAGCAGATATCAAGGAAGAAGAAATAAGATGTGCGGCATTGGGATGTCCAACAAAAGAAACAAGAAAGAATGTATTTGCAGTATTATCTAGTTCATTTTCTTATGCCAAAAGTCATAACATCATCAGAGTGAATCCGGCAGAAACTTCATTAAAAACAATAAAACTAATGCTAAAAGAGAAACAAATACGACCAAAAAGGTCAGCTTTTACGCTAGATGAATTACTTTTGCTATTTTACACTTGCAAAGAAGTTGAGCCATCCATCTATCTGCTCATGCTAATATCTGCAGCAACTGGTGTTCGAATTTCAGAAGCTATCGGACTCTGTTATAATGATATAGATTTCGTTAAAAAAGAAGTTATCATTTCGCATCAGCTTGGGCGGACACTTAATGGATTTAAAAACAGCACAACAGATACAGTAATGGAAAATACCAGAGTAAAGTCAGCAAATGGAATTCGTTCCATACCGCTTCCGGATTTTATATTAGAAGAAATTATCATCAAAAAAAAGAACCATGATTATCAGAAATCACATGATCCTTGTTTTTATCAGTTGGCTGATTATATCATAACAAGGGAGCATGGCTTACCTATATCACGGGCGCAGAGTAAACGATTTAAGCATGTGTTAGAAGTAGCTGGTTTTGATCCAAACAAGCATACCTGGCATGATATTCGGCACAGCTATGCAACAATCCTGAAAGATAATGAAATAAATTTAAAAGCCATATCGAAAGTACTTGGTCATGGTTCCGAAGAATTTACAGACAGAGTTTATATTGATCATCATATAAAATATCCTGTTACTGACATATCCAACGTTATGGATCAGTTTTTTCAAAGCTTACAGATTCAAGAACAAGATCCTGTTTATGATATTTCAACTATCAATTTAGACTTTTTGTCTGGTGTGGAAGAAACGAATAGTTATGCAAAAAGCTATGCAAAAAAGATGCTTACAAATAGGATTGACTCATAACGGATTACCATATATTATTATATATTAGTAAACATTGCTGAACATTGGTAAACGTTAGTCAGTATTTAGTGTTTTGCAGGTTTTGTAGTAATTTGCGATTTTGACCCCAAAATGCAACGAAAAACAGAAAAAAAACAGGCAGAAAAAAAGCCCCAAAAAAAGAAAATAATTAAAGATTTACGAAAAAAACAATAAGAAAATTATTGTGCAACATGTACAAAAATACAAGGAGATTTAATGAGAAAGCTTGCGTTAAATGATGAAATATTACTAAAAATAGAGAAACCGGCACGTTATATCGGGAATGAAGTAAACTCGGTCATGAAAGACCCTGAAAAGGTGTCTGTTAGATTTGCGATGTGCTTCCCGGATGTGTATGAGATTGGGATGTCGCATCTGGGTATCCAGATCCTTTATGATATGTTCAATAAGCGCGAAGATGTGTGGTGTGAACGTGTCTATTCGCCGTGGACGGATCTCGATCAGATTATGCGAGAGAGAAAGATTCCGTTATTTGCACTGGAGTCCCAGGATCCGGTAAAGGAATTCGATTTTCTTGGAATCACGCTGCAGTATGAGATGTGTTATACCAATATTCTGCAGGTTTTGGATCTGAGCGGCATCCCACTGGCAGCAGAGGAAAGAACGGACGAAGATCCGATCGTGATCGGCGGCGGTCCGTGTACGTATAATCCGGAGCCGTTAGCGGAGTTCTTCGACCTGTTCTATATGGGAGAAGGCGAGACGGTCTATGATGAGCTTCTGGATGCCTATAAGGAGAATAAGAAGCGTGGCGGAACGAGGAAAGAATTTCTGGAGATGGCAGCAGAGATCGAAGGAATCTATGTTCCGGCATTCTATGATGTGACTTATAAAGAAGACGGTACGATTGAAAGCTTCCGTCCAAATAATCCGCATGCAAAAGAAAAGATCAAGAAACAGGTAGTCATGGATATGAGCAGTGCAACGTATCCGGAAAAGCCGGTCGTTCCGTTTATCAAGGCAACACAGGACCGTGTCGTGCTTGAGATTCAGAGAGGATGTATCCGCGGATGCCGTTTCTGCCAGGCGGGAATGTTATACCGCCCGACCCGTGAGAAGGATGTAGAAGTATTAAAAGAATATGCATACAAGATGCTGAAGAATACAGGACATGAAGAGATTTCTTTAAGCTCCTTAAGTTCCAGTGATTACAGCCACTTAAGAGAGCTTGTAATGTTCCTGATCGAGAACTTTAAGTCGCAGGGAATCAACATCAGTCTTCCGTCGCTTCGTATTGACGCATTTTCTCTGGATGTGATGGGACAGGTACAGGATATCAGAAAGAGCAGTCTGACATTTGCGCCTGAAGCCGGATCACAGCGTATGCGTAATGTGATCAATAAAGGGCTTACAGAGGATGATATCCTCGGAGGTGCCGGACAGGCGTTCGATGGCGGCTGGAATAAGGTAAAGCTTTATTTCATGCTTGGACTTCCGACAGAGACGGAAGAAGATATGAGAGCCATTCCGGAACTTGCTGACAGAATCGCCAGACGTTATTACGAGATTCCGAAGGATCAGCGGAATGGAAAGTGTCAGATTACAACGAGTACGTCGTTCTTTATTCCAAAACCATTCACCCCGTTCCAGTGGGCAAGAATGTATACGAATGAAGAATATATTTCAAGAGCAGCGATCGTAAAGCATGCATTTAATGAACAGCTTAACAGAAAGAGCCTGAGATATAACTGGCATGATGCAGAGGTTACTGTGCTGGAGGGTGTCTTTGCAAGAGGGGACAGAAAGACGGCAGCAGTAATTAAAGAAGCGTATCGTCTGGGATGTCTGTATGACTCCTGGAGCGATCAATTTGATAATGAGAAATGGATGCAGGCGTTTGAAAATACAGGCATTGATATCGCATTCTATAATCACAGGGAGCGTCCGCTGGATGAAGTGTTCCCGTGGGATTTCATTGATATCGGTGTAACGAAAGAATTCCTGAAGAGAGAATGGAATCAGGCAATGAATGCCGAAGTAACACCGAACTGCCGTATGAAATGTTCCGGCTGCGGTGTCGCAAAATGGAAAGGAGGTGTCTGTGTTGAAAATAAGAATTAAATTCCGTAAATATGGAGTCATGCGTTTCATCGGACACCTGGACGTGATGCGTTATTTCCAGAAAGCAATCCGGCGCGCAGAGATACCGATCGCATTTACAACCGGATACAGTCCGCATATGATCATGTCGTTTGCGCAGCCGCTTGGAGTTGGCGTGACGAGTGACGGAGAATATTTTGATATTGAGATTACGGAACCGATTTCTTCCGAGAAGGCGGTTGCCCAGTTAAATGCAGTGATGGTGGAGGGCGTAGAAGTCATAAGCTTCCGCGAAATCTCATCGGATAAGAAAGCAAGCGGTATGACGATTGTGGCTGCAGCAGATTATAAAGTGACATTTCCTGAGACATTCCAGCATGCGGAAGAGATTCGTACACTTCCGGAGAGCTGGAAAGAGAAGGTGGATGCATTTATGGCACAGCCGGAGATCGTTGTGTTAAAGAAGACAAAGCGAAGTGAAAAAGAAGTCGATATCAAACCAATGATCTACAAAATGACTGCATTGGACGATGGCATCTATCTGTACCTTGCAACAGGAAGTGAGCAGAATCTGAAGCCGGATCTGGTGGCAGAAGCGTTCTTAAAATTCGCAGGAGAAGATCCGGAAGAAATACCGGTGCATATCCACCGCATTGATGTGTATGCAAAGAATCCGGAGGCGGCAAAAGGACAGACTGAGTTTATAACACTGGAAGGTCTTGGAAAAGATATTTTATAAAATAAATCCGGAGATCATTTACAGTGATTACTAAAATGATACAGATATAACGGACTTCCATTAATCTGACAGGAGTGATAAAACAATGAGCAAAAAGGAAGTAAAGACAAATGCCATGCGTATGCTGGACCGTGCAAAAGTCTCGTATACATATGAAGAATATGAATGTGATGATTTTACAGACGGTATCCAGACCGCAGACAAACTTGGATATGACCACAAACTGGTCTATAAGACACTTGTAACAACAGGGAAGACGGGAAATCATTATGTATTCGTAATTCCGATCGAAGCAGAGATTGATTTTAAAAAGGCAGCAAAAGTTGTCGGTGAAAAATCGCTGGAGATGCTGCATTTAAAAGATCTGACCAAAGTAACCGGATATGTGCGCGGCGGCTGCACGGCGATTGGCATGAAGAAACAGTTTCCTACCGTAATCCAGGAAGATGCAAAAGAGCTGGAATATATGCATGTCAGCGGCGGAAAGCTTGGAATGCAGATCAGGCTTGCACCGTTAGACCTTCAAAAGGTTGCAAAAGCAGAATTTGCAGATGTGATCCGTCCATAACCAGATGTGGTGATGGTGTGCAGAGCATCTGTGTATAGACGAAAAGTATGTATATTTATGCAGTAGTCCTAAAAATCATCCGCTATTCACGTGCATATTAACACATTATTGCATTGAAGTGCGCGCGAAAATGATGTAAGATAAATACAGTTACGTTTTTATAGCGGAAGAATATGAATACATTTCAGAAAATACTTGGTTGGAGGAATACGAAAAGTGAAAAAAGTTGTAAAATTTGGTGGTAGTTCGCTTGCAAGTGCCGAGCAGTTTAAAAAAGTAGGTAACATTATCAGAAAAGAGGAATCCAGAAGATATGTCATTCCATCTGCACCTGGTAAACGTACGCCGGATGATACAAAGGTAACAGATATGTTATACAGCTGTTATGGACAGGCAATTCTTGGAGAAGATGCGGAAAGAGATTTTGAAGAACAGTTAGAGGCAATCAAAGAGAGATATAACAGCATCATCAGAGGATTGAACCTGGATCTGAGCCTGGATGAGGAATTTAAAACAATCCGTACAAACTTCAGCAAGAAAATCGGCAGAGATTATGCGGCTTCTCGTGGAGAGTATCTGAATGGTATCATCATGGCTGCATATCTTGGATATGAATTCATCGATGCTGCGGAAGTAATCGTCTTTGATGAAAATGGTAATTTTGACGGAGATGAGACACACAAGATCCTTTCTGAAAGGCTGGAGAATACAGAGCGTGCAGTTATTCCTGGATTTTATGGTGCAAAGCCAGACGGAAGTATTCAGACATTCTCCCGTGGCGGTTCTGATATCACAGGTTCGATCGTTGCAAAGGCTGTACATGCCGATATGTATGAAAACTGGACAGATGTATCTGGTTTCCTGATCGCTGATCCAAGAATCATCAAGAATCCAAAGCCGATCGATGTGATTACATACAGAGAATTGAGAGAGTTGTCTTACATGGGAGCAACTGTACTTCATGAAGATGCAATCTTCCCGGTACGTAAAGAAGGTATCCCGATCAATATCCGCAATACCAATGCACCGGAAGATAAGGGAACTCTGATCGTAGAAGATACTTGCAGAAAACCTCGTTTTACAATTACAGGTATCGCAGGTAAGAAGGATTTCGCTTCTATCACGATTGAAAAAGCGATGATGAATTCCGAAGTCGGATTCTGCCGCAAGGTTCTGGAGGTGTTTGAAAATAATAATATTTCCATTGAACATATGCCGTCAGGAATTGATACGATGACAATCTTCGTTCACAGAGATGAATTTGAAGAAAAAGAACAGGATGTCATTGCCGGAATCCACAGAGCCGTAGAGCCTGACTTCCTGGAACTGGAATCAGATCTGGCGTTGATCGCTGTTGTGGGAAGAGGTATGCGTGCAACCAGAGGAACTTCCGGACGTATTTTTGCTGCACTCGCACATGCGAATGTCAATGTCAAGATGATCGATCAGGGATCCAGTGAGCTGAATATTATCATTGGTGTCAGAAGTCATGATTTTGATGCCGCAATCAACGCGATTTATGATATTTTCGTAAAAACAATGATTTAGGATCTTGCGTAGATAACAAGAAAGATATTTAACTTTGCAAGTAAGAACATTACAATGCTTGTAAATTGTAATTAAGAATTGGGGAGGCTATTATTAGCAATGAATATTATGTTTTTCCTGAAGCCAAAGAGTGAGCTGGCATATATCTATGACTATCACACACTCCGACAGGCTATGGAGATCATGGAATATCACAAGTATTCGTGTGTGCCGATACTGAATAAAGAGGGGAAATATGTCGGCTCGATCACGGAAGGTGATGTCCTGTGGGCATTAAAAAAGCTGGATATCTTTAATATAAAGGAAGCAGAAGATATCAGTATTATGAAGATCAAACGCCGTGTAGACTATCAGTGTGTAACTGCTGAGTCAGACATGGAAGATCTGATCGGCCGTGCGATGGAACAGAATTTTGTACCTGTTATCGACGACCAGGAACATTTTATAGGTATTATTACCAGACGAGACATTATTGGTTACTGTTATGACAGATTGAAAGAATATGGGACACAAGATGATCATTGATTTTCATACACATATGTTTCCAGATAAGATAGCCGGGCGTACGCTCGACTATCTTTCTGGCATTTTTGGAGCAAGTCCGTTTGCGGATGGAACATATACGGGACTTTGTAATTCTATGGGAAAAGGAGCAGTTGATATTTCCATTGCACTTCCGGCTGTGACGAAGGTATCGCAGGTTGCAGCGATCAACCGGTTTGCATCTGCGTATACGGAAGGACCTGAAATGTCAGTGAGAGATGTAAGAGAGTTTTTGGAGAATCTCAAACTTACAGATAAACAGCTTGCAATAGGAAAAGAGATATTAAAAGAAATAAAGAATCTGGGATTGAAGGGGATTAAGCTGCATCCGGATTATCAGGATATGTATTTTGACAATATCCGCTATGAACGTATTATCGATGCAGCATCAGAACTGGGACTGATCACAGTGGTGCACGCGGGTGTTGATCCAAAATGTCCGGAGGATGTACACTGTACACCGAAGATGGCAAGAAAGGTTCTGGATGATGTAAAACCGGAGAAACTGGTGCTTGCACATATGGGCGGCAATGAAATGTGGGATGATGTGGAACGGTATCTGGTGGGACAGAACGTATATTTTGATACAGGAGTCATACTGAATACAATGCCGCAGGAACAGTTCTTACGGATCGTACATATGCATGGTGCAGACAGGATTCTGTTTGGAACAGATTCTCCGTGGGCAGATCAGAAGAATTTTGTGGCGTTGTTAGAGCATATGCCACTGACAGAGGAAGAGAAGGCTGCCATCTTTTCAGAAAATGCAAAGAAATTGCTGGGAATATAGCAGACAGAAGTAAGAAAAGAAGGCTGCAAAATGTTGATGATACAAAAAATGTAAAAAAATAAAAAATATTCCGGATACCACTTGCATTTTGGAAAAACGTATGCTATTATCTTCTAGTATGCCGCACAGTGAGGTTGAAGTTCTGCTGAAATTATCAGTCAGACACCGTAACTGGCGAGTAATGATAATAGGAGGTGCCATATGTACGCAATTATAGCAACAGGTGGTAAACAGTACAAAGTAGCCGAAGGCGATATCATTAAAGTAGAGAAACTTGGTGTAGAAGCTGGAGAAACTTTTACATTTGACCAGGTTCTTGCAGTAAGTGACAACGGATTAAAAGTTGGTAACCCGACAGTTGCAGGTGCAACAGTTGAAGCTTCTGTAGTTGAGAACGGTAAAGCTAAAAAAGTTATCGTTTACAAGTACAAGAGAAAGACTGGATACCATAAGAAAAACGGTCACAGACAGCAGTATACTGCAGTTAAGATTGAAAAAATCAACGCTTAATATTGGAGAGCATCCATGATTCATGTAACGATCTTTCAGAACAAGTATAAAGAATGTGTAGGTTTTCAGACGGAAGGACATGCTGAATATGCAGATCCAGGACAGGATATTGTATGTGCCGCTGCTTCTATCCTGGTGATTAACACAATCAATGCAATTGAAGAATTTACGGAAGATGACGCGAGTCTGATTTCGGAAGATGAGATGGGAATGATTTCTTATCATCTGAATCATCCTTCAAAAGATGCACAGCTTTTGCTGAACACAATGATTCTTGGTCTGGAACAGATGGTAGATGATGACAACTATGCAGAATATATTGATTTAACATTCGAGGAGGTGTAACAACCATGATGAAATTAAACCTTCAGTTTTTCGCTCATAAAAAAGGTGTAGGTTCTACAAAGAACGGTAGAGATTCTGAGTCTAAGAGACTTGGTGCTAAAAGAGCTGACGGACAGTTTGTAAAAGCTGGTAACATTCTTTACAGACAGCGCGGAACAAAGATTCACCCAGGAATCAATGTAGGACGCGGCGGTGACGATACATTATTCGCACTCGTTGATGGCGTTGTAAGATTTGAAAGAAAAGGAAAAGATAAGAAACAGGTTTCTATCTATCCAGTAGCTTAATTATGAGTTGAAAAAGTGCGTTGCAATGATTAACTTCTTTCGGTTATGATGCAGCGCGCTTTTTTTAACTTCCGTTTATTTATATAGATGAAAGGAATACAGTATGTTTGCAGATAGAGCAAGGATATTTATTAGAGCAGGAAAAGGCGGAGACGGTCATGTGAGTTTCCGGCGCGAGAAGTACGTGGCGAATGGCGGCCCAGATGGTGGAGACGGCGGACGCGGCGGAGACGTTATATTTGAAGTCGATGAAGGACTGAATACACTTCAGGATTACAGACATAAACGAAAATTTACAGCAAAAGACGGCGAACAGGGCGGAAAACGCAGATGCCATGGTGCAGATGGGGAAGATATTGTCCTGAAAGTTCCGGAAGGAACGGTTATCAAAGAATCAGAATCCGGTAAAGTCATTGCAGATATGTCCGGAGATAATCGCAGACAGATCATCTTAAAAGGTGGTAAGGGTGGTCTTGGTAACCAGCATTTTGCAACTGCAACCATGCAGGTTCCAAAATATGCACAGCCAGGACAGCCGGCGAAAGAATTATATGTAGATCTGGAATTGAAAGTGATCGCGGATGTAGGACTTGTAGGATTCCCAAATGTCGGGAAATCTACATTCTTATCACGTGTGACGAATGCACAGCCGAAGATCGCCAATTATCATTTCACAACATTGAATCCAAACCTTGGTGTCGTGGATCTTCCGGATGCGAACGGATTCGTAATCGCTGATATTCCGGGACTGATCGAAGGTGCATCGGAAGGTGTCGGACTCGGACATCAGTTCCTGCGCCATATCGAACGTACCAAACTGATGATCCATGTAGTAGATGCAGCCGGAACCGAAGGACGTGATCCGGTAGATGATATCTATAAAATCAACAATGAGTTAAAAGCATATAATGCGGATATTGCGAACCGTCCACAGGTGATCGCAGCGAATAAGATTGATGCGATCTTTACCGATGATGATCCGGTACAGCGTCTGAAAGATGAATTTGAGCCACAGGGAGTAAAGGTATTCCCGATTTCCGGGGTAACCGGACAGGGTATCAAGGAATTGCTTTACTATGTATCGAACGAATTGCAGCATCTGGAACAGGATACGATCGTATTTGAGCAGGAATATTTCCCAGAGGAAGAGATCCCGATGAATGATCTTCCATACACAGTTGAAAAGGAAGACGATATGTATGTGGTAGAGGGACCAAAGATTGAAAAAATGCTTGGTTATACGAATCTGGATTCCGAAAGAGGATTTGCATTCTTCCAGAAATTCCTCAAAGATTCTGGTATTCTGGAACAACTTGAAGAAGCTGGTATCCAGGAGGGTGATACAGTACGTATGTATGGCCTGCAGTTTGATTATTATAAATAAAAGATCAATTGCGGTCCGTTGATTGTGATAAAGAGGAGATTAAAGATGACAACAAAACAAAGAGCTTATTTAAAAGGTCTTGCCATGAATTTGGATCCGATCTTCCAGATTGGAAAGAACAGCATGACACCGGAAGTTACCAAAGCAATCCAGGAAGCACTGGACGCAAGAGAACTGATTAAGATCAGTGTGCTTAAGAACTGTGCAGATGATCCGCGTGCGCTTGCAGAAGTGATTGCAGAACGTACACGTTCACAGGTAGTTCAGGTAATCGGTAAGAAGATTGTATTATATAAAGAAGGCAAAGATAAACATAAGAAGATCGAACTGCCAAAATAAATACAGGTAGGAGATTTGAATGAAGATAGGGATTATGGGAGGAACCTTCGATCCGATCCACAACGGACATTTGATGCTGGGACATGCTGCATATGAGACATTTTCTCTGGATCAGATCTGGTTTATGCCAAATGGAAATCCTCCTCATAAAAAGAGTGAGACAATAAAATCTACTGCTGAGGACCGGATGAAGATGACCAGTCTTGCAATTGCACCGTTCCCAGAGTTTGTGTTGCAGCCGTATGAGGCATTGAGAGAGGAAGTATCCTGCTCTTATCAGACGATGGAATATTTTAAGGAAATGTATCCGGAGGATGAATTTTACTTTATTATCGGCGCAGATTCGCTTATGGCAATTGAGACCTGGGTACATCCGGAGCGGATCTTCCCAACGTGTACGATCCTTGCGACGTACCGTGACGAGATAAAGACGAAAGAAGAGATGGATCAGCAGATCCATCATCTGTCTGAGAAATATGGGGCGCAGGTCCTGCTTATGGAGACACCGCTTATGCCAGTATCCTCTCATGAACTGCGTGCCAGTCTTCAGGCCGGTGAATCTGTCTCGGCATATGTTCCGGATGCTGTGTGCGGTTATATAAAGGAACACCAGTTATACCGGTAACAGCTTTGAAAAAGCATGTGAAAAAGCAAAAGAGGAAAACGATGATGGATGAAAAAATTTTAAAAATACAGCATACGTTAAAGAAAGAACTGGATGAAAACCGCTATCATCATACACTTGGTGTGATGTACACGTCTGCTTCAATGGCCATGCGTTACGATGTAGACGTACAGAAGGCACTTTACGCGGGATTACTGCATGATTGTGCAAAATGTATCCCTAGCGATAAGAAAATCCGTCTGTGCGAGAAATACGGCCTTCCGGTGTCATCTGTAGAAAAGGAAAATCCAAGTCTGTTACATGCCAGACTCGGTGCGTATCTGGCTCATGAAAAATATGGTGTGAAGGATGAAGAAATCATTTATGCGATTGAAAGCCATACAACCGGACGTCCGGGTATGAGCATGTTGGAGAAGATCGTCTACATTGCGGATTATATCGAGCCGGGTAGAAGAGAACTGCCGAATATGGCAGATGTAAGACAGCTTGCTTTTAGGGACATTGATGAATGTCTTTACCGGATTTTAAAAGATTCACTGGTATATCTGGATAGTAAGAATATTACAGTGGACCCTATGACACAAAGAACTTATGATTATTATAAAAAAGAAATGGGAAAGGAGGATTAATATGGATCAGGCAAAAGAAATGGCAAAAATTGCTTTTGAAGCGTTAGAGGATAAAAAAGGTGAAGATGTATGTGCGATTGATATTTCAGCGGTATCTGTACTTGCAGACTATTTTGTAATTGCAAATGGTAACAGCGACAGCCAGGTACGTGCACTTGTTGAGAATGTAGAGGAAAAGATGCACAAAGCAGGCTATGCTGCAAAAGAGACAGAAGGACACAGAAGCGGAGCATGGGTATTGATTGACTTCGGTGATGTGATCGTGCATATTTTTGATAGAGAAAACCGTCAGTTCTATAATCTGGAACGGATCTGGAATGATGGAAAGAAAATTGATGATGTAAATGAATTTTAATAAAAGTTTATTGTTGTAAAAGATTTTATAAAAGCCCCGTGCATATAAAATATAAAACTGATTCCGCTCACTTCGTTCGAAGTTATCTGTTTTATATTTTATATATTGCACGGGGCTTTTGAACGTTATTGATTTTGCAACAACAAATAAATATTGAATGAACGCTTGAATGCTTGGAATTGTTTGTGTTTAAGCGAAGAAACGGAAGACTCCGATTACTTTTCCCATGATCTGAAGATCACGGACGATAATTGGTTCCAGTGCATCGTTTTCCGGCTGGAGGCGGAAGATGCCTTCTTCTTTGTAAAATCTTTTGACAGTAGCGCTGTCATCGAGTAATGCAACTACAATATCACCGTTATCGGCAACAGAAGATTGTTCAACTAATACGAGGTCACCGTCAAGGATTCCGGCATTGATCATGCTTTCTCCGTGTACCTTAAGCATAAAAGTCTGCTTATTCGGCATGTATTCCATCGGGATAGGAAAGTAGTTTTCTATATTCTGTTCGGCAAGAAGAGGTTCTCCTGCAGCAACATGCCCGATCACAGGTACGTTTACCATCTCTCTGCGATTAAAATTAAAAGAATCATCCAAAATCTCGATTGCACGAGGCTTAGTTGGATCCCTGTGAATGTATCCATTCTTCTCTAAAGTTTCCAGATGAGAGTGGACAGAAGAAGTAGACTTCAGATGTACTGACTCACAGATATCTCTGACCGATGGTGGAAATCCACGCTCCAGTATCTGGGATTTTATATATTCCAATATTTCTTCCTGCTTTGCACTTATCTTACCTTGTGCCATATGTATGTCCTCCTTAAGTGGGCTTTCTTTCCGTTAATTTTTATATATTTAATGATAACACAGTATATAGGAAAACGCAAACAGATGTTTAGAAAATATGTTCGAAATATAGCATTGAATCTATTGACAAACATGTGTTCGAGATATATAATAAACAGTGCAAGGAACACATGTTCGCAGACAACTGTTTTGAAGAAATGATGGAGGGGTACAGGATGAGCACAAGAAGAATATACTTGGAAGGATTGAAGGAAACTGACGAAAATGCGGATAAAAAGATTTATGCGGGAAACAATTATTCCGGTTATAACAGAGTAAGCATCCGGAGAAAGAGAAGCTTGTATGTGAAGAAGTTATTTGCTGGTTTCTTTTCTATTATCATGATTCTGGGCCTTAGCGCGTTTTACGGAAGTGGTCTTGTGAGTGCACATGACAATGCAAAGGATAATTCAATCAGATATAAATATTATAAAAGCATTCAGATTCATTGTGGAGACACCTTGTGGAATATCGCCGAAGAAAATATGTCAGATGATTATGAGTCGGTTAATGATTATATTACAGAAGTGAAAAAGATTAACAAACTTTCTTCTGATCAGATTCAGGACAGTCAGTATCTGATGGTTCCATATTATAGTTATAATAAATAGTTTGGTATTCTTCAAAACAGGACAAATTTGATATATATGCTGAAAAGGCTTATATATAATATACTCACCCACGGCAATGAATGAAAAATAGTAGTTCATTGCCATTTTTATTATTATGGAATGATAGCTGATATGATGGATGAGATAAATAAAACTTTGAAAAAATGGTAGAGAATAGTTTTTTTAAGTAGCTCATATCTATACGACAAATACCGATTTTTCCAAAAGATGTGGACGAAAAGGGCTCATTCTGCTATAATTATACTGTTTTGTAAGGTATTTACGATATGTTTTCTTTACAATATGTTTTGTAAAAATATGTATATATACATACTATCATACACTTATGCTTTTTATATTTATTATTTTAAGGAGGTTTTTTCTTACATGATTGATTCATCTACAAATCTGGCCAATACATCGTCAAACAAACCGCATAATTATCATGAACAGAGCCAGATCGATCAGACGTTACGGCTCCGTGAAGTTTTGAAGACTTTACCGCCTTTTGTTAAGGACTATTTCCGTGCTATGGAACCGAAATCATCGGCACGTACCCGTATTAACTATGCTTACGATATCCGTGTGTTTTTCCACTTTCTTATGGAAAACAATCCTGTATACAAGAATTATACAATTGACAGATTTACGCCTCAGGATCTTGAGAATCTTGAGCCTGTAGATATTGAGGAATACCTGGAATATCTGAAAGTATACAAACGTGATGAGGACGGCGAACTGATCACCAATGGGGAAAAAGGTCTGGCACGAAAAATGTCTGCCCTTAGAAGTTTTTATGGATATTACTTCAAGCACCGGATCATTCAGAAAAATCCGACACTTCTGGTAGATATGCCTAAATTACATGATAAGGCAATCATACGTCTGGATACTGATGAAGTTGCGCTGTTATTGGATTTTGTGGAATCTGCAGGCGAACATCTGACCGGGCAGGCACTGAATTATTATAAGAAAACGCGTGACCGTGACATTGCTATTCTCACATTATTATTAGGAACCGGAATCCGTGTATCCGAATGTGTCGGACTGGATATAAAGGATGTAGATTTTAAGAACAATGGAATTATGGTTACAAGAAAAGGTGGAAATCAGATGGTTGTCTATTTCGGTGATGAGGTTGCGGAGGTGCTTAAGAATTATATGGCAGGTGACCGTGCGGCCGCTACTCCCCTCCCCGGCCATGAACAGGCATTGTTTTTGTCAACACAGAGAAAACGCATGGGTGTCCAGGCTGTTGAAAATATGGTGAAAAAATATGCCAGGCAGGTAACACCGAACAAAAAAATCACGCCGCATAAACTGCGCAGTACATATGGTACTTCTCTCTATAAAGAGACTGGGGATATTTATCTGGTAGCGGATGTCCTGGGACATAAAGATGTTAACACGACAAAAAAGCATTATGCAGCGATTGATGATAACCGACGCCGTAAAGCTGCTTCTGCGGTCAAATTACGAGAAATATAAAATGTAATGGAACTTTTTTGTCACAGTGACAGGTGTGTTCTTCTTGTTCATCTATTTTTAATTTAAATGAAAAAAGAATCTCCGGCAACATATAGTAAATAATATATGTCGGAGATTCTTTTATTTATTAGTTTAATTAGATTATAATTTTTTATCTGTAATGTTCTCTTTTAATTCAACCAGCTGCTCAATGGCCTTTGCAGTACCATCAATTCCCAGAAGTGAACTGTCAAGGCAGATATTATAGCTTTCGGCAGCTCCCCATTTTTTATTGCTGTAATAATTATAATAGCTGGAACGTCTCTTGTCCGTTTTTTTGATCAAGTCTTTCGCCTTTGCATCTGTCAGATCATAGATACGTGCAATTCTGCGGATTCTGGCATCCATATCGGCATGAATGAATACGCTTAAAACATTATCGAATTCTTCCAATGCATAATCAGCACAACGTCCAACCAGAATACATGGTCCCTCAGACGCTATCTTACGGATTGTATCGAACTGGGCAAGAAAAATCTTATGATTAATTGGCATATCTGTGTAACTGGATGAAGGATACCCGAAAGAATAAGAATCCATAACCAAAGAATACAGAAAACTGTTGGTAGGTTTCTCATCATGTGTCTCAAAAAGTTCTTCACAGATACCACTTTCTTTTGCTGCGCGTTCCAGCATTTCTCTGTCGTATAATTTGATTCCAAGATCTTCCGCAACTTTATATCCGATCTGGCGTCCGGCACTACCATATTCACGACCGATTGTAATGATTGTATTTGTCTTTGCCATATAAATCACGCTCCTAAACAAAAATTAATATAAACATATTATACAGCAAACTTAGACAAATGTATAGAATTTTCTCATAATTCAGTTATAAATATTCCTTAGTCTGTCTAATAGTTCAATGAAATATTCTGGGAGAGGTGCATTTACTTCCAGATATTTTCCTGTGGTTGGATGAATGATTCCAAGTGTGCGTGCGTGCAGGGTCTGCCCTTGTAATCCTTTGAATGGGCATTTTTTCGGACCATAGACCTCATCACCAACCAGAGGATGTCCGATACTTGCCATATGGACGCGAATCTGATGTGTACGCCCGGTTTCAAGTTCGCACTGAATATATGTGTAATCGCCGAATCGCTCCAGAACTTTATAATGTGTGACTGCATCCCGTCCGTTTTTACAATGGGTGCTCATTTTCTTTCGGTCTGTTGGATGGCGTCCGATCGGAGCATTGACCGTACCGGAATCTTCTTTGATATTTCCATGTACGATAGCAACATAGATACGCCGTATAGAGTGTACTTTTAACTGTTCCGAAAGGCTTTGATGAGCTTTATCGTTCTTACATACAACTAATGATCCTGTCGTATCCATATCAATCCTGTGGACAATTCCAGGCCTCATACAGCCGTTAATACCGGACAGCTCATCACCGCAATGATACATCAAAGCATTTACCAGTGTCCCGCTATAATGTCCGGGAGCCGGATGTACGACCATTTGTTTTGGTTTGTTGATCATGATGATATCCTGGTCTTCATAAAGGATATCCAAAGGAATGTTCTCTGGTACGATATCAGGCTCTTTTGCCTCCGGAAGGGTAACTTCCACGCTGTCGCCAAAAGAAAGCCTGTAATTGGATTTTACAGGCTTCTGGTTGACTTTTACATATCCTTCTTTCATAATTTTCTGTATATAAGATCTTGATCTGTCTTCTAATTCATCTGAAAGATAGCGGTCTATCCGCTGGCCTTCTGTATTGCGATCAATGGAAAATTCTTTCAAGGTCGTCCTCCTTATAGTAAATGAGTATTAATATAACCAGCAGAAATGCTGCAACGGTTACATAGATATCGGCAACGTTAAAAATCGGGAAGTTGATCAGCTTGAAGTATAAAAAATCGACTACATAATTCAGACGGATCCGGTCTATACAATTGCCGAAAGCACCGGAAAGAATTAACACTGCACAGATACGAAGCGGCAGATATTTATGTTCTATAGGTACTTTGTGGTAAAACCAGATAACAGCAATTGTAATCAAAAGTACACTGATATAAAAGAATATACGTTGATTTTGCAGCACACCGAAGGCTGCACCCCTGTTTTCCAGATATTCTAATTGAAATACATCTTTAATCAGGACATAGGCAGACCGATCCTTAAGATGTAATACAACCAGATGTTTTGTAATCTGATCCAATAATACCAGTACAACGATACTTACCAATGCCATTATATAATGTGTGATTCGTTTTGTATTTGTCTTCATGATACTCCTTCTATAAATTAACTGTATAAATTATTTAAATTATTGTCCTAAATGTATTTGCGTACAGAGATCAGGTAGCGTCCCTTTTTTGTTTCTGAGAGAATACCATCATATGCAATACGTCCCATTTTCCTTACAGAGATAATATCATTGTCTTTTAAACGATAACCGTTACTCGTGATAAGTTTTCCATTTACAAAGACTTTTCCGGCTTCAATCTGTGCAGTAATCTTACTTCTGGAAAGTGGATAGGCAAGAGCAAGTACACTGTCCAGACGAATGGAAGATACGGTCCCTTTCAGCTCCTCAAATCTTGGTTCATAATCTACTTTAACCCCTTTTCCTATGGATGTATTTACGTTCGTATGACGAACCACAGTCAGATTATCTGCAATATATTCAGCGAGTTCTTCTTTGACAAAAATCAATCCTTTCTGATCTTCAACAATAATATCTCCAACTTTGGAGCGCTCGATGCCAAGATTCATAAGTGCTCCAAGATAATCCCTGTGTGTAAGATTTTCGGCAAATCTTTTGCTTGACGGAGTGACTTCTATAATCTGAATGGGATATTCATAATCATAATAAAGAGCATCAGGTAGAAAAACAGCCATCTGACGCTCTGATAAGTCATATCCACCATAAGTTTTATACTGAGATAAAAACATGTCTTTTGGTGTGGTATGAAGAATATTTAATTCATTCAAATTAAGAAAGTCGGAAAATATAACAATCCCTCTGTTATATGCCAGTCTGGAGAGCTCCACCAGACGTTTCTGTAACATACTTTCTTCTTTATTCATAATTAAAATCTTGACCTCATAGATGAAGAATCCAGAGAAGTGTTAAGCAAATCCTGAAGATCTCCAGATATATCAACATTTGTAGGTGTTACCAGGAATATGTAATTAGAAATTTTCTGCAGGTTACCACTGATTGCAAATGTAGCTCCTGAAGTAAAATCAATAATACGCTGAGCAATCTCAAGATCCAGTCCCTCAAGATTCAAAATAACGGTACGTCCACTTAATAAAGTCTCTGTAATCTCTCTTGAATCTTCTACAGAAGTTGGCTTGATCACGCAAACCTCCATATTTACACTGCTTCTTCTTGAAGGCTGACGCATCGGAGTTACTTTATTATTAGAGAATGCAGATTTGGACTTCACAGGTGCTGTGTAATCGTCTTCATCGTCTTCATCGAAATCTTTATCATTGTCTTTGGTGTTTTTATGAAAGAGGCTTCTCTTGGGCTTTTCTTCATAATCATCATCATATTCGTCATCGTCGAAGAATTCATCCTCATCGTATTCATCATCTCCGTCGTCTAACTTCATGATACTTAAGAACTTATCTAATACTCCCATTTTTAATAAATCTCCTATCTTCCGTTTATACTTGATGAGTATAATCACGTGCTCCAAAAATTCCGGTTCCCACACGGACCATGGTAGCTCCTTCTTCTATGGCCACCTGATAGTCATTTGTCATACCCATAGAAAGAATACTCATAGTAATATTATCAATGTTTTTCTTTGCGATGTCAACAGATAATTTTCTTAAATGTGCAAAAATCGGTCTGTTTTCTTCTGGATTTTCTACAAATGGAGCAATTGTCATTAATCCCTTTACGCGGATATGAGGAAATCCGGCAATCTTTTCTACAAATTCAGGAACCTCTTCCGGCATGAGACCAAATTTACTTTCTTCTTTTGCGACATTTACTTCAATCAATATATTGGCAATAACACCGTGCTTTTCTGCTTCTTTATCAATTGTTTCTGCGAGTCGGACAGAATCTACAGAATGAATCAGATCAACTTTATCGATAATGTATTTTACTTTATTACGCTGCATATGCCCAATCATATGCCAGTGAATATCCTTTGGAAGGACTTCATATTTAGAAGCCAGTTCCTGTGCTTTGTTTTCTCCGTTTATACGGACTCCAAGGTCATAGGCCTCCTGCAGCATTTCTACAGGTTTTGTTTTGCTTACGGCGATCAGAGTAACTTCATCTCTTTTACGTCCGGCACGGTCACATGCAGCCTGTATATTTTCTTCTACTTTTTCCAGATTTTCTTTTAACATAATTGTCCACTCCTTTTATAATCTGTTATTGTGTGTCAGGATATTACATCGCCCTCATGTACGTCTTTACCCGTCAGAGCAATGTGATCATAATTGGAAAGTCCGTAGTCATCACCACTTTGAACAATATAATATTCATCGCTTTCGCACAGAATCTGTACCTGTCGGAATACGGCATAACCACGGTTAATATTATATACACCTTTTAACTTCCGGGTTTTGTTTAACTGGCAGGTATCCGATGAATCAGGCTTTCTAAGTGTTGTATTTTCTTCAAAATCATCAGGATCTATATAAACAGAACCGGTTGATGTATCTCGGTAATAGATATCGACTGATTGGAACTGTGCATTTTCCTTCCCGGTATCGATCAATACTCCTGTGCTGTTGCTGTTACCACCCTGTGTAAGATAGTCTTCTGAGATCACATAAAAATTCTTTTTGGTGACTGCAGATTTTGGTATTTTAAGTCCGGTATGATCTGCCATAATAAGCTCTACATCTACAAAACGATCCTGGGCATAACGAACCATAGAATTATCAAATGCCAGATATCCAAGCCAGGTGCCTTTTACTTTTTTCATGGAAAAAGCTGCTGTCATAGTTTCGTTATCTTTCGGAAAACGGACCTGAACGCTGGAAGCATCAGTTAAATCTTTTACTGATTGTTTACTTAGAGCAATCACAAGTGTCCAGTCATCATCTTTGATCAATTTATATACGGAATCACCGGATTTGATTTTCGTATTATTCTTCTGCTCTTTTTTATTGTAGTTTTCTTTGTTAAGCATATCAGGGGTTATATCATCTGCTTTTGTATTTTCAAAACCATCTACAGAATAGCTGATAATTCCGTCGGACTCAGCGGTATATACTTTCAAACCATCAAGATCTGATTCCGTCAAAGCCGCGATCTGCGTCTGACGATTCTGATTAGACTTGCCTTCAAGAACTCCGGAAATATTGTTCTTTAAAGTATATACATCCCCAAAGGTTCCGTCGGTATAATTTTCGCAGAAAGTCTGTGTCTTCTGACTGATTGCCGACTGTTCACTGGAGGTTAATTTTTGTGTGTTGTTTGTATTTGTTTCAAATTGAAGTTTCTGGTCAGACAGGGAATAAACCTGTGTTTTGGCACCGACTTTGTTTCCTTCTGAAATAAAGTAATTAACATAACCCTTCCCTTTGGAATGTACGACCGTTTCGTTACGAATGGCTAGACCGGTGTAAGAAGTATCTTTTACGATCGAACCCTCACGTACTTCATAAACAGAAATGTGCTTTGCGGTCAGATACATCAGAACCGTCACAAGAAGATAAATAAATATAACCCCAAAAATGACGATTCCGATATTTAAATGTTTTTTCTTTTGATAAACTTTTATATTTGAAGAAGTAATATTTGCAGCCAAAATACGGGCCTCCTATTCTTTGTTGTCCAATAAACGCAATGCCGCTCCATCCAGATAGTTCAGTTTTTTTCCTTGAAAACTATTCTGCTCTTCCATTCTTAAAAGAAGTTCATCACGTAATTTCCACCAACTTGTGTTCCAGTTGCAGAATACGGCATCTTTTTCAGGAATACGGCTAAACAGACGCTCTACGGCAATATCCGGATTTAGATGTTCAAGAAAAGCAATCAGTCTGTTCAGATATTCTTCTTTTTTACATAGAGATATTGTACCATTTTCATAGTCATCGCACAACCGTGTGTCTTTGGCTATATAGAGAGAATGTGCTTTTACAATCTGAACGGGAAGAGCCGATAATATCTTGGCGGTTTCAATCGAATCATCCATCTCATCTCCTGGCAGATTTAAAATCACATGAGTACAGATATCATAACCATATCTGCTGATACGAAGAACGGCGTCAATATATTCTGCAAGAGTATGACCGCGCGATATTCTTTTCAGAGTATGATAATTTACTGTCTGAAGTCCAAGTTCTATTGTAATCTGAATTCCCGTTGTTTCGCGAATCCTATTTAAAACATCAAGATAATCTTCACGGATGCAGTCCGGACGTGTGGAAATCGCAATTTCTACGATATCAGGAACCTTCGATGCTTCGAGCATATATTTTTGAAAAATATCCAGAGGCATAAATGTGTTGGTATAATTTTGAAAATAAGCAATAAATTTATGGGCATGATATCTTTTCTCTATATATTTCCTTGTGCTCATCAGCTGTTCGGTAACAGAAACAGCTGAATCCATTGCTTCAAATCCGGTTCCGGTTTCTGCACAGAATGAACATCCTGCGCCTGAAATACGATTTGGGCACGTGACAGGAAGATTTACCGGTAATTTATATACTTTTTCTCCATATCTTTTCTTTAAATATTTTGAATATGGATAATATCTTTCATCGATATCCATTATATAAATCCTTTCTCTGATATGTGTATAATCTTTCCTTTTATGGTAATACTATTATCATTCGATAAAAGGAGGATTCTTACATGAAATGGTTTGATAACACTGCTTTAACGCTGGTGATCATAGGCGCACTTAACTGGTTGCTGGTCGGTATTTTTAAACTGGATATTGTAGCCGTGATATTCGGAAATCTTACATGGCTGTCCAGAATTATTTATACAATTATCGGACTGTGCGGTTTATATCTCATCAGCCTTTATGGAAGAATTGGAAGTTCATCCTAAAAAAGGGGTATCCGTAATTTGGATGCCCCTTTTGTTTGGGTATACAAGAGAACTTGCCACCGGCAACTTCTCTTGTATACTTTGGTATGAAAAGTGTCTGCGACATATTCTTATGCATCAATTATTTTCAGGAATTGCTTCTACAATTGCTGTCATATCTTTGTAAAGTAAAGGTTTGGTATCAGCCTTCATTACGATTGATATATACGGATGGTCATTTTTATCTTTTGTAAGCAGAATTAAACAGTTTCCTGCCAATTGAGTTGTACCGGTCTTTCCGCCGATTACAGTTACATTATCAGGCTTCTTGGCATCTCCCGTTGCATAAAAGTTTGTTGGTTCCCATGTGATGCTCCTTACCGTTCCATCGTTTCCGGTAATCTTTGCGGTGTGAGATTTTTCCATGATAATTTTTACAAAATCATCATGTTTGATACATTCATTAAATATTAAATATAAATCATATGCCGTTGTATAGTGGTTATCATTGTGAAGTCCGTTGGAATTTACAAAATGTGTGCCGGTTGCCATTAATTTAGCTGCTTCTTTATTCATCATTTCAGCAAATCCATCCATACTTCCGCCGACATATTCTGCTATAGCAGTAGCATTATCATTACCTGAATGTAATAACAGACCATATAATAAATCGGATAAAGTAATTTTATCTCCAGCTTTTATTCCACAAGTTGCTTCATCCGCAGCAAAACTGTTCATATCCGCATTCTGGGAAACGGTTACAACATCGGAAAGATCCGCATTTTCTAAGGCTACAAGTGCCGTCATGATCTTTGTTGTACTTGCAGGATATATTTTGTCAAACATTTGATAAGAAAAATCTACTTTCTTTCTGTCCACATCAAACAGCGCAGCAGAATGTAATGTATTAGTCTCATCCGAAGATATGCCACTGAGACTGATATCACCGGAAGCTACACATAAATCTGAAGCAAATAATTTTCCGGTGTAAAGGTCTTTGTTATAATTTCCTGCCTCGTATTCAGCGACTACATTCTTCGTTCCAAGCAGATCTGTAATTCCACATCCGGTTGCCATGACAACCGTTAATAACAGTACAGAAATTAATTTTGAATATTTACCGATACATTTCACGCCAGTCCAAATCTCCTCTGTCAATTGCCAAAATAATAATCTCTGCTGTTGCAAGGTTCGTAGCTAACGGGATATTATAAGTATCACACATCCGAATCACGTCATTTAAATCTGGATCATGTGGCTTTGGATTAGAGGGTTCTCTTAAAAAGATAAGCGCATCAATGTCATTTTGCGCAATCTGAGCTCCCAGCTGCTGTTTGCCACCTAAAGGACCGGCAAGATATTTATGAACTTTCAGGTTCGTAACTTCTTCAATTAATCTTCCGGTCGTTCCTGTAGCATAAAGACTGTGTTTGCTTAAAATTCCTCTATAAGCGATACAGAAATTTTGCATCAATGCTTTTTTTGAATCATGTGCTATCAGACCTATATTCATATCATTCACTCCTTACTGGTATTTTTTCGGTTGTAATCCTACGTTCAAGACTAATCCAATTCCAATATATAAACTTACAAGAGAAGTCAGACCATAACTTACAAAAGGTAATGGAACTCCGGTATTTGGCAAAATTTTGGTGGCAACACCAATGTTGATAAAACTTTGTATGCCGATCAGGCCGCCAACACCGCAGCATATGATTCTTCCTGCAAGGTCTTGCGATCGTATCCCAACTAAGATACATTGTATCACAATCAATAGTAATAACGCAATAATTATACACCCTCCGACAAAACCTAATTCTTCTCCGATGATCGCGAAAATAAAGTCTGTCTGAGGTTCCAGAATGAAATTACCGTTTTTTACGGAAGTAGTTGTATTGTTATCCAGTCCTTTTCCCGTTAACTGTCCGGATCCTATAGCCATTACAGAATTTTTCTGCTGATATGCTTCATCACTTTCATATTTTTCCGGTTCGATGAAAGCAAGGATACGTTTCTGCTGATAATCTTTGAGGATTTTCTGATTCGGCTGAACAACAATACTCAAAAATATTACTGCGATCGGGACTAGTATAATCAATACCGTACCGATAAACTTATAACTGAGTCCGGCAATATAGATCATAAGGCAGATCATAAGTGCCGTACATATCGTAGTAGATAAGTTTGGCTCAATTAAAATTAAAGCAAGAGGAATTCCTGCCAGAACGGCATATTTAATTAATGTAAACTTATCATTAATATCCTCTTCATGTTCCATCAGGAATTTGGCAAAGAAAATAATAAGCAATATTTTTGCCAGTTCAGATGGCTGGAACTGAATAAATCCTACTTTAATCCAACGGGTTGCCCCATTTACATTTTCTCCGAATAATTTTACAGCTGCAAGCATAATGATAGACAATGCATACAAAACCCAGTAAAAATTCATAATCCACATGTAATCAATTAAGGAAACAACAATCATTGCAGTAAAGCCTATGATAACACCAAGAATCTGTTTGCTCTGAAGTGATTCCTTTGCACTGCCGACAACTAAAATACCCAGAACAGACAAAATCCCGACAAGTGTTACGATTCCAAATTTGTAATTTTTTAAATTGTATGGTTTAGTAAATCTATGTGATCTCACGTTTCTTCTCCTGCTATTTTTATCACTATCTGTGAACGGTTAATTTCTACCTGAAAATTATCTTCTGTAAGTTCCATATATTTGGAAAGTGTTTCGTATAAATCTTTGCAAATATGTTCATAAGCCGAAGGAGTACATTGTACACGATCTGATATGACCAACGTGCGCAGACGATTCTTTGCAATGGATACGGAAGAGTTTTTCAGCATAATAAATCCTCCTAATTCTTCCTGAAAGCATGGGAAATTCTGGAAAATAACCCTTTGCCTGTGTCAAGATTCATAAAAGAGACTTCCGTGCCCGTGATTCGTTTGCAAATGTTAAGATATCCCTTTCCGGCTTTTGAATCCAATCCGATTACCGGTTCCCCCTGGTTCGTTCCTATTACAACCTGTTCGTCATCAGGAAGAATCCCAATCAGCGGAACGGCAAGAATCTCTGTGACATCGTCAACCGACATCATATCTCCTCTTTTCACCATATCCATCCGGATACGATTAATGATAAGATCGATTGTACGGATCTGGTTCTGTTCCAGAAGTCCGATGATACGGTCGGCATCACGGATGGATGATACTTCCGGAGTTGTAACTACAAGTGCACGGTCAGCACCGGCAATTGCATTTTGGAAGCCCTGCTCAATTCCTGCAGGACAATCCAGAAGTATGTAATCGAATTCTTCTTTTAATTCTGCGGTGAGTTTCTTCATCTGCCCCGGAGAAACTGCGGATTTATCTTTTGTCTGTGCGGATGGCAGTAAATAAAGATTCTCATATCGGCTGTCTCTGATCAGTGCCTGTTTAAGCCGGCAGCTTCCCTCAACAACATCAACAAGATTATATACAACCAGATTTTCCATGCCCATAACAACATCAAGGTTGCGAAGACCGAGATCAGTATCAATAATCACTACCTTTTTGCCAAGCTTAGATAATCCTGCACCTATATTTGCCGTTGTTGTTGTCTTTCCAACACCGCCTTTTCCTGATGTAATTACAATAACTTCGCCCATGAATAACTTCCTCCTATAACTGGTTTTACTTTAATCCCTCCGATCCGCAGTTTTTTAGGCTGCATATGGAGTGCTGCTATGACAGCATCTGTCCTGCCGGCGGCACCTGCAATCACGGTTCCGTATATAGTACCTGTCACGATTACATTTCCTTTTGATGCAACCGTTGCACCCTCTTCAACATCTCCGATGATCACGATGCTCTGTTCCGACTCCAGAACCTGTCTTCCTCTTAATGTACCTTTATAGAACTGTCCGTCCCTTTCATGGATAGCTTCAAGGCTTTCGTCCAGTAATTTTTTATGGACTTGTTCTGTAGCAGTATTCTTTTCAATAATGCATAGTATTTCAATACCGGCAGCTGATTCAATCGCTCTTGTCAGCTGCCGCTCTTCTTCTTCTGTGAAAGAACGGCCTTCATATTCTACCGCCATTTTTGCATGATTAAAAAATTTGGCGGCAGATTGAAATTTGTTTTTTACGTCATCAAGCAATTCTTCAAATGAATTGTCGGAATTAAAATAAATCGTAATGCCGTATTTGTTGCTCTTGATGAGAACATCATCTTTCACATAGAATCATCCTTTCTTTAATCTCCACCGTTTGATCCAGTTCCAATATTGGAAGCCTCTCCGGTGATCAGTTCATTTTCCGGAGTAACTTTATAATAATACTCCATGACATTATTACCAACTTCAGCTGCAAAAGTTGAACTGTAACCATTGGCGATACGTATTGCAAATGCAATCTGTGGACTGTCACTAGGAGCAAATCCTACAAAAAGACCATGATCCGGGTGAGTCTGACTTTGCTGAGCTGTTCCTGTTTTACCGGATAATTGTACACCGCTGGCATTTAATTTTGTGAAAATATCTTTGTCTTCGGATGTTACCACTGCTCTCATACCTTCGTGAACTGCCTGCCATGTAGTAGATGATACATCGGTTACTTTATTTTTTACTTCCGGTGTATAATCTTTTACTGTCTTTCCCTTCGGATTAGTCACTTTGTCTAAAAGACTTAAATTATATACAGTACCCTTATTTGCAACAGCTGTAATATATCTTGCCAGCTGACTGGTTGTATAGTTGTTGGTTCCCTGTCCGATAGCGGATAATACAGAGTTGTCATCGGAAATCTGCGGATCTGATTCCGGAATTTCCATACCGGAAGTATCTCCAAGTCCGAATTCTTCTGCATATTTCTGCAGTTTTGCAATTCCTCTTTCACTTGAATAGTAATTCTGAGTACTCTTTCCGTCAGAAGTATCATTATCTAATTTTGAATCGCCTGTACTGTTAAGGCCAAGTCTGTATCCGACTTCATAGAAGAAATCATTACAAGAATGTTGAATTCCCTGCGATACATTCAGGTTGCCATGAGCAGACGGATAAATCCAGCACTTTGGATTTGGTGTAACTTTTTTATATACACCTGCGCACGGAAGGTAAGTATTTACATCAATAACACCTTCTGTCAGACCGGTGATAGCAGATAACGGCTTATAGGTAGAACCTGGTGCTGTTTTTTCCTGAGTTGCATTATTATAAAATGGACGAGACTGATTTGTAAGCAGTTTACTATAATAATCGGAGTCCATAGTATTTGCAAGACGGTTGTTGTCATATCCCGGATATGATACACAGGCCAGTACTTCACCAGTATTCGGATCTGTTGCAACTAAAGATCCGGTACATGGTTCAAGTCCAAGCTGTCCCGGGGTAATTTCCAGTGATTGGATCTTGCTGCGGATAAAATCATAAGCACCGATGCTTCCGGCTTTTAAGCTGTCGTACTGATTATCTTTTTTATCCAGAATATTCTGCTCATATAACATCATACATATCTGTCTGCCGGTAATAGTTCCTGATTTTATCATGTAACGGTAGATCAGTTTGTCAAAATTGTTATCGGTATTTATATAATCCAGAATATAATTTATGATTCCCTGATATACTTCTCCGGAATCGGAATATTGTTCGTTGGATTTTATATAGTCTTTTAATAAAGAAGTATCTATCCAGTTCTTTGAAATTGCATAATTCAAATACGTATAAACATTAATAGATTCTTCATCTTTCCAGGCTTTATACGTAGCATCTTTGGTATCAATGGATTTTGACATCAAGACGCCTGTACCGTTAGTCAGTACATCAGATACCAGGTATGTCAGATACGCCTGGACTTCTTTTGGCTGATCTTTGTATGCGGCAGCTTTTGAATCATTCAGCACTTTTGTCAGTGTATTTTTAACTTCTTCTTTTCTTATAGAAAATGCAGAGGCAACTTCTTTTTCAGCTTCTCCGGCATCGGGATCCGTAAAGTGTGTCATGTCAAGCACATCATTATTGATCATTGCGTTATATACATCACCGATCGGGATGATAACGTCACTTCCATCTTCTACCTTATTGCGGTCAAAATCAAGAGAGTTCTGAATTTTGGCGAGAAGAACTCCTGCAAGTTCCTGCTCGAGAATATTGTAGGCAGCTTTCTGCAGATTGGCATCAATCGTCAGATAAAGATCATTCCCGGCTTTCGGATTTGTTCCTTTTACGGTTTTGATAACTTTACCTACGTTGTTAACATAGAGTTTCTCGCTTCCTTTTTTACCCTGAAGCTGAGAATCCATCGCCTTTTCAAGTCCTGCCTTACCTACAGTATCAGTTTTGCTGTATCGTTCCTGATCGGCATCGCTTAAAGCATCATACTCTTCCTGCGAGATCTGACCGGTATATCCGATAATATTTGCAAAACATTTACTGTCAGCATACTTACGAAGTGATTCTTCTTCTACATTGATCCCTGATAATTTGTCCAGATTTTCCATAATATCTGCAACTGTGGCATCGCTGACATCTTCAGCGATTGTGGTTGAGATATATTTCTGATAACTGTTCAGCCAGATCTGATAACGAATATTGATCAGTTTTAGTACAGTGGACTTGTCCATCTCCTTTTCATTAATTCCGAATTTTTGTTTATCCGTACAGAGATAATGAATAAGTTCATCTGCCGTTGTTGCTTTCTGTTTTTTAGAAAGCTGGTCGATGGTTGATTTTCCATATACATCGGCAATAAAACGTAATTTCTGAGTCTCATTTTGCGCAACAAACTGATAATTGTTATTACTGTCCAAAATGATTCCGAAGTTATTGATAACGGTATCTCCGTTCGATTCGACCATTTTAATAACAGAAGAAATCGTCTTGTTCAAAACTTTATTCTGTTGTGCTATGCTGTCATAAGATCCGTTATCTTCGATTGTAACGGAATATGCCAATTCATTATATGCCAGCAGATTACCGTTCCGGTCATAGATATTACCACGGGTACCCTGTATTTCTTTTGTTTTCTGAATCTGCAGTTTATAATCATCAAGATATTCCTGCCCTTTGACAATCTGAAGATAGAATATTCTCTGTACCAGGATTGCCGATGTAATACAAAAGACAATAATTAATACAAATATTCGAGATTGTACGAATTCTGCAATGCCGGATTTGATCCGTTCCCATAAACTATACAAATTTACTTGCACTCCTTTGCTCTTCTGCTTCCAGTTTCTTGTTAATGTGTAATATGATCTGATACAGAATCAGAGTAACCAGAATGGTATACACAAGTTCTGGCATAATGATCTGTCTCAGGTATGCTTCAAAAGCAAAATCCCCCTGCAAAAGATACATACAGAAGTATGTAACTAAACCGTATATCAATTCACTGATCGCAATAAGTGCGATAGGAAGTTTGATATCATCATCGTAAAAGAGTCTTCGAAATGACCCGTTCATGTAACCAATTACCGAAAAAAGCAGGGTGTAAAAACCGAGAGTGTTTCCCCAGAATACATCTGTCAGGAAACCGGACAGAAATCCAACGGCAAGGCCCTCTTTTTTCCCTCTCATAAATCCGAACGAAGAAGTAACGATAATCAACAGATTGGGTTTGATCGTTGCGAATGCCAATCTGTGAAAAACGGTACATTCTAATAAAAAGCAGATAATGATAATGAAAAATGTGATAAGTTTTCTTTTCATATGCTACTCTCCCTTGGTGCTTCCGGATTCCTGTTTGATGAGTTCGCTTTTGGTCGTTGTAATAACAAGAACCTCCTGAAGTTTGCTGAAATCAACAGCAGGTGTAATGTATCCGGAACGTGTCAGGTTATTGGAATCTACTTTTACATCACTGACATATCCGATAAAGAGTCCCTGAAGAAATCTGTCGCTGACATGCGAAGTAACGACTTGTTCTCCAACTTCAATCTTATTATCATTATTAGCAAGCTTTTCAAAACGGATTCTTCCATTTTCCATCTGTTTTAAATCACCTCTTACCACACAGGTATCTGAAGTAGAAAGAAGCATTGCACTGATATTACTTTCATCATCTATAATAGAACGTACCCGGGCGTAATGAGGTCCGACTTCTGTTACAATTCCCACAAGGCCGCTGCCTGCAAGAACATTACAGTTTTTCTTGATTCCGTCTTTGCTCCCTTTGTCGATCGTAAAGTCGCTGAACCAGTTAGAACCGCTGTTGGAAATTACATGTGCGCCGATTTTTTTATAATCCGAATAATTTTCATCGAGTTTATATAATTCACGGAGTCTTTCCAGTTCATACTGATCCTGACGGAGTCTGGTGTTGTCTATTGTAAGATCATCTACTTTGGATTGTAATTTTTTGTTTTCCTTTTTCATATCCTGCAGTGTCTCAAAATTATCGGAAAGATCGCTCATATAACGTCCTACATATCCGATACCTTTTTGCATAGGAATTACTGTATAATTTGCAATGAAACTGATTGGTCCGTTCCCTCCGGTAATACGTTCTACCCCCATCAGAATAACACAGATGACGATTACGATGATCAGCCAGTATTTACTTGGAAGGGAAGATTGATTTTTTGTCTTCATTATCTCATCCACCTATAATTATCTTCTATCATTGAAAATGTAAGTTTTCTTAAATCTTTTGACATAATAATACGCTTCAGCCCATTTACCGCACAGGTATCCGGTTCCAGAGCTGTCCTTGATTTGATTCCAACCATCTGCTCGATATATATTTCGAGGCCTGGCATATTTGCAAGTCCACCTGTGAGGAAAATCCCGTTTTCATAAATTGCTTTGCGAACCTCAGGAGGTGTCCTGTCTAAAAGAGAATGTATTGCTTTTACACATTCAAGCAGAGGATCCTTCATTGCCGCACGGACAAGCATAATAGAAATAGGCTTTCGCATCGGTACACCTGTGATCAGATCTCTTCCGGCCACCGATAATATAGAATCGGAATCACCCGTAAATACATTGAAATTTCTTCGAAGTACTTCTGCCGTCTGCCGTCCGATCAAAAAGTCGTGACTGTGTTTTACAAGATTGATGATCCCCTGGTCAAACGTCAGACCGCCGACCTTTACAAGGCGGTTTAAAACCATACCTCCACCGGCCAGTACAGATAACTCGGTTGTTTCGCCTCCAAAATTCGCAATCATGATACCTTTTGTATTCTGAATATCAAGATTCAGACCTACTGCATCAGCAATAGACCGCTCTACAATGTTTACTTCTTTTGCTTTTGCCGTTGAATGGATTACCAGATCAAAGAATGCTTTCTTTTCTACTTCTGTTACATCCGTTGGAACAGCAATCACATATTCAGAACCACGCGAAAACTGACGTCCCCTTTTTAACAGGTTCTGAAGCAGGAACTGCATGTCATTAAATCTGGAAATGACACCTGCCTCCATAGGAAATGTGATTTCTATATTGGATGGTGCTTTTCCATACATACTGAATGCATCATCTCCAACTGCAAAAATATCGCGATCCCGGTTATCTTTAAATGCAATTACATTTTTCTCTTTCCAGATCGTATCTTTTTTCTTATCGTAGACCTTTATATCATAAGAACCAAGGTCCAGCCCGTATACATTTCTTGCCATCTGACAGAATCCTTTCTTCTATCTTGTTTGCAGAATTTACAGCATGCCCTCCTCACGAAAACTCATATAGCAATTATTGCCAATAATAATATGATCTAACAAATCAATTCCTATAAGCGCACCCGCATCCAGAATTCTTTTTGTTGTCAACATATCTTCACGGCTTGGAGTCGGATCACCACTTGGATGATTATGTAAAATTATAATTGATACCGCATTCTTCTGCAATGCTTCTATAAAAAGCTCTCTCGGTGTAATAAGGGATGCATTTACTGTCCCTTTTGAAATATTGGTTTCGCCGAGAAGCTTTGCCTTCGAGTTTAACATCAATAATTTCATATGTTCCTGTTTCTCGTGTCTTAAATCTTCCATATAATATTGTGCAATCGTTTTCGGTTTGGTAAAACATACGGTTTCTTCATATGAAGCTTTGGAAAGCCTTTTTGCAAGTTCCGATATACAGGATATCTGAATTGCTTTTACCTGACCGATTCCCTTGATCTTTTTCAAACGTTCAACATTAAACTGGTGAATCCCGAGGATTCCGTTTTCGCCGGCATGATACAGGACCCTTCTTGCAAGGTCTACTGCATTTTCACCCTGAGTTCCTGTTCTTAATAATACCGCCAATAATTCAACGTCACTTAAACTGTCCGCTCCCAGACGTGCACATTTTTCATATGGCCGCTCGTCTTTCGGCATTTCTCTCATGGTATTAGATTGATTCATATTTTCTTTAGATTCGCACGACGTTCACAGAAGTAAAGTCAGGGACCTACCTTTCTGTAAACTATAAGAAACGATATATGATAATGGAAAGAATCACGCCAATGATACTTGCCATGGTTATCTTTATCGACAGACCAAATGTTATGACTAACACTCCCAGGTCCAGGACGATCGGCTCGTCTATTCCAAAGGATTGTCCATAACTCAGCCAGGATAAGGCCGGCACCCCTTTTGCCAGCGTCCCGATAAAGCCACCAAGAACTACTCCTGCCAGAATAAGCAGAAATAAAGCCCAGGCGTTCTTACTCCCTGCACCTTTCATATGTACTCCTCCTCGTTTTTCCTATCTAAAAAACTCAATACATTTTATCACATTTCAGAAAAAGTGTATAGGTTTATGATATTAAAAAATTCTTAAACTTCTTTTCGATTTTCTACATAAAGTGAGCATATTTCATAAAAAATTTTTATTTTTTTGTCTCTAACGGGCGATATGTGCCGGCAATCATTTCGGCAATTTTTATTCCATCCATGGCTGCAGATGTAATGCCGCCGGCATAACCCGCGCCTTCTCCACAAGGATAGATTCCGCGGATCTCGCTTTGCAGAGAATCATCTCTTATGATTCTGACCGGCGAAGATGTTCTGCTTTCAACTCCTGAAATGACAGCATCCTTTCTTGCATATCCAGGAAGCTTCTGATCAAATATGCATACCCCTTCCTGTAATGAATCCGCAATGATCTCAGGAAAAATGCGTCTGACATTAGCAAGCCGATACATACCTTTTATCTGTGGAATAATATCACCTAATTTTTGCGAAGGTATATTTTTACAAAAATCACCGAATAACTGTACCGGAACCTTGCCGTTTCCTTCCCGATATGCATTTTCTTCTAATTTTCTTTGGAATTCAACGCCGGCAAGTGGATGGCTGCTTCCAAAATCTTCCGGGGTTACGGTAACGATAACGGCGGTATTGGCATTCTGTCCGTTTCGCTTGCTATAACTCATTCCGTTAACAGCAAGGCGATGAGGTTCGGAAGAGGCATTTACTACATATCCACCGGGACACATACAAAATGTATATACACCTCTTCCGTTTTTCAGATTTGCCGTAAGTTTATACGGTGCTGCGGGCAGAAAGTCCGGATAATGCTCTCCATATTGATCTTTATTAATCATTTCCTGAGGATGCTCCATGCGGACTCCTACTGCAAATGCTTTTGGCTGCATAGGTACTTCGTGTTGGTGCAGCATGGCAAATGTATCACGGGCACTATGACCGATTGCAAAAACAGCAAGCTCTGTATCGAGAACATATTTTTCCTGCTTTTTGAGATCGTATACTTCTAATTTGCGGAGCACTTTTGTGTTCCCTGTTGTAACGGTCTGGATATCAGTGACCTGTGAATGAAACCGTACTTCTCCGCCATGCGCACAGATACATTCACGCATTTCTTTTACAACCCGGGACAAAATATCTGTTCCTATATGCGGCTTGCTTTGATATGTGATCGCTTCCGGAGCACCATGTCTGGCAAAGATGCGGAGAACTTCGTGGTTCCGCCCTGATTTGTCTTTCACAAGAGTGTTAAGTTTTCCGTCAGAGAATGTTCCAGCACCGCCTTCACCGAATTGAACATTCGATGAAGGATCTAATGTTCCGGTCTTCCAGAAGGTTTCTACGTCTTTAGTGCGTTGATCGACATCGGCCCCTCTTTCCAGAAGGATTGGCCGGTATCCGTGGATTGCAAGCATATATCCGCAGAATAGTCCCGCAGGTCCGGTTCCGATGATAACAGGACGGTGCTTGAACTCTCTGGTTCCGTTTGCAGGAAAGTTATAAGCATCTTCTTTCGCCTGAAATTGAATCTGATTACTCTTGATGCTTTTTTTGATTTTTGCCTCATCTTTTACCAGGACATCCACGGAATAAACATAATAAAGATCTGGCTTTTTACGTGCGTCAATGGACTGGCGTCTGATCTTGTATCCCTGAAGATATTCTTTTTTCATATGAAGCGTTTTCAAAATCTTTCGTTCCAGATCTGATTGTGTATGTGCAATGTTTAATTTTAACTGATTGATCCGTATCATGTTTTACTCCTTTTTGTTATCTTTGTAAAAATCACTGCGTATCCGCAGCTGCCTTGCCGGCCAGATAGCCGGTTGCCCATGCCCATTGAAGATTATAACCACCGCAGATTCCATCTGCATCCAGAAGTTCGCCTGTAAGATACAGGCCTTTTATATATCTGGATTCCATTGTCCTGGCACTAAGCTCTATAGTGGAAATCCCTCCTGCACACACTTGTGCATTGTCAAAACCGTTAGTAGTATCAATTAGTACTACGTTTTGCTTGACCGCTTGCACAAGGCTTTTGAACTGCGTTTCGGACAACTCTTGAACCAGCGTGTGCATACGGATGCGGGCCTGCTCTAAAAATCTCGGTATTAGTTTCTGGTGGAAGATCCCAAGAAGATAATCCGCACAGGTCATTTGCTCCCGCCCTTCTTTTCTTCCTAAAAGAAAGGATAAAAATTCGTTTTCTGACATCTCAGGCAGAAAGTCAATTTTAACCTTTGCATTTTGCTTGAGATATAAAGCTTTCGCAACATAGCGGCTGATTTGAAATACAGGAATTCCGGAAATTCCATACGCTGTAAGCTGTAATTCTCCGCGGTCAGAAGCAATGGCTTTCCCGTCACAGATTGCGGTTACGGAAGCATCGGTTCGGACACCGGCTGCTTTGGCAAATGGATTTTTCCTGACCTTAAGCTGTACCAGCGCCGGAACCACGGGAACCATTGTATGTCCCAGGCCCTTTGCCAGTGTGTATCCGCTGCCATCAGATCCCAGTTTTGAACTGGCCTTTCCACCACAGGCCAGAATTACAGCATCCGTTTTCTGCTTTCCTGTATTTAGCTTTATCATAAAGCCGGACGATATCGGGGTAATATCCGTTACCTGAACACCGGTAAGAATTTTGATGCCAAGCCGGTGAAGTTCCAGTTTTAATAATTCCAGAACGGTAGATGCCTGATCTGAATGTGGATAGACATAATTTCCTCTTTCTTTGACCATAAGTCCGAGAGATGAGAAAAAGCGTATGGTATCTTCATACCCAAACTGCTCTAACACTTCTTCAACAAATGGAATATTTTCACTGCGGTAATAAGAAGATTTCATATCTTTGTTCGTCAGATTACACCTTCCGTTTCCTGTTGCGAGAATCTTTTTCCCGACAGAATCTTTTTGCTCATATATCGTAATCTGAACTTTTGGGTTTGATCTTGCGGCTGCAATCGCAGCTGCAAGACCGGAAGCACCGCCGCCAATGACTGCTATTTTCTTCATCTGCAAATCCTCTTTTTCTGCATAGATTTTTATAAATTTATAAGGTTACGATTCCTGCGCGGACCAGATATTCTAAAGACATCAGAATTCCCAGTTTTGCATGTGGCCAGGTAAGTCCGCCCTGGAAATATACCGCATATGGAGGCTTGATCGGACCATCTGCACTCAATTCAATAGACGATCCCTGGACAAATGCACCGGCGGCCATAATAACATCCGAATCATATCCAGGCATCGGCCACGGTTCAGGTGTAACATAAGAATCCACCGGAGCGGCCGCCTGAATTCCTTTGCAGAATTCAATTACACCTTCGGGAATTCCGAATTCTACTGCCTGAATAATATCATGCCGGCTTTCTGTCCCGTTTGGAATTACAGGGAAACCAAGTTTTTCATAAATATTTGCTGCAAAAATTGCGCCCTTTAATGCGGATGCAGATACTGTCGGCGCAAGGAATAATCCCTGATAGAAATCCTTCATCACACCAAGCGATGCGCCTACTTCTCTTCCGAGTCCAGGAGAAGTCAGGCGATATCCGCAGGCATCAATTAAATCTTCACGTCCTGCAATATATCCACCGATCGGAGCAAGACCGCCGCCCGGATTTTTGATCAGAGATCCAACGGTCATATCTGCTCCGACATCACTTGGCTCAATTGTTTCAACGAATTCGCCATAACAGTTATCAACCATACAGACAAGATCCGGTTTGATCCCTTTTACAAATGTGATCAGTTCTCCAATCTGCTTTACGGAGAAACTTGGCCTGGTCTGGTAACCTTTGGAACGTTGGATTGCTACCATTTTTGTCTTATCATTGATTGCTTTTTTGATGTTTTCATAATCAAAAGTGCCATCTGCCAGAAGGTCTACCTGGGAATATGAGATGCCATATTCAGCAAGCGAACCGTTTGACGGCCGGATACCGATCACTTCTTCCAAAGTATCATACGGTTTTCCGGCAGGTGCCAGAAGTTCATCTCCGGGTCTTAGATTTGCCGCAAGTGCGAGTGACAGAGCATGTGTTCCGCAAGTGATCTGCGGACGCACAAGTGCGCTTTCTGTGTGAAAAATAGACGCATATACTTTTTCAAGTGTATCTCTGCCCTGATCATCATAACCATATCCGCTGGCATAATTAAAACATCCGGCACTGACACGGTTGTCCTGCATGGCTTTTATTACTTTCAACTGATTGTATTCTGCAATCTCATCTATCTTTTCGAATCTGTCTTTCAGATTTTTTTCTATATTTTTTCCAAATGAAAGGACTGTTTCACGGATGCCCATTTCATTATAAATTGTGTTCATTGGTATCATAATTGTCTGTTATCCTTCTTTCTGAAAAATTTATCATCTGTTTATTTTGCATCTAAAATTTTAAACCGCAGGGATTCGCACATCGCATCAAACGTCGGATTGATGGACGGAATGCGGCGAAGCACATTTTCCGCTTCTCGGTATCTTTCCATATCATATAAGAGCGAAGCTCTGTTAAGATCGAACATGGCCCTCTCTCCCTCGTACTTGATCAGCGGTTCCAGTCCGAGAAGTTCGCGATATGCAAATGCTGTATCCTGATTGCGTGAATAAATTTCCATTAATTCATTCATTTTTCGCAAAAACTTTGATTTACCTCTCAGTTTTTTCTTTAGCATATTTTTCCCTCCAGATGTGAAATCATTGCTTCTAAGATTTTTTCTTCGTCATAATCATATTTTTCTTTTTGGATCCATGTGACCTGCCGCTCACGCCGGAACCAGGTAAGCTGTCTCTTGGCGAAATGCCGGGTATCGCGTTTGATTGTATATACTGCTTCGTCAAGAGCATACTCTCCGTCCAGATATGCCAGTATTTCTTTGTATCCTAATCCCTGCATTGAAACCATCTCTTTGGTACAGCCCATCTCTTTCAGCCGTTTTACTTCTTCAACAAGCCCTTCGCTCATCATCTGATCCACACGTCGGTCAATTCTCTGATAAAGCTGTTCCCTTGGTGCGTTGAGAACAAAATAAACAAATTCATACGGAGACTCTTTCTGACGCTCTTCTTCATTGTGTCTGGACATTTTCTGACCGGTCTGATGATAATATTCAAGCGCACGGATCACACGTTTTATATTATTGGCATGAATATCTTCAGCGGACTTTGGATCAATTTCGCGTAACATATTGTGCAGATATTCCGCCCCTTTTTCTTTTGCCAGATTTTCCAGGTCTTGACGATAATTGTCATCCTGTGAAGTGCTGGTAAAATCAATGTCATATAGTAATGCCTGGATATAGAATCCGGTCCCTCCTACAATGATTGGAATGTGACCGTTAGCGTAGATTTGTTCCATAGCTTTTTTTGCCATCTGCTGGAAACGGACTACATGGAATTCGTCCCATGGCTTTAATTCGTCTACCAGATAATGAGGAATCCCCTGCATCTCTTCTGGACGTATCTTCGCGGAACCGATATCCATATATTCATACACCTGCATGGAGTCAGCAGAAATGATTTCTCCTCCGATGGCTTTTGCAAGTCCAATGGAGGCTTTTGTTTTGCCAACGGCCGTAGGCCCTGTTAGTACTACTAATGGTTTCTTCTTCATTTTACACAATCCTCTTGAATTTCTTTTCCAGTTCTCGTTTTGTCATTGCGATAATGGTAGGTCTTCCGTGTGGGCAGTGATACGGGTTGTCCAGTGATAGCAGTTCACCGATCAGCGCATCTACTTCCTGCACCGACAGTTTCATGTTGCCCTTTACGGCAGCTTTGCATGACATCGAAGCAATCTTTTCGTCGATGAGATCCGGAGACTGATTTCTGGTAATTTCATCCGAAAGACTGTCCAACATCTGGATCAGCAGTTCTTTCTTTGCAATACTGAACAGATTATCTGGTACGGCGCGGACGGCATAAGAATCCTGACCAAACTCCTCAATCTCGAATCCAATCCTTGTAAATTGATCCATGTAGGTGTTCAGAAGCTCTGCTTCCTGCATGCTTAAGTTCAGTACGATCGGAGGGCTGATCATCTGTGAGGTGAATTCCCGGGTTTTCATGGATTTTAAAGTCTTTTCATACAGAACACGTTCGTGCGCCGCATGCTGGTCGATGATGTACAGGCTGTTATCATATTCTACCAGCCAGTAGGTTTCAAATACCTGACCAACGACTTTATATTTCTGCATGGCCTCTCTTGTAAGCAGATGATCTTCAAAAAGTTCCATCTGTTTCGGTGTTTCCGTAAGAGACGGTTCTGGTTTAGTTGTTTCGTCTGTATTCGTCGACATTGTTATTTTTGATTTGCTGGATGCATTCTGCATGTAAGGTGTTTTTTCTTCTGCTACGTTTGAAGGTGTTGAAGCAGAAGAAAACGACGGGCTTTCTTTTACCGAAATATTTTCTGCTATATTTTCTGTCGTATGTACTGCTTGCTTTGTTGCAATCTTTTCTTTTCTCTTCTTCTCTTCATGCTCTGCCAGAACCCGTTCTTTCATCCTGGACATGAAGTATTCCAGATCACGCTCCTGCGGAGGCGGCACAATTGCTTTTTTCCGTTGCGGCATCGATGCGGATGTTACACCACCAGTCATTCCTGATGTTGCTCCTGTCTGGACCGCCGCCGGAGTCTGAGAAACAGATCCAGTCTTTGGTTTCGGCGCATATGCCGGTGTATTGGAAACAACCGGCTTTGGTTCCGGCATCTCCACATGCGGGATCAGTTCTTTCTCGTGAAGACCCTGATCAACCGCTGAGTAGATGGCATTATATACTTCCTGCTGGTTATTAAAACGCAGTTCCATTTTAGTTGGATGTACATTGACGTCTACATGTTCACCGTCAATCTCGATATGCAGTACTACGAACGGATACTTGTGCTGCATGGTAAAATCTTTATATGCGTCTTCAATGGCTCTGGAAATGATATTATTCTTGGCATATCTTCCATTGACATAATAATTTTCAAAATTACGGTTTCCTCTGGAAATGATTGGTTTCCCGAGAAATCCTGTGACTTTCAGGCCTTTCGCATCGTATTCTGCTTTTAGAAGATTTGCTGCGATATCACGTCCATAGATATGGTAGATCACATCTTTGAGTTTGCCGTTGCCGGATGTATGCAATTTCGACTGTCCGTTGTTGATAAACTGAAAAGAAATGTGTGGATGCGAAAGTGCAAGTCTTGTCATCAGATCTCCTACATGACTTGCTTCAGTCATAGGTGTCTTTAAAAATTTTCTTCTGGCCGGAGTATTATAGAACAACTGCCTTATAATAAATGTCGTTCCGTCCGGTGCTCCGGTATCTTCAAGGTCTTCCTCTTTGCCGCCTGCGATACGATATAAAGTTCCGAAGGTCTGGTCCCTGGTCTTGGTAATCAGTTCTACCTGTGCAACTGCAGAGATGCTGGATAACGCTTCACCGCGAAAGCCCAGTGAACCGATATGGACCAGATCATCTACAGAACGGATTTTACTCGTTGAATGCCGTAAGAATGCAGAACGGACGTCATCCCGTTCAATCCCGCATCCGTTATCTGTAATGCGCATAAAGGAAATCCCGCCCTCTTTTATCTCTACCACAATTGCCGTAGCACCTGCGTCGATGGCATTTTCTACCAGTTCTTTTACAACAGAAGCAGGTCTTTCAATGACCTCTCCTGCTGCTATCTTATCAATTGTAATCGGGTCTAACACCTGAATTTTACTCATCGTTTACCACCTGTTTTTCAGCTTGTTCTGAAGCTGATATAATGTATTTAATGCGTCGATCGGAGTCAGATTGGCTAGATCCAGATCCTTAATCTCCTTAATTACGTCGTCGTCTTTTACGGTATCAAATAATGACATCTGGGCAAGATCTACCTCATCAAAATGCTTTGTTTTTTGTTTGGAAGATTCCTGTCCCTGCACTTCAATGTCCTTGATACGTCCGGTTACATCTGCCTGCACCAGTTCTTCTACGATTTCTTTCGCCCTGTCCGTAACTGACTGCGGAACTCCGGCAAGTCTTGCGACCTGAATTCCGTAGCTCTTATCAGCACCACCTTTTACTATTTTACGCAGGAAAATGATATCATCACCTTTTTCTTTTACGGCAATGCAGTAATTATTGACATTTTCAATTTTTCCTTCAAGCTCAGTCAGTTCATGATAATGTGTTGCAAATAACGTCTTTGCCCCAAGCAATTTGCTGTTGCTGATATACTCGATCACTGCCCAGGCAATGCTTAAACCGTCAAAAGTACTGGTTCCGCGACCGATCTCATCAAGGATCAGAAGACTCTTACTTGTCGCATTACGGAGAATATTAGCAACTTCCGTCATCTCGACCATGAAAGTACTCTGGCCGCTTGCAAGGTCATCTGATGCACCCACTCGTGTAAAGATGCGGTCAACCACACCGATGTTAGCGGATGAAGCCGGAACAAATGAACCAATCTGCGCCATCAGGACGATCAGCGCAGTCTGTCTCATGTAGGTTGATTTACCGGCCATATTTGGCCCTGTGATAATAGAAATACGATCCTTTTTATCATTCAGATATGTATCGTTACAAATAAACATGTCATTGGAAATCATCTTTTCTACTACCGGATGTCTTCCGTCTTTGATGTCGATCAGTCCTTTATCGTTCATCTTCGGTCTGACGTAATTATTCTGCTCCGCAACCAGTGCAAGTGAGGCAAATGCATCTAATTTTGCAATAGCTTTGGCTGTCTTCTGAATACGTACGACCTCTTTTCCAATCGTATCTCTGACTTCAGAATAAAGCTGGTATTCCAGTGCGTACAGTTTATCTTCCGCACCAAGAATCGTGTCTTCCAGTTCTTTTAATTCCGGAATGATATAACGCTCTGCATTGGCAAGAGTCTGCTTTCTTGTATAATAATCCGGTACCAGATCTTTAAAAGAATTGGTAACTTCCAGATAATAGCCAAATACTTTGTTGTATTTGATACGCAGATTCTTGATTCCTGTCTTTTCCCGCTCATCTGTTTCCAGTTTGGCAAGCCAGTCCTTCCCGTCGGATTTGGCATTGCGGAGTTTGTCGACTTCTGCATTGTATCCATCTTTTATGATACCGCCTTCTTTCATGGCGATCGGTGGATCCTCCCTGATAGAATCACTAACCAGCTTGCACAGATCTTCCAATGTATCCAGCTCTTCATACAGTTCCTTTAAAAGCGGTGTCTGCATGTCACTTAAGATACACTTAATATGTGGAAGCATGGCAAGTGAAGTCTGGAATGCGATCAGATCTCTTGGATTGGCAGATTGATATGTGATTTTGCATACCAGTCGTTCAAGATCGTAAACCGGTGAAAGATATTCTCTGATCTCCTCTCTGGAAATCGCATTTTTCATCAGTTCATCTACGGCATCCAGTCGTTTTTCAATTGCATTTTTGTCAATTAACGGCTGTTCAATGTATTTGCGTAATGTTCTTGCGCCCATTGCGGTCTTTGTCTTATCCAGTACCCAGAGAAGGGAACCACGTTTTTGCTTGTCGCGCAGTGTTTCACACAACTCCAGATTACGTCTCGTCGAGCTATCCAGAAGCATATATTTTCCGGCTGCGTAGATTGTCAGATGAGAAATGTGTGATAAATCTCTTTTCTGTGTCTCTACCAGATACTGCATGAGTGCGCCGGCTGCGATCACGCCACAGTCATAGTCGGCAAGTCCCAATCCTTCAATTGTCCCTGCATGGAAATGCTCCTTTAATATCCGTTCACAGATTGCATCATCAAAATACCAGGAATCCAGGGAATATACGGTAATTCCAAGTTTTTCTTTCAATAATTCAAAATCCATTCCGCTCATATAGAACGCTTCATTGCAGATCAGTTCTGAAGGCATGAATTTGTAGATCTCATCAAATAATTTTTCTGAATTTTCGATCTCGGTTACCATGTATTCGCCGGTTGATACATCGGCAACTGATACGCCGTAATGATCTGATGCATAGGCGATACACATAATATAATTATTCTTTGTCTCATCTAATGCCTGAGTATCCAGGTTGGTTCCGGGTGTTACGATTCTTACAACATCTCTTTTAACCAGTCCCTTTGCAGTTGCCGGATCTTCCATTTGTTCGCAGATTGCTACTTTATAACCTTTGGATACCAGTCGGTTCAGGTATCCGTCTACTGCATGATATGGCACACCACACATCGGTGCGCGTTCTTCGAGCCCACAGTTTTTTCCGGTTAATGTAATCTCCAGTTCTTTGGATGCGGTCAGTGCATCATCAAAGAACATCTCATAAAAGTCTCCCAATCTATAAAAGAGGATGCAGTCCGGATATTCTTTTTTCGTCTGCATATACTGCTGCATCATTGGTGTTAATTCTGCCACTTTTCTTCTCCTCTTGTCATTTTATTTTTACATTTCATTATAGCATTTATATTTTGAATTTAAAAGGATAGTTTTTCTCACAAACTGTGGTTTGTCTTCTCCATATAACAAATGCAGAATATTGGCACTCAGATAGATCCCAACAGCACAAAGACAGGCAAACAATATCATAAACGGCAGACAAATCTGCCCGAATAACTGAAATGGCAGACAGCTGTAATCCCATACATGAAGTGCAAACCATTTATTTACAATGATACCTGTGATAAATTCCATTGCTGTTACAAAGATACTGCACCGCAGCACCTGTCTTAGAAAATCATCCTGCCAGTGTACCAGTTCTCCCTGGTACGTGAAAAACATCATACAGATTCCGCCCAGTACAAACATGGACCAATGTGAAAATCCACGGAAGATGATTTCCAGCGAATAGTAGATCCATCCTCCGATACCCCATAAAAATAAATACTCACTGATTTTTTTCATATAAAAACGCCCTCACTATCTTGTTGATACTACATAGTTTGAGCGCTTTTATGGTTAATTATAATACATTTATTCTGCCAGTTCTCCCAGATAATAGAAACCTTTGCATTCAGTCAGTCTGACATCTGCCAGACGTCCGATCATTCCTTTATCTCCCTTGATATGTACCAGTAGATTGTTGCTTAAACGTCCGGTCACCATGGATGGATCGTGTTCACTGACTGATTCGATCAATGCTGTCTGAACAGTTCCTTCATGAACAGAGCATACTTCTGATGCGATGGAATGAACTTCTTTTAATAATCTGTCAAAACGATTTTTGACCACATCTTCAGGCACCTGATCTTCCATAACTGCAGCCGGTGTTCCGGTACGTTTTGAATAGATAAAAGTAAATGCACTGTCATAGCGGACTTTTCTTACGATATCCATTGTCTCTTCAAAATCTTCTTCTGTCTCACCAGGGAAACCAACAATGATATCGGTAGTAAGAGAAATATCCGGTACTGATCTTCTGATCTTTTCTACCAGTTCCAGATACTGTTCTTTTGTATAATGACGATTCATCTTCTTCAGAATCTTGCTGCTTCCGGATTGTACCGGTAAATGCAGATGTTTGCAGATCTTTTTGGATTTGCCCATGACTTCGATCAGTTCATCGGATAGATCCTTTGGATGAGACGTCATAAAGCGAATGCGTTCCAGTCCTTCGATCTGTTCAATTCTTTCAAGAAGCTGGGCAAATGTAATCGGATGTTCCAGATTCTTACCATAAGAATTGACATTTTGGCCGAGCAGCATAACCTCAACAACACCATCTGCAACAAGCTGGCGGATTTCGGATATGATCGCCTCAGGATCACGGCTTCTTTCTCTTCCACGTACATATGGTACGATACAGTAACTGCAGAAGTTATTACATCCAAACATGATATTTACTCCGGATTTGAAGGAGAATTTACGGTCATTCGGAAGGTTTTCAACAATTTTATCGGTATCTTTCCAGATATCGATCACCATACGCTGCGATTCAAAACGTGTGACGATGAGTTCGGCAAATTTAAAAATATTATGCGTTCCAAAAATAATATCTACATAGCGATAACTCGTCTTTAACTTTTCTACGACTTCCGGTTCCTGCATCATGCATCCGCAAAGACCGATCATCATATGAGGATTTTTCTTTTTTCTTGGTTTTAACTGGCCAAGTCGTCCGTAGACACGCATATTGGCATTTTCTCTTACTGTACAGGTATTAAAGATGATAAAATCAGCCTCATCTTCCGCAGCTTCTACGTAACCGATTTTTTCCAGGATTCCGCAAAGCTTTTCAGAGTCTCTCGCGTTCATCTGACAACCAAAGGTTGTAACGCAGAACGTCAGCGGACGACCAAGTTCTTCGGATTCACGCTGTACATATGCCTTTGCCTTTTCGATGAAATAATACTGACGGGCAGTATCATCCGCCGGCGGCTCTTTTGTAATATCTATATCGTAATTAACATTATTAAGCATTCTTTTTGCTCCTTTGTATTATTTTAGAATCAATTAGTAATCATGGATTTAGACAAACTGATGTCTGTTTTCGTCATATTCATAATCAATGGTTTTTAAAGTATTCACAATTTCTTCTTTTTCTACATTCATATCATCACATAAAGCATCCAGATTGTGATAATAATCTCTGAGTTTTGTATTGACTACACTAAGTAACAGCATAGGATCTTTCGGTAACCCATTTGCCATCTTTTGTTCACTCCTTTTTGTTATATAAGACTTTTCTCTTCTGTATCAAGCGGATAACTCTGCTTTTCTGTCACAACTTTCTCTGGCTTTATATCATGTTCCTCAAAAGGAAGTTCTCTGTACATCTGCAATTCGAATGCAATTGCAATTGCATGCAGATTCGGATGTTTTTCCAGATATTTGTCATAAAAGCCGCCGCCATATCCAATCCTGTGGCATTCTTCATCAAAAGCGACTCCAGGCATGATCAAAAGTCCGTCTTCTCCGTCTGCTATATGATTGCCGGTTGGTTCCAGAATCCCGTATGCGCCCGGCTGTAAGTCATCTTTACTTTCTACCAGGTAAAAATTCATTTTGCTTCCCTCAATTCTCGGAAACCACACACTTTTTCCGAGCTTCCAGGCCTCCTCCATGATGGAAGAGGTTCCCACTTCTCCGTTATAATTTGCATAACAGTATATATCGGTCTCTTCTAAAAATCGCGGATGATTGATAACTCTTTCGGTAATGTCGTTGGTTGCCTGTTGCCACACAAGTGGATCCATCTCTTTTCTGAGACGGATGATCTTATGTCTAATTTCCTTTTTTGTTTCCAAATTTCTCACCTAAATTCGTAATACTTCCGTCTTTTTCCTTTATAGAAATGTTGTTCAACTGCCCACGCAGGTTCCTTTTAAAAGAATCTATATATTCTTTTCTCAAGATCTGCTGTTCTTTTAGTTCTTCCGGTGTCAGACCTTCTGATTTTGATTTGTGATATAATTCATTGATTCTTGCTACTTTTTTATCATCCATTATCTTTTGTCCTTTCTGTAAGTTTCAGGTTTAACTGGAATAATTTTCCAGAAAACCATATAAGCTTTCTGATGTTTCTATATATTTTCCATTCTGAATTTCTTTTTGAAGATTTTCCGGAAGGTACTCCAGTGAAATATCTGTATATTCATATACCGTCTTTTTATCACTAAGATATACAACCACATATCCATTTAATTCCTTCAGATAATAACAGTCGTCTTTAAGAGCCTGTCCGTCTGCTGCCACAGAAGTGTCGTTCATTTCTCTCTGTTCCTTCGCATTTATTTCGGCCTGGATTTCACGCTTTCCTTTATTCAAACTCAGCTGATAAGCACAGGTAATTCCAAATACTACAAGGATCAGAAACAGTAAAAAGCCAATACCATACTTATTTTTCATAGTGATTACTCCTTTTTGAGTACAGTATTAGCTTATAACATTGTATTTATACGATTTTTCTCAATGTTTTTTCGATAAGAAGCCCCTCCCGCTCCGGATAATCATACTTTTCACTTTCTCTGATACATGCACATACGAATGCATGAGAAGCCTGGACACTTTCCAGAAGTGTGTTACCCTGCAGGAGTCTGGCAAGAAACATTCCGTCAAATGCGTCACCGGCTCCGTGAAATTCTTTTAATACTTCACCGTTCCCTATATAGAGAAATGCATCGTCTTCATATAATACGATACCTTTTTTGCAATCATCTTTCGGAACACTGGTGATGATCATATCTTTGGCACCCATTTTGTGCAGTTCTTCGCACAGATGCAGGACATTTCGGTGATTCCCTGTGATCTGATACTCTTTTCCGGCGAGCAGATACATTTCTGTCAGATTTGGCAGAATTACATCCGAATAAGGCAAAAGCCTTCTTATCGATGTACCGTAAGATTCATCAAAATTAGAATAATATTTCCCGTGATCACCCATGATTGGGTCAAGGATTACTTTGGTATCCGGAAATTGACTGATAAAATAAATAACAGAATCAATCACGTCAACATTACCAAGGTATCCTACAAAAATCGCGTCAAATGTAATGTTTTCTTTCTTATAGTGATCCGCACACGTACGTATATATTCTCCGGGTACATGATATATGGCAGGTGTTCCATAACCTCCGGTATGTGTCGATAACAACACAGTCGGGATGGGACACGCTTCAATTCCCATCATACTTAAGATAGGTGTCATATTCATCATGGCTGCTTTTCCTACACCGCATATATCGTGTAACAGTGCAATCTTTTTTACTGGTCTCATAACTTACCTGTATTCCCCTTTTATCAAATGTAATCTACGGCATAATGTCACAAGGGTAGCTCCTTTGGGCATGCCAAGTAATTCTTCTTCTGTAATTCCTCCAAGTACAACAATAGCCACACCATAAGTTACCACTGCTGCAAGAAGTGCGATGATCGTCGCAATATATGGGCCTGCGAACAATTCGAAAATCAGGTGGACCAAAACAGCGATCACACCCATGATCAGTGAAGCCAGTGCAGGGATTACAAAAGTCTTCTTCTTTTCCTGCACATATCCAATCCTGTCACGCAGTGCTTTTGCGTTCAATACACAGATTGCTCCGGAGAAAATAATCTTACTTAATACTACGGCATAGATATTCCATTTCAATACTACCAGCATCAGGAACAATGTCACAATATGGATCACCAGGGAAATTGCAGCATTCTTTACCGGAGTCATCATGTCATCAAGGCCCTGCAATACAGAGTTGGTAACAGTTGACAGACAGAAGAATACAACCGAAAGAGCTCCCATCTGAAGCATCAGTGCAGCCGTTGTATTATCCTGAGTAAAATATAACATATTCAGGATTGGTTTTGCCAGCGTAATAAAACCAACCGCACATGGAATTGCGATCACCATATTAAAACGGCTTACCGTATTGATCTTATTATGTACCTGTTTTCTGCTACCAGTCTGTACTGTTGCAACCAGACTTGGCACCAGAGATGCCGCCAGTGCACTGGAAATAGAAAGCGGTACATTGATCATTGTACTGTACTGTCCCTGAAAGATTCCCAAAAGACTTGCATATTCTTTTTTACTGAACCCCTGTGCAGCCATTACGTTATTAAAAAGCGCCGTATCTACGAAGTCACTGATATTATATACAGTTGCACTTAAAATAACCGGTGCGATCGTTACAAACAGAACTTTGTATACCGTCTTATAGCTTTCGCGTTTTTTCGAATGGTCACGTCTCATTTTGCGTTTGAAGACTTTGTTATATGCAAGAAATACAAGACCAACAAATACTAATGCACTGAATGCTCCAAGGACAGTACCAAGTGTTCCTCCGGCTGCGGCAAATGCCGGACCGAAAGATTTGTCACCTCTCGTTTTTCCTACGGCTTTTCCTGCATTTAATAATACATAGGCTCCCGCAATAGATACAACTGCATTTATGATCTGTTCAATAACCTGTGAAATTGCAGTCGGGACCATGGAACCGATTCCCTGAAAAAATCCTCTCAAAACTCCAAGTAATGCAACGATCAGAATACACGGTGCCAATACACGGAGCGCATATGCACTCATATCCAGATGCATGATCGTCGTTGCAATAAAATCAGCTCCAAAGAATACAAGCAGAGCTACAAAACCACCGGCGAGCAATGCAAATGTTATGGCTCCACGAAAAATCTTATGTGCATTTTTGTATTCTCCTACGGCGACTCTTGCGGATACCAGTTTTGATACTGCCAAAGGGAGGCTGTAAGAAGTCAACATCAAAGCCACGGAATAGATTGAGAACGCTACAGAATAGTATCCGTTTCCTTCCGTTCCGATAATATTAAGCAGCGGAATGCGGTAAAATGCTCCGATCAGCTTTGTGATAACTCCTGCTATCGCCAGAATCGATCCCTGTACGAGGAAATTCTTCTCATTTTTTTTACGTTGTTCAGACATACATCTTTAACTCCATCATTTTGTATAAATTAGTAAGATCAATTGTTATCTCAGAATATCCAGGCGTTCCATAATCTCTCGTTGTTTTTGTTCCATCACCTGGCGTTCTTCATCTTCCATATGGTCATAACCTGTTAAGTGTAACACAGAATGCGCAATAAGAAAAGCATATTCTCGCATCGGACTGTGTCCGTACTCTTCTGCCTGTGCAAGAACTTTCTCTTTTGATATCACAATATCACCAAGCGTCAGTTCTCCGCTTTCAGGATCGAAACAATCTTCCTGTTCTTCCAGGAAGTCAAATGTTCCGGGTTCCGGATAATCGATCATAGGGAAAGACAATACATCAGTTGCTCTGTCGATTCCTCTGAATTCCTTATTCATCTCATGAATCTGTGCATTTTCTGTCAGGAGCAGGTTTACTTCTGCCTCATAAGGGCAGCCTACATAATCCAGGGCTTCTTCTACTACTCTTTTTGCAAGTGTTTCACATTCAAGTGGAAGTTTCACATCCCCTTCTTCTTCAAAATATAATGTCATAATCTTCGCCTCTTATCTTTTCCTTTGTATTTAGCATCATTTCCACGACGGTTTTCGTGTTTGCTTTCATAATCTTCGTATGCTTTTACGATTCTTTGTACCAGCGGATGACGTACAACATCTTTGCTGGTAAGGTGGCAGATACTGATATCTTCGATATCTTTTACAACTCTTGTTGCCACATCAAGTCCCGATACCTGACCGGATGGCAGATCCTTCTGTGTTGCATCACCTGTAATGACAACTTTTGAGCCAAATCCGATTCGTGTAAGGAACATCTTCATCTGTGCCGGGGTGGTATTCTGAGCTTCATCCAGAATAATAAATGCATTATCAAGCGTACGCCCACGCATATAAGCAAGCGGTGCCACTTCGATCAGACCTTTTTCAGAATTCTTCATAAAACTTTCTGCGCCCATGATCTGATACAGTGCATCATAAAGTGGACGTAAGTACGGATCAATCTTACTCTGAAGATCTCCCGGAAGGAATCCGAGTTTTTCTCCTGCTTCGATTGCAGGACGTGTCAGAATAATCCTTCCAACTTCGTTATTTTTAAATGCAGTGATTGCCATTGCCATCGCAAGATATGTCTTACCGGTACCGGCAGGCCCAAGTCCGAAGACGATCATCTGTTTGCGGATTGCATCTACATATTTTTTCTGCCCAAGGGTTTTGGGTTTGATCGGCTTTCCCTGTAATGTATGGCAGATAATATCCTTATCGATCTCCAGAACATTTTCTTCACTGTCTTCCATTACAAGCGCCAGTGTATAATCTACATTCTGTTCCTGAATCGTGTTGCCTCTTTTGGAAAGTTCAACAAGCTGATCCAGCACTTTTTTTGCTTTTTCCACCTTCAGAGCATCTCCCATGATCTTTACACTTTCACCTCTCGCGATCAGTGTTACATGAAGAGCCCGTTCTATTTTCTTTGCATATACATCGAACTGCCCGAACACATTCGCTTCATGTTCTGCAGGTATATCGATGACTGTTTCCATTAATCCCATGCATTAATCTCCATTCTTTGTTTCTTCTTCCGAAGAATTTTCTATCGGAATCGGTACAGACGGCATCTTTCTGCCAACGGAACATCTGATCTTTAGTGTTCCCTTTGCATAATACGTCTCAGACCCTGTGTATATTTTAACATCATTCTGGATAATTTCTACCCCTTTTTTCTCCAATTCTTTACAGTAATCCTGAAAATCTGCCGATAATATCATTCTGGCATCTGCTTTGGTATACTTCTTATACATTTTGCGGTAAGGCGTTATCGTGCTTTTTTCTAATGTCACCGGAATTACATTGGCAATCTGATATTTTTTCTGAACTACATGTTTTTCGAAGACCGGATATTGATTGTTTTTAGATTCAGTCGTGAAATAATGCCTGCCAAGACGGATTCCGTAATTTCTTTTCTGGAGAAAGTAAAATCTTGAACGGTAATATTTTTTCTGTATATATTGTCTGGTTAACTCTTTCTGATATGTAATGGCTTTTTCTCCTGTTATGTCTGCATCTGCATTTTTCAATCTGTAACCGGTAATCTCTTTTTCATCATTACAGATTGGAATCTGACCAGACACAAGGATAGCTCCTTTTTTCACTTTTGTCCCCCGCTGTACCATAGGAGTGCCGGTACGCGTTATAATATCTACAATTGTGCAGTCCGTATCTGCAATAATATCTTTTCCTTCTTCGTTATTGTCTGAACTGATTTTTGAACTGTCCGTAAAATCGTCTTCATTTTCCTTTATCCGGATGACCAGACGGCATCCATCCACGGAAGCGGAAACCCATATGATCCTGTCGTACTTTTTTCTGAGATCCTGCACGATCTTTCTACAGTTTACATCTGATTTTTTCATACCGTCTTTGACGTTTTCGGACGAAAGGAATCTTTTCAGCGTATCATCTGTATAAGAGAGATTCCCACTGATATCTATGCCCCAGATAAAACGTGTCATAAAAAGGATCAGACCGGCACAGATAAGAAAACCAGACAGCAGTATGTGACGTTTACGGTATCTGTGTAAAAGAAAAGGAAGACCACTGCGGCGTATGATGCAAACCTTCGTACCGGTCTTCCTTACGATCTCTTTCAGTCTGCGAAAACCATCAATCGTAAGATTCATCTCATATGAACCGCAGACCCGCTTCAGATCCCATATATAAATATTTTTATAACGGCAGGCGTTCAGAAAACGTTCCGGCGAATATCCGGTTACCCGTATCCTGACATAACCTTTCAAGTACCAGATCAGCTGTTCAAACACGACGGTCCCCTCCTATAGTTGATACTCAATTGTTCTGATCTGACCGTGAATCTTCATCTCGTCATTTGTATAATATATAACTTCCAGTTTTTTTCCAGTGATTTTGATCTGACCACTTTTGGATTGAAGCCTTATTATCTGATCTGTATATTCTGTCATTCCTCTGTAATTTTCCACACAAAGATCATTTGTTCCGGTAATCGTAAGAATCGGGAGTCCCATTGCTACATCTTTTGGGACTCCCGACATCTCCGCCGCTTTTTCTTTCCATTCCTGACGTTTCATAAAAATACCGTGCTGGTAATTTGTATTACTCTATGCTTTTTCGCCGGAATATATGCATGGCAATTCAGTTACCTCTTTTTAAAGTTCGTGATATGCCTGTGTGTAAAAATACTCCTGTGAATTCAGTGGTGCCTCCTCATTAATTACACGATGATAATTTCCCTCTGCATCCAGATATCTTGCTTTTTGGTTGTCTGCAAGCATAATATCGAACATATCCTGTAATTTATTCTGCAGTCTTTCATCGTATACAGGCGCTGCCACTTCCACACGTCTGACTGTATTTCTTGTCATAAAATCTGCGGATGCAATATAGTATTTCCTGCGCTTACTGTTTCCGAATATATAGATTCTCGAATGCTCCAGGAATCTTCCGACAATGCTGATGATACGAATGTTTTCAGTCTTTCCTTCCACACCAGGGATCAGGCAGCAGATTCCACGGACAACCATATCGATCTTCACACCTGCTTCGGAAGCTTCGATCAGTTTATCGATGATCTTCTTATCTGTAAGAGAATTGAGCTTAAATCCAGCATAAGCTTCTTCTCCATTTCTTGCATGTGCAATCTCTTCATCCAGCATGGCAAGTACTTTATTCTGCAGACATTTCGGTGCAACCAGAAGATGTTCACTGTGCTCTACAACTTCACCCTTTGACAAAGCCTGGAATACATTGGAAGCTTCCAGTCCGATCTCTACGTTAGCTGTCATAAGAGAAAGGTCGGTGTACAGTCTGGATGTCTTTTCATTGTAATTACCGGTACCGATCTGTGTAATGTACTCTACCTGACCTCCGTTTTTGCGGGTGATCAGACACAGCTTGGAGTGCACTTTATAGCCATCCAGTCCGTAGATCACCTGACAGCCGGCATCCTCCAGAAGTCTGGACCAGCCGATATTATTTTCCTCATCAAAACGGGCTCTCAGTTCTACCAGTACGACAACTTCTTTTCCATTCTCGGCTGCTTCGATCAATGCCTCTACCACTTTACTCTGCTTCGCCACACGATACAGGGTCATCTTAATGGAGATGACATCCGGATCTTCGGCCGCTTCCGTCAGCAGATGTAAGAACGGACGGATGGATTCGTATGGGTAAGATAACAGTTTGTCTTCTTCCCGGATCTGTTCTATGATACTTTTTCCATCCTGGAACTGGTCAGAGCGCTGCGGTGTACGTTTTGGAAAATATAATTCCGTATGCTTTCTGAGAAGATCCTGGATCTGGAATACAAACGACAGATCCAGTGGTGTTGAAGATATGAATACATGGCTTTCATCCAACTCCAGATATTCACATAATACGGCAATTCCTTTTTTGTCGATATCTCTGGAAAGTTCCAGACGGATCGGTGCCAGTTTCTTTCTCTGCTTAATCAGCCCTTCCATAAATTCACGGTAGTCCAGATCTTCGTCGTACAATGCATCTGCATCGATATCGGCATTTCTTGTGATACGGAGTAAAGATTTTGATTTGATCTTATATCCTTTGAATACCGCCGGTGCGAAATGCAGAATCAGTTCTTCGGCGAGCATATAGGTGCCCTGCATTCCCGGAACTGCGATCAGGCGTCCGAAGATGTTGCTGGTGCATGGAATAATTCCCAGACGGTCTTTCTTGCCCTTGGAGCCAAGTACGGCTACGGCATAGATTTCTTTATTTCTAAGGAATGGGAATGGCTGTCTTCTTCCTACAACAGTAGGCGAGATCAATGGTGCAATCTCGGATTCAAAATAACGCTTGAGATATGCAGCCCCTTCTTCATCGAGTTCATTGAAACGTAAAATGCGGATGCCCTGTTCTGCCACACGTTCCATCAGTTCTTCATAGACCGCTTCTTTGCGTTTATTGATTTGTTTTGTGCGTTTTAAGATTGCATCAATCTGCTCCTGTGATGTCATGCCTGTCTTATTTTCACGGATCTTTTTGTCGAGAAGTGTCTGGTCATATAATGATCCCACACGTACCATGAAAAACTCGTCCAGATTGCTCTGATAGATCGATGCAAATGTCAGTCTCTCACATAATGGGACTTCTGGATTTTCAGCTTCTTCCAGTACACGTTCATTGAATTTCAGCCAGGAAAGTTCCCGGTTCATATATATGCTGCTCATAGTGTTTTCTCACCTTTCTCTGTGTATTTTTTACTTTTTTCTTTTCCGAAATATTCATTCCAGTATTCCTAATATAGCATAGCATTCCCCGACTTATATTAGATATATGTTAAATCTATGTTAAATCAGCCCGCCGGGAAAGGCAGGCTGATAAACAGATTATATTTTGGTATATTATTTTAATGTTACATTTAATTTTACCGGCTGATGATCGGTATATTCGAACTGTGTGTCGATATTTTCCACTTGATCGATCTTCAGATTATCCGAAACGATGAAGCCATCCAGTACATATACCTGTGAATCATCATAGTTACCGCTGTATGGTCCGTTTAACAGGCGGCAGGTCGGTACATTATCGGATACTGCATAAGAAAATCCTTCCGGGATATCTTCTTTTCCGACCTTTCCCGGAACCCAGCTGCCTTTATCGTGGATCGGATAGGTGTCCATCCCATCAAATGTCTGGTTAAAGTCCCCGCCGGCAATCACATAATTTCCTTTTTCATACTCTTCTTTTAACTTCTTCACCAGAACTTTCCGCTGCGCGATCTTACCTTCTCCGCTGTCATAAGCTTCCAGATGAAAATTGATCAGAACCAGCTCTTTGTCACTGCCTTTTATCGGAATTCTTGTTTCCAGCATACAGCGCTTAAGATTGCAGGTTTTTATCGGCCATTTGAAAGATTCCGGAAGTGCGATTCTGGAAGCCTCCGATACTTTGTAATCAGAATATGTTACCAGGCCGCTTTCAACTTTACCGATCGTCGGAAGCGGGTATGGGACATATACGCATTTGAAATTACATGCAAAGATTCCATCTACACCCAGTGCTTTTTCGTAGTAAGCTTTTTCGTTGATGTGATAAGATCGTTTGGAATCAATGTCTACTTCCTGAAGAAAACAGACATCGGCATCTGCATCATTCAGAATGCCGGCAATTCCTTTCATATTGTGCTTTACCAGATCTTTCGTCTCCGGCATGACTTTACTTCCGCCGTCCATAAAGAAATCTTCGTCTTTGCTAAGTCCGGCATATCCGGTATTATAGGTCAGGATCGTCATCGAATCTCCTGTAGATATGGACTGTTTTCCACTGGTTGTGTTCAAAGTCTCTATCTGATCCGGACGGTATTCCAGCGCTGTCAGTATGGCAACAGCCGCCAGGAGAATCAATACAATTCCAAGTATGATTCCACCTAAGATCTTCCCAAATTTTTTCATGTTGTACCTCCGTGTTTTTTATCTTTTGGCAGATACCAAAGTAACATAGTAATTATATCCGCCTGATATATTTATCTATTATAACAGTAGTTTTGTAGAAAATCCATTCATAAACCGAGGAAAATACGGACAATTTCACGGTGGTTTTCCTAGGATATCGGTGTTATAATGAGCCATATTATTATATAAGGAGGCGATTATCTATGGCTACACCACTTCTTGTGTTGATCATATTGGCAATTGTGATTATTGCATCAATCATAACATCTGTTGTCACGTATGTTATTTTATCCGGGAGAAATAAAAGAATCCGTCTGGCAGAGCAATACCGCCAGCTTGGTATTACAGAACAATATCTGAAGATTCAGGATGAAATCGAGAGGATCATCCGTTACAAAGATATCAAACTTACAACGGCGTCACCTGTAAAGATGTCAAATCCGGAAGACGGACAGAATGAAAAAGAAACAGAATCAGGAACATTCGCAGATGACCTCTGGTTCATTGTCCGCGGAAAGGACAGAAAGACATCTGAAAAGCTTCTGGAATACTGGCACTTCATCTGTGAGAATTCCGAATGGAAATGTATAGAGCGCAAGAAAAAAGGTTAAAAATCAGGAAAACCGACAATCTGTACCATACGGGAATCTGCTTCATTCGAAGCAGATTCGCCGGGCACAGTCTGTCGGTTTTATTTTCTGTATTATTCTGCGTATTTTTATTTTTCGATAGTTTCTTTCTTATAAACTTTCTGCTGTGAAAATCCTCTTCCTCGCACTTCATTTACATTTCCAATGATCATAAATGCATGTGGGTCGATCTCCTGTACCAGCTGGTTCAGGCGCATAAGTTCACGATTGGAAACTACGGTAAGGATCATCGGCTGATCGTTTTTCAGATATCCGGTCTGTGTATAGACCAGTGTCGTTCCACGGTCAAGACGCTCCTGGATCAGACGGTTCAGTTCTTCGTATTTTTCAGTCATGATCTCTACTTTTGTTCTGGTAGATCCCATCAGCAGTACCTTGTCCAGAATGACGGTATAGATCAGTACCAGTAAGATACCGTATACAATCTCTTCTTTGTTAGTGAAGAGCATCTGTGAGATCAGAATTATAAAATCAAATACATACAGCATCACAGATACCGGAAGTCCGAACTTTTTGTTGAGAACCAACGGCGGAATATCCATTCCCCCGGTCGATGCACCGCAGCGTATTACAATTCCGATTCCCATTCCGATCATCAGACCGCCGCAGATTGTTGATAACATCTTATCGTCTGTTACATTCTGAAGTGCCGGTATCTGTTCGAGCACACCCAGAATAACCGGGTAATAGAATGTACTGACCAGTGTTGTAAGTGCAAATTTCATTCCAAGGACAGCCGCTCCAAGTAAGAACATCAATGTATTGAAGATTAATACAAATGTATGGATTGGAAGCCCGAAATAATGGTGGATTGCAATACCCAGTCCTGTCGTTCCGCCCGTGATCATATCATTTGGCAGAATAAACATGACGATCGCCAGTGCATAAACTGTATTCCCCAACAAGATCATACACAGATTTTTTAAATTCACTTGCTTCATAGTATATCCTCTCCTGACATTTTCATCCTTATTAGTATAAAGGATGATATCTTTTGAAACAAGAATTTTTTATAATATCTTTTATATATCTACAATTGTTTCTATAATATTTTCTTTTATTTCGGCATTTTACTTATGATATGGTTCATGGCTGATGATCCGGTAGCTTCGGTAGATCTGTTCCAGGAGGATCACCCGCATCAGCTGATGTGGAAATGTCATCTTTGAAAAACTTAGTGCATAATCCGAGCGTTTCAGCACTTCTTTTCCAAGTCCGATCGAGCCGCCGATGATAAATATAATGTGACTGGTTCCCTGGATCCCAAGCTTGTCAATCTTTTCTGCCAGTTCTTCTGAGGTCAGAAGTTTTCCCTTGATTTCAAGTGTAACGACGTAGGCATCGTCCTTGACATATTTGAAAATCCGCTCTCCTTCTTTGTCGCGGATACCATCTTCTACGGTCTCACTTGCATTATCCGGAGTCTTTTCATCTGCCACCTCGATGATCTCCAGCTTACAGTAGCGGCTTAGACGTTTGCTGTATTCTGCGATTGCATCTTTTAAATATTTTTCTTTTATCTTTCCCACTGTGATTAATGTTATCTTCATTCTATTGTTCTTTCTATCTCTGCTTTTTTTAATTTTAACTATAATTAATAATCTTTCGAAAAACTAATTTCTGCACATCTATTCTGCTAATAATTTTTCTGCCTTAGTGATTAGTGTTCTTCTATTCTGTTAGCTGATACATATATAATTCATGTAATGCTCTTGTTGCGCAGATATATTTTGCCTGATTCAACATCGGGTTCCCGGCATCCTGGAACACACCGAATACCTGGTCGAATTCCAGACCTTTTGCAAGATAAAAGGTTGTGACGGTAAGTCCTTTTTTGAATACGGAACTGTTGCGGTCGATATAATGCACTTCTTCGCCGCGGGCTTTTAATATCTGGTATAAGGTGGATGCCTCTGCTTCCGTCATGGTAATAATGGCAGCAGTCTCATACTCGTCTTCTCCAAGTTTGGCTTTTGAAAGGATTTCATCCAGAACTGCATCTTCTGTCTGGAATTGTTCTTCTACCACTTCTTTTCCATGACGTTTTAAAAGTTCTACGTCTTTGACACCAGTCAGTTTTTCGGCATATCTGGCAATCTCCATTGTATTCCGGTAACTTTTATTCATCACGATCTTGCGAATCTTCTGATCAAATACGCCCGGAAGGAACTGCAATACATCACGCATCTGTTCATCTAAAGTCTGTGCTTTATCACCGAGAATGGTCATCCGGCATTTGAAGATCTGATTCAGGATCACATACTGCAGATAAGAATAGTCCTGCATTTCGTCAATAACCAGATGCTTGATATGATTATGCACAGCTTTTCCGGTCAGGCGGTACTTCAGATACAATACAGGAAATACATCTTCGTATTCCAGTTTGCGCTTTTCATATTCGACATCCGGAAGTGACGGGTATCCGCATTCTTCCAGAAGCCAGCCGTATATCTTGTAGATGTCCTTTGTTACATACATCTTATCGAATTTCTCCTGTACGATCAGGAGCTCTTCTTCCGAAAGATCACGTCCAAGTAATGTCTCGTATTCATCAACACAATAATCTCTGATTGCGTCCATCCGGCTGAGCAGAGGTGCATTCTGGAATTTGAAATAAAAGAGATTGATCAGTTCTTCTTCTGTCTTCTGAATTCCTTTATATTCGATTGCACGGAAATCCATCAGTTCATCTTCCAGTCTTGCAAGGAATCCTTCCATCATTCCGACAAAGCCTTCCAACTGTTTCTCTTCAAAGCGTTCTGTCAGATACGGGTCCTGAAGCTTCATGGTTCTTTCCAGCTGGTCATAGCGGTCTTCACAGTCCGGAACGATACCTTTCAATTCCCGGTATGCGAACAGGTCAAAACTCATCTCCTGAATATTTTCCTCACCCAGTTCCGGAAGAATATGGGAAATGTAATCTGAAAATACACTGTTTGGAGAAAGGATCAGTACATTAGAGGATTTCAAATGCTCTCTGTCATGATACAACAGATAGGCAATCCGGTGTAAAGCAACGGAAGTCTTACCGCTTCCGGCAGCACCCTGGATTGCAAGGATACGGTCATGTGTATTACGGATGATCGCATTCTGTTCTTTCTGGATCGTACGGACGATATTTTTGAGCTGTACATCGCTGTTCGTTCCAAGTTCCTGTTTTAAAATATCATCATCGATCTTGGTATCGCTTTCGAATGCATAGACCATCTTTCCATTTTTCACTTTGTACTGCCATTTGGCGGCAATTTCACCTTCGATCAGTCCGGCTGGTGCCTCATAAGATCCAGGGCCTTTGTCATAATCGTAAAAAAGCCCGCTGACCGGTGCTCTCCAGTCATAGATCAAAGGCAGCATACCCGTACGTTCCGCAAAGTTACCGATGCCGATATAGAATATCTCCGGTTCGTCTTCGCCATCATAGATAAAATCCACACGTCCGAAAAACGGAGCTTCCAGCATTTTACGAAGCCGGTGCTGCATCTTCAGTTTTTCCTGATTGTCATTGACCTGGTGTAAAAGAGCTTGCTGGTTGTCATAATTTTCATAGCCGTATTCATCCATCTCGGTGTAATTCTCCCAGTAGTATTCATTCATACTCTGGATGTCCTTCTGTCCGGCTTCGATGGATGCATCTACTTCAGCCAGGCGTGTGCGGATCTTCTCTGTTACTTTATTTAAAAATATCTTTCCGTCTGTTAAATCTAATTCTGTCATAATCTCCAACCTGTCTTTTTTTGTTTTATCCTTACATATCAGCAGGATTGATTTTCAGCTGTTTTCAGCATTAAATGTGTCTTACAATCATACCACATATATATGTTTTTATTCAAGTCCGGATGTACTGTCTGCAGGACCTGCTACTGGCAGCTTTTTACGAACGCATGGCAAGCAAAAAGAGATATACACCAGAATCATTCTCATGTATATCTCTTATATAATTACGTGTTGTACATATTTATGAGTGCTTATAACATCATCTTTTCACTGTGCACAAAGAATTAAGCATTCTTTTTAGACAGATATTCGTGGATACCTTTGGCTCCTGCTTTACCTGCACCCATAGCAAGAATTACAGTTGCAGCACCTGTTACGGCATCTCCACCTGCGAATACGGCAGCTTTTGAAGTCTGTCCGTTCTCTTCCTCTGCTACGATACATTTTCTCTTGTTTGTCTCAAGTCCCTTTGTTGTAGAAGAGATCAATGGGTTTGGAGATGTTCCAAGAGACATGATAACAGTGTCTAATTCAATCTCATATTCAGATCCAGGGATCTCGATCGGACGTCTTCTTCCGGAAGCATCCGGCTCACCGAGTTCCATCTTGATTACTTTCATACCTTTTACCCATCCATTTTCATCGACGAGGATTTCTTTTGGATTGGTAAGAAGATCGAACTGTACGCCTTCTTCTTTTGCGTGATGTACTTCTTCTACTCGAGCAGGAAGCTCTGCTTCACTACGACGATATACGATATGTACTTCTGCGCCAAGACGAAGTGCTGTTCTGGCAGCATCCATAGCTACGTTACCACCACCGACAACGGCTACTTTCTTGCCTGCTGCGATTGGTGTATCGTAAGAATCATCGAATGCCTTCATCAGGTTACTTCTTGTCAGGTATTCATTTGCTGAGAATACTCCGTTAGCTGTCTCGCCAGGGATTCCCATGAACATCGGAAGACCTGCTCCGGAACCGATGAATACAGCTTCAAAATCTTCCTCTTCCATCAACTGGTCGATGGTTGTAGATTTACCGATAACAACGTTTGTCTCGAATTTAACGCCAAGCTCTTTGACTTTTTCGATTTCTTTCTTAACAACTTTCTGCTTTGGAAGACGGAATTCAGGAATACCATATACCAGAACACCGCCAAGTTCATGCAGTGCTTCGAATACAGTTACTTCGTATCCGAGTTTTGCAAGGTCGCCAGCACAGGTAAGTCCTGACGGACCGGAACCGATGACTGCTACTTTATGTCCATTTGTCTTTTCCGGTTTTTCCGGTTTGATATCATTTTCCAGTGCATAATCTGCGACAAATCTTTCCAGTTTACCGATAGATACTGCATCACCTTTGATACCACGGACACACTTGCTCTCGCACTGTGACTCTTGTGGACATACACGTCCGCAGATAGCAGGAAGTGCAGAAGATTGACCGATCACTTTGTAAGCCTCTTCGATATTGCCTTCTTTGATCTCTGCGATAAATGCAGGTATGTTAATGGATACAGGACATCCCTGGATACATCTTGCATTCTTACAGTTCAGACATCTGGTTGCTTCTTCCATTGCTTCTTCTTTATTATATCCGTAACATACTTCTTCAAAATTCGTAGCACGAACCTTTGGCTCCTGCTCTCTTACAGGAACTTTCTTTAATACATCTGCCATTACTCGTCACCTCCGCACTGACCACATCCGCCGTGATGTGTGTCGCCTTCCTGTAATTTCAGCATTGCACGACCTTCCTGAGTCTTGTACATCTGCTGTCTCTTCATAGCCTCATCGAAGTTGACAAGGTGTCCGTCAAATTCCGGACCATCTACACATGCGAACTTGATCTCATCGCCTACATGCAGACGACAGGCTCCGCACATACCGGTTCCATCTACCATGATCGGGTTCATACTTACAACAGTAGGGATTCCCAGTTTCTTTGTAAGGAGACATACGAATTTCATCATGATCATTGGTCCGATTGCGATACATACGTCATATTTGTTCCCTTTTTCCACCAGTTCTTCTACCATTGTTGTTACCATTCCGGCATGACCGTAAGAACCGTCATCCGTACATGGATAATAATTTCCGGATACTGCTTCCATCTCTTTTTCCAGGATCAACATATCTTTTGTCTTCGAACCGATGATAACATCAGCATCAACACCGTGTTCATGGAGCCATTTCACCTGTGGATATACAGGTGCTGCTCCGACACCGCCTCCGACAAACAGGATCTTTTTCTTCTTCAGTTCTTCGATATCTTCCTCTACGAGTTCTGAAGCATTTCCCAACGGACCTGTGAAATCGCGGAAATAATCTCCTGCTTTTAATTCTTTCATCTTGGTTGTGGATGCTCCGACCGGCTGGAATACGATTGTGATCGTTCCGGCTTCTCTGTCATAGTCACAGATTGTGAGTGGGATTCTTTCCCCTTTTTCATCCATCTTTACAATGACAAACTGTCCCGGTTCACAATGTCTTGCTACACGAGGAGCTTCTACATCCATCAGAAAGATGTTAGCAGTTAATTGTTCTGCTTTTAAAATTTTGTACATCTTATTTCCTCCTAATTCCCAATATTACTATTATCATAATACGGCTTGTTCTATTTCGCAAGTAAAACCATATTTTTCAAAAAATGTCGATAAAATTGTTCAAGATTTATTTTATTGTATATGGAATAGATTTTGATTTTTATACCAAAGTACGCAAAACGGCTGTCACATAAACCTATGTGACAGCCGCCGTTATCTGATTTTTGTTATTTAAAAATCAACTTCTGTTCCATAATATGTACATGTAAATAATTTAGCCATTGTTGCAGGATCAATTGCTCTTGGATTAGATCCTGTACAGGCATCACCAACTGCAAGTTCTGCAATCTTATCCAGTTTTTCTTTGAATTCCTCTTCGTTGATTCCGAATTCTTTCAGAGTCTTAGGAATATTCATCTTCGCATTGAACTCATCAATCTTTGCACACAAGCTGTTGATCAGAGCTTTTTCTGATGTTCCAGGAAGTCCCATTCTGCGTGCAATCTCTGCATAACGTGATGCAGCCACTTTATCTTTTGCATTGTATTTGATTACATATGGCAGATAGATCGCATTGGCACATCCATGAGGAATATGTCCGGTTGAGAATGCTGCTCCTGTCTTATGAGCCATAGAATGTACGATACCAAGTAATGCATTCGAGAATGCCATACCAGCCAGGCACTGTGCATAATGCATCTGCTCTCTTGCTTCCATATTCAGGTTATAAGATGCCGGCAGATAATCCAGAACCATCTCGATTGCCTGCAGTGCAAGTGGATCTGTAAATGGACAGTTGAGTGTTGATACATAAGCTTCGATCGCATGTGTCAGTGCATCCATTCCTGTGTAAGCAACCTGTTTCTGAGGAAGTCCTTCTACCAGTTCAGGATCAACGATTGCAACGTCTGGTGTGATGTTAAAGTCTGCCAGAGGATATTTGATTCCTGTATTGTAATCTGTGATTACGGAGAATGCTGTTACTTCTGTTGCAGTTCCTGATGTAGATGGGATGGCTGCAAATTTTGCTTTCTGACGAAGTTCAGGGAAGCTGAATGGTGTGATAATATTCTCAAATGTCTCATCCGGATACTCATAGAATACCCACATAGCTTTAGCCGCATCAATTGGAGATCCACCGCCCATTGCTACGATCCAGTCAGGCTCGAATTCCTGCATTACTTTTGCGCCCTTCATAACAGTCTCTACAGACGGATCCGGTTCTACACCTTCGATCAGTTTGACTTCCATTCCGCCTTCTTTCAGGTAGTTCACTGCTTTGTCCAGGAATCCCTGACGCTTCATAGATCCGCCGCCGACTACGAGGACAGCTTTTTTACCTTTCAGATTTTTTAATTCGGATAAACATCCTTTTCCGTGATATACGTCTCTTGGTAGTGTAAATCTTGCCATATCAAACACGCTCCTTTTATTATGTATTGATGCATTGTATAACTTGATAATATTTTTTATCAACAAAGCATCGTTAATCTTTTAACATAATTGTACTACTAAGGAATTTATTTTTCAAGTGTTTGAAATGTTAAATTTGTGTTTTTTCTACTTCCCCAGTTGAAATTCATTTATTTGTATGTATTTTTTACAAAAATTCAAAATATGCAGAGCCGATCACAGTATTGATTTTTCTTTTACGTATTTGAAGTTTGTTAAAAACATTACACAATTCGACTTATATTTCCTTTTATTTGTTTTTCAGGATATCTTTTTGTGCTTTCATAATCTTATCACAGAAAACATCCTGCTTTTCGTTTTTTCTTAATTCGACTTCAATGTTCCCATCCTTTACAAAGATCACCCTATTACAAAAGCTTGCAACATATGCATCATGCGTTACCAGAACCACTGTCTTTTTCAAATCTTTGTTAATCATCTGCAGATATTCCATTACCGTTTCCGATGATGCAGAGTCCAGATTTCCCGTCGGCTCATCGGCAAGGATCAGATCCGAATGATTCATCAACGCCCGGCAGATCGCTGCCCTTTGTTTTTCGCCTCCTGATAATTCAAAGATCTTTTTATCCAGCAAAGCTCGAACGCCCATAATATCGGCCAGTTTTTCTGCTTCCGTTATACTCTCTTCTACCGGACTGTGATCCAGAATCTTCGGTAGCATGATATTTTCTCTTACGGATAAACTGTCCATAAGATAATAATCCTGATATATGAATCCAATTTCACGCCGTCTGATCATTGCAAGCCTGTCCCCTCTCAATGAATTACTGTCTTCACCTTTAAAAAAGACTTTTCCTTCCGTCGGCCGGTCCAGCATTCCTAATAATTTTAAAAGAGTTGTCTTTCCAGATCCAGATTTTCCCATAATGGCTATGAATTCCTGATTATTAATTGTCAGATTGATTCCTTTTAATACGTCTATTTTCGTTTCATTAACAAGATATGACCGTTTTAATCCTTCTGTCCGCAGTATTTCTGTATTATTTGTCATGATTTTCTATCCCCCTTCTTGCCTTGCGATTCATGATCCAAAAATATATTCCATTTATTACGATCCACACTGCTACAACTCCAGTTTCCTGTAATTCACAGATTTTTCGGATATCGCCTGAATACATTCTTGCAGCCATGGTGTCTTGCATAAATAATATGGTTGAAATGATAAGAATAATGGTCGGGATAATCCAATATATGTACCATTCTCTTTTGTTCATTTTCTTTCGTTCTTTCCTGTCCATTCCCATAGATATCAGGAATTTTTCACGTTCCGTTTTTTCTTTGTTCTCCATTTCGTTCATGGCATATAGCATGATCCAATTCAATATGCTTAGTGTAAAGATAATATACACACAGATCAGAGACTTAACGGCCCTTTCAGTTTTCATATCAGTAATTGCCGTTTTTGAGGAATAATGAAATTTTACCGTAGAATCATAATTACCTATATATTTATGCTTTTCTTCTTTTGCCTCCAATTCTCTATCAATTTGATCTATGTATTTCTTATCTGCCTGAATGAATACCAGTTTTGTTGGTCCTTCAACAATATAAGGCTCTCCATCATCACCATAAATTGCATTGTATCGATCCAATTTATAGCCAGTCAGAACCTCCGTGTCCTTCCATTCATTTTGAGATTTCTTAAAATATCCATCTGAGAAAACGATTAGATTTTCACATTTGGGGGTACTGTAGCAACCGGTAAGACTGGAGATTTCCTCTCCTGCAACTATCTTCTTATCATATGTCGTTTCATGATCCGCATGATCACAATATTCACAAGGAACCCCGATATGTAAAGTTGGTGTCTTTTTATTATAGTACCAGTCGACCGGCTGGGCCTTTGTTGCCCGGTCCTGCTGATGAACAACATATATTCTTTTCCCTGCTTTATCCAGATTTAAGGATTTCTTTTTAAACGATGGATCCACAGTTTTTTTTAATTTGTAATAAGTGGACTCAGAGATGCCAATCTGTTGTCCCTGAATAACAGTTTCGCCTCGCCCTTCTAAATGTTCCGTCTTATCTGCGTTTGCAACTCTTACCATTGGGTATTCGGTTAGTGTAACATGATATTTTGCTTTGATTTTTTCCAAAAGTTTATCGTCTGACTTATCTGCAACACACATAAAATCATACGGATATAAACTTTCCGCTTTTTCAGCATTTACCGTACTGATAAATTGTATTCCGAAATAAAAGCAGCTCAAAAAGCTCATCAGTGAAAAGAATAAAATATATCTGCTCACGGTATTCATACGGTAATAAAACCGATGATTCATCAAAAGATTCTTATAATATTTTTTCTGCTTTTTGTGCTTTATACGTTCTAAAAAAATAGAAAATATATTTCTTAAGCTTAAATACAATCCGGCAAAAAAAGCGATGATCAGATATGCACTCTCATAATGGTATATTTTAGAATATGCATAAACGGAATAAATACAAAGTATGATTCCGATCATTATTTTAGGAATTCTGAATCTTCCTTCCAGCTTTTCTATTCTTGCTGTCTCATTCATATTAGTAATGATCAGAAAATCGGATTGCAATTCTTTTACCAGCAAGAAACTGAGTCCATATATAAATAAAATAAGAATACAAATGGACGGATATGTAAAGAAAGCCACCCTTCCTAATTTAAAATTTATATGCAAAGCACGAACCATAAGGATCTTTAATCCCTCGGTCAATATTTTCCCAACGAAAAATCCTGCTATGATGGATACCAAATACGAAACCGCTGCTTCATATAAAACCATCGTTTTTAAATCTTTCTTTGATATTCCCATTCTTTGTAAAAATACATATTCCGGAATACGCTTTCCAAGATATGATATGAGCACTGTGATGATCAGTATAATTCCGCAGAATAATAGAATTGTTCCGGCAGAAAGAAAGCTTTTGCTTATTCCGTCTTCTTGCATAAAATATTCTGAAGAATGTCCATTGGAAAACATCTGATATCCGCTGACTATAGCATATGAAATTGCCGTCAGTATTGTTTCGCATAAAATCAGAATTCTTAATTCTTTATGGTGTCCCCAAAATATTTTTTTCATTATCTGAAAAAATAACTTATCCTTTTTCATTCCACTCACCTGCTTTCATAAAATAATGTCTGATATCAATCAATGCATATATCGGCATAGACAGAAATCATGACTACAAAATAATCTTCAACCATTTGAGATTGAAAGATCCCATGATGCTTTTCAACAACATCCATAATGTTTTTTATTCCGTATCCATGTAAAGTACCATCTGTTTTTGTGGTTATAAACTTTCCAGGAACCTGTTGCACAGTAGTTTCTGTAGTATTTTTGATTTCGAAATACAACAGTTGATTTTTCTTTTTCATTTTTATATGGATCCATGTATTTTTATCGGTTATTCGTTCACAAGCTTCTATAGCATTATCTAAAAGATTTCCAAACAATGATATAATTTCACGATCTGTAAAAGGAAGTGTTGTAAATACTTCTGTGTTAATCTGCATATCAATTTTTTTATCTTTGGCTTCTTTCGATTTCTCATTAAGTATCATGTCCAGCATACGATTGCCTGTCCAAATTTGATAATTGTAATCTAATATATCCTCGCTAAGTTCATTTAAGTAGTTATCCAGTCCGATCCAGTCCTGTTCTCGGGAATAGTTTTTTAATGCAAGCAGATGGTTTTTCATATCATGTACAACCTTTCTGCTTTTCAACATTTCCTTATATTGCGCCTCCAGCGAGTTTATTTTCATTTGCAGTAATTTTTTATCACATTCTTCCAGTTCGGCTTTATGCTTTGCTGTCTCATCATCCCAGATATTTGCCTGCATATCTAAAAATATCCACACAACTATCAAAGCTAAAAATGTTATCATGTAAAAATAAGCAGGCATGGAATAAAGCTTTATCAATCCTTCACTGTGTGCGTCCAACGCAGCGAGAAAAATATAAAATACCGCAAACCAGGCGATACCAATAGCTAATAAATAGTTAGAATTATTGATACCCTTTATGTTCTGATATAGTTTAAACAATTCTAAACATTGCACAAGAAGCATTGCAATTATAGCCAGCAAGAAGATTAATGCTGCCATTCTTGAATACTGTTGCGGCCATGTATGATTTTTCAAGAATGTTTGTATATATATGTCTACATAATCGTTTTGTCGAAATGCCTTTATTAAATACATATGTATTGTGTTATATTTCCCATTTATATTGATCCATGGTATGCAAAGATATATCTGAAAAACGATTCCCATAAATATGTCTGCTTTTTGTTTCCTTGTTCTTTCTTTTACGGTGTATTTCTCCAATAGTTTATGATTTGGCTTTTTTTGTTTTACGGTGTCTGTTATTGTCATTTGAAAGGTCTTCCTTATTATTTTGTGTTAATTTTATACTTAAATGATTGGGGTAATTATACCATGATTTGTGTGGCAACAGTTGCTTGTGGCCATGAATACTCGGTTTTCTGACCATGAATTTTTCGAAATACTCTTTATAACAATTTCTTTTGCCTATTTTGGCGTCTACAAAACCTGAAATTGGAATTGTGAATCTTCTACAACTCTTTCATCTTCCCAAGGATCTCCTGATAAAATGCATCCTGATTTCCGCTATTCTTCAAATCCTCCAGTATCACGCCATCTTTCAACAGAATCAACCGACTGCAATAGCTAGCCATCTGCGGATCATGCGTTACCATGACAATCGTCTTCTTATATTCCGCTGAAATCTTATTTAATGCATCAATTACAATCTTTCCTGACTTTGAGTCCAAATTTCCGGTCGGCTCATCTGCAAGGATCAGATCTGGATTGTTGATCAAGGCACGACATATAGCAACTCTCTGCTTTTCACCACCGGATAATTCATAGGGGTTCTTCTTTAACAGATGTTCTATCTGAAATTGTTCTGCATATTTCTTTGCTTCTACAATCATCTTATTAATATTCTGTTTGCTTATGATCATCGGCAGCATGATATTCTCTTCCACTGAAAGGCTGTCCATCAGATAAAAATCCTGAAAAATAAATCCTATCTTACTGTTCCGGATATCCGCAAGTTTATCCCCGTATAGTTCACTGGTATCTTCTCCCATAAATTTAATCGTTCCATCCGTCGGTTTATCAATCATTCCGAGTGTTTTAAGCAAAGTTGTCTTACCACATCCGGATTTTCCCATGATTCCAACGAATTCGCCTTCCGCAACTTGAAAGCTGATTCCTTTTAACACTTTTACGTCTTCTTCACTTTCTTTTATTACGGATTTTCTATAGCTTCTTATTAAATTTTCGACCTGTAATACATTCATTTTCGTTTCTCCTGCCTTTCAACATTCTTCCTAGCATACCGTGTAACTATTCTCTGTAAGATATAATGCATAAACCAATATAGACATAAAATAACAAGCCAATAAATCCATATTTTATATCCATATATAACCCCTCTTTCTGACTCAATATGAATATTCATTATCATATATGCTGCTGACAAAATTGTCGCCGTTATTAATGAAATCCATGATAATATTTGTATCTCTACATCAAAAATTTTTTTCCAGATTTTTTCATGAATTCCCATACATTGTAAAAATTCTTTTTCTTTCCGATAGTATTGTAAATCTGAAGCCGCCTTAATTGCTGAAACAAAAATTGAACTGATAAGTAATGCAATGATAATGAATATTTTATTTGTAATTTTGAAAATGTCTCCTTTTTTTACTGTTTTGAGAAATTCATCTGTAATATACAATGTGCTTTGTGGTGTATCTGTTAATTCAAAATCATTCGGTCCATGAATTTTCGCGTACTTCTTTATTTTGGCTGTTGCCTTTTCTTTACTTTCATTTGGAAATGCAAATAACGTCAATGTATTAGGTTCATATTCTTTTTTTGATAATATTTTATATTGCCTAGAAAAATATTTATTAGAAAATACAACCACATTTTCTGCTTCGTCATTCATCTTATAATATCCGAATAAATTTCCAGTTACGGTTTCCCTGATTTTATATAGGTGATCCGTGTCATGATTTGGTAATGGATGATTAGACGATGGATCCACATATTTTTTTAATTTGTTTATATAACTTCCCATTGCAAGCCATGTAAATCCATTGCGTCCATATTCAAATCCGCCTCTTGTCACATTTGCACCAGAATGATTTTTATATTCATTTACAATATATATAATTTCTTCATTTTTCAGGTCTGCAGATTTGCCTGTCAATTTTTTATATGTATTTTCCGAAATACCAATTAATTCATTTCCATAGCTACTTACCCTGATCATTGGAATATTTTCATATTTACCATTGTAAGAATGACTTAACGTTTCACTGAAAGATATATCGCCCTTTTCCCCACGGTTCATCCATATTGCCTGATATGGATAATACTTTTCATGACCATTTATTGGAAGTAATTCGCATACATTCGCAGTGCAATAACTTAATGCTATAAAATGAAGAGAAAGAAACATCAGCAAAACCAATACATTCGTCTGATACTTACTATACAATTGATTGAGTTTTAATAAATTTTTCAGGTAGAATTTCAAATGACTATGAATGATTTCTAAGAGTATTCCACCTCCAAAAATCAATATCAAAAAACCTCCCATAATCCATTCCACATGAGAAAGGACATATCCAGTAAAAGTATTATTGGGGTAACTCCAATAACCACAAATTAATAATCCCCCACCAATTACAATGCAAATACTCCAATAAATACTTTTAGGCCTTTTCTCTTTTATTTCATTTCCTGCTATCATTCGGCTGATACCACTATTATCGGCCCAGATTAAGAGGACGAAGACTACTGCAAGCATGATGAAAAAGCTGATTTTACATGTATTAAAATATATTTCCGTACCAACTGAACACAAAGAAATATATGTGGGGAAAAGCTTGTGCCAAATCTGTTGGATTAAATACAATATTCCTCTTCCGATACCTAAACCTATTAAAAGGGAAACCATCCATCCCGCCAGATATTCCGAAAAAACAAATACGTATAACTTTTGTTTTTTCATTCCCAAAATATAAAACAAACTATAATCTGCTATTCTTTTCTTAATATAATTCAGCATCGAATAAACCATTAAAGCAGTAGAAAATATAGTTATCACGCTGACCGAAATAATAATTTCTTCCAATGTATCCTCTAACATTACGGAATTTGCAGACATATTTTTTACAATAGAATACAAACCCCAAAATACAAAAAATTCTGTTACACCTATCATATTTCCTATAAAAAAGGCAACATAGTTTTTAAAATTACTTCGGAAATTTTTATAGATTATTTTTGTTAACATTTGCATTCCCCCACCTTATTTGATAATCTGTATTCAGCTACTTTGTTCCACATACTAGTACGCTTCTACTCTACACCACATAGTAGTTATTGTCAATTCGATTACTTATCTATTGTCATGTTTTCTGGCTATGTTATAATATTGATAAATAGATTAGAAAATATCAGGTGATGCAATGTATGATAAATCTCAATTAATGCGTGGAACATTAGAAGGATGTATTTTAAAAATATTATCCAAAAATACATCTTATGGTTATGAAATTGTTACAACTCTTCTGGGTTATGGATTTAAAGATATAAAAGAAGGAACCATTTATCCATTATTGGTTCGTCTTGAAAAAAAAGGAATTATTACCTCTGAGATGCACCCTTCTCCACTGGGTCCAAGCAGAAAATATTATTCCATTACACCAGATGGAGTAGAATATTTGAACGAATTTAAAACAAACTGGAAACAGATATCCCAATCTGTAAACCAGGTATTTGATACGGAGGTATAAAATCATGTTGAATAAAAAAGATCAAAAAATAATACGGCAAATGATGCGCCATATCCGTACCTTTCCTTTGTTAGATTCTGAAATTAGGCAATTTGAACGGGATCTTACTGGAATGGCTCTTGAAGCCGAAAAACGCAGGGAGGATTTTGAAGAAATTTTAGATATGACTCCAACGGAATTTTGTGATGAACTGCTCTGCTCTATTGGCGGCAGAAAAACTCCAGGTGGACGTCGTCTGTTAAAAGGTGCTGGGATTTATTATCAGCTAACAGGACTTATTGGAACGGCGCTTCTTTCTTTGGTTTTCTTAATTTCCTTATTTTTGACGATTGTGATTCCTTCGGAACTGGGATTGGAAGGGGTAATTCTTCTATTTGTTGCAATAATTGGTCTGATATTCTTTGGGGCATTTTTATTATTTGGAAATATCGCCGAACGCAATTGTGGCGCAACCGAAAAATCTGCACAGCTCGTGAATAATGGGAAAATTTTGTTGGTAACTGCAGTTATCTTCGATATCGTAGTTACTCTTTATATGATTTTTAATGCTGGAGCGTCTGTAAGACATTTTAATTATAAGCTTCCGCTTCTTATGCAGGTTATTATCTTTTTCTCCTGTTATATGCCGGCAATTCTGTATATTATCGGTGCGAAGAGGAATCTGCCACGAGAGTACGTTTTAAATGAGCTATAGTAATACCTAATTATATGTAGAAAAGTCAGGAAGATTAAATATAATCAACCTGACTTTTTTATCAAAGATTATGATCAGTTTCTCTCTTTTCCTACTGGGCAAGTCCTCGCGAATTGCTTTCATGCAATTTAGTCAAAAAGAAAGCCCCTGTATAAAACAGAGCCTATGGCATTTTCTTTTGAGAGTCTGCATTCTCTAGCCAGATTGTGGTAAATGCTAAACCCTTATAAAGCTCGTAAGGCACTGACCTCTGGCACAACAAACCTTACTTCTTCGCTTGACAGACACTCAAGTTGTCTGTTGTTATTATTACAATAAACTTCATACAAATTTATGTCAATTGCTCTTTAATATAATACATCATTTTCTTATATTACAATTTGCGTAGATAATTCTTTAATTGATGAAAAATACCAACTATATTTACAATATCTTTTCTTACATCAAATATCACGATATAATTCATTTGTGGAATAACCACCTCATAATATCCTTTTTTTGCCAAATACATATCCCGACTTTTCGGAAATTGGTATGGATTCTCCACCAATCGGTCATAAATACTTTCTACACTATCTAACAAATGTTTTGCAGCTTCTTTGTTTTTCAGGCGGTAAATCAAATGATACACAAGATTATCAAGTAATTCGTCTGCATGATCTGTAACATTTAATTTATAAACCACACTTTGCCCTCATTTCACCCAGTGCCTTTCTTGCATCTTTTACCTGCTCTGTTTCGATCTGCCTTTCAGATATTTCAATATCGCGATACATTGCAAGCTGTTTCATTGTCGATTCATAATTCTCCATACTCATGATAACCATATCTCCATATCCATTTTTTGTAATATAGATAGGTTCCTCTGTCCTATGACACATCTCAGAAATTTCAGAAGTATTTTTCAATTCTTTTATAGGAATTATTTGTGGCATAATCAGCACCTCCTTTTATGGTTTAATTATACCATAATTATGTCCTTTTTCAATCTTTATATACTATTATATGATAATAATCCAATTCACCCCAATTTTTCGGTTCAATAACAGATTATTTTTCTTGTAAATCTATTTTCTGGTGTAAAAGACTTCTGATCTTATTTCTTAATTGTATCTATTGTGTATTTCCTTTTTTGGTTCATACAGTTCATATACTTATAGTTAAATACTAAAAAAGACACAAGATTTTACTCTCATGTCATTTTATTGAATTTGATTCTAACTGTTGTTTCAAATATTTTTTGAAGACATCTACAACACTTTTGCAACAAAAATCCAGATTTGCAACCTTATTGATCTTTATTATTCTTTATCAATCCTTCCCAAAAATGTGATTAAATAAGGCTTTTTAATATTCTTTAATAATCTTTAATAGCTAAAAAAAGAAGCCTGAAACATCACGTGGCAGTGTAAATCTTGCCATATCAAACACGCTCCTTTTATTATGTATTGATGCATTGTATAACTTGATAATATTTTTTATCAACAAAGCATCGTTAATCTTTTAACATAATTGTACTACTAAGGAATTTATTTTTCAAGTGTTTGAAATGTTAAATTTGTGTTTTTTCTACTTCCCCAGTTGAAATTCATTTATTTGTATGTATTTTTTACAAAAATTCAAAATATGCAGAGCCGATCACAGTATTAATTTTTCTTTTATGCATTTGAAGCTTGTTAAAAACATTACACAATTCGACTTATACTTCTCTTGCATACTTTGACGTCTACAGAACCTAAAATCGGAAGCATCTTTTGAACGCATAACGATAAAAACGATCAGACATATCTTCCGGAATATATCTGACCGCTTTTATTATTTTGCAAGTTCTTTTATTATATTTTCTACTTCAGAAATATCAATTTCCAGCATTTCTGCAATTTGTTCGATTGAGAATTTATTAGACAACTTTCTCATAAGTTCTTGCTTCTCTTCTAATTTTCCTTCTAATATTCCTTCTGCAATACCTTCCTGTTTTATAAGTATCTTTTCTTCCCACGACTGCATATATTTCACCTCTGTCTTTTCACTTGCTTTGATCTGACAAATCCGTCTATGCATCTTTTGAATTCGTTCACTTTTACATACTTCTGACACTTCATCCGTACTATGTTCCATATACTTCAAAAGTTCTATCAATTCTGGTGACACCAGCTCAAAACTTCATTCAATAAATTGAAATCAACAACTCCCGGTGGCATATTGATCTTAATTCAATACATAATTTCTGGTCGTAATTCCGCTCACTCTTCCCTTGGCATTGACCAATACAGCCTTAAAGATGGTCTCTCCTTCCGGCATCTCTACCGGTCCGGTGTACTTCGTAGAAGAAGTCGTCGGTTCTGATTTATCTGTCGTATAATACGCCGTATATCCATCCGGTACTTTAATCTCAATCTCCTGAGCAGTGCTGTACTGTCCGGTTGACGGGGACACTGCCGGTGCATCTTCGATCGGAAGTTCAACGGTATATGATTTTTTCACCGGAAGGCTTGGAATGCCCGCCTTATTTACTGCTATTGCATAGATCGTTGTGTCTCCCTCTTCAATCTGAATCGGACTATTGTACTTATGGCTGCCTGTGGTTGGCTTCTTCTTGTTCTTCGTATAATATATCTTATTTCCCGATTCTGCCGTCAGTTTTAACTGCTGAACATCATCATAATCCTCACCGTCATCCAGACTGAATTTCGGAGTCTTCACTACATATTCCGGTAATTCATCTGTGATCGTCGAAGTCGCATTATCCAGAAGCTCCGGAATCTTCTCGTTCTGATCAGAACGGATATAGAATTTGATGCACGCACGATATAATTCGATATTATCTTCCTGTTTTTTCAGTGCATCCGAGAACAGACGCTCTGCTTTTTCTGTATTATCCTGTGCCTGATAAACTTTTGAAAGGCCTGTGTATGCTTCCGGTCTGGTGTCATCTTTTGCCATGGCATTTCTGAAGCAGTCTTCTGCCTCTGTATAATCATTTCTTTCGAGTGCTTTATTTCCCTTGTTGACCGCACCGATATATGATGTCATATAAGCAAATATTCCAACAATTCCTATGATAAGTAACAGGGACAATGCGAGAAGCAGTGCACGCTTTTTCTTTTTTTTGCGAAGTGCTTTTTGTCTTGCACGCTCACGGTTACGGCGTCTGCGTTCATCCTCATTCATCTGTCTGCTTCTGTTTCTTGTATTATTTCTTGCCACACCTGTACTGCGTCTTTCATTTCCTCTACGGCTGCCGGTTGTAGATCTTCCAGCTGCATCTCTGTTACGTGAAGGCCGGGAATAATACATCTCATCCTCATAGCCATCACTGTCTATTGCACCTTTTATCTGTGCTGTAAGCATATCATCTAATGGGTTGTAGTCCGGAACAATGCGGACCTCTTTTCCACAATGTCTGCAATACAATTCCCCTTCAGGTATTCTCTGACCACAATACCTACATCTCATCTTATGCCATCCTCCTACTGTGAATTCTATCTCTTATCCATTCTTCTCATTCAAATATTGTTCAAATTCTTCCGAAGACATCAGAACTTTTCGAGGTTTTGTTCCTTCCTCCGGTCCTACGGCGCCTGCCTCACATAACTGATCCATGATTCTTGCAGCCCTGTTAAATCCTATCTTAAAAGCTCGCTGGAGCATTCCGATAGATGCTTTTTCCTTCTCAATAATCAGTCTTCCGGCATCTGCAAAATATGCATCATTTTCATTACCTTCACTTCCGACGGATCCTGATGCCGGATTTCCGGTAGGAATGGTATTCATATGCGTCTCTATATCCTGATTGTATGTAACATCGCCGTTATGTTCACGCAGATATTCTACTACCTGCTGTACTTCCTTATCTGTAACAAATGATCCCTGTACTCTGGCCGGTTTCTGATATCCTGACGGATAAAAAAGCATATCTCCTTTTCCCAGAAGCTTCTCTGCACCGTTCATATCTATAATCGTCCGGGAATCTACACCGGATGATACTGAGAATGCGATTCTCGAAGGCATATTCGCCTTGATAAGTCCGGTGATAACGTTAACTGACGGTCTCTGTGTCGCAAGCACCAGGTGGATCCCTGCGGCTCTCGCAAGCTGTGCCAGACGGCAGATTGCTTCCTCTACATCTCCCGGAGCTACCATCATCAAATCCGCAAGCTCATCAACAATAATAATGATCTGTGGCATAGGCTCCAGTTTATCGCCTTCTTCGGTCTGGACTCCAAGACTTTTGATCTTTTCGTTATATCCTTTCATATCTCTGACATTATATTTGGCAAATGCCTGATAACGTCTTGACATCTCTCCCACTGCCCAGTTCAGTGCGCCTGCCGCTTTTTTCGGATCAGTGACTACCGGAATCAGAAGGTGTGGAATACCATTATACACACTCAATTCTACAACCTTCGGATCGATCATGATCAGTTTTACTTCATTAGGGTCTGCCTTATATAAGACACTCATGATCAACGTATTGATACATACGGATTTACCAGATCCGGTAGCGCCGGCGATCAGTACGTGCGGCATCTTGGCAATATCTGCTACCACAGTCTTTCCGCCGATGTCCTTTCCTACTGCGAAAGATATCTTGGAAGAACTGTTCTTAAATTCCGGCGATTCCAGAAGATCACGGAGCATGACTGCACTGTTTTCTTTGTTCGGTACTTCAATCCCTACTGCCGCTTTTCCCGGAATCGGAGCCTCAATACGGATATCTGCCGCTGCAAGATTCAGTTTGATATCATCGGCAAGACCTACGATCTTACTGACTTTGACTCCCATTTCAGGCTGTAATTCATATCTTGTAACCGAAGGTCCACAGCTTACATTGGTAATGGTAACTTTTACCCCAAAGTTCTCGAGTGTCTGCTGCAGCTTCATAGCGGTCTCTCTTAAATGCGCATCTGATTCTCCTCCGCCGCGTTTTCCTCTCTGAAGCAGAGATAACGGCGGATACTGATACTCTTTTTTCGGCTTTACAGAATCTGCGGCAACGCTTGCAGCAACATCTGCTACTTCATCTGCCATTCCTGCCGCCCCCATCTTCGGATTCTTACGTCTTGCAGGTTTTTCCTGTGTCTTTGGATCATTTTCAGATTCCGGAGTCTTCTGTTCCGGTTCATTCGTCATGTCTTCTTTTCCATAATCTGCCGGCTCAGGATCCGCACGGTGTATGATAAATTCCGGTTTCTCCGGTCCTTTTGCTGTCTTTGGATCGATTGGAAGTTCTCTTACTTCCGGAGATTTCTTAGCGATAGACGTATCGAAAGATACTCCTTCCACATGCTTGTCTCTCCGCCTGTGCATACTGCTGTCTGCCGCAGCCGCAGCACGTTCCTTTTCACGTTGTTCACGCTGTTCCATGCGTTCACGTTTTCTGACTTCTGCATGCTCTTTATGTCTTCTTGCATCTTCTTTTGCCCTTGCATATGCTTTATCACTGCCGGCCTTCACACCTTTTAATGCAGACTTTCCTGTAATGATCACCAGACAGATGATCATAAGGATCACTGTGACAACATATGTTCCGGCTACACCGATTGCCGGCGTTAATACAGATGCCAGTCCCTTTCCGATCTTTCCGCCAAGTTCATCCACGAGCTGCAGCAAAATTTCAGCAAGGAACAGCAAAAGCACTGCAATTACTGTCTTCATGTATGCATACCGGTTGCCTTTATTAGACACCAGAAAAGATACCAGACCAAACAAAACGAATGGTATGATATAGGCCACGGCCCCGAATATCTCCCACAAAACTCCGGATACGGCATCTCCTAAAAATCCTGCAACACCAAAATTACTGATCAGAAGAATGATACTGACCGCAAGTGTTATCCATATCAGGATTTCATCCATCAGAAAACTATTACCGGACTTTGCGGTTCTGGTAGATCTGGTTGTTTTTTTTGTATTTTTCTTTGTTGTTTTTTTATTAGAAGTCGACTTTTTTGAAGTCGTACCTGTTTTTTTTCTGTTCGTCTTACTCTTTGTAGACTTCGCCGTCATGAAAACTCCCCCTTATGATGGCAATACTAATTATAATTATAGCATTTAAGGGAATTGCTGTCATTACACATTTTCGTTCTTTTTTTGATTTCTGTCACTGATCATTTCGTGCAATTTATTCAATGCATCACTTAATCCGCCTACAGCATCAATGAGTCCTTCTCTTACAGCATCCTTTCCTTCCAGAAGTGTCCCAACATCTTTGACCAGCTCTGTAGGGTTTAACATTAACTCTTCGATCCGCTCCTGCTTCATAGAAGAATGTTCTGACAAAAATCTTGTGATCCGGTCCTGCGTACGTATCATGTTATCGAGACTTTGCTGAACTCCGATAAACATCCCGTTAGACCGCACCGGATGTATCACCATTGTTCCGCTTGGCACGATAAATGAATAGTCGGCCGACACTGCCAGTGGTCCGCCGATCGAATGACTGCCGCCAAGCACCAGGGATACTGTAGGTTTACTCAAAGAAGCGATCATTTCTGCAATCGAAAGTCCCGCCTCTACATCTCCTCCAAGTGTATTCAGAAGAATCAGAAGACCATCAATCTTACTGCTGTCTTCGACTTCGGCCAGCATAGGAAGCAGATGTTCATACTTTGTGGCCTTTGTATTCCCGGATACCGCTTCATGTCCTTCAATTTCACCCACTATCGTAAGAAGTTTGATTCTGTGGTTGTCCCGGCTTCCTTCAAGATTCGCACTACCGGTTTCTTTTAATTCTTCTGTCGGCTCTGCACTTTTTTCTTTTTCTTTTTTCTCTTCGCTCATAAAAACACCTCCATACTTTTTATTAGTATGGAGGTGTTGCATACATTTTATTCATCCCAGTTGTGATATACATCCTGAACATCATCGTCATCATCCAGCATATCCAGCGTCTTCTGGATATTGGCAATGTCTTTTGGATCTGTCAGTTCTACATATGTCTGAGGGATCATTGTTACTTCTGCAGATGCCATCGGGATTCCTGCTTCTTCCATTGCAAGACGTACCGCACTGAAATCATCAGGATCTGTCAGTACTTCAAAGCTGTCTTCTTCTTCTACAAAGTCCTCTGCTCCTGCATCCAGTACCTGCATCATCAGTTCATCTGCATCGCCTTCATATTCTTCTTTGTCAATCACGATCTGACCTTTCTTGTCGAACATGAATGATACACATCCAGGTGTTCCTACGTTACCGCTTCCCTTTGTGAATGCATTCTTTACATTAGATGCTGTACGGTTCTTGTTATCTGTAAGAGTTTCTACGATGATAGCTGTACCGTTCGGTCCGTATCCTTCATATGTAATGTGCTCATAGTTTGCTGCACTCATATCTCCGGATGCACGTTTGATATTTCTTTCAATTGTATCGTTTGGCATGTTGTTGGATTTTGCTTTTGCGATTACATCTCTCAATCTGCTGTTATTAGAAGGATCTGAACTTCCGCCTTCTTTTACTGCTACTGCGATCTCTTTACCAATCTTTGTAAAGATCTTTCCTTTGGCAGCATCATTTTTCTCTTTCTTATGCTTAATATTGGCAAATTTTGAATGTCCTGACATGTCTTTTACCTCTCTTTATCTATTTTGTTTTATCTTTTATAAAAATTGTATTATTACACACTTTATCTATTTTATCACGCTTCGGGCAGTTTTTCAATCTTAACTGTCTGAATTATATTATTATCTACCTGTAAAGCGGTAAAACGATATCCTTCATAGTCTACTACGCACTTTTCATCTTCACCCGGAATGTGTTCCAGTTCATCGATCAGAAAACCATTTAACGTCTCATAATCTTCTTTGTCGAATGTAACAGGAATGAGATCCTCCAGATCCTCAAGCTCTGTCAGGCCATTTGCGATCATGCTTCCGTCATTCTGCTTCTGGATCATCTCATCTTCTTCATCATATTCATCCAGGATATTTCCGACGATCTCTTCCAGAATATCCTCCATAGCAACAAGTCCGGACGTCTGGCCGTATTCATCCAGAACAATCACCATATGATTCTTTGTGGACTGCATCTCCTTAAATAAAGTATCGATGCTTTTGGTTTCAGGAATATATGTAACCGGACGGAGATATTCTTTCAATTCTTTCACCGGACAGCCTCTCTTTGATTCATCCAGATAACCGGATGTTGCATCTCTTAAATGGATAATACCTATGATCTCGTCAATATCCTCCTGATATACCGGGAACCTTGAAAATCTTTCATCCAGCATGAATTTTAATGCTTCTTCCAGAGACCAGTCTCCGTCAATTGCAACAATGTTCTTACGGTGGGTCATAATGTCTTTCGCATCTTTATCCATATAGCGGAAAATATTGCGGATCAGCGCTGCAGCTTCTTTCTGCATCTCTTCATCCATTTCATCTTCATGAAATATCTGTTTCATTCGTTGGAACAAACTTCCCTCTTCCATAATTAATTATCCTTAACTCCTTCTTCTATGTATGAAGCTCGAAACTGATTCGGATCGCCTCATCTACTTTGTTCATTATCTCTTCATCCAGATGACATACCAGATCTCTAAGTCTTTGTTTGTCGATCGTGCGGATCTGTTCCAGTAAAACCACTGAATTCTTTACAATATGATATCTTCTTGCATCGATTTCTACATGCGTTGGCAGTTTGGCCTTATTCATCCGGGATGTGATAGCGGCACAGATAACAGTTGGGCTGTGTCTGTTTCCCACATCATTCTGAATGATCAGAACCGGACGGATTCCTCCCTGTTCCGATCCCACCACCGGACTTAAATCTGCATAATAGATATCTCCTCGTTTCACCTGCACTTTGCTTCACACTCCGATTCTTAAGATATACTAAGTATTTCCTTTTTTCTCAGATGTATTCTGCAAAGTTTTACGATATCTACAGAACCTGCCACCGGCAGCTTCTGTACGAATGCACGGCAATTAAAAACTGTCTACCTGTTCTACGACTTCTCCGTGGCGGATATATTCTCTTGGAATACGTTTGTTCAATACACACACGAATTCATAATTAAATCTTCCGGAAAGTTCTCCCAGCGTATCAACTGACAGGAACTCCTTTCCGTCACGTCCGAATATTACAACTTTATCTCCGAATTCCACGTCCTCGATAGCTGTCACATCAACCATGAACTGATCCATACATACACGTCCGATGATCGGTGCTTTCTGCCCATGGATCAGCACATATCCTTTATTAGACAGACTTCTTGGATATCCGTCTCCATAACCGACCGGAATCGTAGCCACTTTTGTCGGACGGGTTGTAACATACGTTCCGCCATAGCTTACAGGCTTTCCTTCTGTCAGCCATTTTACATGGGCAACATGACTGATAAGTTCCATTGCCGGTTTTAACGGAACCCGTTCTTTCTCTACTTCATCTGACGGATACATGCCATATGTAGTGATACCCGCACGTACAATATCCATATTCGCTTCTTTCAGATCAATGATACCTGCGCTGTTGGAGCAATGATAATACTGGAACGTAACACCTCTTTTTTTCAGTTCTTCTTTCATCCAGAGATATTTATCAAGCTGCTCATTGGTAAATGTCTTATCTGCTTCATCAGACTTGGAAAAATGTGTAAACATTCCTTCCATTACCAGGTTCGGCAGTTTACTGATCTTCGCGATTTCTTCGGCATTCTCCTCTGTAATCTGGAATCCCAGTCTTGCCATTCCAGTGTCAAGCTTAATATGTACATAGACTTTACAGCCCATGGCTTCTGCAAGCTCTGACACTTCTTTTGCCATCTCATAACTATAGACAGTCATACGTACTTCATTGCGGATCATCGTATCCCACTGATCCGGGAAAATGCATCCAAGAACCAATACCGGTTTCTTCAAACATGCATCTTTTAATAAAATAGCTTCATCCAGCGTAGCTACTGCATAACCCCAGATATAATCCTTGGGTTCCAGAAGCTTTGCAATCTGAACGGCACCATGTCCATAACCATCCATCTTGATGACTGCCATCATCTGTGTATCTTTCTGAATATTTTTCTTCATCATCTCTATATTATATTCAACCGCATCTAAATCGACTCTGGCTAAAACTCTTGTATAATGTTTCACTGCTATTCATCCTCCAGTTTCATTAATGCTTTACTGATATATTCTATCAGATCTCTTGCCATTACACTATATACGCCTTTTTCAAATTTTGCAAGGTCACCGGCCAAACCATGTACATATGTACCTAATCTGGCTGCTTTTTTCGTATCTTTTTCCTGCACCATAAAGCCTGCGATCACACCAGCCAGCACATCTCCCGAACCGGCTTTTGCCATCGCACTGTTCCCAGTAAGATTCAGGCAGATTTCATTTGTCTTATCTGCGATCAGTGTTCTGGAATCTTTTAATACACAGGTTACCTGATATCCGTCAGCGAATTTCTTCAGGATCTGTATCCGGTCTTCTCTAAGATCTTCCACAGGGATGCCTGTAAGTCTAGACATCTCTTTCATATGCGGTGTAAATATGAACTTCCGGTCTGCCAGCCGATCAAGAAGATCTTTGTTATCTGACAGAAGATTTAACCCGTCTGCATCGATCAGGCATGGAACATCCACACATTCTATAACCGTCCGCAATAACTTCTCCGATGTTGTACTTCTTCCAATGCCGGAACCAATACACACACCGTCTGCCCACTTAAGAAGCTTTAGTACTTCTTCTTTATTAAATTCATCATAAGCCGTTATGATCGCTTCCGGCAGAAGTGTCTGCAATATCTCGCGGTTGTCCTTTGGTGTATAGATTCTGACAAGCCCGGCTCCTGTCATATAAGTCGCATGGGCATTCAGATATGCTGCACCTGCCATACCCTTACTTCCAGCGATCACAAGAAGCCTTCCATAACTTCCCTTATTAGAATCTTCCGGTCTTTCCGGAAGCATTCTACGATATTCTTCTCTTTCAAAAGAATGGATCACATCTGCATCCTGTAATAACGGCTCATGCGAAATGCCAATCTCTGCTACTGTCACTCTTCCTGCATATGCTCTGCCTTGCGCCAGCTCAAGGCCGATCTTTTTCACCTCGAATGTCACTGTATCATCTGCGTGGAATGCACAACCAAGCACACATCCCGTAGAGGCTGAAAGTCCTGATGGGATATCTACTGCAAATTTTGTACCCTGCATCTGATTCATACGTTCAATCACCTGACGATATGTACCTTCAATCTTACGGCTCAGTCCGACTCCGAACACGGCGTCTATCACTATGCTGTAGCTGTTATCCTGCGGGATATCTTCCGTGATCTTACCACCACATTCTTTAAGACGTCTTATCTGTTCCCGTGTCTCCGGTGTACAATGCTTTGGATTGCCGACCAGATAAGTATCCACAGAACACCCCATATTTTTCAAGATCCTGGCGATGGCAAATCCATCTCCGCCATTATTTCCTGATCCACATACCACACAGACAGAAGAAAGATCCAGATTCTCACTTTGCATCGTCTGTACACAGGCATTTGCTGCACGCTCCATTAATTCCAGTGATGCAATGCCCAGTTCCTGAATCGTGTACTGATCGGCAGCCTTCATCTGTGCAGCATTAACCAGAAGTTTCATATATTCATTCATCTCCCATCAGATATATCTCTGCAACAAAAGAACGTGTAAAAATATGTCCGTATTCCAGACTACTCCTACACGCTTTCTTGTATTATAGTTTATTTATGGTCCTCTTTGTAACGACTGATATTGTATGACAACTGCATCAGACTTTCTGACAGATGCACATTCTCAACAACAACATTATCCGGAAGGTTCAAATCTGTATGTGCAAAGTTCCAGATCGCACGTACTCCGTTCTCAACCAGCATATTCGCAACTTCAATTGCTTTCTCTTTCGGAATCGTCAGAACTGCAATATCAATCTCATTATTCTGAACGAACGCTTTCAGATCATCCATCATACGGATCGGAACTCCACGGATGGATACTCCCTGAAGTCTTGGATTCACATCAAAGATTCCTTTCAGAATGAATCCACGGTTCTCGAAGGCTGCATAATTAGCCAGTGCCTGCCCAAGATTACCTGCACCAATGATAATAATATTGTGATCTTCTTCCAATCCTAATATCTTTCCAATCTCTGTGTATAAATACTTAACGTTATAACCGTATCCCTGCTGTCCGAATCCTCCGAAATTATTAAGATCCTGACGGATCTGGGATGCTGTTACTTTCATCCGCTTACTCAGATCGTTCGAAGAAATCCGCTCTACACCATTTTCCAACAGTTCGCCCAAATATCTGTAATACCTCGGCAATCTTCTTATGACCGCACGAGAAATCTCTCTTTCTTCCAATGTTTTCACCCTTCCAATCATAGTCTGAAATAATTATATAAAATTGAAAGATTATTGTCAAACTATTGTTGAATTTTATGCAATTTCCGTTATAATAAAGTAGCATGTGTAAATGCATTTTGAGAATACCAACGTATCAATTATCCATAACTCAGGAGGAAATATATGATATTAGCATGTCACGGGATCCAGAAATCTTTCGGTGAACACCTCATCGTCAGAGATGGATCCTTCCATATAGAAGATCACGAAAAAGCAGCTCTTGTCGGACCGAACGGTGCCGGTAAGTCCACTCTGCTCAAAATGATTGTAGGCGAATTAGCCCCGGATGACGGCAACGTCATCCTGACAAAAGGTAAGACACTTGGCTATCTTGCCCAGCATCAAGAGATGCAAAGCGGTAATACGATCTATGAAGAAGTCCGCACCGCAAAGGCCGATATAATCGCTATGGAGCGCCGTATCCGCGAGATCGAGATGGAACTTAAGCATCTCTCCGGTGACGCCCTGAACGACCGTCTGGAAACTTACAACCGCCTTACGGCCACTTTCGAACGTGAGAACGGCTATTCTTGCGAAAGTGAGATCACCGGTGTGTTAAAGGGACTTGGATTTACGGAAAATGATTTCACCAAACCCGTCGACACTCTCTCCGGAGGACAGAAAACCCGTGTATCTCTCGGCAAGCTTCTGTTAACGAAACCAGACATTTTGCTTCTTGATGAGCCAACCAACCATCTGGATCTGAATTCAATTGCATGGCTTGAAACCTATCTTCTAAACTATCAGGGAGCTGTGCTGATCGTGTCTCATGACCGTTATTTTTTGAACAAAGTTGTCACGAAAGTTCTTGAAATCGAGCTTGGAGAACTTCGTACTTATATGGGAAATTACAGCGACTATGCAGCAAAGAAGCAGCAGCTTCGCGACATACGCCTGAAGGAATATCTTAACCAGCAGCAGGAAATCAAGCATCAGGAAGCGGTTATCGAAAAGCTTCGTTCTTTCAACCGCGAAAAATCCATCAAACGTGCCGAAAGCCGCGAAAAGATGTTGGAAAAAATGCAGACCATCGAAAAACCGATAGAAGTTAATACAGATATACATCTGAAACTGGAACCATCCTGTGTAAGTGGCAATGATGTTCTGACTATTGAACATTTAAGCAAATCTTTCCCCGGACAGGAACTTTTTACAGACGTTAATCTCGAGATCAAACGTGGTGAACATGTCGCAGTAATCGGTGATAACGGAACAGGAAAGACTACGCTTCTTAAGATCTTAAACCGAGTGGTATCTGCTGATTCCGGTACTTATACACTTGGCTCCAATGTTAAGATTGGCTACTACGATCAGGAACATCATGTCCTTCATATGGAAAAAACAATTTTTGACGAGATTTCCGATGATTATCCAACTCTTACGAATACGGAAATCCGGAATGTGCTTGCAGCATTTCTTTTTACCGGTGATGATGTCTTCAAACAGATCAGTTCTTTGAGCGGTGGGGAACGCGGACGTGTATCTCTCGCAAAACTGATGCTCTCTGAAGCGAATTTCCTGATCCTCGACGAGCCGACCAACCACTTGGACATCGTATCCAAAGAAATCCTTGAGAATGCTTTGAATGATTATACCGGCACTGTACTTTATGTCTCTCATGACCGTTATTTCATCAATCAGACTGCATCACGGATTCTGGATCTTGTCAATCATACATTTGTAAATTATATCGGAAATTATGACTATTATCTGGAGAAAAAAGAAGAACTCACTACTGCATATGCCGGAGTAGCTTCTACATCTTCATCCGTTTCAGATAACAGTACAGACAAGAATGTATCCGAGTCAAAACTCAGCTGGCAGGAGCAAAAGGAAGCCCAGGCAAGACTTCGCAAACGTCAGAATGAGCTTAAAAAGACTGAAGAACGTATCGGCGAACTGGAAGACCGTGATAGTGAGATCGATGCCCTGATGATTCAGGAAGATATCTTCACCAACTCTGTAAAATGCCAGGAACTTGCAAAAGAAAAAGCCGCAATAGCGGAAGAATTAGAAGAATTATACATGAAGTGGGAGGAATTAGCAGAAGACGCTTAAACGCCTGATTTACAACTTTTTAACCCGCTCCAGAAGCTTCTGGGGCGGGCCTTTATATTGCAATGCATTCGTAAGGAGCTGCCGGTGGCAGGTTCTATAGATATACTTATTATATACTTTTTATTCGATTCTTAGTTATTGAGTGCGTCAAATTCCACATATTTTATTCATTACTTCTTTCCGTTCTGTAAACATCTCATGTGTAGATGGAGAATAGATTACAACTGCATCTTCTCCGTCTTTTACTTTTGCATCATCATCAGGTTTCATTTTCCATTCCTCCGTATGCCCATCTGAACAAATAAACTTTTTCAGATTATATACATCTGCAACTACTATGCAATATTCTAATGGGTATCCTGCATTAGCAACCTCTTTGAATTTCCGTTTTTTACGACATATCAATACATAGCCTACCGCAAATATCAAGATAGCTATGATTACTCCGGCGCCTGCCACATATCCATACCACTTATAGAGCTTGTCATACATAGCAGGAATAACAAATGCAGCCGCTAACTCCAATAATGCAATTACAGCAACACCTTCTATACTGTTCTTCATCCTCTTTTGAAATTTGTAATCACAATATTGTTTTGTCATGTAATAGCTCATTTGTTGGAATTGGTGTTCTGTTACGTTATCTGTTTCTAGTATTAGCTGTCGTTTCTGCCGCATTTTTTCGTCTTTCTCGTCTATTCTTTGTTGCTCTGCTGCCTCTTTGGCAAGCTGTTGATTTCGCAGTTTCCATTCCGTTTGATATTCAGCTTTACCTATTACTCTTGAAAAAAGTAATTCAAAAATACTCAATAACAAAAATATAATAGATACATATTTTCGTACTTGGCATCCATAATCAGGAATATTATATAAAATCCATGGAATTCCTCCATACAAAGCAAGTGAGACTGCACATAGCCAATACCATAATTTGCCATATTGTTTTTTGTTCGCTATATATTCTTTTCTCGTCAATGCCAAAAGTACTAATGCATATATCGACATTAATGAAAAAGAAAATTCTCGTTCGTAAGGTCTCATTCTGTATCTTTCAATGAAATATTGTGGTCGTTTTCCATTTATTTTAGCAATTTGATAACTCGGGAACAATTTTTTTCCAAAGGAATATATTTCTAACTGCATTCCTTTTTTTAAATCATACTCATAATCAACAGGTACATATTTATATTTTTCTAATTTCCCGTTTTTTTGATTTTGGATTATTATTGCATACTGATCCCTATCTATTCCTTTTCTACTAGTACTCATTAAATAAAATTCCTGTAAAGTACCTGTATTTTTATCATATATATGACCAAGAGTAGGAATTCTACAAGCAATATTCCATATACTGAGTATAAAAATAATATATATAAGCAACTTACGTACCATATGTTTTAGATTCCAGATTTTTTTCAAATCACTATAAAGTAAACCAGAATAAATAATCATAAATATATACAAAATATAAGTACCTAATCTTTCACTAATCATATTTTTATATCCTCATTTTCTTTCAATGATTATGAAATCAAAAATATGCAACCAATACAAAATCAGGAACTTCTATGAATAATATACTTTTATCGCATATTTTATTCATTTCTTTTTTTACGCTTAAATATATGACCAAGAGAGGCTTGATGTGCCTCTCCAGCCCTTTTCTTACTTTCCTTTTATCTGATTCTTAATTACCGGAACTGCACCAATTGCTGTAAATACATATAACATCAACAAATCCTTATAATATGCGCCACTCTCAATTGCACCTTCTTTAATGAGTTCCGGAACTGCGAGAAAAGAAGATACGATATCTGCTTTATACACCTGTGCAACTGCAACCGCATAACTGAACCAGTTACTGATATATACCATCAGAAGCATCAAAATTACACATATAATAATTCCTTTCAAGCTCATCTTCTTGCCCAAAATCTGATACCCTTTCAGTGCACACACTCCCATTACTACTCCGGAAATAGATGCTATGTATCCAAACTGATTCACCAGCACAATACAGATTGCTCCAATTAATGTACCTAAAAATGCACCTAAAATACCACCTGCAACTTTTTCTTTCACCTCAGCGGACGTCATCTGGTTTACATTTGGCGCATATTCATAATTTGTTGTCTGCTCCTCATTATTTAATTCCTGTGTTACTTCACTCATAATTTTTTCTTCACTCATTTTTCTTTCCTCCTTTGTGTTAAATTCCGCATATTTTATTCATTACTTCTTTTCGTTCTATAAATATTTCCTGTGTAGATGGGGAATAAATTACGATTGCTTCTTGTCCATTTTTTACTTTTGTACCATTATCACATCTCATCTTCCATTCTTCTTTGTGCCCATCTGAACAAATGAATTCTTTTGAATTATATATGTCAACAATTACTGTGCAATATTCTAACGGATATTTTATATTAGTAATGTTCTTATATTTTTTATTCTTATGGTATGCTATTGCAAAACTTATTACAAATACCAGATTAGCTACAATTATTCCGGCAACCAAGATATATACATACCATTTAAAAATATCATCATATATAAGCGGAATCAAAATAGCGGCCATGAACACTAAGAATGTAAATACAATACCTCCCTTCATACTATTCATCATTCTTTTTTGAAACTTATAATTAAAATATCGTTCCATCACAGATTGCTCCATCTGTTGGAATTGATATATCGGACTATTACTTTCTTCCAATGTTTCTTGATTATTCTCAATTCCACATACTTTATTCATTACTTCTTTCCGTTCTGTAAACATCTCATGTGTAGATGGAGAATAGATTACAACTGCATCTTCTCCGTCTTTTACTTTTGCATCATCATCAGGTTTCATTTTCCATTCCTCCGTATGCCCATCTGAACAAATAAACTTTTTCAGATTATATACATCTGCAACTACTATGCAATATTCTAATGGGTATCCTGCATTAGCAACCTCTTTGAATTTCCGTTTTTTACGACATATCAATACATAGCCTACCGCAAATATCAAGATAGCTATGATTACTCCGGCGCCTGCCACATATCCATACCACTTATAGAGCTTGTCATACATAGCAGGAATAACAAATGCAGCCGCTAACTCCAATAATGCAATTACAGCAACACCTTCTATACTGTTCTTCATCCTCTTTTGAAATTTGTAATCACAATATTGTTTTGTCATGTAATAGCTCATTTGTTGGAATTGGTGTTCTGTTACGTTATCTGCTTCTAGTATCAACTGTCGTTTCTGCCGTTTTTTTTCTTTTTTCTCGTCCATTCTTTGTTGTTCTGCTTCTTCTTCGGCAAGCTGTTGCTTCGCTCTCTCTTTTTCTCTTCGCTTTTCTTCTTTTATTGCGGCTTCGTTCAGTGGAATATTATTCCACTCTTCCCTGTGTTCATCAATATTTGCTGTCCATGCTAAAATATATCGCTCTATTACGTAAATGATAAACAGAATAACCAGACAGGTTCCTAGCTGTCGGCCTTTATATATCATTTTATAAGTTATCCATGGCAAGAGTCCATATATTCCGGCCGTAGCACAAGTAATTATGCACCAGCCTTTTCCTCTTTTTTTTCTTCCGCCCTGTACGTATTCCCGATATGCACAATAAACCATATATATAGCATGGCCGTTTAAGATTCCTATTCCAATGAATTTTTCTAATGTTTTATTAAACGGATGATCTTGTTTAACATAATATAATTCTTTTCCATTAACTTTTGCAATCATCCGACTTTGAGCCCCATAGAATTCATAAAAATGAATTTCTATTTCATCTCCCTTTTTCAATTCGTTCTCTATTCCGATAATATTGGGAAATTTATATATATTATTTGTACGTTTATTTTTAAGTATAATTGTATATGTCGCAGTATCATTTATATAACTTGTTTCTACGCACCGATATTTTATGACTTTTCCTTTTACAACTTTTTCAATTCGGTTGTATGAAGGCGGAATATTATAAATCAAAAAAATTGCAGGTAATGTATTAAGAACTATACAAATAATTCCAACCACTATATAACACCGCGTATTATTTTTGCGAAATAGAGTATTTTTTATTCCATCGTACATAATAATTATAACAAATACACTTAGCGCACATAAATAGTATCCAAACCTAATATTAAACATATAATCTCCTCTTTGCTACAGGAGCTTTGTCCCCTGTAGCAATTCTTATTACATGGTTCCGGCATCTAATAATCCAAATGCAAAATCATTAAAATAGTCTGCACTTCCTATAATATAACTGCCAACTTGAAATTCAGACGTACCTGCAAGCACTTTTAACGTATCGACTCCTAGAGACATAGCTCCTTGCATAGCACCAAGTCCTGTTGTTTTTAAAGTTTGAAAACGCGTTTGTTTATTTATTACCGAAATAGAGAAATTAAAAAGCCCACTAGTTAAAATTTTTCTTGCAACTTTTGTTCCTCCTTCTACCGCTTTTCCAATATGTTCCGCTGTCATATCACTTCCTGCACTTATTCCTCCAACAATTGCGCCAATTGCGATTGATTTCATAATATCTGACTTTTTTTCTCCTTTTTTAGAATTCAACGCTGCTGTTTGTAGTCCACTTTTACTTCCGCCCTTCGCAGACTCCCAGGCTATTTTTCCTATTCGTTTAGATATAGTGCGCGACTTTCCTTTTGAAATAGCATTCCTCGTTTTCGTCACAGCTTTTCGAGCAACCTTTTTTGTTACATTCCATACACGTTGTCTGCTTGGAATTTTGCGTTTTATCAGTCTCGCGGCTTTTTTTGCAACCTTAGCTACTCTTGGACCTGCTAATGCTCCAATCGCAGCACCACCTATAGTGCATCCTGCAATAATTGCATATTTCTTCCATCCTTTTGCTTTTGTCTTTTTTGCTATTTTTCTGCCAGCCAGGAATCCAATTCCGCCACCGATTATTCCACCAATTATTCTGGAAATAGCGATGTGTCCACTCGGATCTTCATAATTCACTGGGCTGTTCGCACAATATGCATACAGATTCCATGTAGATGGATTGATTGAATTTCCGCGGTAACTGTCACGACTGATGAATCTTCCGTCTTCCGGATCATAATATCTTGCACTTAAGTAATAAAGTCCCGTGCTTTCATCATATATGCTTTCATTATAGCAGAGTTCATTATAAAAGTCTTTATCTCCATGAATACTTGTCTCGCCAAAATCAGTATACTGATAAGACACTATACTTTTACCATCCGCATCTCTTAGGTTGGTAATGCTTCCTGCCGGATCTTTGTGATAATAGTAATAAGACTCCTGAGTATCTTTTTTCCTGCCTGTTGCAATTACATTTCCGGAGATTCCCTGTAGGTTCAGACTTGTTTCTTTTCCGTTTTCATCAGTTGTATAGAGTACTCCACCATTACTGTAATAATAATCGGTCGTCTTTCCATTCTCAGATTTACGTATCCTGCTGCCCGCCCCATTATACAGATTCGTCTGTTTTACTTTCTGATTTCCATTCTCTGTAATGGTACATTCCTTCAGCCGTCCTGCCGGGTCATAAATATTCTGCTTCTCTTGCTTTTTAACCGTATCTGTTTCTTTTATCTGGTTACCGTCTGCATCATAGGTATATACTTTGGATGATTTTGACGTTCCGTTAGTATCTTTCGTATCACTTCCGGTCAACTGATTCAGACTATTATACCGGTAATCGGTAGTAAGTGTTCCTGCTCCTCCGATCTGCTTCTGTCCTGTACGGTTTCCTACAGCATCATAAGTATATATAGATGTATAACTGTTTGCTGCGTTCAGCCTATTCTCTACTTTTGTCTGTACTAGATTGCCTCTTCTATCATACTCGTAACTACGGACTTCATCCTGTCGGTCATCCTCTTTCTCCGGATACAGATTCTGCAGAGTTTCTTTAACCAGCCGGCTATTTTTATCGTATTGATAAGTATAAGCTTCTTTTGTTACATCTGGATTCTCACTGTCTGTATAAGTCATAGAAACCGGTCTTCTGCAAGTATCGTATGTATAATGACAGGTTGTTGATTCCGGACTTTTTACAATCTCTCCTGTTTTTGACATCACCCGGTAATCTGTGATATCTGATACGCTTCCATACTCATCATAGTCATAAGTCCGAAGTACTGCTTCTTTTCCGTCCTCGGTTACAACTTTAATTGTCTTCAACCACTTATTCTTGTCATATTCATATCTCTGTCCTGTTACTTTCCAGTCTGGCTTCGGATAAGTAACTGCGAGAAGATTTCCATCTATATCATAGTTGTACTTTGTCGTTGCCTTTTCTTTTTCTTCAGCAGTGAGCGCCGACGGTTCTTTCTTTGTGTTCATTTCTGTAACACTTGTCACTCTTTTTAACTTATCGTATTTATATTCTGTATATCGATAAGGTGTTGCTGTTGTTCCGGCAACATTATAATCTGTCATGGACGTAATATTATCGGATTTATCATAGGTATAAGTTGTCCGAAGCTCTTCTGCGCCAGATGCATTCTTATAGTGCATTGCCGTAACGCGGTCTTTCCCGTCATAATCATAGGTCGAAGAAGTTCCAAGACTTCCTTTGCGTTCTTTTACACGCCCCTTGTTGTCATAAGTATAGTTCTGGCTGATTGCCTGAACCGTTCCGTCACCTTTATCAGAGACACTGACTGGCTGCATTGCAATATTATAAGTTGTGACTGAAGTATGTCCAAGTGCATCTGTTACTGTATTCAGTGTGTTCCCATTCTTGCTGTTTGCATCGAATTCATCATATTTGTACTGTGTTACATTCGAAGCTTCACCTTCTCCGGACGGCTGTGTTACCGATGTAATCCTTCCATACGCATCATAGGTATAAGATATCTTATTCCCTTCTCCGTCTGTTGTTGAAGTTACATTCCCTGTACTGTCATAAGTAAGATTCTGACTGAGTGAATCTTTTGTCAGTGTGAATGTCTTTGAATCCGCATTATATACCGGGTTTAAAACCTGTCCGGACGTATTACCATTCTTATCATAAAGGTATACTGTTACAACCGGATTCTCATTATCTGGATCGGTTCCCAACTGACAGCTGGCCGTTATATGTTTTTCTCTGTCATAAGTGTAATCTACGTATAGTCCATTCTTCTTCTGACGAATTGTTTTACCATAGATATCCGCATAAGTCTGTTCAAGGATCTCTCCATCCGGATTCTTTTCTGTTGTAATCTGGACATGTCTGGTATTCTTGGTTGTGCCCTTCCCTGTATTTACCGCAACACTTCCGTATGAATAATCTGTCGTCCAGACTTTCGACAATTCTCCTTTCTGTATACCTTCTTCGATCACACGATTCATGTTATCATAAGTATAAGTGTAGACTGTTCCATCTTCATCAGTTTCTTTGATCAGCGTTCCATTCTTGTCATATGTTCTGGTTACAACATCCGTAATCTCGCCCTGTTTTGCTGTTATTTTACTGATTCTTCCAAATGGATCATAATCTGTTGTAGTCGTTGTTCCCAGAGTATCTGTAGAACTGATCTCCCTGCCCATAACATCATATACCCTGGTTGTTGTAACACTGTACTGTCCGGCTTTTTCTGTTGTAACTTCTGTCTTTTTCCCAGATGCATCATAAGTATAGGTTGTCTCTGTCGAAGTCTGATTTCCACTATCTGTCAGGAAATACTCCCGTTCTGACTTAATCTCGCCTTTTAGTTTCCCTGTTGTGGTATCATCTTCTTCGTAATATGTCGTCTCTACTACTCTTCCGTCTATCGCATCATATGAGCGAATTACATTTCCATTGCTGTCATACGTATACGTCTCATCAGTAATAAGATTTCCTTCTGCATTGACTTCACGGTATCTTGTCGGAAGATCTTTTAATTTTTCCGGGGCATTCTCATTATAAGTATAAGTACATTTTATTCCGTCTTCGTCAGTCTCTTCTGTAAGATTTTCTCTGGATGAATATTTCTTGACTTCTGTCTTATCAGTGGATTTCTCTACAATAGCCTGTCCTTCTATTTCCTGATAGTTCATGGAGTACATTGTCTTAGAAAGAAGATTATCGGTATATTCATACTGTACGGAATCCCCATCATTATCTGTCATCTTAATACTGTTCCCGGAAGAAGGATCGAATGTGTTAACTTCAAGAAGAACCTTGGTCATCTCTCCATCCTCGGTTACTTCTTTATATGTGGTAGTCTCATTGTTTTCCACATTATAACTCAGGCTGATAGCTTCTTTATTCGGATACGTAATTTTATCGGCTTTTTCGCCATCATATCTTATCTGATATGCATTATCACAGGCATCTGTTAATTCAGAAAGCTTTCCGTCAGCATTATATTTCATTGACCAGTGAATAGTTGATGATTTATCCGTACCTGTCTTTGTTACACCTGTTAACCGTGAATCTTTATATTCATAAGATACCTTGCTGCCATCCGGTAACTTTACTTCTTTGACAGTAAAGATATCCGGTCTTGCCCGTCCTTCTTCGTAATCCTTCTCAGAATAATATGTGAATTCCATCGACAGATTCTTACTTGTTGTCAGTTTAGACAGCAATCCCTTATCTGTATCATAATCAAATAAAAGGAAATTTCCGTTAGCCTCTGCCATATAGATCAGCTGACCGCTCGAATTAAAGCGATACTCGACATTATCCTTGGTATTCATCGAGAATTCACTTATTACTTTTACTTTTTTCTTCTTATCTTTTACGCCGATTTCCTTATCAGGAAGCTCAACTTCTTCTGTTTTTGATTCTTTCTTCAGATTGACATATTTTCCCATGGAAGATGTATAACTTCCATCCTCTTTTTTATTAAAAAAGAAAAGTGTACCATTTCCATCTTTGAGCACAACATTTTTAAAATCCAAAGAATCGTTTTTGCAGATGTTGAGTAATTCCATATCAAAGCTATGCGTCCACCCCACACCAAATGCGGTTTTTTCTGAAGACATACTATTGTATGTACGCTCAAGCTTTACAGGCAGCTGTTCATTTGGAATTTCTGTATCCGTCTGTGAGTAAACAAGGTTTCCACGGCTCTTTTCTATGTTGCCATCTCCTGACGGAGTGCTGAACTCGGCGTATTCCCAGTACTCTTTTAATCCCAGACGTTTTACATATTCATCTGCATCTATAACTGCACTGCTAATCTCATTAGAATAACTGCTGGCCTGTATTACTTTCCCACTTTTATCTTTTTCTACAGCACGGATTCTATAATAAAAGTGTTTAGAATAATTAACGTTCATTTCAGCCCAGTAGTTAGCCTTCACATCCGAAGCGATTTTATTCTCTTCAGAAGGGACAAAGTCTTCTTCCTGTCCTCTGTATACTTCATAAGACCATTGCTCCGGCCACGTTCCTGTAATTCCCTGCCAACGCAGATATGTTTTATAATTTAATTTGTCTTTTACGCCTGCTTCATACGGATGATAATTCTCTGCTACGGACAGTTCAAAAGTTTCTTCCTCCGCACAGTCAAGTTCTATTATCCATTTGGAAGTGTCTTGTGAAGCATCCTGTGGCAGAACCTTTATAGACGATGCATCTACACGTGTTCCGGAATCTAATCCGGCAAAATATACCGTCTCTCCGGAAGTAATCTCTTCTGTTTTTGTGCCATTAATTATTACCTTCGCTTTTATCTCTTCCTGTCCTGTATTCAATCGGAAAGCCACGCAGTTCTTTGGAAGATCTGTCGTTTCTTCGGCTTTTACCGGCAGTAATTGACGATTCTGAATAATATTTCGGCTATAATAATATGCATTGTCCTGGTACACAACCGCAAGTATCCCATGTGTTCCACTATCTACACCCGGAATATTCTTAGTCCATGTCTGTTCTGAGCTGACCAGTTTTTGATCACAATACCATTTGGTATCTCCGGAAGGGATTTCTCCATCAAGTCCCCACTTCATTAATTCTATTTTATTGATATTTGCTGGAAATACAATGTGGGATTCTGAATGTGCCTCATATTCCGGACGTTTTACATGGAATTTTGCAATAACTCTTTTTGCCAGTATGTCATCTTTTGATTTGATAACATCTTTCACCGTAGTCGTTACATTTCCGGCTTTGTCTGTTACTTTCAGGCAAAGTTCATATTCTACACCGTCTTCCAATCCACTCATATCAAAGAAACCAATGTAGTCACTGTGTACATCTTTATTACCGTTTAAAATATTTTCTTCATCGGTGCTTCCCTTTCGGTGAACAGATACTTCCCACTTATCCAGATTACTGTCTTCAATTGTTCCGAATAAAAGTCCTCTGTCTGCTTCGAATATTTCAGCTTTCGGCGCAGTCTTATCTAATACACAATGTACGGTTGCTGCTTCACCTTTTCCTCCGGCCTCATCGATTCCACATATACTGACATCATAATTACCTTCTTCTTCCGGTAGAGTTATCGGTAATTTTCCCTTCGTTCCGGTAACACCTTCTACAATTGTCCATTCTTCGCTTCCCGGTAACTTGTATGCCATTCCCTTTACTTCTGATGATGCGTATGGAAAATTCCATGAAATTTCTATATTGCTCTTATTTGATATCACAGATTTCAAAACAGGGGCCGCAAGTTTATTTACAACTTTTATCTGTTTCTCACATTCTGCCGTAAGACCAACGGAATCTTCCATTGTCATCTTTAATGTATATGTACCATTTGCTAATTCTGGCGTAAATACTGTTTGTATCTTAGATAATGTAGAATTTGTATAAATGTCTTTCACAAATTCTCCGTTGCTGTCGTATAATTTCATAGAACTGGTCTTAATCGGTGAACCTGTTCCATCCACTTCTCCAACAATTTCTACGGTATCCTGTAATACGTCTGTCTCCTTGGCAGTTCCACTTTCCAATACCTTGATCGAACCTTTAGGCGGTGCATTGTCAACTTTCAGCAGTTTATAATTTTCTTCACCGGTCGCTCCGCTTTTGCCGACACCACGTACTGCAACTTTATAGGTCTTATAAGATCCTGTTGGCACATTACTTCCGACAGTAATCTCTGCACTTCCATTTGCAGTTGTCCCAATATTCGTATTCTTAGAATATCCAGCTTCTGTCGTCAGCTCTTTATTATTCTTTTCATCGTACTCTACAGAACGGTACTGTACAGCGCTTAAATCGCCTGCTGTAATTCCACTCCATTCCAGTTTTGTTTTCTGTCCTGGCTTTACATACTCCGGAGTCATTTTTACGGAAACTGCTTTTGCCGGACGGTCGTAATATTCCACGGTTAATTTCGGCCTGTACTTAGTAGTTGCATGACGCACTCCAAAGAATTGTGCAACTGTATTTGCCTGCCCTTCATTATCCTTCAACAGCATAATTCCGTAGTTAGAATATCTGCGATCTGCATAACCCTGGACTAGTTTTGTAACATCAATGTTATCTGTCTGATAGGCACCTTTTGTCGTAACACGTCCTATTTCATTTCCATCAAACGACGGCTGTTTATTCCAGGAAATTGTATTTTTTGCCCAGCTTGATGTTACCCGGAATGCCCTTGTAATTCTTCCAGACTTACCAACACCTGTTTCAACCAATGATAACGTTGCCCGCTTTACATATCTTTTTGATATTTCTTTCAGATCAGATAATGCAAAATACGTTCTTGAAATTCCCTGTTTTCCATTGCCAAGATAAAACGAAGTGATTCCGCTGACATAATAATTATACGTTGGGTATTTACTTAATACATATACATCACTGATTCTTGAATTGTCAGACCACACTAAAGTAGGATCTATGGTAACCGGGTACTGACGGTCCTTTGCATTCAGGTATTTTTCTGATACATTTAACGTCAGAAGATATTTTCCGGCCTCTTCATCTACTGTTTTCACATCATAAGATGCGTCTTCCGAATATGCGTTACCGGATGCATCATCCATATTTGGTTCCTGAATATATGCTGCGATTGTATCATCTTTATAAACTGTCAGTCCCTCTCCTACCGGATTCTTTTTTATAGTCATTCCCGGCATCTCAAGCAGGAAGGAGAATGTATTATTCTCCGGTTTTTCAGATAGTACAATCTGCTCCTTGATTCCGTGTTCCTGTGAAATATACTGATAACTTACTTTACCACTCTCATGATCATATACAGCTTTTACCGGTTCCTCTGTAGTCTCTTCATATACATCCGTGACAGAATCTTCTTTAACCTCTGCCTGCTCAGTCTGTACAGTTTCCATCGATATCTGATCTTCTTGTAACTGTTGTTCTTCCTCTGATGCTTCATCAGATTCATAATCTATCTGTTCTTTTAAACTATCGCCCTTTTTATCGTTTTTCTCCGGCCCCTCAACCGGAACTAACCGAATCTGTTTGTCCTCATTTTCCAACAGAATCGGTGTCTCTTCTGTCAGATTTTCTGGAAAATACTGTTTCTGATCACCTGCAGTGTTCTCATATGCATATCCGTTAAGATCGTCTCTTGATTCTAACTTCTTTAATGTCGGATCATAATCTACCAGTTCACCGTCCTCATTACGGAATCTGACATCCTGTCCATAATATTCCGTTACCAGAACACCGTCACCGGCATCGTACGTCGTAGAATCTTCTGTATTCTTTGATTCGATCACATTCTCTTTACATACAACTACTTCTTTTTCAGTTGTCTCTTCTTTTTCTGTCTTAACCGGCGGCGAATTCCCGTCCGTTTCTGCCGCAAGGCTTTCTAATGACGTTGATGTAAGTATCATCGCCATAATCAATGTCGTAGCAACGATTCGTTTCCATGATTTTGCCAGTTTTCGTTTCATTGTTTTCCTCCATTTTATCGAATTTTCATCGAGTTGTTATATATTCACTTTATCATCATGTGTAAATTCCGTCAATTATTTTATAGAATCTATTGGCTTTATTGTGCATTTTCATTGATTTCTTTTTTTTACATAGTTATAATTAATGTGTGAATACGCAAGAAAGAAGGTAATATTATGAAAAAGAAACTGTCAAAGCGACAGCTGGATGTTATGAAAGTTCTTTGGGATCATTCTTCTCCGATGGTTGCTTCGGACATTGTTAACGGCAGCCCTGCATTAAATATCAATACGGTTCAGTCCTGTCTGAAGGTTCTTCTGAAAGAAGAGCTCATAGAGGTTGCTGATATTGTATATAGCGGCACTGTACTGAGCAGAAGTTACCGTCCCCTGATTTCCAGAGATGAATATTTTAATACTGAATATAAAGATATCATCGGAACCAGTTCTACATCATCGCTGATCGCTGCATTTATCAAAGGAGAGCAGAATGCATCAGAACTGGAAAGACTTGAACAGATAATTCAAAAGAGAAAAAAAGAAATCGAGGAAATACGCTGATGGAAATATCATTTGGTCCATTTTTAACATGTTTTTTTGCAATTATGTTTCTTACAATATATCTTTATATTATTTTATACCGTGCCAGGAATGTATTTGCGAAAAATACTAAGTGGTTGTTTTTAGGAATACTACTTATTTTTATAAGGTTATCTGTTCCCGTTAACTTTTCGTTTACATATTCTGTTTATTCAGAAAAATTTCTTCCACGTTTTACGAATCCATTATGTGATAACAAGATTGGAAATCTGAGTATCTATGACTGCTTACTTATTCTTTGGATTTCTGTGGCGGTTATAAAAGTCCTTATATTCTTTTATAGAAAAATACGGCTCGGAAACTATTTGAAAAATTTTACACAAAATTCAGATCATACTGATCCACTATATCAGATGCTCCGCAAATATATTCCGGCTCCCATAGGGATTGCCATTATACCATCACGGACATCACCGGCTATTACAGGTACTTTATTCCCAGTTCTGGTTTTTCCAAAAAATATATCTCTTTCCGAGGAAGAGATACAGCTTATATGTTTGCATGAACTGAAGCATTATAAGAATCACGATTTGTGGATGAAATTGTTTATCGAGTTAATTGTATGTATCCATTGGTGGAATCCCTTTGTATATCTTCTTCAAAAAGAATATTTTCTTACTTTAGAGATTGATAATGATAATTATCTAAAGAAACATATCCCTGATTTTGATTCTGTCCAATATGCAGAATTAATATTAAAGATTGCAAAAAATACACTCACCGACGATTCTTCGGATTCTTTGCAGATGGTAGATACTATTAATTTTACGGGTACTGTTACTTCCGAACTTGAATCACGTATCACATTTATGCTATCCACACCAGATGCTCCAAGAAAACATTCTTTATTTAGAAGTGTTATACATACCATTATTTTATGCGGTGTACTTATTATTACAATTTTTGTCGTGATCGAACCATCTTCCCCGGGGCCTTCGAGTGATACAAACGGTACATTCACTCTCGAAGATGATAACGTCTGTCTTCTAAAGGTTCATAATGGTTATCACTTATATGTGAACGGAAAATATGTTGGAGCATTAGACACGATACCTGATGATTTCAAAAATGTAACAATATACACCAAAAAAGAGGAAATACCTCATGAATAAATATCATTTTCGATTATTCTTTTTATTTTATATTATTTTATTTTCCGGTTCTGCATGTTTACCGTTTATGACAAGCTCCGTTTATGCCGCCTCCTCTGAAGTCATTGAATACGATGACGGGAATGCGGAAATCATACCTAGTTCTGCAGATATTGAATGGCGTTATAAATATATTAACGGTACATTATATAAAAGGAAATATAACAAAACGACTCATGAATGGGTCGGCTCATGGATAAAAGCATAGAATAAAAACACCATACAACTGTAATAAGACAATTTCATTCGAGAATCTTTTACATTGTATGGTGTTTTTTGTAATATATTATCTATTTTAATTTTTCAGCAATTGCCTTAATAAATCCTTCGCTGTTCAATACGGTTGGATTTTCCAGTGTCGTGATCAATGCCAGATCTTTCGTCATCTTACCTTCTTCAATGGTATCAATGGTTGCTTTTTCAAGCTTATCTGCGAATGCTGCCAATTCGGCATTTCCATCCATCTCACCACGTTTTCTAAGAGCACCTGTCCATGCAAAAATTGTAGCTACAGAGTTTGTAGAAGTCTCTTCCCCTTTCAGATGCTTGTAATAATGACGTTGTACAGTTCCATGAGCTGCCTCATATTCATAATTCCCATCCGGTGATACCAGAACAGATGTCATCATTGCAAGAGAACCAAATGCGGAAGAAACCATATCACTCATTACATCTCCGTCATAGTTCTTACATGCCCAGATATATCCGCCTTCTGATTTCATAACTCTTGCAACCGCATCATCGATCAAAGTATAGAAATATGTAATTCCGGCTTCTTTGAACTTCTCGGCATAATCTTTGTCAAAGATTTCCTGGAAAATATCTTTGAATGTATGGTCATACTTCTTAGAGATCGTATCTTTTGTTGCGAACCACAGATCCTGCTTTGTATCCAATGCATAATTAAAGCAGCTTCTCGCAAAGCTTTCAATAGATCCGCATAAGTTATGCATTCCCTGTGCAACACCCGGTCCTGCATAGTTGTGTACCAGTTCTCTGGTCTCTGTGCCGTCTTCTGCCGTGTATACCAGTTCTACTTTTCCAGGTCCAGGAATCTTCATTTCTGTATTTTTATATACATCTCCATATGCATGTCTTGCAATAGTGATTGGTTTTTTCCAGTTTTTTACACATGGCTCAATGCCTTTTACAACAATCGGTGCACGAAATACAGTTCCGTCAAGTATTGCACGGATCGTTCCGTTCGGACTCTTCCACATTTCTTTCAGATCGTACTCTTTCATACGTGCCGCATTCGGTGTGATTGTTGCACATTTTACTGCAACTTTATATTTCTTGGTTGCATTAGCAGCATCGATTGTTACCTGATCATCTGTCTCATTTCTATGTTCCAGACCCAGATCATAATATTCTGTGTTCAGTTCAATATATGGCTCCAGAAGATCTTCTTTGATCATCTTCCAGAGAATTCTTGTCATCTCGTCTCCGTCCATCTCTACAATCGGTGTTGTCATTTTAATTTTTGCCATGGTATTTGTCTCCTTTCTATCTGTTCGCGGCATCTTTTATTATTCTTCCAGATGCAGATTTTCCATCACGTGTAATATATGTTCATTTGCAAGCTGTTCTGCTTTTGCCGCATCTTTTGCCTTGATTGCTTCCAGGATTTCTCTGTGTTCTTCTATTGATTTCTCGGCACGCTCCGGTGCTTCAATAGACATCGTCCTGGCAAGCTGTACATACTTGTGAAAATCTGTTAATACATGTTCCAGGATCCTGCTGTTGGATGCCTCATACAATATCTTATGAAACTTACCATCCATTTCTGACATCTGTTCAATCTGTCCGGATCCTTTCTTATGCAAATGAAATTCTGACAGAAGAATCACTTCTTCCAGTTCTTCAATCTGCGCATCCGTAATATATTTCGTTGCCCAGTTGGCACACAGCCCTTCCAGTTGCGAACGTATCTTATAGATATCTTTCACATCTTTTCTGGTAATGGCTGTCACATACGCACCTTTATTCGGAATGATCGTAACCAGTCCTTCTAACTCCAATTGTCTTAAGGCTTCTCTTACCGGTGTTCTGCTTACCCCCAGTTCTTCACCGATTGTTACTTCCCTTAATTCTTCATGATTTTTATATACCCCATTCAGAATATCTTCCCGCAGATGCCGGAACACTCTTCCTCGTAAGGATCTGTCCTGATATTCTTCCATTAAAAACACCTCTGCTATATCAATTCCACACCAATTCTCTTACAGTTTTCGTCGATAACTCTGATCAACTCATCGTCTGTAAGAACGGTTACTCGTCCTTCTTCATACTGCTTATCTACCCATTCTTTTACAGAACTTACAAGTTCTGAGTTCTTATCTACTTTCTTGTCCTCCGGCAGCTTAAAATATGTATTGATCCAGTGTGCAATACCTGCAAGTCCGGATGTGTTAGATATTGCAACAAGCGGAGGACGGTTCAGGAATTTTCCGGTATCAAATACGTTGTAGATCTCTTCATTCTTCAATAAACCATCTGCATGGATTCCAGCCCTTGTTACATTAAAGTTCTTACCAACAAAAGGTGTTCTTGAAGGAATATGATATCCGATCTCTTTCTCATAATAATCTGCAAGCTCTGTGATAACTGTTGTATCCATCCCATCCAGTGTGCCACGAAGCTGTGCATATTCGAACACCATCGCTTCCAGTGGTGTATTACCGGTACGCTCTCCGATTCCAAAAAGTGAACAGTTCACACCGCACGCACCATAAAGCCATGCTGTCGATGAATTGCTGACTGCCTTATAGAAATCATTATGTCCGTGAAATTCGATCAGTTCGCTTGGAACACCGGCATGTACTCTGAGTCCATAGATGATTCCCGGAATAGATCTTGGTATTACAGCTCCCGGATAGTTGACCCCGTATCCCATGGTATCACAGACACGGATCTTGACCGGAATCTTATACTCATCCATCAGTTTCATAAGTTCCAGACAGAATGGAATGACGAATCCATAGATGTCGGAACGTGTGATATCTTCCAGATGACATCTCGGGCTGATTCCTGTCTCAAGACATTCTCTTACGATAGACAGATAATGTTCCATTGCCTCACGTCTTGTCATCTTTAGTTTATAGAATATATGATAGTCCGAACAGCTTACCAGAATACCAGTCTCTTTCATTCCGATCTCTTTCACCAGTTCGAAATCTTTCTTGCTCGCACGGATCCAGCTTGTTATCTCCGGGAATTTATAATCCTTTTCCATGCATTTGTAGACTGCGTCTCTGTCCTTTTTACTATAGAGGAAGAATTCACACTGTCTGATCTTTCCCTTCGGACCACCCAGACGATGAAAATAATCATATAATGTTACGATCTGCTCAGTACTGTACGGGGCACGTGATTGTTGGCCATCTCTGAATGTTGTATCTGTGATCCAGATCTCATCCGGCATACAATGCGGAACAATTCGGTCATTGAATGCGATTTTCGGAATCTCGTCATAATGGAACAGATTACGAAATACATTCGGTGTCTTCACATCCACCAACGGGTACATGTGCTCTTCCAGTTGCAATAAATTTGTATGATCATCCAGGTATACTTTCCTGTTTTCCATTTTCCATCGCCTGCTTTCTAAAATATTTTTTCGTAGTAAAGTACTAAATTCAACATGTATAATTGTATACAATAATACATGTGTTGTCAAGTTCTATTATGGATATTTATTCAAAAAAAAATGATTATGGGGATTCCATAATCATTTTTTATACATTATTAATAAAGTTTTGCGTTAACTTCTCTTGGACTTAAGCCCTCGTCTTCTAAGGCTTTCATAATCTGGTGTTTGTGTTCGGTTCCGAATGCTTCCAGTGTGATTCGAAGTTCTACTGCTGCGTTTCGGTTGGTACTTACGAACTGGTTATGCTCCAGTTTGATTACATTACCATTTGCTTTGGCGATTGTAGATGCAACGCGTACCAGTTCACCCGGCTTGTCCGGAAGAAGTACAGATACAGAGAAGATTCTGTCTCTCTGGATCAGTCCGTGCTGTACGATCGAGGACATTGTAATCACATCCATATTACCACCACTTAAGATGGATACGACTTTCTTTCCTTTCAGATCAAGCTGTCTGAGAGCCGCTACTGTCAGAAGGCCTGAATTTTCTACGATCATCTTGTGATTCTCTACTACATCGAGGAATGCACCGATCAGATCATCATCTGAAACTGTAATAACTTCATCTATATTCTTTTCTGCATATGGGAAGATCTTTTCTCCGACACGTTTTACAGCTGTACCATCAGCGATCGTATTGGCACTTGCAAGTGTTACCGGATGTCTTTCTTTCAATGCCTCTGTCATGCTTGCAGCGGCAGCCGGTTCTACACCGATTACTTTGACATTCGGATTCAGCATCTTGGTAAGTGTCGAAACTCCTGTGATCAGACCGCCGCCACCGATTGGTGCGAGAATATAATCTACGTCCGGAAGTTCTTCAAAGATTTCCATTGCAATACTTCCCTGTCCCGTTGCAACATCCAGATCATCGAAAGGATGTACGAATGTGTATCCTTCTTCTTCTGCCAGTTTCATTGCATATGCACAGGCATCATCATAGACATCTCCGTGTAATACGACTTCTGCTCCATAGCTCTTTGTACGATTTACTTTGATCAATGGTGTAACTGTCGGCATAACTACCGTTGCCTTGCAGCCGAATTTCTTTGCTGCATATGCCACGCCCTGTGCATGGTTACCTGCAGACGCAGTTACAAGACCTTTCTTTCTGTCTTCTTCGCTCATTGTACTGATCTTGTAATATGCACCACGTACTTTATAAGCACCTGTATACTGCATATTCTCTGGTTTCAGATAGACATCAGCACCTGTCTGTTTGCTTAAGTATTCGCTGTATACCAGCTTAGTTGGCAGGGTTACTTCTTTTACGATTGCACTCGCCTGTTTGAATTTTTCTAATGTTAACATCTCGTACTTCCTCTCTTCCTCTTATTCGTTTTCTGAGACCTCTTCTGAAGCCTCATCGTCTTTCGGTCTTTCGAATAACGCATTCACGAAATCATCTGCATTAAATTTCTGCAAATCGTCAATAGTCTCTCCCACACCGATATATTTTACCGGAACGCCCAGCTCTGCATGGATGGCAACTGCGATTCCTCCTTTTGCGGTTCCATCCATCTTTGTCAAAACGATCCCTGTAATCTCTGCCACATCGTTGAATTCCTTCGCCTGCTGCAGGGCATTCTGTCCTGTTGTTGCATCCAGAACAACCAATGTCTCTCTGTATGCCTCAGGAAATTCCCGGTCAATGATCTTATTCATCTTTCTGAGTTCTTCCATCAGATTCTTTTTATTGTGCAGACGTCCGGCTGTATCGATCATCAGCACATCTGCATGCCGCGCCTTTGCTGCCGCAACAGCATCAAACACAACCGATGCCGGATCAGATCCCTCCTGTCCGCCGATCAGCTCTGCCTGCGAACGGTTCGCCCATTCTTTTAACTGTTCTCCGGCCGCCGCACGGAATGTATCGGCCGCTGCAATTACAACTTTCTTATTCTCTGCACGAAGCTTTCCTGCAAGCTTTCCGATCGTTGTAGTCTTTCCTACACCATTGACACCGATTACCATCACTACGGATGTGCAGTTTTCAAATTCATATGCTGTTTCTCCGATGTCCATCTGTTCTTTGATACTTTCGATCAGAAGTTCCCGGCATTCCATTGGTTCTTTGATGTGTTTTTCTTTTACTTTTGCCTTCAGATCATCCAGAATATCATATGTTGCCTGTACACCAAGATCTCCCATGATCAGAACCTCTTCCAGCTCCTCGTAAAAGTCATCATCGATACGGGAGAATCCGTGAAAGATGCTGTCCATTCCTGATACAATATTGTCTCTGGTCTTACCAAGACCGGCAACCAGTTTTTCAAAAAATCCCATATCTTCCTCCTATTTATCCAGTTCATTTTCAAGCAGGCTGACAGATACCAGTGTAGATACACCTTTTTCCTGCATAGTGATACCATACAGTCTGTCTGCCGCCGTCATTGTTCCACGTCGATGTGTGATTACTATGAACTGCGTATACTTTGTTAACTTGTGCAAATATTGTGCAAAACGGTCTACGTTATTATCATCCAGTGCCGCTTCGATCTCATCCAGCAGACAGAACGGTGACGGCTTCAGATTCTGGATTGCAAAAAGAAGTGCTATCGCTGTCAATGCTTTTTCTCCACCAGACAACTGCATCATATTCTGCAGCTTCTTTCCAGGCGGCTGGGCAATGATCCGGATACCCGCCTCCAGAATATCCTCATCTTCCATAAGTTCCAGCGTTCCTTTTCCGCCTCCGAACATTTCCTTGAATACCTGATCGAACTCGGCTGCAATTCTGGCAAACTGCTCTTTGAACTGCTTACGCATGGCATTATCAAGTTCCTCGATAATCTGTTCCAGTGTTTCGGCTGCTTCTACCAGATCATCATGCTGGCCCTTCAGGAATTCATAACGCTCGGATACACTTTTATATTCTTCTATCGCATTAACATTGACATTACCCAGTGCACGGATCTCACCTTTTAACTCCTGGATCCGTCTCTTCATATCTGCAAGATCGGTCAGGTTCGGATTCCTAAGTTCTTTTGCGTGATTCAGTGTGAGTTCATATTCCTCCCACATATAATTAATCTGCTTTTCAGAAACTTCTTCGTACCCTTCCCTCTGACTTTCCAGACGATAAACCTCTTTATCAAGATCTGTCATATGTTTTGAGATCTCTTCACGTTTTTCGAAGAATGATTTGTGCCGTTTATTCAATTCCTCACGTTCTCTTTTTGAACGTTCAATCTGAAGTTTGATTTCATCAAACAGATCCCCGGAATTATCAATTGTTGTTTTCAATTCCTGGATCTTCTTCTCTTTTTCGGCAATTTCCTGAGAATTTCCACCCTTATTCTTTGTCAGTTCTTCCAATTCTGCCCGGAATTTATCTATCTCTTCACGGATACGGATAATATTTTCCGTAATAAATGTATACTTCTGCTCTAATCCTGCATATTCCAGATGAATCTGTTCTGATTTTCTGGTCTTAAAGCTTTCCTTTGCGTGGATCTCTTCCAGCTCTTTTTGTTCTTTCTCAATGTTGATATTCAGATCATTTTCCAGACTTTCTGACGTATCCAGTTCTATATTAATAGACTCCTGATTGTCCATTATCTCGTTGATCTGTGTATCCAGTTTTGCAGCTTCATTTCGCAGATTATCGAATTGTTGTTTGAAGCTCTGGATCTTTGCAGATGACTGATCTGCATTCATCTTTGCGGTATTCTGTACGACATACGCTTTCTGAAGCTCTGCACTGATTGCGTCAGTCTTTTCATAATACCCTGCGCGTTCATCTTTCAGGCCACAGATCTGCTGTTCCGTCTCCGTCATCTCCTGTTTTAATTTCTGAACGGTCTTTTCAAACTCTTCGATTTCTCTTCGTCTGCTCAGAAGATTACTGGAATTCTTAAATGCTCCACCGGTCATGGAACCACCCGGATTGATCAGTTCCCCTTCCAGTGTAACGATACGGATTGACTGGTGGTATTTTCTTGCGATCATTGTTGCATGATCAATATGATCTACTACCAGTGTTCTTCCCAGCAGATAATCTGCGAGAGTTTTATATTTATTCTCTACCTGAACCAGTTTGTTGGCTGTTCCGACAACTCCCGGTTCTTTAAGTGCTTCCGGACGATTGATCCCGGAATTCGCACGGATTGATGTTAAAGGCAGGAATGTTGCACGGCCGAACTTATTCTTCTTCAGGAAATTGATCATACGTTTTGCCGTATCTTCATCCTCGGTTACGATATTCTGGATATTACCGCCAAGTGCGGTCTCAATAGCGATCTCATAGTCTTTTTCAACCTTTACGATATCTGCTACTACACCCAGAAGTCCCTTCTCACGGTCCTTATTATCCATAACTTTACGAATACTGTTACCGTATCCGTCATAACGTTCTGTAATATTCTTAAGGGATTCCAGTCTTGACTGCTCCCGGTGGAAAGCAGACTGACCAATCTGTAATTTCTGAGACTCTCTGGATATCTGCGCCTGTAACGTCTTAATGTTACTTTCATATTCTTTATTTTCATTGTTCAGGGCTATGATCTTGTCTGAGATAACTTTTAATTCCATCTGATACTTATTCAGATTTTCATTTTCTTCTGCAATCTCACTGTCATTAGCAAGGATCTCTCGGTTGATCTGCGACTTTCTAACCTGGATCTGTTCCATCATCGTATCAAATTTCTGGATCTGAGCTTTCGTAGATGCTCTGTTATTCAGTATCTCCATGATATGATTCTTCTTTTCATCAACGGATCCTGTAATCTGTGCTATCTTCGCCTGTAATTCCGTCAGTTCATTCTTAATCTGATCTTCTTCCGACTGTTTTTCTTCCATTTGTTTTACAATGGAATCCTTCTCCGTCTGAAGTTCTTTCATCTGTCCTTCACGGACATCCATCTCGGAATCAATCACGGTGGCCCGCTGATCGAAATGTTCATCGTTCATCCGTGCACTGTGAATCTGTTCCTTTAACAGTGCGATCTGGTTCTCTAACTGCTGCTTCAGAATCGTCGTCTCATTTAATTGACGGTTAGCCTTTTCGACAGAAGCGTCGATCACTTCCACCTGTTCTTCAATCGCCTCATATTCCGTCTTCGTATCCGCATATTGTCTGGTTGCTTCTTCAAGCTCCCCTTTTGTAATACGAAGCTTCTCTTCCAGCCCCCGAATCTGATCTCGGATACGTTCCATTTCCAGCAGGAACATGTTGATATCGTATGTTTTTAATTCTTCCTTCCGTTTCAGATACTCCCTCGCCTTTTCAGACTGACGTTCTAACGGCCCAACCTGCTTTTCCAGCTCAGACAGAATATCGTTGACACGGATCAGATTCTGGCGTTCATCTTCTAACTTTTTGACCGACATACTTTTTCTTCGTTTGAATTTGACAATTCCTGCTGCTTCATCAAAAAGCTCTCGCCTCTCATCCGGCTTACCACTTAAGATCTTATCAATCTGTCCCTGTCCAATAATCGAATACCCTTCTTTTCCGATACCTGTATCATAGAAAAGTTCATTTACATCTTTTAATCTGCATGCTCTTCCATTGATCAGATATTCGCTTTCTCCGGAACGGTATAGCTTTCTTGCTACCGTAACTTCTTCGTAATCAACCGGAAGCTTATGGTCTGAATTGTCCAGAGTGATCGCCACCGATGCATAACTAAGCGGCTTTCTGTTCTCAGTACCGGAAAAAATAACATCCTGCATGTTGCCGCCTCTTAACTGCTTCACACGCTGTTCCCCAAGCACCCATCTGACCGCATCTGCTACGTTACTTTTTCCACTTCCGTTCGGACCGACAATGCCGGTGATTCCATTATGGAATTCGAATTTAATTTTATTGGCAAATGATTTAAATCCCTGCACTTCTATGCTTTTTAAATACATTCCACACCTACTTTATATTCTTTTCATGCAGTTTCAAAATGCTGATATATGCAGCCTCCTGCTCTGCTGCTTTCTTCGTCCGGCCTTCTCCGACTCCGTATTCTTCTTCTCCGATATGTACCGCAACACGGAAAATCTTATTATGATCCGGTCCCTCTTCACCAATCAGATGATACGAGATTACTTCTTTAAAATTCGCCTGCACGATTTCCTGCAGGATAGTCTTGCTATCAAAAAAGAGTTTCTTGTTCTCCAAATCTTTCAAAATAAATCGATGTATAAACTCTTTTGCATTAGCAAAACCACCATCAAGATAAATTGCTCCGATCAGAGCCTCCATTGCATCCGATGTTACAGATTCTCTCTTTCGTCCTCCGGTAGCATCTTCTCCTTTACCAAGCAGAAGGTATTCGCCAAGATCCAGATCTCTTGCACAGAATGCCAGCGCCGGTTCACATACCATACTTGCCCTCGTCTTCGTAAGTTCCCCTTCCGGAAGCTTCGGATTATTGTGAAACAGGAATTCGCTGGACACCAGTTCAAGGACCGCATCTCCCAGAAATTCCAGACGTTCATTACACTCATACTTTGGCAGATGCTTTTCGTTGGCATAAGAGCTGTGAATCATCGCCTTTGTAAACAGGGTAAAGTCATCAAATTTGTAACCAATCTTTCCTTCTAATTCTTTAAGGTCTTTGCTCATTGTAAACTCCATCCTAAAGAACGAAAAAAGCCCCTGGCAGGGCTCTTTCGTTCTTTTTATATCTGCCTAGTTATTATTTGTTGCATTCTTGATCTGCTCAACAGCATCTCCAACTGTAGAGATCTGCTCAGCGTCATCATTATCAATCTCAATGTCAAATGTTTCTTCTATTCCCATAATAATCTGGAAGATATCAAGGGAGTCTGCTCCCAGATCATCTACAAATGTTGTGTCCTCTGTAATATCATTCACTTCTACATTTAATACATCAGCGATGATTTCTTTTAATTTTTCAAGTTCCATATCAAATCTCCTTTTCTCATCATAGTTAGTAATATATTATTCAGCGGATTTTTGCTCCGATTGAATACTTTCTTTGATCTTTTCATTAATTTTCTGCTTTTTAAATGTCACACATTGGATCAGTGTATTGCTGACTTCTTTTGCTTTCGAGCTTCCATGTGTCTTTACGACCAGACCGTTTAATCCAAGCAATGGTGCACCGCCATACTCACTTGCATCAAATGACTTTAAAGTTGTTTTTAACGCCGGTTTGATAAGCAATGCTCCGATCTTGCTTCTGAGTGTGGACATCAGTCCTTCTTTTACCTTACTGATCAGTACCGCTCCGACACCTTCATATAGCTTAAGGATTACATTGCCCGAAAATGCTTCTGTCACAATGACATCAGCCTGTCCATGCGGAATCTCTCTTGCTTCTACACTTCCGATAAAATTCAGTTCTTTTTCTTCTTTTAAAAGAGGAAACGTCTCCTTTACCAGTGCATTACCTTTTTCTTCTTCTGCTCCGATATTTACAATCCCAACTTTCGGATTCTTAATACCAACTACATGTTCCATATAGATAGAACCCATCTTGGCAAACTGAACCAGATGTGAGGCTCTGGCATCTACATTCGCTCCACAGTCGATCAGAAGTGCTACACCCTTCTCTGTCGGGATTAGTGACGCAAGTGGTGGCCGCTCTACACCTTTGATCCTTCCAACGATTACCTGTCCGCCTACCAGAATTGCTCCGGAACTTCCGGCAGATACAAATGCATCAGCCTTTCCTTCCTTTACCATCTTCATTCCGACTACAATAGAAGAATCTTTCTTTCTTCTGATCGCATTCACCGGAGGTTCGGCAGTCTCTATTACTTCTGTTGTATTCACAACTTCCAGTCTGTTCTTATCATAAGTATACTTCTGCAATTCAGCATTCACTATATCTTCTTTGCCAAGCAGATATACCTTTATATCTTGTTCACGTCCAAGAGCATCTACTGCTCCTTTTACCATTTCACCCGGTGCATTATCCCCGCCCATGGCGTCCAATGCTATCACCGTAATTTCTGACATATTGATTCCTCCTAATATTACTGAATTTATTCTACTAAACATCCATGCAAAAATCAATATTTTCAAAAATATTTATCAGAAGTTTGATAATATATGATCCGGTTGGTATAATACCTTTTATCATCAAAATTGGATATGGAATTATAGAAAGAAAGGGATCAATAAATGGATTATTATAAGAGAGCTCTTGAACTCAACGATGAAACCATAAAAAACAGACGTTACTTTCATATGAATGCAGAGGCCGGTCTTCATATGCCAATGGCCTGCGTATATGTAATGGACAAATTAACCGAATATGGATTGGTGCCTTCGAGGTGCGGAGAAGGTGTGACTGCTACTGTCGGAAATGGCGGTAAAGTCTTATTATTACGTGCAGACATGGATGCCCTCCCAATGCCGGAAGAAAGCGGACTTCCATTTGCCTGCCCGACCGGAAAAGAAGCACATGCCTGCGGACATGATTTTCACGCTGCCATGTTACTGACCGCTGCAAAAATGCTAAAAGAAAATGAGGCCGAGTTAAAAGGCACAGTCAAATTTATGTTCCAGCCTGCGGAAGAAACATTCGAAGGCAGTAAAAATATGATAGAACATGGTATCCTGGAGAATCCGAAAGTAGATGCGGCACTGGCCTATCATGTATCTCCAGGGCAGATGCCGGTTGGAATCTACATGTATAACAGTACAGGAACTATGATGTACTCCGTTGACGGTTTTCATATCGAAATCAAAGGAAAGGGAGCACATGGTGCCTATCCTCAGAATTCCGTTGATCCGATCAATATTGCGGCACATGTCTATCTGGCTCTGCAGTCCATCATCGCCCGCGAGGTTGATCCTTCCAAAGCCTGCCTTATGACAGTTGGTAAATTCCAGGCCGGAACCGCCGCCAATATTATTCCGGATACAGCCGTTCTCGAAGGAACTATTCGAACGAACGATAAAGCTTCCAGAGAACTTCTGGTACGAAGAATGAAAGAAACGGCAATCCGGACAGCCGAAACTTTCGGAGGAACAGCCAAAATCACTATGATCTCGGAAGTACCGCCTCTGATCTGCAATCCGGAATTTACCGAACAGATCGTCGGCTTCATGAAGGAACTGGATATTCCGAAACTAACCCCTTACCCAGGCATATCCGCAAGTGCTTCTGAAGATTTTGCAAATATTGCAGAACAGGTACCATCCGCTTTCATGTATCTGTCTGCCGGATATATGGATGATCGGGGGAAGTATTCTGCACATAACCCAAAGGTACAGTTTAATGAGGATGTGTGTCCGATCGGGGCTGCGTGTCTGGCGCACTGTGCGACCCGTTATTTAAATTGATTTGGGATTTAATTGGGATTTAATTTATTAACGTGGAAGCGGCCTCTCAGTCCTTGAAGGAAACAATAGATAAAGCTTCTTGTTCAGGTTCCATACCATAAGAAACACTAAGAGAGTCAGAATCACCTAAAAGCAAAGGAACTACGCTCAAACTCGGCGTTCGCCTCAAACACGTTCGCTTCGTTCCTTTAACGGTGCTTCTGACTCTCTAATTGTTTCTAACGGCATTCCACATTCACAATAATCCTTATCTATTGTTTCCTTCAAGTCGTGACTGGCAGCGAATGTTAATAAATAAAATGCCCGGAAGTGTAACCCAGTGGAAGCCACTACGGTTACACAATTGCCATTTCATTCGTAAGGCATTTGATACACACGGAATAAAACTTGGAAAGGCGTTCCAGCGAATGTGAAAGAGGCGTTGGTAATTCTTAAGGGGCAAAATTCTGCGTTGGGTTTTCAAAATTTGACTGTCTGAGGCGTATGCCGAGTTTCAAATTTTGAAAGCCTGCTTTTAGCAGAATTTTACCCCTTTAGAATTGACCCGCCGATGGAACCTGAGCAGGAACGCCTTTCCAAGTTTTATTCCGGTTCGGGTATCCACAGCCTTCCTGAATTAAATCCCAATACACTTACATTGAAATCCACCCAAATGCATTTGCTATCGAACTGACCAGAATAATAATAGCAAAGATTGGGCACAGATACTTGATCATTACGACAAATATCTTCTTTCTGCGGAATTTACTTTCCCCATGCCGGATTTCTTCTTCCATACGATCCACACCAACTACTTTAGATACAAATAAACTTGTCATCAACGCAGCAATCGGCATCATTACAGAATTGGTAAGGAAGTCAAAGAAGTCCAGGAACTGCATTCCGATAATCTTTACGAATGATAATGGTCCATATCCAAGGCATGACAATGTTCCGAGAATAATCATAATGAATCCCACAATAACCGTGGATTTCTTACGGCTCCATTTTAATTCGTCTTCTACAGTAGAAACTGCACTTTCTGTTAATGCGATAGAACTTGTAACAGCAGCAAATAATACAAGTAAAAAGAACAGGATTCCTGCAAACGTTCCAAATCCCATGCTGTCAAATACCTTTGGAATTGTAATAAACATTAATGACGGACCTGCCTGCAGCGTATCCGGATCTCCACCAGAGAATGCAAATACAGCCGGAATAATCATCAGACCAGCCATAATTGCAATTGCAGTATCAAATACTTCAACATTCCTTGTCGAATCTTCGATGGACGTGTCTTTTTTCATGTAAGAGCCAAATGTGACCAGAATACCCATAGCAATTGACAGAGAATAGAACATCTGTCCCATGGCTGTTACAACCGTCATCCATGAAAAGTTTTTAGGATTTGGTACAAGGAAGTATTTCACACCAGCCAGCGCACCCGGTCTTGTCACCGAATAGATTGCAATGATCACAGACAGTACCACCAATATCGGCATCATAAACTTGGAAACACGTTCAATTCCATTACGGACACCCGCATAGATAATGATCAATGTGAACATACAGAAAACAATAAAGCATATTTCCGTAGAAAGACCATTGGATATAAAGTTTGAAAAATATCCATCTTCTGCTAATTTTGCGCCATTCCCTTTCAGGTATTCTACAAAATATTTAATTACCCATCCACCGATGACAGAATAATACGGTACGATCAACACAGGAATAATTGCATTGATCCATCCACCGAACGACAACCATCCGGCCTTTTTGCCAAAGAATTTAAACGCACCAACCGGACTCTTTCTTGTCATACGTCCAAGAGCTGATTCCGCAACGATCATTGTATAACCAAATGTCATCGCAAGCAGGATGTAGATCAGGAGGAATATACCTCCACCATATTTTGCGGCCAGATAGGGGAATCTCCAGATATTTCCCAGACCGACGGATGCGCCTGCCGCAGACAGAACGAATCCTATTTTTCCTGAAAAGGAACTTCTGTTATTTTTTTCTTTTTCCATCTCTCTTTCAGTTCTGATTTTCCATGATTACAATCAATCAGAACTTTCCCTCTTTCTTATCAGATTATATTATCAGACATTGATTATTCTTATATGCCAGACGATTTATTTTATCACATTTACGCAGTGAAGTCACTATTAATTTACAGATATTGCATTTGAAAAAGATCCCCGTCAAATGACGGAGATCTTTTTCAAATCATTTTATGTATTTTATTTATCGTATTCGTTCATCCACTTGATCAGTTCTACACAGTAGTCATCGTGTCTGTCTACAAATGTTGTATGTCTTGCTCTCTCCCAGAGAATCCATTTCGTATCCGGGATCTCGTCTGCCATAGTCTTTGCAACTAATGGTGAACAAAGATCAGAGATACCACTCATGATCAGTGATGGAACTTTAATCTCATGAAGCCTGTCGATATATTCAAAATCTTTCAGTGTACCGGATGGAACGAATTCGTTCGGTCCCCATCCATACAGATAAGCTTCTCCACCGGATTTCTTAGGTCTTGTACAGCACTCCGGAAGATCTTCTCTCCAGTAATTGCAGTATCTGTCCATATAGTTATCTACAGCTTTCAGATAAGCTTCTCCTGTGAAGTCATTACGCTCCAGGGCATCGTTGATCGCTGCTTGATCTTCTTCTGTCATCATCTTGATTCTGCGCATTCCTTCTCTTGCCCACAGGCTGCTGCTTGGATGACCGGAAGAAATGATGAATGATTTTACACCTTTTGCTCCACGTTCAATCGCATATGCAATCTGCATCATACCGCCCCATGACTGGCCAATGATATGGCATTCATCCAGTCCGAGGTGTTCTCTTAATGCATCCAATTCATCCAGCCAAAGATCCTGTGTCCACATCTCCGGATGTCCATCCAGGTAAGATTTACCGCAACCCAACTGATCATACATAATGATCATACGATCATCATCATCTGCAACATTATCCAGTACTTCAAAATAGTTATGTGTAGATCCAGGTCCGCCATGTAAGCAGATCAGCGGAGCTTTTCCGTTATCTTTCTGTTCTCCAACGATTCTGTAATATGTCTGATAGCCGTGGAAAGGCATATATCCTTCTGTTATTTTTGCCATTTTATCTATTCTCCTTTTCTTAAAAGATGCCGCAGACCGCTGGTCCGCGGCATTTTTTTATTATAATTTTCTGACACCCCTTGTCAGTTAAATTTTCTTATGAGTAAGTAAAGTTACTTACTTGCAGCTTTTTCTATGTACTTTAGAAGTATTAGATAGCTCTTGTGTATTCTTTCAGCCATTCTCTTTCTTCATCAGTCAGATATGGACCAACTTTCTCGTAGCAGGCTTTGTGATAATCATTCAGCCATTCTTTCTCTGATCTTGTCAGTTCTTCCGGATCGATACCATCAAGGTCGATTGGTACGAAGTTCAGAGTCTCAAAGTGCATGAACTGTCCATATTTATTCTTCTCACCGTTTACAGTAAGCAGGTTGTTCTCGATACGGATACCAAAATCTCCTTCTTCATAGATTCCCGGCTCATCTGTAATTACCATACCAGGCTCAAACTGATGATGTTCGTTCTTAGAAGGAACGATGTACCAGCGGAATCCTGTTGGCGGCTCGTGGATACTTCCAAGATATCCGAAACCATGTCCGGTTCCGCACTGGAAGTCTTTGTTCATATCCCAGATTGGCTGTCTTGCCAATACATCCAGAGACCATCCGTGGTTACCATAGAGGAAGTTTGCTGCGCTTAAGTGCTGCATTGCTCTGTATACAGCTGTGTAATATTTCTTCAGTTCCGGTGTGATATGTCCCAGTACTGTTGTTCTGGTAATATCAGTAGAACCTTCATAATATCCGCCGCCTGTATCGCTCAGAAGCATACCGCCTTCTTTTAATACAACGTCTGTCTCTTTAGACGGTGCATAATGCATCATTGCAGCGTGCTCACCGAAAGCCTGCAGAGGTTCGAATGAGTCACGGATATATCCTTCCTGTTCTGCACGCAGAGCTGTCAGTTTATCTGAAGCAGAAAGCTCTGTAATCTCCATCTTGTCATAATTTTTCTTAACCCAGTAAATGAACTTCGTCAGTGCAATACTGTCTTTCAATTCTGCATTTTTGATATTTTCAATCTCAACAGCATTCTTAATTGCTTTCATCAAGATAGTCGGATTAGCTCCTTCTACTACCTTACATGGAAGACTCTTATACAGTGCATAGTTCATCTTCATCGGGTCAATCAGTGCAACCTCATCTGCACCAATCTTCTTAGCATCTTCGTAAATATCATTGTATGGATGAATGTTGACATTATTCTTTGCCATCTCTTCTCTGATGCAGTCATTCAGTTTGCTGTCATCGATATACAGATCTACACTGTCTTTACGTACGATCACATAGTCCAGTACCAATGGGAAGAAGTCAATATCATCTCCTCTGAAGTTCAGAAGCCATGCGTTATCATCCAGAGACGCAATCAAATGTACCGTTGCTCCGTATTCAGCCATCTTCTCACGAACTCGTTTCAGCTTGGATGCAACATTCTCTCCTGTGTATTTGTCTTCCAGGAAGAAACAAGGTTTCTTAGAAAGAGACGGGCGATCTTCCCAGATCTGGTCGATCAGATCTACTTCATATTCGATCGTGATATTCTTTGCGCCCAATACTTCTTCATATTCCTGTCCTTCACCCATAGAAAGGACACGACCATCAAATGCGACCTTACCGCCTTCCGGGATCTTCTGGGCAAGCCATTCTGTTGTAGAAGGTGTATCATCAACGAACATCTTCATCAGACGTACTCCACTGCCTTCCATCTCTGTCAGTGCCTGTGTGAAATATCTTCCATCTGTCCACAGACCCGCATCATCTTTTGCGATTACGGCTGTTCCGTAGGAACCACTGAATCCAGTAATGAACTTTCTTGCTTTGAAATGCTCTCCTACATACTCACTTTGATGGAAATCTGCAGTCGGTACAACATATGCATCGATATTCTGCTCTGCCATCAGTGCGCGAAGCTTTTCAATACGCTTTGCTACTTCTGTCATTTTGTTTTCCTCCTTAGCTACGTAATCTTTCCTCTTCTGCCAGTAAAACAGATTTCTTTCCCCATCGGCATCTGATTTATAGACTACGCTCTATATCTGGTTAAAATTATAACACTTTCGCGAAATGTTGCAACACTAAAAGCAATTATTTTATCTTTTTTTCGAAATTTTTCACAAAATTTATATACAGAAAACTTTAATAAAAAATATTTTCTGCATATTCAGATTGCATCTGCAGAACCTGCCAACGGTAGCTTCTTCCGAATGCATGACAAAAAAGAGACAACCAAAACTGATTGTCTCTTTCTTATCATTTTTCAAAAATTAATCCTGAGCAATGATTTCTTTTTTGTTGTATGAACCACAAGCCTTGCATACTCTGTGAGGCATCATTAATTCGCCACACTTGCTGCATTTTACCAGGTTTGGTGCGCTCATTTTCCAGTTTGCTCTTCTTTTGTCTCTTCTTGCTTTAGAAGATTTATTCTTTGGACAAATTGACATAGGTTACACCTCCTTAAAATTCTTAAATACATCACGGATAACTGACATTCTAGGGTCGAGCCCCGTATCTTCACAGTTACAGGTACCTTTATTCAGGTTCTGACCACATACGTTGCAAATACCTTTACAGTCTTCGCTGCATAGAATTTTCGTCGGCCACCCTACCAATAACTCGTTGTAGACCAATTGTTCTACATCTAAGCTATATCCGTCAATATAGTTATTCTCGTCTAAATCTTCTGACTGATCATATGCATCTGACTCTGTATCAATCTTATGCTTGAAGTCAAGTGTCACCTTCACTTCTACATCTTCCAGACATCTGTCACATGGTGCAACTGATGTAATCTCAGCTTTACCAGTCACTTCCAACTTGCGGTCACCTGCATATTCTACAGACAATTCAAGTGGTGTCTTCTCTGTAATTGCATAATCTCCCATCTCAGACTTGAAACAAGTCATTTCAATCGGAACAGATTCATGTATTGCTTTATGCTGCTCAGACAGAACGTCGGATAGGTTTAATATCATAGTATCGTCTCCTATTCACACACTAGACTATTATATCATGTAAAATTATTTTGTCAACAGAAATTTACATTCTTTTAGTCATTTAGTCTTAAACTAATTTTGCTGTTTCACGAGCAATAGCTAACTCTTCGTTTGTAGGAAGGACAATTACTTTTACTTTTGATTCTGGTGTAGAAATTACGGTTGTCTCTCCGTGAACATTCTCATTCTTTTCTTCGTCGAGCTCTACGCCAAGATATCCAAGGTAATCACAGATGTCTTTTCTGAGGTCCGGAGCATTCTCTCCAACACCGGCTGTAAATGTGATTGCATCTACACCGTTCATTGCTGCTGTATAAGATCCGATATATTTTGCAACACGGTATTTGTAAGTATCCATTGCAAGCTGTGCTCTTTCGTTTCCGTCAGCAGCTGCCTGTCTTACATCACGGAAGTCAGAAGACACACCGCTGATTCCAAGAAGTCCTGACTTTTTGTTCAGGATATTCAGCATCTCATCTACGCTGATATCTTCATGATTGCAGATGAACTGAAGAACTGCAGGATCAACATCTCCACTACGTGTTCCCATAACAAGTCCTTCCAAAGGAGTAAGTCCCATACTTGTGTCTACGCATTTTCCACCGATAGATGCGGAGATACTTGCACCATTACCAATGTGGCATACAATAACCTTTGCATCTTCTTTTCCAAGAAGTTTTACAGTTTCACCAGATACGAACATATGGCTTGTTCCGTGGAAACCATATCTTCTGATGCTGTATTTCTCATAATATTCATATGGGATTGCATACATAGCTGCTTTCTTTGGAATATTCATACCAAATGCTGTATCGAATACTGCTACATTCGGTTTGCCAGGCATTGCTTTTTCGCAAGCTTCAATACCGATCAGGTTTGCAGGGTTATGAAGAGGTCCGAGGTCGAAGCAGTCACGAACAACTTTCTTCACGTCTTCTGTTACAAGTGTTGCATCACTGTAAATAGTACCTGCATGCAGTACACGGTGTCCGATTGCTGTAATCTCATCCGCACTTTCGATCACACCATGCTCTTTATCCTGTAAAGCATCCAGTACTAACTGTACTGCTACACCATGATCTGGCATTGCCTGCTCTACAACATATTTATCTTTTCCTGTTGGTTTGTGTGTTAATACAGATCCATCGGCTCCGATTCTTTCACAGATACCTTTTGCAAGAACGCTCTCGTTCTCCATGTCGATCAACTGATATTTTAAAGATGAACTTCCGCAGTTCATTACTAATACTTTCATATTATTTCTCCTCTTACTTTATCTCTTACTGATTCTGGCACTGAACTGCTGTGATTGCAACAACACCTTCAATATCCTTAGCACTGCATCCTCTTGAAAGGTCGTTAACAGGTGCTGCGATTCCCTGTGTCATTGGTCCGTAAGCTTCTGCTTTTGCAAGACGCTGAACAAGTTTGTATCCAATGTTACCTGCATCAAGGTTAGGGAAGATCAGAGTATTGGCTTTTCCTGCAACCTGGCTTCCTGGTGCTTTAGCTGCTCCAACAGAAGGAACAAGTGCTGCATCAAGCTGCATCTCTCCGTCTAACATAAGATCCGGATTCTCAGCTTTTGCGATCTTAACAGCTTCCTGTACCTTTGTTACGTCATCGTGTTTTGCACTTCCCATTGTTGAGTAAGAAAGCATAGCAACTCTTGGATCAGCACCAACGAGCTGTTTGAAGCTTTCTGCTGAAGACTGAGCGATTGCTGCAAGCTCTTCGGATGTAGGATTCTGGTTCAGTCCGCAGTCAGCGAATACAAATGTTCCGTTCTCTCCCATGTCGCAGTCAGGTACTACCATAACAAAGAATGCAGATACAAGCTTTGTTCCTGGTTTTGTCTTCAGGATCTGAAGGCATGGACGAAGTGTGTCAGCTGTAGAGTGGCATGCTCCGGATACCATTCCGTCTGCATCTTTCATCTTAACCATCATTACACCATAATATAAGTAATTAGTAAGAAGAATCTCTCTTGCCTGCTCTTCTGTCATTCCTTTTTTCTTTCTCAGTTCAACAAGTGTTGCTACATATTCGTCTGTCTTCTCATATGTAGCAGGGTCTACGATTGTAGCTCCTGTGATGTCGAAATCCCCTTTATTCTTAGCGATCTCTTCTTCGCTTCCGATCAGGATCAGGTTAGCTGTTCCTTCTTTTAAAATTGCCTCTGCTGCCTCATAAGTTCTGATGTCTTCGCTCTCTGGAAGAACGATTGTTTTTTTACAACTTTTTGCTTTTGCTTTGATTTCATCTATAAATCCCATGATAAATAGACTCCTTTCCAAATATTTTTCTCAGTATTTTCATTATAATACAAAGAACCCCTGTGGACAAGGGTTCTTCCTGTAATCTTATGTCTCTTTTTGCGTACAATGTACAATATCCGTTATATTTTGCTTCTGATATATTACATTTTCACGACATTATAATTGAAAAACGTGACTTACGATCGCAAAATACACACTGATCGTACTGATATCAACCAATGTAGAAATCAAAGGCGTTGCCATGATCGCCGGATCCAGCCCAATCTTTTTCGCAACCAATGGCAATGTACATCCAACCACTTTCGCAATCAGTACGGTACATGCCATAGTAAGTCCAATGGTAAACGCCATGGTGGCATCTCCCTGGCCCATCAGCATAATTCGGATTCCATTCACTACCGATAAGATAATGCTGATACAGAATGCAATTCGGATCTCTTTCCAGATCACCTTAAACAGATCAGAAAATTCAATCTCTCCAACTGCCAGCCCACGAATCACCAGTGTCGAGCTCTGTGATCCACAGTTTCCACCGGTTCCGGTAAGCATCGGAACAAATCCCGCAAGCTGCGGCATCAGTGCCAGTGCATTTTCATAGCTGTTCATGATCATCTGTGTTACGGTTGCAGACAGCATCAAAAACAGCAGCCACGGAATACGACTCTTTACATGTTCAAATATCGATGTCCCGAAATACGAATCTTCATTCGGATTGACACCAGCCATGATACTGATATCTTCCGTTGTCTCCTCCTGTAATACCTGCATGGCATCATCAACCGTTACGATACCCACCATGCAATTTTCATGATCCACGATTGGCAGTGCGATCAGTCCATACTTGGTAATGGTATTTGCCACATCTTCCTGATCGTCTGTTGTACGTGCATACAGCATATTGGTATCCATGATCTCTTCTATTGTCTTGGATTCACTGCTTGTCAGCAATTCTTTTACATCAACCTGACCGATCAGATGGCGCTGTTCTGTAACATAACAGGTATAGATTGTCTCACGGTTCAGCCCAACCTGGCGGATCTTCAGAATCGATTCTGCAACCGTCATTTCTCTGCGAAGCGCAATATAATCTACATTCATCACGCTTCCGGCACTGTCTTCCGGATATTGTAACAGTTGATTGATCTGTTGACGCTTTTCTTCATCTGTAACCATCAGAAGTCTGTCTACTACATTGGCAGGCATCTCTTCCAACACATCAACGGTATCATCCAGATACATTTCCTCCATGATCTCTTCAAGCTCGGAATCCGTCAGTGCATTGATCAGGTCCTCTCGCGTATCACTGTCCATATAAGAAAATGTCTCTGCAGCTTCTTCTTTTGCAAGCAAACGGAATACCAGCACCATATGCTTCTGATCAAACTCTTCCAGAATCTCCGCAAGGTCTACAGGATACATATTTGTTTCCAGTTCTTCTTTCAGTTCTTTATATTCTCTCGCATCCAGCATGTCTTTGATACGTTCTTCAGTCAGTTCTTCTCTGTCTTCTACGTAATCAATATCATCTTCTTCTCGCTGTCCGTCCTCCAGGGACTGCTCCTCATTCATCTTCTCTTCCATAACAATATGCATCCTCCTTTCTTCGAATTTTGCTGGGTAAACATCCCATTTGCGTACCCCACTATTGTATAGTATAATCAATTCCAGAATGTTATACAAGGAGATTCTTATGAAAACTGTTGGACTTATCACAGAATACAATCCATTTCACAATGGACATCTTTATCATATAGAAAAAGCAAAAGAACTGACCGGTGCCGACCGGGTTATAGTCATCATGAGCGGCGACTATGTGCAACGTGGAACTCCCGCCGTTCTTTCCAAGCATTCAAGGGCACATATGGCCCTTTTAAACGGTGCATCTGTTGTGCTTGAACTTCCGGTCTGTTATTCCTGCGCAAGTGCAGAATTCTTTGCAAAGGGTGCAGTATCTGTCTTAGACGGTCTTGGCTGTATAGATGCGCTTTGTTTTGGGAGTGAATGTGGTAATCTGGAACATTTAACATCCATTGCACACCTTCTGTCTGCCGAACCAGAAACCTACCGTCACCATCTCCAGAGTTCATTAAAAAATGGCATGTCTTTTCCGGCAGCAAGATGTCACGCTCTCGAAAAAATGACTGGCGATGCCTATGCTTCACAGATTCTTTCTGATCCCAATAATATACTGGGAATTGAATATCTGAAAGCTCTTAAAGAACTGAACAGTCCGATTGTTCCATTTACCTTAAAAAGAGAATTTTCCGGATATCATGACACAGAACTTCATGACTGCTCCAGTTCTGCTTCTGCAATCCGAAAAGTCTTGATGAATATTCCGGCATCCCCGTACCTGCCAAAAAACATATCCGCACAGCTAAGCGAGCAATTACCACCCGGTTCTTTATCTATTATACAGAATGAATGGAACTTTTCCTGTCCTGTGGAAGCAGATGATTTTTCACTGTTGTTAAAATACCGCCTGCTGAGCGAACCCCATGAATCTCTTTGCAAATACCAGGATGTATCTGAAGAGCTTTCCAACCGAATCATCCGGAACCGGAATCAGTTTCGCTCTTTCGGACAATTCTGCACCCTTTTAAAAACAAAAGAACTGACTTACAGCCGTATCAGCAGAAGTTTACTGCATATTCTGCTATCCATAACCACAGAAGATATGCATGCATACCAGGACAATTCCTGTTCATATGCGCGTATTCTTGGTTTCCGGAAAGAACATACCGATGTCTTACGCGCGATGAAAGATCATGCTTCCATACCGATCATTACCAAACTAGGCAAATCAGCATCTCTTTTGTCACCGGAAGCTTCACGTATGTTGAACCAGACTTCTTTTGCTTCCGACCTGTACGAAAGTGTTATCTCCGATAAATTCGGCATACCGTTCACAAGCGAACAGCAAAAGCAGATTATACGTGTATAGTACTTCGACATATGATATTTTCTACGTTTCCCTTTGCATACTTTTGTATACAAAAACATGCGGCGTATGACGAAATATCTTCTTCCTGCGAATGGAAGCTGAACTTATTTCATCATGCGCCGCACATTTTATTATACATTACATGGATTTATTTTTAATTTTTGAAACTATGTACAGGAGCCGGAATTCTTCCTTTTCTATTTACAAATGCACTACAATCATATTCGTTAACAGGAATGATCGGAGCATATCCCAGCAGTCCGCCAAATTCGGCAGTCTCTCCTACATCTTTTCCGATAACCGGGATCAGACGTACAGCTGTTGTCTTCTGATTCACCATACCGATTGCCATCTCATCTGCAATAATTCCCGAAATAGTTGAAGCTGTTGTCTTACCTGGAATTGCAATCATGTCAAGTCCTACCGAACATACACATGTCATTGCTTCGAGTTTTTCGATCGTAAGAGCACCCATCTCTACTGCATCGATCATGCCTTTATCTTCACTGACAGGAATGAACGCACCACTTAAGCCGCCTACATAAGATGAAGCCATGACGCCGCCTTTTTTCACCTGATCATTCAGCATAGCAAGTGCTGCTGTTGTTCCCGGTGCTCCAACACGCTCCAGACCAATTTCTTCCAGGATCTCAGCCACACTGTCTCCTACTGCCGGAGTCGGTGCCAGTGACAGATCGATGATTCCGAACGGAATGCCAAGTCTCTTCGATGCCTCTCCCGCAACAAGCTGTCCCACACGAGTTACCTTAAAAGCAGTCTTTTTGATTGTTTCGCATAATTCTTCAAAACCTTTGCCACGTACCTGTTCAATTGCATGTTTTACAACTCCCGGTCCACTGACACCTACATTGATCACTGCATCTCCTTCTGTCACACCGAGGAACGCTCCCGCCATAAACGGATTATCATCCGGTGCATTACAGAATACCACAAGTTTTGCACATCCCAGAGAATCATTTTCTTTTGTTGCTTCTGCTGTTTCCTTAACAATCTCACCACACAGACGCACCGCATCCATATTGATTCCCGTCTTTGTAGAACCTACGTTGATGGAACTGCAGATTCGATCCGTACATGCGAGTGCCTGTGGTACAGAACGGATCAGATTCTCATCACTCTTTGTCATAGACTTTGACACCAGTGCCGAATATCCGCCGATAAAATTCACTCCGACTTCTTTTGCCGCTTTGTCCAATGTCTTTGCAATTGTCACAAAGTCTTCCGGACTCTTACATGCAGCACCGCCAATCAGCGCCACTGGTGTAATAGAAATTCGTTTGTTTACAATCGGAATACCGAATTCCTGTTCAATCTCTTCTCCGGTCTTTACAAGATCTTTTGCAACCGTAGTGATCTTGTTGTAAATATTTTCATTTAATTTATCAAGGTCTGCATCTATGCAATCCAACAGGCTGATTCCGAGAGTGATCGTACGTACATCCAGATTTTCCTCAGCAATCATCTGATTTGTCTCATATACTTCATATCTGTTTATCATGTGTTTTTTCCTGCCTTTCAGTGATTTTACTTATAATCTGTGCATTTTTTCAAATATTTCTTCTCTCTGGCAGTGAATAGTAACACCAATAGAAGTTCCGATCTCTTCCAGTTCTTTTGAAACTACGGCTACTTCTTTACTGCAATTTGTCACATCAACAATCATCATCATGTTAAAGTATCCATCCACGATGGTCTGCGAAATATCAAGGATATTAATGTTAGTTCCTGCAAGATATTCACATACTTTTGCAATAATACCTACGGTGTCTTTTCCTACAACTGTAATTACACATTTCTTCATGATTTGTTTTCCTCCTGTTGTCTTCACATCGTTTCTTACATTTTTGCTTCATTCTTATAATGTAATGATATCAGATACCTGATCTCGTTTGGCTACCATCATCGGAATATCATCTCCTTTATAAGGATTGTCACCGATACTGATCTCCAGTTTGACCGTTTCGTATGCCAGTTCTTCGTAATTGTTCTCTTTACTCAGATGTCCCAGAACTACATATTGCAGGTCATCATGTAATATATCGCAAAGAAGCTTTCCAGACAGTTCATTGGAAAGATGTCCCCTGTCGCCCATTACCCTTCGTTTCAATGGATATGGGTAAGGTCCTACTTCCAACATATGTATGTCATGGTTTGCTTCCAGAACGACCGCATTCAGATCGCTCAGATGTTCTACGGTATAATCATCATATACCCCGAGATCCGTTGCAACTGCAACAGATTTTTTTTCATTTTCAATTCTGTAACCAGACGGTTCATTTGCATCATGGGAAATTGCAAACGGATCTATATTCAATGTTCCAAGTGAAAATGAATGATCTATCTCTATCTCATGTAAAAGGCCTTCCGGAAGTTTTCCGAGACTTTTACAATTCCTGATTCCTTCAATGGTTCCGGGCGTTGCATAGATTGGAATCTCATACTTTCTGCTGAACACACCAAGTCCCTGAATATGATCTACATGTTCGTGTGTGATCAGTATTCCCTCCAGCTCATCCCCTTTTATCTCCAACTTTGATAATCCTTCTTCGATTCTTTTCTTGCTGATTCCTGTATCGACCAGAAGATGTGTCTGATCATCTCCTACATAAATACAATTTCCACTGCTTCCACTCGCAATGCTGCATAATCTCATACTAAATAATATCTGCCTTTCCTATAAATCTTCCACGATCTTATTCAGCTGGATCTTTGTCTCTTCAAACTGTCCGCTGTTATCGATCACCCGGTCACAATGACGCATGAACAGATCTTTCGGAAGCTGTGCTTCAAAAATCTGATCGACCTTGCTGTCTTCATATCCTCTTGCGTATTTTAAACGTTTTCTTCTGATGGAATCCTCTACATACACATACCAGAGTTCATCACAAATTTCCTCATAATGATCTTCTATCAGAAGTGCGCCTTCTATCAGCATCAGATTCGTATTCTTGCGTTCTTCTCTTGTGATCTTTTTCTGAATCTCTTCTTTTACCCTCGGATGTACAATTCCATTTAACACAGAAAGTTCAACTCTGTCGGCAAATACAATGTCAGAAAGCTTCGCACGATCCAGTTCACCTTTTTCATCCAGGATTTCATTCCCGAAATGAGCCACAATTTCATCAAAGCATTCTGTTCCTTTTTTCTGTAGTTTCTTTCCTACTTCATCCGTCATACAAATAGTCGCACCATACTTATTATTCAGATATTCCAGAATCTGTGTCTTTCCTGCGCCTACTCCTCCGGTAATTCCTATAATCTTCATCTTTCACACCTCTTATTTTGCTTCGTACCAGTTATCTCCTGTATGCATATCTATCTCAAGCGGTACTTTTAATTCTGCCGCATGTTCCATTTCTTCTTTCAAGATATTCTGAACCTCATCCAGCTCCGGCTCATACGCCTCGATCAAAAGTTCATCATGTACCTGTAATACAAGTCTTGATTTCATCTTCTGGTCTTTCAGTCTCTGATTCACCCGGATCATTGCAATCTTGATGATATCAGCTGCTGCTCCCTGAATCGGTGAATTCATTGCCACACGCTCACCGAACGAACGCTGCATGAAGTTGCTGGAAGAAAGCTCTGGTACCGGTCTGCGTCTTCCAAAGAGCGTCACCACATAACCTTCTTCTTTGGCATGCGTTACTGCATGATCCAGAAATGTCTTAATTCCCGGATAGGTTGCAAAATAATCATCAATATATTTTGCAGCTTCTTTACGTGTAATACTTAAATCCTGGCTTAATCCGAACGAACTGATTCCGTACACGATACCAAAATTTACAGCCTTTGCATTTCGCCTCTGCTGAGGAGTTACTTCATCAAACGGTATATGAAATACCTGTGATGCCGTAATCCGATGGATATCACTCTGTTCCTTGTATGCTTGGATCAGATGCTCATCTCCTGAGCAATGTGCCAGAACACGAAGTTCAATCTGCGAATAATCGGCATCCACAAATCGATATCCTTCTTCCGGAATAAATACTTTACGGATCAGACGTCCAAGTTCCATCCTTACCGGAATATTCTGAAGATTCGGTTCGGTACTGCTGATTCTTCCGGTCGCCGTAATCGTCTGGTTAAATTTTCCATGAATCCGCCCATCATCCTGAATATAATTCGCCAGCCCGTCTGCATATGTGGACTTGAGTTTGGTATATTGACGATATTCCAGAATCTTTGCGACTACCGGATGTTCCGGTGCAAGCTTTTCCAGTACATCTGCCGCAGTCGAATAACCTGTCTTTGTCTTGCGCCCACCCGGAAGCTTCATATTTTCAAACAGTACAACTCCAAGCTGCTTTGGTGAATTAATATTAAATGTCTCACCTGCTTCTTCGTAAATTTCTTTTTCCAGTTCGGCAATTTTACCCGCGAGTTGATCGCCATACTGTTTCAAAGCATCCGCTTCTACACGGATTCCATTTTGTTCCATATCAAACAATGTGAATACCAACGGCATCTCAATATCTCGGAACAACGTATCCATCTTTGTATCCCGTAATTTCTGCCGCAGAACCTCTACCGACGCATAATTTACATAAGACTCATAGCAGGCTTTCATATCCTGATCGATCTTTTCATCAATCATTAGACCCAGATGTTCTCTTGCAACATCTTCCCATGTATAATTATTTTTAAGTGGATTCAAAAGATATGCAGCCACACTAATATCAAAGCAGTTTGCCTGATTCCGGATTGTTACCTGTTCCATAGACTCTTTTAAATGGAACATTGCATACGTTTCTGCCTTCTCAGCCACATCCGCAAGTTTTTTCAGTAACCATTCTCCGGTTATGTCTTTTTCAACTTTGATACAATAACTTTCCTCTTTTGAAAAGCACAGTCCGATACCTCCAAGTCCGGCCTGATCTGCAAACAACGGTAATACATTTTCCAGATCTTTGAAGATTACGGCGCCTATTGTACTTGCTTCTTCTGCCTGTACAAAGACTTTCTCCGCTTCTGATTTGGAAGCAATGATCTTAAATCCGTCCTCGACCTTGTTGGCCGGTGCCGAAACATCGAATCTGGAAAGAAGATTTTTAAATTCCAGTTTCTGAAAAAAGATATATGCTTCTTCCGTATATAGATTACCGAGCTTTGCTTCGAATAGTTCATACGGGAAATCAGCCTTTACATTGATCGTTGCCAGCTTTTTACTGAGCACCGCAAGATCCCAGTGTTCACTTAAAGCCTTGGATGCTCTTGGCGGTTTCAGCTCATCCACATGTTCATGCGCTTCTTCAATCGAATGATACTGTGTAATGATCTTTGTCGCTGTCTTCTCCCCGATGCTTGGAACTCCTGGAATATTATCTGCCGTATCTCCCATCAGTGCCTTCAGATCAATAAATTCTTTTGGCGTCACCTGATAACGTTCTTCAACATCTTTAGCGTAGTAATCTTCAATTTCTGTCTTGCCCTGCTTAGTCTTCGGAATTCGGATTTTTACATGCTCTGTCGCAAGCTGCAGCAGATCGCGGTCTCCGGAAATAACGGTAACTTCCATACCCTCATTCTCACATCGATTGGATAATGTTCCAATCAGATCATCTGCTTCCAGGCCGGCACATTCAATCGTCTTAACCCCCATTGCGTGAAGCACTTCTTTGATCACCGGAACCTGCTGCCTTAACTCATCAGCCATCGGCTTTCTTGTTCCTTTATATTCTGCATACATCTTGTGTCTGAAAGTCGGGGCGTGAACATCGAATGCCACCGTCAGATATTCTGGTTTTTCTTCTTCCAGAAGTTTAAACATAATCGTTAGAAATCCATATATTGCATTTGTATGAAGGCCCTCGGCATTCGTCAGATCCGGCAGCCCGTAAAAAGCCCGGTTAAGAATACTGTGGCCGTCAATCAGAACAATTTTACTGCTCATTTTGTCTCTCCACCTAAATAGTTCATTTCTTATAAAATCACTATCTTACTATACACCAATTTGTGCCTTTTTAAAAGGTTAATTTTTCTCACTGATTTTCTTTCTACGGTTTCTTTTCATTTTTAGAAAAAGGGGATTGACAGACATTACATTTATAGTTATAATTTATTTTGTTGTGTAAGCAACATATATGCGGATATGGCGGAATGGCAGACGCACAAGACTCAAAATCTTGCGGAGGTGACTTCGTGTGGGTTCAAGTCCCACTATCCGCATTCAAAAAACCCAGTAAAATCAAGGGGTTTAGCGATTAGAGACATTTACTTTTCTTACTATTTTTGTTACTATGGTTTCGTAAGAAGTAAATGTTTCTTTTTTTATACTCTTCCAGCACATTCCATGAATTTGCTCTTTTCTTCCATGGAACTCACATCGTATGTATAATTTTCTTCATTTACTTTTTCCGTATGACCCAACAAAGACGCTGCTACTGTTCCAGATACACCGGCACATTTCATATTAGAATTCAATGTTCTTCTGATAGCATGGATACTTTTCTTGTTATGGAATTCTGCTGTTGTTGTGTTATTAACTGCACAGTCTGATATTCTTGAAGCATACACTCTTCCCCTGTCATCTTGAAAAACATACTCGCCTAACCAGCCATTCTTAAATTCAAACTCTTTTACTTTTCTTAATACCCTTGCCATATCATCTGTCAATGGATTATCTGAGTCGGCGAATTGTTGAGTCAGAACATGAAACTGTCCGTCAGCAATGGAATAAAGCTTCTCTTGAAAAGAGTGTATCAGAAATTCACGAACGGCAGCAGGACAAAGAAAAGCACACCTAAAGGCGTTTCTCCCTTAAGTGTGCTTCTATTATTCACGTTAATAGTCAAATATAAAAAGCATAATTACTTTTGGATGGGCGGTGTATCCATCATCTCAGGTACTCTTTTCAGAGTGCGTCGGGAACCATTTCCGACCTCAAAAATAACTATGCTTATTATCAATGTATGTTGTTTACATTTATACTATACTATTCATTTTCGTCATTGTCAATATTTGCGTTTTTTATTCTTCCACTGTACAAACGTCTACTTATCTTTGAACCTTGGATATCATACATCGAAGAAACATATAAATATTGACCATCTTTTTCCAACTTTACTCCAACCAATACATTCTTAGAATACTTTTTTATAAACTCAATACTTTTATCATTTTCATTAGGATTAACACCTACATAATCTGGATTTTCTATAATCTCCGGAAGATAATCAATATACTTTAAACAATTAAAATGTTTTCTTTTAACCATATGTGCTGGTAAACCTTTTGACCTAAATATGTCTAACTCTTCTATATCAATACTTAACAATTCATTATATCGCAAATCATATTTTCCAACTTTTATCAAGTCATTCTTTTCATCCATATTGGTATTTTCCGTTTCTATATATTATGTTTATTATAACATATATCCATTTATAGCCCAATCCCTTCTGCCTTTACATTATTATAAAACGGCAACGCTCCCAACCAATACTCGAACTGATCTTTTGATTTAGGTAGAGAATTTGTCATACTGATTATTCTCTCAGTGTCGAGTTTATAACTCTAACGTCAATAGAGTTTATTCCTCTTAGACAAATATCTTTGAGGTGAATTTCTATGGATTACAAAGAACGCATACGTGCATTACGTGAAGATAATGATTATACGCAATCCCGTATTGCAGGATTACTTAATATTGGACAGAACACCTATGCTGATTATGAACTTGGCAAAACACGAATCCCTGTAGACTCACTTATTAAGTTGGCTCAGTTCTATGACGTAGATATGAATTATATCACTGATATCAGCAAGACCGTTCACAAATTTCCTAAAGAAAAACAGCAACTGGCAGCAGTCAATAAACGTAAAAAAATAGTCATACCAGAACACACTCTTCACTGCTGCCAGTTTTATCCCATCCAATTATCTAAATTGAATAGCCTCGATTCTAAGTTCCTGGCCTACGGTTCCAAGAGTAGCTACTCCATCGGCTCTTGTCCAGTCTGTCCATCCGGAGTTCTGGATATGAACACGATATTCAAAGTCACCTTCAAAGCATAAGCATTCGATACGTTTCTTTTCGCCTACGGTTCCGATAATCGTATCTTTGGTAATCATGCCGTAATCCACCCATCCTTTGCTCTGTACGTGCGGTTCGACGGAGAACATGGATTTCTTAATCTCCAGTGCTTCCATCTGCAGTCCTTTTCCGGTCGTACCAGCCCACTCTCCGTTGTTGGCCCATTCTGACCAGCCAATACTCTTCTGGTGGACTCTGTACAGATAGAAAGATTCCTTTCCGGTGATCCGGATTGCTTCCAGTCTTCTGTTCTGTCCAACTGTTCCAAGCAAAGTATCTTTGGTGATGTTCTTGTATTCTTTATTACCGATTTCTTTCATATGAACTACAACGCCTCTACTTGCACCGTTACTTATATTGTACTTCCGGCAATAGCACACCAACGGAGACAAAAAATGTTCATATCCTTAGGTAGCAATAAAATATTTATCTGTTTCTTCTTTTATAAATTACAATTTCTGTTACCACTGCAATTCCAAACACACACAGCATTACCAGCCATAAATCCATACGATTTTCATCACCTGTTTTTGGAGATTTTCGAACTTCCTTTGAATTATGCCCCGGCTTTTCTACAATTGTATTTTTCGGAATTTCCTGTTTTCTATACAAAACAGTCTGATCTGCATTTTCGATATCTTCTTCTTTTGCGATCAAGTGTTCTTCTTCATCATAAAGCCTTTCGAATACTACAACTGATTTTCCAGCCAACCTGCGTGCATCCAGTTCAAATGTCATCTCAATCGTTCCTTCTTCATTTTCTGGAACAAAAGATATCCCGGCAGTCACTCTTTTTCCATTTTCATCAAGTAATTCTTTTCCGGTTTCTTTATCCATCAAAACACCTTTCAAAACATAGGTTTCATCTGGCAACAGATTCTTATAAGTTATCTGATCTATGATTTTTTGCTTTTCCTTTGCCTCTCCTTCTTGTGTCTTTGAGTTCTCGTCCAACGCTTTTGTACCAATTTCCGGGAAATAAATGCTTTGTTCTTTCGCTTCCGGGTCTTTATGCTCTGCTATGCTCTTACCGTCTGCTTTGATTTCTTCATACACAACTATCGTTTTTCCGCACAGCTCATCGGCGCTGATTTCAAATCCAAGCTCTACACTTCCTTCTGATTTTTCCGGAACAAATTCTAATGTCCTTTCTTCACTCACCGGATTTCCCGTTTCTTTTTCTACGATCATTCCGTGCAATGTGTAATTTCTACCCGGCAGCAGATTCCTATATTTTACAGTATCAAGCAGTTCTACAGTTCCATCTGCCAGTGCATGATGCGTTTCTGTCTCTTTATTAAGCGCAACCGTTTCCACCTCTGGTACATACATAGTCTGTTCTTCATCTTCCAGATCCGCATGTGTACCATATAATTTCTCGCCATAATAAAGCTTTTCAAATGCCACCAGTATATTCCCACCGAGATTCGTTCCATCAAAATTAAATTTTACATCTACCGATCCATCCGTATCTTCCGCAACAAACTCCACACTTGATGTTATCTTCTCACCGTTTGCATCTTTTACTGCCTTTCCGGTATCTTTGTCCATTAAGATTCCTGTAATCTTATATTTCTTTCCTTTCTTTAAATTATGATATTCTACCGTATCGGTAATCTGCATATCCTTTTCAGACTTTATAATATGTATTCCCGTTTGATCGTCTTTCACAGAAGTCTTCAATTTCGGAAAATGTATCATCTGACTGACATCTTCAATATCTTTATGTACCGCGATCAGCTCCTCGTCCAGATAACACTCTTCAAACACTGTAATATTTTTTCCTGCTAATGTATTTCCATCGAAATTAAACTCTACTTCCACACTGCCTTTTGCTGTTTTAGGAATGAATTTCTGCAATCCGAATATTTTCTTCCCTTTTGAATCCAGAACAGGCTCCCCCGTTTTGTGATCCATCAGTATTCCCTTCATGACGTATTCTTTTCCCTTTTTAAGGCCTGTATAAGTAACCGTATCTATCACCGTTACACTCTCATCTGCATTAGAATAATGAGTTCCTGTCTCTTCATCCTTCGCCACTGTAGAGATCACAAGATCAGGATTCATAATTGTTCCCAAGTCTAATATATAATTGTCACGGGAAATTTTAAATGTTCCTTTGTACAATGCTTTGTCCACATTTTGTCCACAGCGTAGTTCTTCCATTTTATAAGTATCATAAGGAAATGCACCATTATCATCATTTACTTCCGACATCTCTCCGCCGCTATTAAGCCCAAACCAAATTCCGCTTTCTGCCTGACCTGTATTGGTATTTTCACTGTGTTTTACATAATTGGAGGCCGATGAAAAATATCCATTCGCATCTGTCATAATCATGTGGCTCTCTCCCGTCGTTACAGATGTGATTCGAAACGGAATTCCTGCCATAGATTCTTGTGTTTCTTCATCTTTCTTCTGAAATTCTATATCTCCTCTGAATATACGATCCGCAATTTTATATGTATTGCCTCCCTGTATCTTCGCAAGATTTCCGTCCTGTATAATTTTAGTCAGATAATATGTGCCCTCTGTTTTCCCTTCTACACTTTCTATATACGCTCCGTCCAGTGAATATCCTTCCGGTGCTTTTGTCTCTTCAATACTGATCGTTCCAAGCGGAAGTACCGGAATCTTTCCATCTTCTGCATAATAAAAATCATCCCCGCTAATTTGATAATCTTTATTCAATCTGCTTTCATATCTATCTTTTTCTTTTTTCGATTTTAAGACCCAGGTTCTGTCCGGCGTTTTTGGAAGTGTAGCCTGATCATATATGCCTGCATAATAACATACGGTAAATTCGGCACCCTCCAGACTTCCTGCCCCATGTGATTTTCCTGCTTTATATTCCTGATCAATCTTTTCAAGAATAAGTTCCATATCCGAGTACACCGGCACATCCTTCACGTTTACAGAAACAGTCTGGCCGGAAACAACAGTCACAGGATAAACCGTTTCATCCAGCCGGTATCCTTTCGGCGCTTTCTTTTCTTTCACATAGTAAGTTCCCTCTTCAAGTTCTACAGTGTTAGAATTTCCTTCTTTATCCGTCGTAAATGTCGCTGCTTCATTGGTCGCCGACCGATCTTTGTAAATTCCATAGCATGCGTCTTCCAGAGAATACTGTGGATTCCCATTCGTAAGCACCGTCTGTGTTTTCCCCTTTTTTAATTTCGCATAGCCGCTGTAATTTCTGTAGATCAACGCAGAACCACTGATTCTCTGATATCCGATCAGTCTTCCGCCACTGTCTTTTGTTACGCCATCCGTCGATCCTGTAACACTGGTACAATACAGATTCCCCATCACTTCGCCGGTAACTTTATTAACTCCGGTAACCGTATATCTGTATGTATACTCCTGGCCAACATACGGAGCCGCAGCTGTGTGATCCGCACAGCCACCAGTAGCTGTTACTCCAGCCAGGATTCCGGTAAATCCGCCTATCGTTACACTATGTACGGTATGTCCATTTCCCCCATCTACAGCAGTGATTACACAATTTCCGGTAAACACATCCCCTGCTTCCGGTTTATTATAATTTCCACGTGTCTGTCCTGTTCTTACTGCTCTTATTTTCTTATCTTCTTTACCGAAAGTAACTACAACTTTCTTCTCCAATTCCATAGCAGTGACGTCTCGCCAGAAACATTTTCCCTGCACTTCTGATACATCTTCCAACTCATAATTTCCGTCTTTATCCAACACATGTACTGCAATATCCGTTTCTTTCGGGGATTCGGCCTGTACGCGCACACACATTCCCTTTGGTACTTCTATCACACTTCCGGATGTAATCTCCTGCGTTCTTTCTGCTGTATCTGTCACTGTTACTATTCCTTCTCCAACAACTTCAAAACTCATCTTTTTTGCAACTTCTCTGGCATCTGCAGAAGTCTTTGACACACCAAAAACAAACATCTGACACAATAAAATTCCTGCCATCAAAGAAGCTGCGGCCTTTTTGCCTCTATGCATCTTTGTCATATGTTTCCTCACTTTCTTTTTTCATTTATAATATTAATCCGACCGCTGTCACTACCTCCCTTCAAAAAACAACGTTCATTTTACCGGATTACTTTCTTACATATTTACAAATATAAATGGATTGTCTGGCAACATCATATAAGAATTCTGATCTGCCTTTTTTGAACATTTATTGATATTAAAGACTGAATAACTGAATGTCATTCAAGTATTTTCGTATATAATACAACACAGGTTCTAAGAATGTCAATCCCTAAAACCTGTGTTATTAAATTATTATTTAGCAGTATATTACTTTTTAAAGTGCATCTTCCGGGAAAAGTGCATCGTCTACTGCTGTAAGATCTTTTTGTGGAATATAATAAGCTCCGTCTTTATCAACTTTTACATTGACAGTTACAGTAGTCTTATCACCGTATGTCGGATTATTCATTTTTTCATCCATAAGTTCATACATCTTTTTCATGATCGCTTCATTCAGTTCTTCATCACTTGGGACATATTCGATATTTGAATATGTATCTGTTACCCAATTGTCAAGTTCTTCAGATACTGTGGAAAATGCTGTAAATGGCTGAACTTCTACGGATACCTTAAATTCATCATCTCCAGCTTCTTTTACCTCTCCAACCTTATAATTGGCAGATTTTAACATTTTTTCAAAAAGCTTACGATAATTAGCCTTCAATTCATCTGAAACACCTGTTTCATCAAATCCGGCTTCCTTCATACTGTTATCAAGATTTGTCTCGTATTCTTTCTTTGCCTCTTTTTCTGTGGAGTCTGTTATTTCTGCATATTCTTTAAATTCTGCCTTGTAACCGGCATCCAGTGCAGATTTTACATAATCCTTTGCTTCATCTGTCGTCATGCCTCCACATCCGCACAACACAAGCATTACTCCTGTCAGCATTGCTGCCAACACGCCCCGTTTCCTCATAAATTTATCCTCCTCTAAAAAGTGATAGTATCTTTCCATTATCAGAAAGATACTATCATTATACCAGATTTGTTCACACTGGAAACTATTCTTTTATCAGCTTTTTCCCAATATCAAAGCAATCAAATGTAGCAAAATAATCTGCCGGCGTCTCCGCTCTTCTGATCAGCTGTGTAGATCCATCCTCTTTCAGAAGAACCTCTGCGGATTTTAATTTTCCATTGTAATTGTAACCCATAGAGAAGCCATGTGCTCCCGTATCATGGATCACCAGTATATCTCCCATATCAATCTTCGGAAGCATACGATCGATTGCAAATTTATCATTGTTCTCACACAAAGATCCTGTCACATCATATTTGTGATCGCAAGGTGTATCTTCTTTGCCCATTACTGTAATGTGATGGTAAGCTCCGTACATTGCCGGACGCATAAGGTTAACCGCACATGCATCTACACCAATGTATTCTTTATGTGTATGTTTCTCGTGGATTGCAGTTGTAACCAGGCATCCATAAGGTCCCATCATGAAACGTCCCATCTCTGTATAGATTGCGACATCTCCCATACCTGCAGGTACCAGTACTTCTTCGTATACACGGCGGACACCATCACCGATCGCACGAATATCATTCGGCTCCTGATCTGGTTTGTAAGGAATACCTACACCACCGGACAGGTTGATGAATTTGATGTGTACACCTGTTTCCTTCTGAAGTTTTACCGCAACTTCAAACAGTACTTTCGCAAGCATCGGATAATATTCATTTGTTACGGTATTACTTGCAAGGAATGCATGGATACCAAATTCTTTTGCTCCTTTTGCTTTCAGAATTTTGAAAGCTTCAAATAGCTGTTCAGTTGTCATTCCGTATTTTGCATCTCCCGGATTATCCATGATATCATTACTGATCTTGAACATTCCGCCCGGATTGTAACGACAGCTGATAGTCTCTGGAATATGTCCGATTGCTTTTTCAAGAAAATCAATGTGTGTGATATCATCCAGGTTGATGATCGCATTCAGCTTATCTGCCAGTACGAATTCTTCTGCAGGTGTATCATTCGAAGAAAACATAATATCCTCTCCTGTTGCCCCGATCGCATCGGAAAGCATCAGTTCTGTATAAGAAGAACAGTCACATCCGCATCCGTATTCTCTTAAAATATTGATCAGAAATGGATTCGGTGTTGCCTTTACTGCAAAATATTCTCTGTATCCCTTATTCCATGAAAACGCTTCTTTTAAGGCTTTCATATTCTCACGCATTCCTTTTTCATCATATAAATGAAATGGTGTCGGATATGTTTTGATTATCTCATCCAACTGTGCTTTTGTTACAAATGGTTCTTTTTTCATCAATCTCTGTTCTCCTCTCGTATCGATAATAATTTTATCTCATTCGCAAGTGCTGTCTTGTATAATTCCACAAAGTTTTTTTGTCCGGAATAAAGACACGTATTCATGCTTCCTTCTCCGTATTCACCTGTCAGTACATATTTGGAGTCAGCAATGACTCCGACCTGCATTCCTCTGCTCTCTCCGAGATATACTTTTGCATTGTGGAAAGTTGCCGGCTGATCCGTAATGATCACAACCTTTTTTCTCGCTTCCATCAGTGCATCCAGTTCCCGGATCAGAAGTAACAGATAATTTCTTGTACAGCTGATATAAACTCTCTGATCTACCTGCGATAACAGATTTTTTATCTTATTCAGTATATTCTCTGCGCCTTCGATCGTAATATATCCTTCTGCGTATGCTTTTTCCGATGGCATATGTTCCTGCAGCCATCTTGCGGATTCTTCCAGCTTGCGGACACGATTCTTGCAAAACTCGTTGAGCGGGACAGGCACATACTTCCTGGTACTTGCCTCTTCCACAAGATATGCCGCACCTTTCTCTGTCATACTTGCCAGAGAATTATATGCATTAGACCTGGATATTCCTGTCTGTTTTGCAACCTCATACCCTGTTACCTTTCCCTCTGTCAGCAGGCACTGATAAATGCTTGCCTCCTGTCTTGTAAGTCCGAATTCCATCAGGCGCTCTGTAAATGATGTCTGTTCCATCTTAATCATTCACCTCTGGGTTCATTAGTAGTTCTCTACAGGAACACTATAAGTGAATTTTCTCTGTATGTCAAGGAGAATCTTTCTCAAAAACAACTGGAAAACAATCAAAAAAACAGAAAGCTTCAGACCCGAATATTTCAAGCCCCTTTGCTTTCTGTTTTTCTATACCAAAGTATGCAAGAGAAGTTGCCGGTGACAAGTTCTCTGTATTGCCATGCTCATTTATAATCTTCTATTTTCTGTCATCTACCATAGCGATTCTCATCATATTGCTTACGGTTCTGTTCTCAGATACATTCGTAGATGGAATTCCAAGTGTTAACACAACCATATCTCCTGCTTCTGCAAGCTGTTTTGCACAGATCAGATCGATCGCATTATCACAGATATCTTCTGTTGTGTATACTGCAACTGATTTCAGTGGTCTGACACCCCAGTTGATCTGCATTCTTCTCAGCGTTGCTTCATCTGGGCTGATACCGATAATACCTGTCTTTGGTTTGAACTTAGATACAACTCTTGCTGTAGCACCGGATACAGTAGGTGTTACGATACATTTTGCACGAAGGTTATTTGCTGTTGTTACCGTCGCATGTGCAAGTGCGCTGGATGCGCTCTTAAGTCTGTGTTCTCCAGCTTTTCTGAGGATCATATCATAGTCCAGGTGTTCCTCTGTATTCTCAACAATGTGAACCATCATCTGCAATGCTTCTAATGGATATTTACCCTGTGCGGTCTCTCCGGAAAGCATCACTGCATCTGTTCCGTCGTATACCGCATTGGCAACGTCTGTAACCTCTGCTCTTGTTGGACGTGGGTTACGCATCATTGAATCCAGCATCTGTGTAGCCGTGATAACCGGTTTGAAGTTATCGTTACATTTCTGGATAATTGTTTTCTGAAGGTATGGAACTTCTTCGGCAGGAATCTCAACACCAAGATCACCTCTGGCTACCATGATTCCGTCTGCACAGCGAATGATCTCATCGATATTCTTGATTGCCTCAAAGTTTTCAATCTTAGCAATAACCGGAATATATGGAGCTTTACATTCTCTTAAGAATGATTTGATCTCCAGGATACATTCTGCATTTCTTACGAAAGAAGCAGCGATAAAGTCTACGCCCTGTTCTACACCGAATTTCAGATCGTCACGATCTTTGTCTGTGATAGCCGGAAGACGGATTGCTACGTTCGGTACGTTAACACCCTTCTTCTCTCCAAGTTCACCGCCATTGACAACTTCACAGTTGATGTTATTGCCCTTTTTATCTTTTACCTTCAGCTCGATCAGACCGTCATCGATCAGGATTGTGCTTCCGGCTTTGACATCTTCTACCAGACCTTTATATGTAATAGATACGATCTTATTGTCTCCTACGATCTCATCTGTTGTCAGGGTAAATGTCTCGCCTGCTTCAAGCTGTACTTTCTTTCCGTCTTTTAATACACCTGTACGAATCTCAGGTCCTTTTGTATCCAAAAGGATCGCGATTGGTTTGTTCTCTTCCTCGCGGATCTTCTTTAACATATCCATACGACCTTTTTGCTCCTCATGATCACCATGAGAGAAGTTAAATCTTGCGATATCCATTCCATTCTGGACTAACTTTCTCATCAGAGATTCATCGTTGGTATTTGGTCCCATTGTACAGATAATCTTTGTTTTTTTCATATTTTCCCTATTCCTCTCTTAGTTATTTAACATGTGTATGTGTGAACAAATGATCCTGGCAATATTCATAATTGCCATTACATTTTGAGCAATACCGGAATTCCAGATTCGGATCATCCATTTCTGTTCTTCCGCAGACTGCACATCTGTGTTTTGCTCCATTTGCATAGACATTCACCGGTCTTTCTGCCTGTCTCATCTTGCGCTTGAAATCATTCTTTCTCTTCATCTGGCCCGGTGAATACGGCTTCATATTCCGTGAACTTAAGAAAAAAATGATAAAGTTCAGGATCGAGATGAACGCAGCAAGTGCATTCGCCTTATAATATATGCCATAGTCACCTCCGCCGTAGGCCGGAAGAAAAGCCTGTACGATCGCATACACAAAATACAGACCATCCAGCATCGCCAGCCATTTGATCTTGATCGGTATGACAAAGAACAATAACAGCTGGATATCCGGGTAGAGTGCCGCAAATGCAAAGAATAGCGACAGATTCAGATACCATGTATCCATCGGTAACACAGCGCCTGTCAGTAAATATGCCAGTATGGCTCCTATTACAATAAAGAGCATTCCCGAAAAGAAATACAGATTAAAACGAAAAGCCCCCCACGCTGCCTCTAACTGCTTCCCTATCATATAATAGAGATACAGTACGAATACAATAAAAATCAGGCTGTCAGATGGAGGCTGGATAATAAACGTAACGATTCTCCATATCTGCCCCTGAAGAATCTTACCGGCATCCAGGCTCAGGAACTGGCTATAGAACGTCGGATTGATCAGATTCAGCACAAATCCGGCTGCATATAATATTATAATATAAGTCATGAGATTTGGAATCGCATATCTGCTAAATTTCCGTTCAAGTTTGTCTAACCAATTGTTCATATAACTGCTCCTTTATGTTTATTCTCACACTGTAGATATTCTACCTTCCTGAGAGATATTTGTCAATTATGCCAAGTAAAGTTCATCTCTTTTTAACATATCTTCAACATTTGTTAATTGTCTTTTGGCCACTTTTGTCGTATAATGTTACAGGTCACAATTAAGCAAAATGCATTTAATAAGAAGAAAGACATATATTTTAATATGATAAGGAGTTACATAATATGAATCAAAAGGAATTATACACACTTGGTATCGACATCGGTTCTACGACCGTAAAGATTGCCATATTAGATGAGAATAATGAAGTGGTATTTTCTGATTATGAGAGGCATTTCGCTAACATCCAGGAAACTCTTTCCGATCTGTTAGGAAGAGCGATACATAAATTAGGTCCTGTCCATGCATCACCGGTCATCACCGGTTCCGGCGGACTGACACTTGCGAAACACCTTGGAGTACCATTCGTACAGGAAGTTATCGCCGTATCAACTGCTCTTCAGGACTATGCACCTCAGACAGACGTTGCTATCGAGCTTGGCGGGGAAGATGCCAAGATCATCTACTTTGAAGGTGGTAATGTAGAGCAGCGTATGAACGGCGTCTGTGCCGGTGGTACAGGATCCTTCATCGACCAGATGGCTTCTCTTTTACAGACTGATGCCTCCGGACTGAATGAATATGCGAAAAATTATAAAGCTCTCTATACCATTGCCGCACGATGTGGTGTATTTGCCAAGACAGATATCCAGCCTCTGATTAATGACGGTGCTGCCAAAGAAGACCTTGCTGCTTCTATATTCCAGGCAGTTGTCAACCAGACGATCAGCGGACTGGCTTGTGGTAAACCGATTCGCGGACACGTCGCATTCCTCGGAGGACCGCTTCACTTTCTCTCTGAGCTGCGCGAAGCATTTATCCGTACACTGAAGCTGGACGATGAACACATCATCGCCCCGACACATTCCCATCTGTTTGCAGCAGTCGGATCTGCTCTGAATTCCAAGAAAGATCTGGACGTGGCACTCATCGATATGCAACGCCGTCTGGAAGGAAAAATCAAGATGGAATTCGAAGTAGACCGTATGGAGCCGCTGTTTGCAACGGAAGCAGATTTTAAGGAATTTGAGGAACGTCACGCAAAACATCAGGTGCCAGTCAAAGATCTTGCAACTTATCAGGGAAAAGCATTCCTCGGTATCGATGCAGGTTCTACAACAACCAAGGCAGCCCTGGTCGGCGAAGACGGTACTTTATTATATTCTTTCTATCATAATAACGATGGAGATCCGCTTGGTACAACGATTTCTGCAATTAAAGACATTTACAGCAAACTGCCGGAAGGCGTGGAAATTGTCCACTCCTGCTCTACCGGATATGGCGAGGCGCTGATCAAGGCCGCTCTCTTGTTGGACGAAGGAGAGGTCGAGACCGTCTCTCACTACTACGCCGCTTCTTTCTTTGAGCCAGACGTAGACTGTATCCTCGACATCGGCGGCCAGGATATGAAATGTATCAAGATCAAGAATCAGACTGTTGACAGCGTGCAGTTAAACGAAGCGTGTTCATCCGGATGCGGTTCTTTTATTGAAACATTTGCGAAATCACTGAATTATACCGTCGAAGACTTTGCTCACGAAGCATTATTTGCCAAGAATCCGATTGACCTTGGTACCCGTTGTACTGTTTTCATGAATTCAAAAGTAAAGCAGGCTCAGAAAGAGGGTGCGGAGGTTGCTGATATTTCAGCTGGTCTTGCTTATTCTGTAATCAAGAACGCATTATTTAAGGTTATCAAGGTATCCGATGCATCTGAACTCGGTAAACACATCGTTGTTCAGGGAGGAACCTTCTACAACAACGCCGTACTGCGAAGCTTTGAAAAGATCGCCAACTGCGAAGCAATTCGTCCGGACATCGCCGGTATCATGGGCGCATTCGGTGCTGCACTGATCGCACGTGAGCGTTACGTTGACTGCGAAGGCACAACCATGCTTTCCATTGAAGACATTGAAGCCATGGAATATTCTACTACCATGACCAAATGTAAGGGATGTACGAATAACTGCCGTCTGACGATCAATCATTTCAGCGGCGGACGTAAGTTCATCACAGGTAACCGTTGTGAGCGTGGTCTTGGAAAACAGAAAACAACAAACAAGCTTCCGAACTTATTTGAATATAAATTAAAACGATATTTTGATTATGAACCATTGGCAGAGGAAAATGCTCCTCGCGGACTCATTGGTATCCCTCGTGTACTGAACATGTACGAGAATTATCCGTTCTGGTTCACATTCTTTAATAAACTGGGATTCCGGGTTGTCCTTTCTCCTGTATCCAACCGCAAGGTATACGAACTGGGAATTGATTCCATCCCGAGTGAATCCGAGTGTTATCCGGCGAAGCTGGCACACGGACATGTACAATGGCTGATCAACAATGGCATTAAGACGATCTTCTATCCTAGTATTCCATATGAAAGGAATGAATTTGCCGAAGCCAACAATCATTACAACTGCCCGATCGTAACTTCCTACCCGGAAAATATCAAGAACAACATTGATGCGATCGTACACGGAGAGGTTGATTTCCTTCATCCGTTCATCTCATTTGCCAGTGAAGATACGATTTCTTACCGACTGGTTGAAGAATTATCCGAGAAGTTCCACATCCCGGCAGATGAGATCAAAAAAGCAACTCATACTGCATGGGAAGAACTCGCTGCATGCAGAAAAGATATGCAGAAAAAAGGTGAAGAGACGATCAAATTCTTAAATGAAACCGGCAACCGTGGTATCGTTCTCGCAGGACGTCCGTACCACATCGACCCGGAAGTAAACCATGGTATCCCGGAACTGATCAACTCTTATAATATTGCAGTTCTGACAGAAGATTCGATCTCCCACTTAAATCCTGCAGAGCATCCATTAAATGTTATGGATCAGTGGATGTATCATTCCCGTCTGTATGCTGCTGCAAACTATGTAAAGACTGTAGATAATCTGGATCTGATCCAGTTAAACTCTTTCGGATGTGGTCTGGATGCTGTTACAACCGATCAGGTTGCATCCATCCTGAACGATTCTGACAAAATCTACACCTCTCTTAAGATCGACGAGGTTAACAACTTAGGTGCCGCAAGAATCCGTGTAAGGTCACTGCTTGCTGCGATCCGAGTCCGAGAAAAGCGCGGGGATAAACGTGAGATCAAATCCTCCGCAATCAAAAAGGTTGCATTTACCAAAGAGATGCGTAAGAATTACACGATTCTCTGCCCGCAGATGTCTCCGATCCATTTCGAGCTTCTGGAGCCTGCATTTAATTCATCCGGATATAACCTTCAGGTTCTGCCGAACGACAACAAACAGGCCGTTGACGTAGGACTGAAATATGTAAATAACGATGCCTGCTATCCGTCACTGATGGTAGTCGGCCAGATTATGGAAGCTATCCTTTCCGGTAAATATGACACACACAAGATTGCCGTGATCATCAGTCAGACCGGTGGTGGATGCCGTGCTTCCAACTACATCGGATTCATCCGCCGTGCCCTTAAGAAGGCCGGTTACGGATACATTCCGGTCATCTCCATCAACTTAAGTGGTCTGGAGGATAATCCAGGATTCAAACTGACTCCGAACCTGATCTTACGAGGTATCTATGGTGCAGTATTTGGTGACATCTTCATGAAGTGTGTATACCGTCTGCGTCCATATGAGGCTGTTCCAGGCTCTGTCAATGCAATGCACAGAAAATGGGTAAATGTATGCCAAGACTTTGTATCAAACGGCTACCCGAGCAGACGTAAATTCAAACGTCTCTGCCGTGAGATCATTGAAGACTTTGACAATAACATCGAATTACTTGATATAAAGAAACCTCGTGTTGGTGTCGTTGGAGAAATCCTTGTCAAATTCCTTCCGGCAGCCAACAACTACCTGGTAGATCTTCTGGAAAGCGAAGGAGCCGAGGCAGTTGTTCCGGATCTTCTGGACTTCCTGCTCTACTGCTTCTACAACCAGAACTTCAAGGTGGAAAAGCTTGGATTCGAAAAGAAAAAAGCCACAACAGCTAATCTTGGTATCAAAGCTCTGGAATGGTTCCGTGCTCCGGCAACCGAAGCATTTGCGGCCAGCAAGCACTTCACACCACCTGCTAAGATCCAGGATCTTGGAAAGATGGCTTCGGACATCGTATCTCTTGGTAACCAGACTGGTGAAGGATGGTTCCTTACAGGAGAAATGTTAGAGCTGATCCACAGTGGTGCACCAAATATCGTGTGTACACAGCCATTCGCCTGCCTGCCGAACCATGTCGTAGGTAAGGGAGTTATCAAAGAACTTCGCAGACGCTATCCGGAATCTAATATCGTAGCGATCGATTTCGATCCGGGTGCAAGTGAAGTTAACCAATTGAATCGACTGAAGTTGATGCTTTCTACGGCGAATAAGAATTTGAATAAATAATTGGAGATTTAATACATCAGACGACGGTTACCCGGACCGGAATAAAAGTTAGGAATCCTCTACATTCACTGGAAAGGATTCCTAACTTTTATTCCGTGGGTATCGAATGCCTGAAGAATTAAATGGCGGAAGGTTACGAAAAAATCGAAAAAATGTAGCAAAAAAGAGGATGAATATCTGTCACTCAACTAAATGAGATTTGATATTTATCCTCTTTTTTCATCTAACAGTTGTCAAATGTATGCTATCAAGCAATAGTCAAATAGTTCTATTTTTCATACTACTTTCAAGCATACCACAAAGTTTGATTTCAAGCCATTCCTTAGAATTTACCAGCCTGAGCTGCTTCCTCTACGGATACAGCAACTGCAACAGTCATACCAACCATCGGGTTGTTTCCTGCTCCGATCAGTCCCATCATTTCTACGTGAGCTGGTACTGATGAAGATCCTGCGAACTGTGCATCTGAGTGCATACGTCCAAGAGTATCTGTCATACCGTAAGAAGCTGGACCTGCAGCCATGTTATCTGGGTGAAGTG
>OLFY01000036.1_pt1 | contig 188462 bp, 150 predicted proteins | sample 1605611 | NCBI WGS metagenome assembly OLFY01 (sample SAMEA3888923, study PRJEB22519) | human gut metagenome | biome: human gut; feature: human-associated habitat; material: faeces | place: Denmark | collected 2011 | reverse complement strand
TACACCAGCAGGGGCTACGTGATTTTATTATGTCTCAAAAGCTGTAAACTGCTGTAATCGTAATAAATCACAAGAGAGGTGCAGGCATGGAATACTGGGATATTTATGACAGGGAGAAGCATGTGACGGGGCGCAGGATGATCCGCAATGACTGGCACATGAAGCCGGGGGACTATCATCTGACGGTGCTGGCGCTGGTCCGCGATCGGGCAGGGCGCATCCTCGTCACGCAGCGCAAGGCGGATAAGGAATGGGCTCCTCTGAAATGGGAGATTCCTGGCGGCGGCGTCCGGGCCGGAGAGCGTTCGGAGGAGGCGGTGCTCCGGGAGGTGGCCGAGGAAACAGGGCTTCACTTCACGATGGAGCAGGGCCGCTGCATCCACACGTACCGCAGCGACAGCCCGGCCGAGCAGAACAATTATTTCGTGGACATCTATGAATTCTGGGGCGATTTTACGCAGGCGGATGTCCAGATCCAGGACGATGAAGTCGAGGCGTTTCGCCTGGCCAGCCCGCAGGAGATCGGTGCGCTGGGTGAGCGCGGGGACTTCCTGCACTACCACCGGCTCGAAGGATTGCTGGCTCGTCCGGAATCCTCGGGAGAAGAGGCATGACGCTCCGTGTGCCCGTTCCTGCCAGTGGGACTGCTGAATCATGGAGCGGGTGAGCGATTGAGCCCCGGCCAACCCGATTTCGGCACGTCTTTGATTTTAGTCAAGGAAATTTTCATCAACACCTTATATAATGACCTTGTCAAGAGACACGGTTCCGTGATCCCTTGCGGGGTCTTTTTTCGTGAGGAGGTATTATGATTCAGGGACGCATTCATTCCATCGAAACGTTTGGCTCAGTCGATGGACCGGGGACGCGCTTCATCATCTTCCTGCAGGGATGTGCGATGCGCTGCCTGTACTGCCATAACGTGGATACGTGGAACGGGCAGCGGGGCGGTGAACTGCGGACGGCAGATGAGCTGCTGGACCAGGCGGAGCGCTACCGGCCTTATTGGGGAGACGAGGGGGGCATCACGGTGAGCGGCGGCGAGCCCCTGCTGCAGATGGATTTCCTGCTGGATCTCTTGCGGAAGGCAAAGGCGCGCGGCATGCACACCTGCATCGATACGGCCGGGCAGCCCTTTACGCGCTGGGAGCCTTTTTTCAGCAAGTTCCAGGCGCTCATGGAGGTGACCGACCTCCTGCTCGTGGATATCAAGCACATCGATGCGGAGGCGCACCAGAAACTCACTGGCTGTCCCAACGACAATATCCGGGACATGTTTTGCTATCTGTCCTCCATTCACAAGCCCATCTGGGTCCGGCAGGTGCTGGTGCCGGGCTGGACGGATGCGCCCGATTCACTCCGGCGCACGCGGTCGTTTCTCGATACGCTGACGAATGTGGAGCGCGTCGAGGTGCTGCCGTATCACAACATGGGCCTCTATAAATGGGACGAGCTCGGCATTCCCAATCAGCTCCGCGATGTGCAGCCGCCTTCGGAGGAGGACGTGCAGCAGGCGCGGGATATCCTCGGTGCCGTCTGAAGTAGAGGTCCTGGAGAAAATGTGATGCTTGGCATGATTCTTTGATTGGAATCAAGGACGGGCCGCGCCAAAAACGGTATGATATAAATCAGCGAGAAACAAAAATATGCATAGACGCACACGTGCATAGAGGTCTGGAAAAAGGAGGAAATGCGATGAACGGCATGAATCGAGATGCTGCATGGAGAAGCTTCAAGGGTGTAAAGTGGACAGATGATGTCAATGTACGGGATTTCATCCAGAACAACTACACGCCTTATGACGGTGACGAGAGCTTCCTCGTTGGCCCCACGGAAGCGACGGACAAGCTCTGGGGCAGGGTGCAGGAGCTGCAGAAGGAAGAGCGGAAGCGGGGCGGTGTCCTGGACTGCGAGACGGAAGTCGTCTCGGGTATCACGGCGTACGGCCCGGGCTACATCGATGCATCGCTGAAGGACCTCGAGCAGGTCGTCGGCCTGCAGACGGATAAGCCCCTGAAGCGCGCCTTCATGCCGTTCGGCGGCATCCGGATGGCAGAAGAGGCTGCCAAGACGTACGGCTACGAGGTCAATCCCAAATTCCACAAGATCTTTACGGAGTACCACAAGACCCACAACCAGGCGGTCTTCGATGCCTACACGCCGGAGATGCGCAGGGCGCGTCACAGCCATATCGTCACGGGCCTGCCGGACACGTACGGACGCGGCCGCATCGTCGGCGATTACCGCCGCGTGGCGCTCTACGGCATCGATTTCCTCATCGAGAAGAAGAGTGAGGACCTCGCAAATTGCGGCTGCGGTGTCATGACGGACGACATCATCCGCCAGCGCGAGGAACTCGCCGAGCAGATCCGGGCCTTGAAGCAGATGAAGGAGATGGCCAAGGCCTACGGCTACGACATCTCGGCCCCGGCCAAGAATGCCAAAGAGGCCGTCCAGTGGCTCTACTTCGGCTATCTGGCAGCCATCAAGACGCAGAATGGCGCCGCCATGAGTGTCGGCCGCATCTCCACGTTCCTCGACATCTACATCAGCCGTGACCTCGCGGAGGGAACGCTGACAGAGACGCAGGCACAGGAACTCATCGATCACCTGACGCTGAAGTTCCGCATGGTGAAGTTTGCCCGCATCCCGTCGTACAACCAGCTCTTCTCCGGCGACCCGGTCTGGGCGACGCTTGAGATGGCCGGCGTCGGCATGGATGGCCGTCACATGGTCACGCGCACGGACTACCGCTTCCTGCACACGCTCGAGAACATGGGCCCGTCCCCGGAGCCGAATCTGACGGTGCTCTATTCGCCTGCCTTGCCCGCAGCCTTCAAGAAGTATGCCGCCCGCATCTCCATTGAGACATCCTCAATCCAGTACGAGAACGACGATGTCATGAAGCCGGTCTGGGGCGACGACTACAGCATTTGCTGCTGCGTTTCGGCCACGCAGACGGGCAAGGAGATGCAGTTCTTTGGAGCGCGCGCCAACCTTGCCAAATGCCTGCTCTACGCCATCAATGGCGGCAAGGACGAAAAATTCCTGACAAAGGACGGCAAACACATGCAGGTGGGGCCGGAGTACATGCCCATCACGTCAGACGTTCTCGACTACGATGAGGTCCTGCATCGCTTCGATCAGATGATGGACTGGCTGGCCGGACTCTACGTGAATATCCTGAACCTCATCCAGTACATGCACGACAAATACTACTATGAGGCAGCTGAGATGGCCCTGATCGACACGGACGTGCGCCGGACCTTCGCCACGGGCATTGCCGGGTTCTCTCATGTCGTCGATTCCCTCTGCGCGATCAAGTACGCCAAGGTCTCCACGATCCGCGACGAATCTGGCCTGGTCGTCGACTACAAGGTCGAAGGCGACTTCCCGAAATACGGCAACGACGATCCGCGCGCTGACAAGATTGCCGTCTGGCTCCTCAAGACCTTCATGACGAAACTGCGCAAGCATCACACGTACCGCAACTCTGAAGCCACGACGTCCATCCTGACCATCACGTCCAACGTCGTGTACGGCAGCGCCACGGGCGCACTGCCGGATGGACGCAAGGCCGGTGCGCCGTTTGCGCCGGGCGCAAATCCGTCGTACGGTGCGGAGCAGAACGGCCTGCTGGCCTCTCTGAATTCCGTTGCGAAGCTCCCGTACGAGTACGCACTCGACGGCATCTCGAACACGCAGACCATCGCGCCGGAAACGCTCGGCCATACCGAGGCAGACCGCATTGCCACACTCGTGCGCGTGATGGACGGCTATTTCAAGCAAGGCGCCCATCACCTGAACGTCAACGTCTTCGGCGTTGACAAGCTCATCGACTGCATGGAGCACCCCGAAAAGCCGGAATACGCGAACTTCACCATCCGCGTCTCGGGCTACGCCGTCAAGTTTATCGACCTGACACGCCAGCAGCAGCTCGACGTCATCTCTCGCCGCGCCCATCAGAAGATGTGAGCGCATCGAGAGACATCTCATATCCATAAAATTCCCTCGCAACAAAAGGCATTTACTGTCTGGCCGTTACGAGGGAATTTTTGCTATAATGACAAGGAGAGCCGTTCATCATGACACAAGGGGGAAGAAAAATGGACCGTTTAGAAGAAATCCTGGCTGCCAACAAGGCATTTGTGGCTCATGGCAAGCATGACTATACAGAAGAGGATATTGCCGCGAGCAAGCTGCCGAAGAAGAAAATGGCGATTTTCACCTGCATGGACACGCGGCTGACGGAGATTCTCGAGCCGGCCATGGGCATCCAGCGCGGCGATGCCAAAATCATCCGCACGGTCGGTAACTACCTCACCGGCGAATTTGATGCGGTCATCCGCAGCCTGATGGTGGCTATCTATGAACTCGGCGTCGAGGAGATCTTTGTCGTCGGGCATTACGAGTGCGGCATGGCCAAGACAACGGCAGACAGTCTCGCCGCTGCGATGCGCGCGCATGGCGTGAGTGAGGGCGCCATTGCCAAGATCCATGGCGAACTTGAGACGTGGGCCAACGCGTTCCGCGATCCTGTCGAGAATGTCAAGGATGCTGTGGCCAAGATAGTCGGCAACCCGTATATCCCGAAGAACGTCAAGGTACACGGCCTGATGATCCATCCCCGCACCGGGAAGCTCGATGTCATCCCGACGGCAGCAGACAAGCCCGTGTCTGGGGAGGCGGCAGGGCAGGAACCATCTTCAAAGCAGCAGTGGCTTGACTGGACCGTGAAGATCCAGAGCCTGGCACAGGCTGGCCTTCATTATGGGCGGGACCGGTTTGACCTTGAGCGCTATCAGGAACTGCGCGATATTGCCGCCGCAATGATGGCAGCGCAGGCAGATCTGCCACTCGCAAAAGTCAAAGATCTCTTCTGCAATGAGACGGGCTATCAGACGCCTAAGATCGATACGCGCGCGGCCATTTTTCAGGAGGACAAGATCTTGCTCGTTCACGAAAGCACGGGGAAATGGTCTTTGCCCGGCGGCTGGTGTGATGTCGATCAGTCGGTCGCGGATAATACCATCAAAGAAGTCAAGGAAGAGGCCGGCCTCGATGTCGCCATCACCCGCGTCATTGCCATCGACGACTGGCGCAGGCATAACCGATGCAACAATCCCTACGGAATCATCAAGATCTTCTCCCTCTGCAAGGTCCTAGGCGGCTCGTTCCATCCCAATATCGAGACCACCGAGGCAGCGTATTTTTCCGAGCAGGAACTGCCACAGAACATCGCCCTCGAGAAAAACAGCCTCGACCAGATTCACCGCTGCTTCGCCGCACATCGTACACCGGACTGGAAGACCACGATGGACTAAAACGCAGTGAATGTACACCTGCTGCTGGAGGTTGACCCACAGTTCGGTATCCACAAAGCAGTAAAGACGATCAAGGGTAAAACGTCGAGGATACTTCGGCAGGAATTTCATTTATTTTTGCATTTCGAAAGGCTTCTTCCATGTCGGCTGCACAGGAAAGGTAACACACATTATAACGACAACTGGTTTATCTGGCAATGCAATCTGCCTCAACTACACTAAATGAACTTAATAAAAAGGAAGTTGCTTCTGTAGCAACTTCCTTTTTGTTTTATCGTTTCAAGTGACGGATGGAATCATGATAGCTTGCAAGGAAGTCGGCAACATAAAATCACGTTAGTCACACAAAATAACCGTAAGGATTATCATCGAATGTTCAGCCATACACGAGATTACTTACACATTACTTCCGATAAGTATAAATTATCGGAAGTTTTATTTTAACCTAAAATCCTGGAAAAACCGGCGGTAATCTATCCGCATTTATCTTAAGTAATACTATGAATATTACCATAAATACCCTATTAATACTTAAGTATGCATTGCAATACCTAAGTATTAATAAATGATTGCCCCTGCCGCTTGAGCGAATGCGATTGCTCGGTGCTTTCTCTTAGGGCGGTTTTAGATACAAGAAAGCCCCGCAGGATCGATGGTATTCGGTCATGCGGGGCTTGATTTAGGACTGTTGTCCGGATAATCCGGAGTTTCTTTTGTGCGGCAGCTGTCTGGCGGCCTGCTTCTTGATGTAATGACGATAATGCTATCTATTTATAGCATGTTATCTTATGCGATTGCATCGGCAGTGCCATCTTCTGCTTGCACCTGCTGCAGGGATCGTGCTTTTATCAGCACGGTTCTCCTGCTTTGAAGCGGGCCATCATCTCGTTTGTGAGGCTCCAGTCGTCTGGCTGCAGGATGACGTCTTCTGGCTTTGCCCAGAAGGCGCGGCTGAGCTCTTCGCGATCCATCTGGATGGTGTCGTCGCCGTCGAGGTCGCAGTAGAATCCGGCGAGGATGTCGGCGGCGCTGCCCCACGGCTGGGATTTGTAATAGCGGATGTTCTTGACCTTGAGGCCGACTTCTTCGGCGACTTCACGCTCGACCGTCTCTTCGAATGTCTCGCCGATCTCGGTGAAGCCTGCTATGAGCGCGTAGACGGTTGTGTCGCTGTGGCTTGCAGCGTAGCGCGTCAAAAGGATCTTTCCATTGTGCAGGACGCCGACGATGATGGCCGGGTTGATGCGCGGATAGATGACATGGTTGCACTTGGAGCAGCGCAGGGCGCGCTCTTTTGTGTCGAGGACGGTCGGCTGGCCGCAGACGCCGCAGAAGCGGTTCGTGTGGTACCAGCCGTAGAGGTGCAGGGCCGTGTAGAAGGCGTAGAAGCTCGGCAGCTTTGCCTCCTTGTTCTGACGGATGTTCTTGATGGGCTCAAAGGCAAAATCTGCCGGGATGACTGGTCTTTTTTCGCTGAGCAGCAGGAAGAATGCCTTCTTGCCGATCGTGAAGAGGTAGACGCAGCCGTCGGGGCGGCCGAGCTGGGCAAACGTCGGGAAGAGCTTGCCTTCATCCTGGCGCACAAGTACCGTGCGCGCGTCGAAGACGAATACGACGCTGTCATCCATCGGCTCAGCCGACGGCTTGTACTGGTTGTCGAGTTTCTTTGGTGCAATATCCTGGATCATGGGGATTCCTTTCTGTGACTCTGTAGCTCTGTGCCCTATCCTGAGGCTCTGCGTTGTCCGGTGCGCGTACATGACGCATGCGGATGCCCGAGTCCCTCGCGTAAAATGTGTGTCAGGGCTGACGTTATACCAGATACCAGCTGCGCCCGCGCTCTTCTGCCGGTGTCGTCGGCGCTGAGTGGCCCGAGAGCAGCAAGGTGTCGTCGGGCAGTGTCAGGATGCGCTCGCGGATGCCGCGCAGCAGTGCCTCTTCATCGCCGCCGTACATGTCGGTGCGGCCGTAGCTGCCCTGGAAGATGGAATCGCCGACGAAGGCGGCCCCATCCTCTTTCGTGTAATAGATGACGCCGTCTGCTGTGTGGCCTGGCAGGTCGAGGAGCTCCATCTGGAAGGACGGCTTCTCTTTGAGCGCGATGACAGCATGGTCTGCGAGATACGTGACATCCTTGAGCACGATGGGGTCCTCGGTCTGAGAAGAGAGGTTCCAGACGGGGTTCTTGGCGTAGAGCATCCCCTTCTCGCCCATATACACGGGGATCTGGAGTACCTCCTGCAGTTCGTTGACGGCGCCGATGTGGTCGAAATGGCCATGCGTCAGCAGGATGGCCTCAATGGTCAGGTCCTTCTCGCGGATGAGCTCGAGCAGTTTACCCGCCTGTGCGCCGGGGTCTATGAGGAAGCCGTGCTTCGTCTCATTGTCGGCGTAGATGTACGCGTTGGTCGGGATGTACTTCGTGACAGTTGCCTGCAAGATCATGGGAGACTCTCCTTTCTGTTGTTTGTTGCCCGCTTCAGCAGATGTCGTTCAGTCAAGGCCGTAGACTGCATTGAGCATGGCCGTACCGCTCGTCGTGCGGAAGACTTTCTCGCGGAAGGTTTTGCATGCTTTGGCGGAAAGTTCATCCTCGTAGGCGTTGACGAGGAAGTCGGCTTCGAGCAGCAGTTGGTAGTCTGCCCCATCGACATCTTTATAGGTGTGATGATGGCCGATGAGGTAGCAGATGCGCTCGATCATGGCGTCCGGAATGCCAGAGACTTCTTCGAGCAGCTTGCGCGCAGGTGCTGGCCCCTCTTTTTCCTGGTAGATGCCTGCAGCGCTCCTGTACTTCGCCTCAGCGGCATGGATGCCGATGTCGTGCAGGATGGCGGCGAGCTCGAGCGTCTGCTGGACCTCTGCGCGCAGTCCTTCCTGGCGGCCGAGCAGGGCGGCATAGGTGTAGACTTTGAGGAAGTGCTGGATGCGCTTGGCATCACCGGCGTCAAAGGTGATCATCGCCTGCAGGACTTCATCGCGCTTCTTGGCAAAAGTTTCTTCTGTCATGGGTGTTCCTCTCTCCGGCTTTACAGTCGGCTCGATTTCATGGTATATCCGTTGCATCAGTGAACTGCGGCAGCGGCCTGCGAAAGCGCAGGGTCAGCTGTTGTCTCGCTGTCAGCTGCTGCTTTTGCGGCCTCTTCTTCCTGCTCGAAGCCGTAGTCGAGCAGAGCGGCGGCTTCACTGAAGCGCGTCTCGTCGTCGTCGGAATGCATGACGACGGCGATGAGCTCTTTGTCACCGCGCTTGGCCGCGGCGCTCAGGCAGCCGCGTGCGGCGCTTGTCCAGCCCGTCTTGATGCCCGTGCAGCCCGGATACGATTCGAGCAGCTCATTCGTGTTGCGACAATATGTCTTGTGGCCCTGCGGCGCGATGTAGTAGATGTTCTTTGCCTTCGTGCCGACAATCTGGCGGAAGGCGTCGTTGTGCATGGCGTAGGCGGCAATCTTGGCCATGTCGCGCGCTGTCGAGTAGTGGTTGGCGTCCGGCATGCCGTTCATGTTGACGAAATGCGTGTTGACGGCACCGATTGCCTGCGCCTTCTCATTCATCATCGCGGCGAAGGTGGCTTCATCTCCGCCGACTGCCTCCCCGACGGCCGTCGCTGCGCCGTTGTCAGAGATCATCATCATCTGCTGCAGGATGTCGGCCATGCGCAGGGTGTAGCCCGGATAGAGGCGCGTGCACTCGACATCAGCTGCATAGCGGCTGACGGTGACGAGCTGGTCGGGACTGCTCGTCTCAAGCGCGAGGATGCAGGTCATCATCTTCGTCATGCTGGCCGGGTATTCGCGCTTGTCAGCGTTCTTCTCATAGAGCACCTGCCCCGTCGCCTCGTCGATGACGATGGCGGCATCTGCCGTGATGTCCGGCGCCGCAGCCATGGCAACGGCCGACCAGACGAGCAACAGCACGAGGCTCAGCAGTGCGGTATAGATTCGTTTACAAGATTTCAAGATGTTCATGCTCCAATCCGTCCCCCTCTTTCGGCAATTCCAGGCAAGATGCCGCCAGGGACTCTTCCTGCATTATAGCTTCATCGTCTGGCATCGTCAAATTTTTCTCAATCCCTTTGAATACGTTTTGAAGACTTTCCGCCCCCTTCGCATTCATGGCTCTCAGGATGATTCACCCATGCGGCTGGCTCCTCAATTTCCTCTAATATTCATAAAACTCTTTTTTTCGAACATACATGTGCTATAATAAAGAACAGAACGAAACAAATAGACTGATGACGCAATCGGATAGATAAGGGGGATGTATTATGCGCAAGACGAGCAAATCAAGTGACCGCCAGAAAGAGATTTTCCAGTTCATCAAGGCTTTCCTGCTCGAGAAGGGCTATCCGCCTTCCGTAAGGGAAATCGGCGAGGCTGTCGGGCTCAAGTCGAGCTCAACGGTCCACAGTTACTTGTCGCGCCTCGAGGCCAATGGCATGATCAAGCGCGACCCGACGAAGCCGCGCGCTATCGATATCCTCGACGAGCGCCCGTGGCGCCAGAATGTGCCGGTGCCGATGCTCATCGGCATCCACAAGGGTGCGGCACTCTTTGACGAGAAGAATTTCAGCGACGTCTACTCCTTCCCGCAGGAACTGCTCGCTACCCACAAGAAGACGTACCTCGTGCGCATGCCGGATGATGGCCTGCGGGAAGCGGGCATCGCAGAGGGTGACTTTCTCTTCATTACGCCGCAGGATTTTGCCAATGACTTCGACCTTGTCGTCGCAGAAGTGGACAGGCGCTCAACCGTGCGCTACTTCCGCCAGGACCAGAAAGGGACCTACCTCCTGAAGAGCCGCGAGGAAGAGGCAGAGCCGTGCCCAAGCGTGGTCACGGTCCTCGCCCGCGTGATCAGTGTCTACCATAAGATCTGAATCAGGATTGCTCTGCAGTGCGGGATGAACAGGCAGACAAAAATAACGATAACAATATAACAACATGACAACAAAAAACGGCGTCTGTCCGAGCGTGTATGTTCTCGGGCAGACGCCGTTTGATATTGCCGTATCGTATCTCTGTGTCAATCCGTTTCGTCGAGGTCAAGGACGGCCTGTGCGGCGCCCATGATGCCGATGATGGCGTGCTCGAAGGTCAGGCCACCCTGCAGGTAGACGTTGTAGGGTGCGCGCAGCGGGCCGTCGGCACTGAACTCGATGGAAGCGCCCTGCACGAAGGTGCCTGCCGCCATGATGATCTTGTCGGCGTAGCCCGGCATGTCCCACGGCTCCGGGGCGGCGAAGGAATCGACAGGCGAGTACTTCTGGATGCCGCCGCAGAAGGCGATGAGCTTGTCGGCGCTGCCGAGCTCGATGGCCTGGATGATGTCGCCGCGCATGTCCGTCGGCAGTGGCAGCGTCTTGTAGCCGAGCTTGGCGAACATGCCCGCTGCGAAGATCGCGCCCTTGATGGCCTGTGAGACGACGTGCGGCGCGAGGAAGAGGCCCTGGAACAGCAGGCGGTTGTTCGAAAGGCTCGCGCCGAGCTCGTCGCCCATGCCCGGTGCCGTCAGGCGGTACGAGGCGAGCTCGACGAGGTCGTCGCGTCCGACGATGTAGCCGCCGGTCGGCGCGATGCCGCCGCCGGGGTTCTTGATGAGGGAGCCCGCCATGATGTCGGCCCCTGCCTGCGTCGGCTCTTCGTAGTCGACGAACTCGCCGTAGCAGTTGTCGACGAAGCAGATGCAGTCGGGCTTGATGCGGTGAACTTCCGTCGTGATGGCGCGGATGTCCTCGATGGAGAGTGGGCTGCGCATGCTGTAGCCGCGCGAGCGCTGGATCTCGACCATCTTCGTCTTGTCGGTGATGACGTCCTTGATGTGCGCCATGTCGACTTTGCCCGCGACCATCGGCAGCTCGTTGTAGAGCACACCGAATTCCTTGAGGGAGCCGGGGCTCGGGTTGTCGTAGCCGATGACCGTCTGCATCGTGTCGTACGGCTTGCCCGTCAGCGAGACGAGCTCATCGCCGGGGCGCAGGATGCCGAAGAGCACAGTCGCTAAGGCATGCGTTCCCGAGACGAACTGCGTGCGCACGAGTGCGCGCTCTGCGCCGAAGATCTTCGCGTAGAGCTCTTCGAGCTTGCCACGTCCGATATCGTCGTAGGCATAGCCCGTCGTCGTGTTGAAGTGTGCGTCAGAGACGCGGCACTCGCGCATGGCATCGAGTACCTTCAGCGTGTTGGCCTCGGCCACATCCTCGATGTGCGCAAAGAGCGGTTCGGATTCCTTGAGGACCTCGCGCTTGAGATCCGTGATTTTCTTGGAAAATGACATGGAAATACTTACCTCACAGTCTATTACAGTTATTTATTGTCAAGGTGGGATTCGTGGACTTCATAGGGCTCGAAGCGCGCCCGCTTCGAGGCGGGCAGGCTGACCTTGACGAGTGTGCCCGCTTCCGTGTAGTCCGTCTCGCGGACGGCGTGGAGGTCGTGCAGCTCCGTCAGCAGCCGTCCTTTGGCAAAGGGAATCAGGAGTTCCATCCGGACTTGCTGCTCAGAGAAGAATCGTTCGATGAGCTGCTGGAGCTCGTCGAGGTTGGCGCCCGTCTGAGCGGAGACGCAGATGCCCTCGCGGCCGTGCAGCATCATGGCCTCCTGCGCTGGCGTCAGTCCCTCCCCTGCCCGCTCGTCCATCTCGGTGCCGGGCGCTTTGAGGCGGTCGGCCTTGTTGAAGACGTAGAGCGTCGGCTTTGAGACGGCATCGAGCTCCTTGAGAACCTCGACGACTGACTCGATCTGCTGCTCGTAGTTCTCGTTGCTGCAGTCGACGACGTGCAGCAGGAGGTCGGCTTCCTGCACCTCCTCGAGTGTCGCGCGGAAGGCCTTGACGAGCGTGTGCGGCAGCTTCTGGATGAAACCGACGGTGTCGGTCAGGAGGATTTCCTGCTTCTCGGGCAGGATGAGGTGGCGCGTCGTCGGGTCGAGTGTCGCGAAGAGCTTGTCCTCGGCAAAGACTTCCGAGCCCGTGAGCCGGTTCAAGAGTGTCGATTTGCCCGCGTTGGTGTAGCCGACGAGGGCGACGAGCGGGATGCGCGAGAGCTTGCGGCGGCGACGGTGCAGGTGGCGGTTCTTCTGCACGGCATCGATCTGGGACTCGAGGTCGTGGATGCGCGCGTAGATGCGGCGCCGGTCGACCTCGAGCTTCGTCTCGCCGGGGCCGCGCGTGCCGATGCCGCCGCCGAGGCGTGAGAGCACGAGACCCTGTCCGCCGAGGCGCGGCAGATTATACTGGAGCTGTGCGAGCTCGACCTGCAGCTTGCCCTCTTTCGTGCGGGCGCGCTGCGCAAAGATGTCGAGGATCAGCGCCGTGCGGTCGATGACCTTGATGCCGAGCATCTGCTCGAGGTTGTGCTGTTGCGACGGCGTGAGCTCGTCATCGAGGATCAAGAGTGTCGCGTCGCGGTTCTGGACTTCCATGGCGAGCTCGGCGACCTTGCCGCGCCCGAGGAAGAAGGCGGCGTCGGGCTTCTCGCGGCGCTGGATGAAGGTGCCGACGATGGTGGCGCCCGCCGTGTCGGCGAGGCGCGCGAGCTCGGCCATCGACTCGTCGACGGGCCAGAGCGCCCTGCCGCAGTCGAGGCCGACGAGCAGGGCGCGCTCTTCTTCATCTTCGGTCGACTTCGTGTTGCGCGCGCTGAGCTTCTTGTTGATCGTCGTGATGAGATACGTCAGGTTGATCGTGTGCAGCGCGCGCTCCGGCAGCGGGCCGACGCTGCTGAGCTGTTCCGTGCCATCCTCGGCGCAGTCGCCGGTGAAGAAGCCGAGCGAGCCGACAATCTCCCCTGCCTTGTCGGCGCGGAAGCCAATGGCCGCCATGCAGTCGAAGCGCAGGCGGCGCAGCGACGAGAAGTCTGGCTCACTGAGGCGCGTGTCGCCGCTCGGATGCGTGTGGATGCAGCGGATGCCCGTGAGCTTGCCCTCGGCGCGGCGCGACTTGAACTCCGGCAGGTCGACCGTGTCAGTGTCGCCGACCGACACCTGCAGGACCTTGCCCTGGCGATTCAGGTAGACGGCGACCTCGCGGCCGAGCAGCTCCGTGACCTCGAGCATCTCTGCATTGAGTTCGTGCGTCGAGAGCTGGCCAATCGGCACAGTCAGCTCGTAGAGCGCCTCGAGGCGCTTGACGATATACTGTTTGATGTTCTGGATCTCTCCATTGATCTGCATAAGACACCTCATGGGTCAACCGCGGTTGACGATGTTCGATATGTGCTTGAGCGTGATAGAAAGCGTGCCGTCCTCGTTGTTGTTGAACTCGATGAACTCCGTGTTGTCAAAGTAGTCGGTCGGTATGGACAGCTCGATGCCTGTGTCGGTCTTGAGCTTGTGGCGGCTGACCTTCTTGAGCGTCGCCTCCGGGTCCATCTGGACGGGCTCTGTGATGCCCGCATCGCGGATGGCCGTGTCGAGCTCCTGCTGCATGGCGGGATTGTCCTGGAAGATCTCCTTGCCCGCCTCCTGCAGATCGAGCTCCGCGCCCTTCTGCATCGTCTCGGCCACGTAGCTCTTGACGGCGGCTTCGGCCATGACCTTGTCCTGGCCGAACGACTCAGCGACCTGGGCGGCCGCCTTGCTGAGGTTCTTCATCGCTTCCTTCGGCGAGGGCGTCAGACTGCACTCAAGCAGGACTTCCGGTAGGACGAAGACGGCGTCGCCGTCGAGCGTGTACTTCTTAGCCGCCGTCTTGATGGCCTTCGTCTGGCCGTTGATGAAGGCGAACTCGTCGATCTTCTGCGAGAGGTTCGGCATGATGGAATAGTGGTTGATGATCTCGTTCTGGATGCCGTCCTCCGTCTGGTTGACCTGGTGCGTGAAGCCGATGTGGCTGTTGCTGCGCAGGATGACGAGGTACGGCACCTCGTCGATGCTCGCCTGTGCGACGATGACATCGGATGCGGGCATCTCCTCGGCGTGTGTCAGGGCGTCGTCGAGTGTCTTGGCAATCGCCTTGCTTAGGGCGACGAAGTCGAGCGTTCCCGACTCGTAGTCCTGCAGCTCTTTGAGGAAGGCGCTGTCCTCGCAGAAAGTGCCAGGCTTGGCGTCCTGGCTGCCCCAGGCGCGCTCGACGTGCTTCAAGAGCCACGTCTCGACGCTGTCCTTGACGGGAAGCTCCGCATCCGAATAGACCGTCACACCGGAATGGAAGTCGAGGATGTGAAGGATGGCCTTCTCAATGATGATCATGGTTGTTCCTCCCCTGTGCACGGTTCTTCAGCGGATGCCTTTGCCTTTCTCGCGGCATCTTCTGCCTCGGCGCGGCGGCGGACTTCCTGCAAGCGCGGCACGAGGTACGTCTGCAGGCGCTCCTCGAGCTCCGGCAGGGTATTCGAGTCGAAGTCGTAGTTGACGTCCGGGATGTTCCAGATGCGCGCCTCGCTGAAGAACTCATCGCGGTAGATATTGAAGTAGACCGTCACGCTGCTCTCGAGCGCGAAGTCGACGTAGTCGATGATGATGTACGAGCCGTTGTTGATCTTGACGGGATAGGCGGGCCGGATGAAGAGCGAGAAGCCCTCGAGCGTCTCTGGCAGTTCATTGCCCGTCTTCCACGTGAGGATCTCCTTGGCGCGCACGATGCTCGAGATGCTGGCCGGGTCAAACGTCTCGAGTTCCGCGAGCAGGGACTCGAGCTGCGCTTTGAGCAATGCTTCAAAGACGGCAAAGTCCGCCGTGATGAACTCGATGCGGCAGAGCTCGATGAGCCCGATCTTGATGCGCAACTTGTACTCGTGCGTTTCCTCGTGGAAGTAGGCCGTCGCGCTCTTGTGCAGCGCCTCACTCTCGTAGGTGAAGATGTCGTAGCAGTCGCCGAGCGGCTCCTCGATGCGGCGCAGCGCGAAGCCATGCCAGCTGTCCGGCAGCTTCTCCAGGTATTCCCAGCCGTCGAGCTCCTGTCGCACCTTCTCGATTGTCTCTTCTTTCATCTGCACACCCCTCTCATTTCCCAAGATACTGTTTCGGCCTTATCAGCAATACTTTATTATAACAGTCCTCTGCGCTTGTTTCAACTGCGGCAAGGCTTTCGCGCCATGTTGTAAGTTTTATATTGACAAGTGAGAATGATTATACTATACTAATCATAAATCAAGGATATCGTCTGTATGAATGCTACGATATCACAGCACAAGAAGAATCAAGAGAAAAGAGGAGAAACACCATGGGTATCCAGGAATCGCTGGCCAAGCGCCGCACGTACTACAACATCAACAAGGAACTGCCGGTCGCAGAGGAAGAAGTCGTCGCGCTCGTCGAGAACACGACGGAGCTCGTGCCGGATGCGTTCAACATGAAGAGTGCCCGCGTGATCGTCGTGACGAAAGCAAAGCAGGATGAACTCTGGGACGCCATCTACGAGGCTTTCGGCGGCAAGGTCGCGCGCGAGAAGATTGATAGCTTCAAGGCGGGCTACGGCACGCTGCTCTACTTCTACGACGAGGACGTCGTCAAGGGCCTCCAGGAGCAGTTCCCGCTCTATGCGGCAAACTTCCCGATCTGGGCACAGCAGGCCAACGGCATGCTGCAGATCAGTATCTGGACGGCACTGCGCGAGCTCAACATCGGCGCCAACCTCCAGCACTACAACCCCGTCATCGACGAGACGGTCAAGAAGATGTTCTCGGTGCCGGATTCCTGGAAGCTCATCGCTCAGATGCCGTTCGGTGGCATCGCCGCTGAGCCGCAGGCAAAGGACAAGGAAGACATCAAGGCCCGCGTCAAGGTCTTTGGCTGAGTCCTGCATCTTCATGATCTTCATAGGAACAAGCAATAAAAAGCTCCGCAGCATGCGTATCGCTGCGGAGCTTTTTGTCGAGAGAACGGCGCCAGTCGGCTCATGTTTCCGTGCCAGCCAACTGCTTCCCACTGCCGCTCCTCATAGATAGGTCCGTTCGCCCTTAGGACCCACCTCTTATCTAGGCCCAACAAGAAAGGAGACTGTAAGGATTGCGGTAATCCTTACAGTCTTTACTATAACAGAGATTGCTCAGAAAATCAAGAGCAACAGGGATAGAATCGAAAGAATACAGTTGTAAACAATCGCGAATCAAGTGTCCGACTGCCCGACAAGTGCCATAAGGCCTGCTTCATCGAGGATGGCGATGCCGAGGGCGGTCGCCTTCTGCAGTTTGCTGCCGGCCGCCTCGCCGGCGACGAGATAGTCTGTCTTCTTGGAGACAGAGCCTGCGACGCGCCCGCCGTGGCTCTCGATGAGCGTGGCGGCATCCTTGCGGCTCAGGCTCGGCAGCGTGCCCGTGATGACGAAGGTCTTGCCGGCGAGCTTCTCGTCGACGAGGCCCGTGTTCTCGAGCGTGAAATTGACGCCCGAGGCGCGGAAGGATTCGAGAATCTTCTGGCTGGCTGGATCGCGGAAATACTGCACGATGGCCCTCGCGCTGATCTCGCCCATGTCGCGGACCGCGAGGATCTCCTCTTTGGAGGCCTTGGCCAGCGCATCGATGGAGCCAAAGTGCAGCATGAGCTCGCGGGCGGCCGTGCGGCCGATGCCGGGAATGCCGAGGCCACAGAGGAGGCGCTGCGGCTCGTTGCCCTTGCTCGCTTCGATAGCATTCAATACCTTATCGGTATTCTTCTCTTTGCCGATGATGCCGTTCTCGATGAGCGCATCGCGCTTCTCTGCCAGGCGGTAGAGGTCGGCAATCGTTTCGATATAGCCCTCTTCGATGAGGCGGTGGATGGCCGCCTCGCCGAGGCCTTTGATATCCATGGCCGAGCGTCCGACGAAATTGAGGATGTGGCTCTCGAGCTGGGCCGGGCAGCTCGGATTCTGGCACTTGATGTCAGAGGTGTCCGGCTCGCGCACGGCCGGCGCGCCGCAGACAGGGCAAGTCGTGCCGATGACAAAGGGCTCTGCGCCTGCGGGGCGCTTCTCCTTGACGACTTCCTTGACCTTCGGGATGATCTCGCCCGACTTGTAGACGCGCACCGTGTCACCGATGCGCACATCGAGGTTGTCGATGAAGTCCTGGTTGTGCAGGGTCGCGCGCTCGACCGTCGTGCCGCAGAGCCGGATCGGGTCAAAGACAGCCGTCGGCGTGATGCGTCCCGTACGGCCGACCGAGAGCTCAATCTTGCGGATGACCGTCTCCTTCTCCTCCGGCGGGTACTTGTAGGCAATCGCCCAGCGCGGCACCTTGGCTGTCGCGCCGAGCTTCTCGCGGTCTGCGAGACTGTTGAGCTTGACGACCGCGCCGTCGATGTCGTAGGGCAGATTGCCGCGGTTCTCGCCGATGGCCGTGATGGCCTGCCATACTTCTTCAGCCGTGCGGCAAACCTTGTAGCCGTGGATGACCTTGATGCCCTGCTTCTTCATGAACGCATACGCCTCGGTGTGCGTCGTGAAGACGCGGCCGCGGGCCATCTGCAGGTTGAATATGAAGAGCGAGAGATGGCGCTCTTTCGTGATGCGGCTGTCGAGCTGACGCAGCGTTCCCGCGGCGCAGTTGCGCGGATTGGCAAAGGGCTTCAGCCCCAGGAGTTCCTGCCGTGCATTGACCGCATCGAAAGCCTTCTTCTCCATGTACACTTCACCGCGGATCTCGAAATACGGCAGCTTGTCCTTGAGCGTTTTTTTGACGTCGTGGATGACTCTTGCGTTCTCTGTGACGTCCTCGCCCTGTACGATGCCGTCGCCGCGCGTGATGGCGCGCACGAGCACACCGTCCTCGTAGCGCAGCGCCATTGAGAGGCCGTCGATCTTCTCCTCGACGACAAATTCCGGATTGTCGAGTTCCTGTTGCAGGCTCTCGACAAAGGCGAAGATCTCTTCTTTGCTGAAGACATCCTGCAGTGAGAGCATCGGCACATCGTGACGGACGAGCACGCCGGCCGTGCGGCGCGCCTGGCCGCCGACGACCTGCGTCGGCGAGTTCTTGGTGATGAGCTCCGGGTATTTCGCCTCGATGGCCTTGAGGCGCAGCATGAGCTGGTCGTACTCGTAATCCGAGATCTCGGGATTGTCCTCATTGTAATAGCGGTTATTGTGATAGCGGATGACCTTGCGGAGCTCGGTGAGCTCCTTCTTGACCGCCTGGATGGACTCCGGTATATCTGCCATCATGATCACTCCTTCCCCCTGGTTTCCTGTCGTTCTGTCTCATGCCTTGGTAATCGGGGCGTACTTCTGCATGAGGCCTTTGACGCCCTGGCCCGGGAAGGCAATCTTGAGCTCGACTTCTTCGCCGCTGCCCTTGACGGAGACAACGGTGCCGACACCCCACTTGCCGTGGCGCGCCTTGTCGCCGACTTTCCACTTGATGCTCGTGTCGGGGCGGATGACGCCGGCGGCTGCGGGGCGCGCACTGCTCTGGCGCTCGCGCAGGGCTTCCATCGCCTCGAGGGCCGACTGCGGCTTGCCCGCGAAGTGCGTGCCCGTCCCCATCTGGCTGGCGCTCGGTCGGAAGCTCATGAAGCCCGAGCGCTGCTGCGCGCCGTAGTGGTTGGCGTTGGCGAAGCCATAGGCATTGGCGCGCGGCACGAGGCGCTCGACGTACTCGTCCGGGATCTCTTTGAGGAAGCGCGAGGGCGGGAAGGCCTGCGTCTTGCCGTAGATCGTGCGTTGGCGCGCGTTCGTCAGGTAGAGCTTGCGCTGCGCGCGCGTGATGCCGACGTAGCAGGTGCGGCGCTCTTCCTCGATCTCATCGGGGTTCATGAGCGTGCGCGAATGCGGGAAGAGGCCCTCCTCCATGCCGATCATGAAGACAATGGGGAACTCGAGGCCCTTGGCCGAGTGCAGCGTCATGAGCGTCACGCGGTCGTCCTCGATGTCGGCGTTGTCGATGTCGGAGACGAGCGAGAGTTGCGAGAGGAAGGTCTCGAGGTTCGGGTTCTCCTCCGACTTCTCGAAGTCGCGCGCGACGCCGATGAATTCCTTGAGGTTCTCGATGCGCGACTCGTTCTCCGTCTTCTTGTCGGCCTTGAGCTCTGCGAGGTAGCCTGAGTCCTTGAGAACCTTGTCGATGAGATCGTCGAGCTTCATGTTCATGTGGGTGTTCATGAAGTTGAAGATGAACGTCGTGAAGAGCTCCAAGGGCTTCTTGACGCGCGCCGTGATGCCCGGGATGGCGTCAAGCACCTCCGGGTTCGAGATGACATCGAAGAGCGAGAGCTCCTGCTCCTCGGCAAAGGCCGTGAGCTTCGCCATCGTCGTCGCGCCAAGGCCGCGCTTCGGCACGTTGATGATGCGCATGAGGCTCACGGTGTCGAGCGGGTTGTAGATGACGCGCAGGTATGCGAGGATGTCCTTGATCTCCTTGCGGTCGTAGAACTTGAGGCCGCCGACCATCGTGTACGGGATGCCCGAGCGCATGAATGTCTCCTCGATGATGCGCGACTGGGCGTTCGTGCGGTAGAGGATGGCGATGTCGCCGTACGAGGCGTTGAAGATCGTGCGCTGCTTCGTGATGGTCGTCGTGATGAACTGCGCCTCGTCGCGCTCGTCCATCGCCTGATACGAGGTCAGCTTCTCGCCCGTCGCGTTCTCCGTCCAGAGTTCCTTGGGCTTGCGGTTGATATTGTGCTCGATGACGGCATTGGCCGCCGCGAGGATGTTCTTCGTCGAGCGGTAGTTCTGCTCGAGCTTGATGACTGTCGCCTCCGGGTAGTCTTTCTCGAAGTCCATGATGTTGCGGATGTCGGCGCCGCGCCAGCCGTAGATGGACTGGTCGGCATCGCCGACGACGCAGAGGTTGTGGTGGCGCGCAGCGAGGATCTTCGTGAGCTGGTACTGGGCGCCGTTCGTGTCCTGGTACTCATCGACGAGGATGTAGCGGAAGCGTCCTTGATACTTGGCGCGGATGTCTTCATTCTCCTCGAGCAGCACGACGGAGATCATCAGCAGGTCGTCGAAGTCAAGCGCGTTGTTGTTGCGCAGCTTCGCTGCATAGAGGCGGTAGATCTCTGCAATCTTCTTCTGGTGGAAGTTGTCGGCGTCGCGCTCCATGGCCTTCGGCCCCATGAGCTGGTTCTTGGCGTTCGAGATCGCATTCTGGACGCTCGCGGGCGTGTACTGCTTGTCGTCGAGATTCATCTCCTTGAGGCATTCCTTGATGACGGTCTGGCTGTCAGACGAATCGTAGATGACGAAATTGCGCTTGTAGATGTCCGTCGCCTCGATCTCGCGGCGCAGGAAGCGCGCGCAGAACGAGTGGAACGTGCTGAGCCAGACATCCTTGGCGGCGTCACCAATCATGCGGTCGACGCGCTCACGCATCTCCGTCGCCGCCTTGTTGGTGAAAGTGATGGCCAGGATGCTGTACGGGGCGACGCCCTGCGCCAAGAGGTTTGCGATGCGGCAGGTCAGCACTTTCGTCTTGCCCGAGCCGGCACCTGCCATGATGAGCAGCGGTCCTTCCGTATGCGCGACAGCCTTCTTCTGTGCGGGGTTCAAGCCACTGAAAATATCCAAGAGTATCCTCCAATCTGTATCATCGGTTCTTCTGTTCTATCGATAGGAAAGCCTTCCCCCCGGTGCGGACGCACCGGGGAGAAGGCTCTGTTTGTTTCAAGCATGATGCGCACTGCGCGGCAGTCAGTTCTTGCCGATGCGCTTGACGGCCTCGGAGAGAGGCGGGATGACCTGTTTCTTGCGGCTCATGACGCCCGGCAGGTAGATGTGCGTGCCGCTCGCGTCCTTCTTGAAGGCCTCGCCGATGAGCGTCTTCGGCGAGCCCGTGAAGAGCAGGTACGTTGCTTCCTGCAGGATGTCCGTGACCATGACGAGGCTGAGGTCAAAGCCCTCCTTGTCGCAGATGTTCTGCATCGCTTCGATGAGCTGCGGCTCGAGGTCCATGACTTCCTTCGGGTTCATGACGGAGATCTGGCTGACGATGACGCGGTAGTCGCCGATCTGGAACTCCTTGAGGTCGTTCTTGGCGATCTCAGCCGGCGTCATGTCGCCGATGCCGGAGCCGGCCTTGAGCATGGCCATGCCGTACTCCTGGAGGTCGACGCCAGCGATCTCGGCGAGGCGCTCTGCCGTCTTCTTGTCGTACGGCGTGCAGGTCGGGCTCTTGAAGAGGACCGTATCCGAGAGAATGGCCGAGAGCAGGAGGCCGGCGATGGATGCCGGGATGTCGACGTCGTTCTGCCAGTGCATGTTGGCGACGATCGTTGCCGTGCAGCCGACCGGCTCAGCATGCGTGAAGATCGGCTCGCTCGTCTGGATGCCGCCGAGGCGATGGTGGTCGATGATCTCGAGGATCTTGGCTTCCTCGATGCCCTCTACAGCCTGGCCGCGCTCATTGTGGTCGACGAGAATGACGCGGTCGCGCTCCGGCAGCATGAGGTTGTCGCGGCTGACGAGGCCGACAAGGCGGCCGTTCTCGAGGACCGGGTAGTTGCGGTAGTTCGTCTCCTCCATCGTGCCCTTGATGTCCGAGAGCAGGTCGAGCGGCTTGAAGCAGACCGGATCCGGATGCATGATGCGGCGGATCGGCACGCACTGGTTGATCAGGCGGGCTACCGTATACGTGTCATACGGCGTCGAGAGGACGAAGATGTGCTTTGCCTCAGCGGCTTCGATGACATCAGCCGAGACGCGACCATTGCCCGTGATGATGAGGCAGGAGATGCCCTGATCGACGATGTCGATGAGCGTCTCATCGTGGCGGTCGCCGACGAGCACGATGTCGTTCTTCTCGACCGTGTCCTGGATCATCTTGATCGAGCCGGCAGCGATGCGGATCTTGCCCTGGATGAAGTCGCTCTCATTGCCCGAGACGAGCACCTTGCTGTCCGTTGCCGCGATGATGTCGCGATAGCGCACGCGCATCTCCGAGAGATCCTGCATGCTGAGTTCCTGGAAATAGCGCTTCGCGAGGTCCGATACCGTGACGATGCCGACGAGAATGCCCTTGCTGTCCGTGACCGGCACCGACTTGAGGTCATGGCCGCGCATGACTTCGCCGAGGTGGCGCAGCGTGTCGTGCTGCTTGACGACGATCTTGCAGTCGAGCGTGACGTCCTTGACGCGCGGATAGAGATCCGAAAGCAGCAGCGGCTGCTCGACGTGGAAGTAGTCGAGTGCGTATTTCGTCTCCGCATTGACCTTGCCGACACGCGCCGGGACTGCGTTGAAGCCAAGTGCCTGCTTCAGGTGCGCATAGCCGATGGCCGAGCAGATGGAATCCGTATCCGGATTGCGATGACCAATGACATAGATTGGTTTCGTGCTTTTCGTCATTTCGATTTCCTCCTAATATGAAAGCGGGAATGCCCGTTTTTTACTGCATAGTCTATTTGTTATTATAATCAATATTCCTCTGCTAGTCCAGAGGCTCATGCATCTTTCTTGCCCGAGAACAGCGGCTTCTCTTCGTCTGGGTCCGGCGCATCGCGCAAGAGGAGGTTCAGCACGATGGCCGTGATGCTGCCAATCGTGATGCCGCTGTTGCAGAGGATCTGGACCCAGGTCGGGAACTTGCTGTAGAAGCTCGGCACGCCGATTGGGATCAGAGCGACGGCAACGCTGATGGCGACGACCATGATGTTGCCCTTCTTGTGCAGCTCTGCCTTTGAGAGGGCCTGGAAGCCGCTGGCGGCGACCATGCCGAACATCGCGAGGCCCGCGCCTCCTAAGACCATCGTCGGCACACTGGCGACGACGGCGGCCATCTTCGGAAAGAGGCCGAGGATCATGAGCATGACGCCGCAGACGGCGACGATGTAGCGGCTGCGCACGCCCGTCATGCCGATGAGACCGATGTTCTGGGCAAAGGCGGTGTACGGGAAGGTGTTGAAGATGCCGCCGAGTGCCGTGGAGAAGCCGTCGGCACGCAGCGCCTTCGTCAGCATGCTCTCGGTCATCGGCTTGTCGACAATCTCGGTGACCGCGACGATATCACCTGTCGTCTCGGCCATCGTCACGAGCATGACGAGCGTCATCGCGAGGCACGAGACCGGTTCAAAGACGGGATAGCCGAAGGCGAACGGCGTCGTGATGCCGAGCGCCGCCGCCTCCCCTACGGCGTGGAAATCGGCCATGCCGAGCGCATCGGCAATCAGCGTGCCGATGACAAGGCCGAGAAGCACACTGATCTGGCGCAAAAAGCCGCGGCAGACACGGTAGATGACGAGAATGATGGCGAGCACGACGGCGGCCATGAGGATGTGAGTCGGCTCACAGTAGTCGGGCGCAGACGGGTTTGCACCGGCGATCCAGTTGACGGCGACCGGCATCAGCGAGAGGCCGATGACAGTGATGACCGAACCCGTGACGACTGGCGGGAAGAAGCGCAGCATCTTGCTGAAGAAGTTGCTGATGACGAAACAGGCGACGCCGGCGAAGATGGCCGCGCCGTAGACGACCTGCAGGCCGGCCGCGCCGCCGCCGTGCGTGTTGGCGATGATGATCATCGGCGTGACGGCGGTGAAGGTGCAGCCTTGGACGATCGGCAGCTTGGAGCCGATATAGTCACGAATGCTCAGCGACTGGACGAGCGTCGCGATGCCGCAGGTGAAAAGGTCGGCATTGATGAGGTAGATGAGCTCTTCCGTACTGAGATGAACCGCCCCCGCGAGGACGAGCGGCACGGCCACAGCACCCGCGTACATGGCGAGGACGTGCTGGAAGGCGTAGACGAGCGTCCTGCCCCACGGCAGCTTCTGGTCGACGGGATGGACAGCGGCGGTAGCAGTTGTAGTCACGATGGCCGCCCCCTCAGTCCTCTGCCGTGAAGCGAATCGTGCCGCCTTCGAGCGAGGCGATGCTCGCGAGCGCTTCGAGGTGGTATCCCTTGTCGAGCAGGCGCTGGTGGCCGGGCTGGAAGGCTTTCTCGATAGCGATGCCGATGCCGGCGACCTTCGAGCCAGCTTCCTCGACGAGCTTGGCGAGGCCGAGTGCCGCCTCGCCGTTGGCGAGGAAATCATCGATGATCAGCACATTCTCGCCGGCTGGCAGGAACTTCTGCAGCACGAGGATGTCGGCGTACTCCTTCTTGGTGTACGAGAAGACGCGGTGCGTGTAGACCGGCTCATTGATCAGGGCAGACTTCTTCTTGCGCGCGAAGACGAGCGGCACGTGGAGCGTAAGCGCTGTCATGACGCCGATGGCGATGCCCGATGCCTCGACGGTCAGGACGCGGTCGATACCCGCATCCTTGAAGAGGCGCGCGAACTCCTCGCCCATCGCCTGCGAGAGTTCCGGGTCAATCTGGTGATTGAGGAACGAGTCGACCTTGAGCACATTGCCCGGCAGCACGATGCCGTCCTTCTTGATTCTCTCTTCCAACAGTTTCATGTCTGATTCTCCCTTAGCAAACAAAACAGAAAAATGCGGCTATCTCAATCCTCAGCCCACAAGACGGTCAGAGCTGCCCGATCATCTTGTGGGTCTGCGGGATGACGCGGACGTCCTTGAGGTGTTTGAGTGCATGCGACTGGCAGGCGAGGATCTTCTCGGGGCTTGCCGCTGCGCATCCGCCATACGGCGTGACGGGCTGGATGATGAAGAGTGCGTCAGGAGCCTCCTCTTCGAGCAGGGCGACGCTTTTCCTGAATTCCTCCTCCGTCGTCTCAGCCGAGACGACGAGCTTGACGTAGAGGTCCTTCGTGCGCGCGAGCTCAAGGAAGCGCGCATGCGCCTCCCACTGTGGCTTTGTCACGATGCTCGGCAGCTTGATGTCCATGCTGATGATGTCGGTGATGTCGAGGATGGAGGCGAGCTCGCGGTAGAGCGTGCCGTTCGTCTCGAGGAAGACCTTCGGCCGCTGGCCGAGCGCGTGCAGCGCTTCTACGACCGCGCGGATGAAGGCGGCGTGCAGCAGCGGCTCGCCGCCGGTGAAGCTCACGGCCTCGTGCGGGACTTCCTGCAGGAGATTGGCGATGACAGCGGCCGTCTCAGAGGCGGTCATCGGATTCTTGATGGTCTCGAAGGTACGTGAACCAGCAGCCGTCTCGACCTGGCAGACGGGATGAGAGCCAGGCTTGTTCTCTGTGTCACAGTAGCTGCAGTCGAGATTGCAGCCCTCGAGGCGCACAAAGACCTGGCGGCAGCCGACGTACTTGCCCTCCCCCTGTATCGAGGAGAAGATCTCGATGAGGTTCTCGTTGTTTGCGTTCATCGTCAGTCCCTCGTGTAGGTGACAGACGACGTCGGCGTCTCGTAGACTGTGATGGCTGCGAGATGGCTGTCGCGCACGAAGACAGGGCTCTTTTCAAGCTCCTCGAAGATGATGCGCGCGAGGTTCTCTGCCGTCGGGTTGACGCCCGTCGAGAACGGCTCGAGCTCGTTGAGGAAGCGGTGGTCAAAGCGGTCGAGCGCAGCCTTGAGCGCGCCCTTGATGGCCTTGAAATCGACGAGCATGCCGAGCTCGTCGAGCTCCGTTCCCTTGACGAGCGCCTCGACCTTCCAGTTGTGGCCGTGCAGGCGGTCGCACTTGCCCGGGTAGTTGACGACGCGGTGTGCCGCTTCAAAGGCACCTTCGACTTTGAGTGTGTACATGATTGACTCCTCCTAAAAACAAATCTCCCTGCATAGAGAGGGAGGTGATTCTTTACTTCTTGAGTGACTTCTCAATCGACTTCGTGTTCTTGACGTTGCCGACGATGTCGTTCATGCTCATGGCACGCGTGTGCTGCGTGTGGCTCCACTCGTGCTCGTTGCGGTGGATGAAGCCGAGGAAGATGATCGGGATCCACGAGTAGATGAAGACCGGATACAGCAGCATGTAGAGCCAGGACTTCCACTTCGCGCGGATCTTGATCAGGATGATCATCGGCAGGATGTACTGGCCGAGCATGATGGCCGTCATGAGCTGGGACGGCATGAAGTTGTAGATATTCGTGTAGAACGGTGGGAAGGCGAGCTGGATGTAGCTGATGACGATGAAGATCGTCGAGATCATCAGGAAGTGCGGCTGCATGAGATAGATGCACTCATCCCACATGCGGATGTCTTTGTGCTTCCAGCCGGCCTTGAGCATCTTCGGGATGAAGCGGTTGCCGACGTCGAACTGGCCCTGTGCCCAGCGGCGGCGCTGGTTCCACGACTGCTTGAACGTCAGCGGCTTCTCGTCGTAGATGATGGCGTCGTGTGCCCAGCTCGTCTTGATGCCCTCGGCCATGCACTTCATCGTGAACTCCATGTCCTCTGTCAGGCAGGTCGCCTGCCAGCCGTGCTTCTTGAGGATCTCCGAAGCAAAGCACATGCCCGTGCCGCCGAGGCAGGCCGAGAGGCCGATGTTCGACTTCGCGAGGTGCGAGATGTAGCAGATGACCCAGAACGCGATGGCAAACGTGCCCGAGACCCACGTGTCGTACGGATTCTTCGCGTCCATGTAGCCCTGGATGACCTTGTCGCCCTTGCAGAGGCGGTTGTTCATCTCCATGAGGAACTGCGGGTGTACGAGGTTGTCGGCATCGAAGACGCAGACGGCATCGTACTGCTTGTCCATCTTGAACAGGCGGTCGAACATCCACTGGAGCGCATAGCCCTTGCTCTTCTTCGTCGGATGCGTGCGCACGTGGACGAGCGCACCTGCCTCCTCGGCAATCTCTGCCGTGTTGTCCGTGCAGTTGTCGGCGATGACGTAGATGTCATACATGTCCTTCGGATAGTTGAGCTGCTTGAGGTTCTCGACGAGCTGGCCGATGACGGCGTGCTCGTTGTGTGCCGCGACGACGAGTGCAAACGTCTTGCGCGGTGTCTTGATCTTGACCTCTTTCTTGCGCCACATGCCGCAGAAGCCGATGACGAAGAAATAGAGCGTGAAAAGGAAGATCAGGATCTGCATTGGCACCATGATGATGTCAAAAGGATGTGTGAACAAAAACAATCAGCCTTTCTTTGCAAAACTTGCCAGCAGAGAATTGACGATGCCCAGGACCGCGTACGTCGAGAACAGAGCGACAGCGAGAGCCGCTAAGAGCGATGCGTGGCCGAGCCAGAGGATGGCGAGGAACAGGACGAGTGCGACAATCTTTGAGATGAGGTAGATGGGCTCTGCCCCATCGCCCTTGAAGTTCGGATAGTGGACGTGGCTGACCATGAGCCAGCCGACGAAGGCCATGACGATGGGATACGCGATGCCAAAAGCCATCGGATCGACGCCGAGCTCGACGAAGAGCAGCGTCGTCATCGCGACGATGTTGCCGCCTGCCGGGATGGCGAGGCCCATGAAGTAGCCGTGCACGACCGAGGCGTTGACGTTGAAGCGCGCGAGGCGCCACATGCCGCAGATCGCGAAGAAGATCGCGACGACGACACCGAGGAAGCCGTGGTTATGCAGCACAAAGGCCCAGGCGAGGAAGGCCGGCGCGATGCCGAAGGAGCCGAGGTCGCAGAGCGAGTCCATCTCCTTGCCCATCTCGCTGGCCACGCCGAAGAAGCGGGCTGTGCGGCCGTCAAGGCCATCCGCGACGAGCGCGAGCAGAATAAAGATCGAACCCCAGACGAGGTTCCCACTGTACGTGGAAAGGATCGAACACATGCCGAAGACGAGGTTCGATGAGGTACACATATTCGGTATTAACCTGCGATAGTCCATCAGTCTTTCATCCTCCCGATAATGGTTTTGCCACCCGTGACCTTCTGGCCCTTCTTGACCGTCACAGCGACGTCCTGCGGCATGACGACCTCGAGGCACGAGCCGAACTTGATCATGCCGTAGAGCTCTCCCTGCTCGAGCTTGTCGTCGAGCGTGACGTAAGAGACGATACGGCGGGCCAGGATGCCTGCGATCTGCTTGACCGTGATGCGCAGGCGGCCGTTCTCGATGCCGAGCAGGTGGTGTTCGTTCTCGAAGCCGACCGTGTCCTTGTAGGCGGGACGGAAGCGGCCGCAGTAGTACTTCTGCAGCTTGATTTCCCCCTCGATCGGGCTGCGGTTGACGTGCACGTTGAAGACCGACATGAAGATGACGATCTTGTTGCACGGCTCCTTGATGAAGCCGTCCTCATCCGTCTCGAGCGGCACGATGTCCGTGACTGTCCCGTCAGCCGGCGAGAGCACGACAGACGAGTCCTGCTCGATGTGGCGCTTCGGGTTGCGGAAGAAGTAGCAGAAATAGAGCATGAGGACGAATGGCACGACGGCGGCCAGCGGATGCAGCGACCAGCCGAAGAGCAGTGTCAGCACGAAGCATCCCCCGATGAACGGGTATCCCTCTGAAATAATCGGAGTCAAACCTCCACCTCCTGATCGATTTGATATGTCTCCATGCAGATAGCCCTCTGCATAAGGAGCAGGCCAGTTTCGCCACTGGCCTGCCTGCTAATTTACAATTATAGCGGATTGCCCTGCCTTTGTCCATACGAGATGGCCATTCCGACGCTCCCGCCTGTGACTTTTCTGAAAGGCGGCGGTCATCACTTCTTGGCGTGATGCACCTTGAGCACGAACTTCGGCAGCGCCATGAGGCGACCGGCGCGCTTCGGCTGCAGCATGCCGCGGAAGAGCCACTCGAGCTTGGCCTTCTGCATCCAGCGCGGCGCGCGCTTCATGACGCCGGCCATGACGTCGAGCGTGCCGCCGACGCCGATGGAGACGGGCACGCCGAGTTCGTCCTTGTGGGCGTAGAGCCACTTCTCCTGTTTCGGTACGCCGAGCGCCGCGAGCAAGAGGTCCGGCTTCGCCTTGCGGATCTCCTCGATGATGCCCGGCTCGTCCTTCTCCGAGAAGAAGCCGTTGCGCGTGCCGACAATCTCGATGCCCGGGTAGAGCGACTCGGCCTTCTTCTTGGCGAGTTCCGCTACGCCCGGTGCCGAGCCGAAGAAGAAGATGCGGCGCTTCTTCTCCGGAGCGCGGCGCATGAGCTCCTGTGCGAGGTCGTAGCCAGCGACGCGTTCCGGCATCTCGTGTCCGAGATGATGCGCAGCCCAGACCGTGCCCGCACCGTCCGGTACGACGAGTGCGGCATTGTTGAGGATCTTCATGAGCTCATGGTCGTGCGTCGCACGCATGATCATCTCGGCATTGGCCGTGGCGACGAGCACGCCGCACATCTCATCCATATACGTCTCCACTTGGGCGACGGCTTCCTCCATCGTAACGGGGTCCACCTTGACCCCGAGGATATCAATCTTCTTCGGCACTTCGTTACCCTCCCATAAACAAAGCCGCAGACTGCGGCCCTTCATGATATACGTTAGATTCTATCATAAATCGGTCCAAGATGCAAAACGATGCAACGGCGCAAAAATCCCGGGCACCAGTAAAGTGCCCGGGATCTCACAGTGGTCCCTGATGCGCTGGAGCTCTAACGAGGTCCAGGCATTCAGTTCTCTTCTTTTTTCTCTTTCTTCTTGACGGCCGTGCGGATGGAGAGCTCGCGGAGCTGCTTCTCATCAACCGGGGACGGAGCGTTCGACATGACGTCGCGCGCACTCTGCGTCTTCGGGAAGGCGATAACGTCGCGGATCGACGGGCGCTTTGCCATGAGCATGACGAGACGGTCGAGGCCGAAAGCGAGACCGCCATGTGGCGGCGTGCCGTACTGGAAGGCATCCATCATGAAGCCGAACTTCGTATGAGCCTGCTCCGGCGTGAGGCCGAGGGACTCGAATACCTTCTCCTGCAGGTCGGCGTTGTAGATACGCAACGAACCACCGCCGATTTCGACGCCGTTGAGGACCATATCGTAGGCATTGGCCTTGACCTCGCCCATGCGGTCCGTGTTCAGCAGAGGAATATCCTCGTCGCGCGGTGCCGTGAACGGATGGTGCATAGCCTTGAAGCGGTGCTCTTCGTCGCTCCACTCGTACATCGGGAAGTCGACAACCCAGAGGAAGCGGAGCTTGTCCGGATCGATGAGGTTGCGTTCCTTGCCCATCTCGAGGCGCAGCTGGCCGAGGGCCGTATCGACGACGAGGCGCTTGTCGGCAACGACGAGCAGCAGGTCGCCCGTCTTGGCACCCGTTGCCTCAGCAATCTTGGCGAACGTCTCATCATCATAGAACTTCTTGAACGGGCTCTTGATGCCGTCTGCCGTGTACTGAATCCAGGCAAGACCTTTGGCACCGTAGACCTGAACGAACTTGACGAGGTCGTCGAGGCGGCGGCGCGGGATGTCGGCATAGCCGTCGACCTTGATGCACTTGACCATGCCGCCGTTCTCGATGACGGAGTTGAAGACCTTGAAGCTCGAGCCCTTGACGTACTCGGAGATGTCCATGAGCGGCATATCGAAGCGCAGGTCCGGTTTATCGGAGCCGTACTTATCCATGGCCGTATCCCACTCCATGCGCTCGAACGGCGTCGGGACGTCAGCACCGATGGCCTTCTTGAAGAGTTCCTTGATCATGCCCTCCATCAGCGTCAGGATGTCGTCCTGGCTCATGAAGCTCATCTCGATATCGAGCTGTGTGAATTCCGGCTGGCGGTCAGCGCGCAGGTCTTCATCGCGGAAGCAGCGAACGATCTGGAAGTACTTCTCGAAGCCGGCGACCTGCAGGATCTGCTTGAAGATCTGCGGGGACTGCGGCAGTGCGTAGAACTCACCCGGATTGACGCGGCTCGGGACGAGGAAGTCGCGGGCGCCCTCAGGCGTGCTCTTGCAGAGCATCGGCGTCTCGATCTCGAGGAAGCCGTTGCGGTCGAAGAAATCGCGCATGATTTTCGTCACGCGGTGACGCAGGATGATGTTCTTCTGCATCTCCGGACGGCGCAGGTCGAGATAACGGTACTTGAGGCGGACCATTTCGTCCACATCAACGCCGTCCTGGATGTAGAACGGCGGCGTCTTCGACGTATTGAGGATGCGCAACTCTGCGCAGACGACCTCGATTTCACCTGTATCGATGTTCGGGTTGATCGTCTCCTCGCTGCGCGCACGAATCTTGCCGCGCACGGCAATGCAGAACTCGTTGCGCAGGGACTCTGCCTTGTGGAACGTTCCTTCGTTCATGGCAGCTTCATCGAACACGATCTGCACGAAACCGGAACGGTCGCGCATGTCGACGAAGATCAGTCCGCCGTGGTCACGACGGCGGGAGACCCAGCCGCAGAGCACGACTTCCTGGCCGACGTCCGTCTTGCGAAGGGCACCGCAATGATGGGTGCGCTTCATACCTTGTAATGTTTCCATTAACCTTTCACCTCAGCACATAGCTTTTCTATAATAACATCAAAAGAAACCTTCTGCTGCTCACTCTTTTCCATATCCTTGAGCATGACACAGGATTCTTTGACTTCATCTTCACCGATGATCAGCGCAAAGCGGGCATGCGCCTTGTTTGCCTGTTTCATCTGGGCCTTCATACTGCGGCCCGCATAATCCATCGAAGCCTTGAGGCCGGCGCGGCGCAGCTTCGTCAGGAGCGTGAAGGCCGGGGCCTTGGCCGCCTCACCGAGCGCGACGACAAAGGCATCTGCCTTCTTCTCCTGCTCCGGGATGAGGCCCTGTTTCTCGAGGGCTAAGAGCACGCGCTCGAGGCCCGTCGCAAAGCCGACAGCCGGCGTCGGCTTGCCGCCGATCTCCTCGATGAGGCCGTCGTAGCGGCCGCCGCCAGCGACAGCGCTCTGGGCGCCGAGCGGTGCATACTTGATCTCGAAGGCCGTCTTTGTATAGTAGTCGAGGCCGCGCACGAGACGCGGGTCGAGCTCGAACGAGATGCCGGCATCCGTCAGGTAGCTCTGGACCTTCTCGAAGTGCTCGCGGCACTCGTCGCAGAGGCAGTCCGTAATCTTCGGCGCATCCTTCATGTACGGCTTGTCGGCGTCGACCTTGCAGTCGAGGATGCGCAGCGGACTGCGCTCAAAGCGGTCCTGGCAGTCCTCGCAGAGGTCGTCGAGCTTGTCGCGGAAGTAGTCCTGCAGGACCTTGCGGTAGACCGGCCGGCACTTCGGGCAGCCGACGGAGTTGAGGCTGAGCTTCAGGTCCTTGAGTCCGAGCGACTGCAGAAAGTCGACGGCCAGCATGATGATCTCAGCATCGGCCATCGGGTTCTCCTCGCCGAGCGACTCGACACCGAACTGATGGAATTCGCGCATGCGGCCGGCCTGCGGGCGGTCGTAGCGGAACATCGAGCCGATGTAGAAGAGCTTGACGAGCGAAGCGTCGCCGTAGAGCTTGTTCTGCAGGTACGCGCGCACGACGGATGCCGTGTTCTCCGGGCGCAGCGTGATGCTGCGTCCGCCGCGGTCCTCGAACGTGTACATCTCCTTGTCGACGACATCCGTGCCTTCGCCGATGCCGCGGTGGAAGAGCTCCGTGTGCTCGAAGAGCGGCGTGCGGATCTCTTCGAATCCATAGCGGCCGCAGATCTCGCGGATCTTCCCTTCGACGTAATTCCATTCGCCGACAGTGTCGGGCAGAATGTCTTTTGTTCCCCTAGGGGCATTGGTGAGCATGAATCGTTCCCCCTGTATGTATTGATATGGTTGTTGGTTGCTTATCTCATGACTGCGGCCCGTACGCCTCGTCGAGCAGCTGGCGGCGCTTCTCGATGTAGATGTCGATGTCGCGCAGGTACGTCACGAGGTCCTTCGCGTTGAACGAGGACTTCATGCGCTTCCTGCGGAAGTCGACGACTTTCGTCGTCGCCGCGCCGCCGATGCCGATGATGGTCTGATGCTCCTCCATGATCTGGATGTTGTACATGCCCTCCGCACCGGTGCGGCAGCAGCCGACGTTCTCGAGGTCGCCGCTCATGTAGCCCTGGCGGTAGAGGTAGTACGGGCGCATGCCGATCTTCTTGACGTAGGCCATCGCGATCTCCGACATGCGGCGCGTCTCTTCGTCAGACGGCAGCTCGACGTGCTGCTCCTCCATCAGGAGCTTGAGTCGCGAGCCGCGCTTCAGGGCGAGCGCGTGCAGCGTGATGTCATCGGGTCCGAGTGCCGTGACCTTCTCCATCGTGTCGCGCACATCCTCAGACGTCTCCCCCGGCAGTCCGAGGATGAGGTCCATGTTGATGTGTGGAATGCCCGCCTCGCGCAGCGCGTGGAACATCGTGACAACGTCCTTCGGCGTGTGCTGGCGGCCGATGCGGCGGAGCGTCCTCTCCTGCATCGTCTGCGGGTTGACGCTGACGCGCGAGACAGCGAGACGCTTCATCGTCTCAATCTTCGCGGGCGTGATGCTGTCGGGGCGGCCCGCCTCCACCGTGAATTCCACGATAGAAGGCCCATAGAAAGCATTATATACCATATTGAGCATTTCAGCAAAGGCTTCATCGGGAAGACTCGTCGGCGTGCCGCCGCCGACGTAGATGTTCTGCACGCAAAAGCCGTAGTGCTCGATGGCGTCTTTGGCCGCGAGCAGGTCCTTCTGGAGCACGGCGAGGAACTCCTGCACGCGCTTCTTGCCGGGCAGGATGTTCGACGGGAAGGAACAGTAGAGGCAGCGCGTCAGGCAGAACGGGATGCCGATGTAGACGCTGACCGTCTTCTCGTCGGACTGCGCGAGGAACGGCAGCTGGCGGAAGGCCATCGGCACGATGACGCGGGCCTTTCCCTCGCTGCAGGCGTAGTCTTGCTGCAGCCGCTCGATGATTGCTTCCTCTCCCATGCCGCCGCGGATCCAGCGGTGCACGATCTTCGTCGGACGCACGCCATGCAGAATGCCCCAGGGTGCCTGGGGCATGTCGAGTTCTTCGCGGAAGATATGGTAGAGATTCAGCTTGATCAGGCGGTTGACGGCCGCGCCCTCGCGCTCGTCGAGCGCACCCGTGCTGCGGCGCGTGAAGGACGTCTCCTTGCCGCTGCAGTCAAAGAGCATTAGCCTCGACTCCATGACGACGCGCCCGTCTGCCGTATCGGGCAGTCGGTGGTTGACGACGGAGAGCTGCAGATAGTCGGCCTCGCCGCTGCGCCCCACGATCTCCACCTTGAAGAGCACGAGCACCTCGCGCACAATCTTCGAGATGATCTCCTTGCGGTCGCTCAGCGTGAAGGTTCGGACGCGCAATCGTCTCTCCTGCGTCACTGCTGGGCCTCCTGGCATTCCTTGCAGAGGCCGAAGAACTTGACCTGGTGGTCGCTGACCGTGAAGCCGAGCTTCTTCTTGATGTCCTCTTCGAGCGGCTCCAGGAAGTCGTCCTGGAACTCGATGACCTTGCCGCAGTTCGTGCAGATCAAGTGATGGTGATGGTGCTTTGACGGGTCCGTCTTGTTGACTTCGTAGCGGCTGCAGCCGTCGCCGAACTCCATCTTCTGCAGGATGCCGAGCTCCGAGAGCAGTTCGAGGCTGCGGTAGACCGTGGCCAGGCCAATCTCGGATTTGTTGTCGCGCAGGATGCCGTGCACATCCTCGGCCGAGAGATGCTCGCCCGGATGGTCGAGGAAGATCTGGAGCACGACCTGGCGCTGCGGCGTCATCTTGTGCTGGCGCTCCTGCAGCATCCGCCTGAGGTCGTCCATCGTGAAAGTCTGTGACATAATGTAGTCCCCTTTTCTAGCGTCTATTGATTCCTGTCAGCCCTCAATCCCTGCACAGGATATCGTACGTTCAAATGTATATATTATAACAAGAATGTAAGAAAAATACAATCCAGGAATCTGGGACAGACCTTTGCTGTGCCCCCGCGCTCTCACTGCCCCGGATGGCTGCTGAGCGCGCGGGAGACGCTGTAGACATTCTTGAGGCGGCGCATCTTCGTCATGATCTGCGCGACCTGTGTCGCATTCTTGACATCGAGGCCCATGACGACGGTCGACGTCTTGTTGCTGCGGTTCGGGTTGGCGTTGACGCTGTGGATGTTGATCTTCATCTCAGACGGCACGGCTAAAAGCTCTGCGAGCACGCCGCTCTTGTCGTTGCAGACGATCTCGATCTCGACGGTGTAGTCCTTATCGAGGCCGATATCCCAGCTGACCTCGATCATGCGTGAGAGGTCGTTGTCGCGCAGGACATTCGGGCAGTCCGAACGGTGCACCGAGACGCCGCGGCCTTTCGTGACAAAGCCCGTGATCGGGTCGCCGGGGATCGGGTTGCAGCAGCGCGCGAGGCGGACGAGCAGGCCGCTCTCGCCCTCGACGAGCACACCGTGGCTCGAGCGGTTGCGCTTGCTGCTGTGCTGCGGCGTCTTGAGCTCGGAGAGCATCTTCGATACATCGGGCGGTGTGGCTTCCTTGAGGTCCTTCTTGTAGAGTTCGATGAGCTTCGTCATGACACTGCGCAGCGTGATGCCACCGTAGCCGAGCGCCGCGAGCAAGTCGTCCTCACTGAGGTTGTTGAGCTTTTCGGCCACCTGCTGCAGGCGCCCTTCCTTCAAGAGCGTCTTTGGCGCGTAGCCGAGGCGCTTGGCTTCATCCTTGATGAGCTCGAGTCCCTGCTCGATGTTCTCCTCGCGCTTCTCCTTCTTGAACCACGAGCGGATCTTGCTGCGCGTCTCCGACGAGGCGACGATGTTGAGCCAGTCGCGGCTCGGGCCGTTGTTGGCCTTGTTGGTGATGACGGAGACGATGTCGCCGTTCTTGAGCTTGTACTCGAGCGGCACGAGCTTGCCGTTGACCTTCGCGCCGACGCAGTGATGGCCGACTTCCGTGTGGATGCGGTAGGCGAAGTCAATCGGGATGGAGCCCTTCGGCAGGTCGACGACATCGCCCTTCGGCGTGAAGACGAAGACTTCGTCCGAGAAGACATCGACCTTCAAAGCCTCGAAGTACTCCTTCGGGTCGCTGAGCTCCTGCTGCAGGTTGACCATCTGGCGCAGCCAGCTCATCTTCTGGTCGACGGCGCCCGTCGCCTTCGCGCCCTTGCCCGCCTCCTTGTACTTCCAGTGTGCCGCAACGCCGAACTCCGATACCTGGTGCATCGCAAACGTGCGGATCTGGATCTCGAGCGGATAGCCGCGCGTCATGACCGTCGTGTGCAGCGACTGGTAGCCGTTCGACTTCGGCATGGCGATGTAGTCCTTGAAGCGGCCCGGGATCGGCTTCCACATCGCGTGGATGACGCCGAGCACGCCGTAGCAGTCCTTGACCGAGTCGACGAGCACGCGGACGGCCGAGAGGTCGTAGATCTCGCTGAGGTCCTTGTTGTCGCGCTTCATCTTCTTGTAGATGCTGTAGAAGTGCTTCGCGCGGCCGCTGATATCTGCCTTGATATTCGCCTCCGCGAGCTTCTCCTTGATCTGCTCGATGGACGTATCGATGAAGCTCTGGCGCTCCTTGCGCTTCTGCTTGACATTCTCGACGAGATCGTAGTAGATCTCCGGCTCGAGATAGCGCAAGCAGAGGTCCTCGAGCTCCCACTTGATGCTCGAGATGCCGAGGCGGTTCGCGAGCGGCGCGTAGATCTCGATCGTCTCGCGCGCGATGCGCTTCTGCTTGTCCTCGCGCATGTACTTGAGCGTGCGCATGTTGTGCAGGCGGTCGGCCAGCTTGATCATGATGACGCGGATGTCCTTTGCCATCGCGAGGAACATCTTGCGGTAGCTCTCGAGCTGTGCCTCCTCCTTCGACTTGTACTGCAGGCGGCCGAGTTTCGTCACGCCGTCGATGAGCATCGCGACCTCGTCGCCGAACATCTCCTTCATCTGCTCGTTCGTGTAGATCGTGTCCTCGACGACATCGTGCAGGAGCGCCGCGCTGATGGTCGCATCGTCGAGGTGCAGCTGCGTGAGGATCTGGGCGACGTGCAGCGGGTGGATGATGTAGGCCTCCCCCGACACACGCGTCTGCCCTTCATGGGCCTTCCTCGCGAGTTCATAGGCGCGCCGGATGAGGTCGAGGTCGGCCTTCGGCGAATACGATTTCACGGCGTCGAGAATCATCTCGATAGTCACCGGTTCTTTCTCTTTGTCATTCATACGTCCCACTCCTTTGCGTCATCGCGCAGACTCGCCGCGCGATGCGAGGTCCCTGCTTTCCCTGTCAGATGACCTTGCGGCGCCGATACGTCGGCGACGCCTCCAGTTCCATTTTTCCCTGCTTGCCCTGAACGGGTGGCAAATAATAGTGATTTTCATCAAGATTCTCTCTTAGGATACCCAATTCTTGGAAAATGCGCAAGGCCGCGCCCATCGTATAGAGAGAAATATGATGGAACGACTGGCAGAAGCGCGCGGCAAGCGCTGCCGTCTCAAAGGGGATGCTGCCCTGCATCTTCTGCAGCCCGTAGAGGAAGCGGTAGACATCACGCAGGAGCTCCTTGTCGGGGAAGACGCGCTCGCTCTCTGCCGGGCTCATGTCTTCGACCATGCACTGCAGGCTGCGGCGGCCGTTCCACTCGTTGATGGCCGGTGCGTAGACGATGTCGAGCGATTCGCGGTTCACAGAAGGCGCGAGATCGGCGCGATTCCACATCAGGCTCGTGACGGGCGCTTCGTCCGTGCCGAGCTTGAAGCGCAGATGCGTCTGATCGCGGCCGATGGCCATGGCCTCGCGGCCGCGCACATTGCGGCAGCCGAAGTACGGCTTAGGGTTGCCCATGCCGTACGGCTCGAGCAGCGAGAGCTCCTCGACGAGGTCGAGTGTCAGCTCCTCTGGCATCATCTCGAACTCGACCGAGACTTTCGGCTCGTAGTCCTCTTCTGAGAGATGTGCGCCCGCATAGGCGGCAAATGCCTCGCGGAAGGCAGGCAGCTCCTCTTCGCGCAGCGAGAGGCCAGCCGCCATCGCGTGGCCGCCGAACTGCAGCAAGTGCTCCTTACAGGCAGAGAGCGCCTCGTACATGTTGAGCCCCTCGATGCTGCGGCAGGAGCCGCGGCAGACACCGTCCTCCTGGATGGTGAGCACGATGGTCGGCTTGTAGAACTTGTCGACGAGGCGCGAGGCCGCGATGCCGATGACGCCGGGATTCCAGCCCTTGCCCGCGACGACGATGGCCTTCTCCGCCGCCATGTCGAGCCCGGAAAGCTCCTCTTCTGCCGTCTCGCAGATCTTGTGCTCGATCTCGCGGCGCTCCGTGTTGAGTATGTCGAGCTCGAGCGCGAGCTTGTCGGCGGTCTGCCGGTCCTCTGCCGTCAGCAGTGCGACGCCCGTCCTCGCCGACTCGATGCGCCCGGCCGCGTTGAGTCGCGGGGCGAGCAGGAAGCCCAGATGGCCTGCCGTGATCTTCTTGTCCTTGAGACCCGCGACCTCGACGAGCGCTGCGATGCCCGGCAGCGAAGTCGCCTCCATGCGGGCCATGCCCTGTTTGACGATGCGGCGGTTCTCCCCGCGCAGCGGCACGATGTCTGCCACCGTGCCGAGTGCTACGAGCTCGAGGTCATCGAGAAAGACAGATTGACCGTCCCACTCTGCGCCCCGGCGCTTCGCGTCGAGAGCCTGGCAGAGCTTGAAAGCCACGCCGACACCGGCGAGATCCTTGTCGGGATACGGGCAGTCCGCGCGGTGCGGGTTGAGCACTGCACAGGCGGGCGGCAGCGCACTGCCTGGCAGATGATGGTCCGTGATGATGATGTCGAGGCGGCCCGCCCCCTGTACCGCTGCGACATCCGTGACCGACGCGATGCCGCAGTCGACCGTGATCAAGAGGTCCGAGTGCTCGGCAATCGCCTCGAGTGCCTTGCGGTTGAGGCCATAGCCCTCTGTCATGCGGTCCGGGATGTAAAAGTCGACCCTCGCCCCAACCTTGCGCAGCGTTCGCGTCAAGAGCGATGTCGCCGTCATGCCGTCGACGTCGTAGTCGCCGTAGACCGTGATGTGCTCGCCCTGCTCCAGAGCGCGCATGATGCGCGCGACAGCCTTGTCCATGTCGCGCATCTGGAAGGGATCGCAAAAAGGCAGCTGCTCCGGATGCAGGAAGAGCTGTGCCTCTTCGCGCGTGCGGATGCCGCGGTGCCACAAAAGAGCCGCCACCGTCGTGTCCCGGCCGATCTTGCGCGCAAATGCCTGAAGCTCCGGCACCGGCTCATACAATTTCCACTTCTTATACAACTTCTATCCCTCTTTATTTCCCGTATCTATTTACGTGATTTACGTTGCTTCTATTATATCATAGTTTACAATGTTTCTCTCTATCATACAGGAAAAGCAAAAACATGACAACTAAAATTTAACGAACTGATCTTGGAAACAGCATATCGTAGCAGGGAGGGTACCATTCCGGTTTCGTCACTCTGTTAAATGGGCCGCATGATACTTCATAGCCCTGAAGCACATTCACCGCCTGCCACGGCGTTCCATCATCCGTGGCCCAGCGAGTGCGTGGGGCGTCCCATCCCTGCGGGCAATCACGCCGTTCCTGCAAGCGGAATGGTACCCTCCCTGCTCCGTTTCTTTCGAGCACCGAGCCGCTCCCAAGCTCAGGCCTTCCATCACCCAGGAATACAGCAGTGAAGCGGCACTTCTCCACTACATTCATCGCAGAGCTCTGTCAGCAGGACAGTGCCTTTGCTGGTATCTCCCCTTCGTAGTCCGACCGCATGGAGCTCGGGGCGACTGTCACACATGAACTCAGGGGCGGGGACTGTATTTCACCTGCAGGAGCGCAGTGATTGCCCGCAGGGATGGGCCCAAAAACAAACACTTCTTGACAGAGCGATGACAGAACGCCGCGGCAGGCGGCGAAGCAGCTAGAATGAAAGGTGCATCATGGGGCCCATTCAACGAAGCGACGAAGCTGAAATACAGCCCCCGCCCCCTGCTCCGATGTAAAGCGAATCGATTGTGCAAATAAAAAAGAGACTGCCGTGACAGCAGTCTCTTGCAAGAGCTTGTATGCAATTATGCAGCAGCTTCTGGTTTCGGCTGGTGCTTTTTCTTCTCGCCCCAGTTGCGGAAGACGACCCAGAGCGGGCTGGCGATGAAGATGGACGAATAGCAGCCGACGGTGAAGCCGACGAGCAGGGCGAACGCGAAGTCCTTCGTCGTGTCGCCGCCGAAGAAATAGAGGGCGGCCGTCGTGAAGAGGACGGTGAAGACCGTGTAGAGCGAGCGCGTCAGCGTCTGATAGATACTGCGGTCGACGAGCTGGTTGATGTCGCCGCCGCGGCGGAAGTGCAGCTTGAGGTTCTCGCGGATGCGGTCGAAGATGACGATGGTATCGTTGATCGAGTAACCGACGATCGTCAGGAGCGCCGCGATGAACGAGGAGTCGATCTGACGCTGTGTCAGCGAGAAGACCGCGAGCACGATGAGGATATCGTGGATGAGCGCGAGGACGGCGGCGATGCCGAAGCGCAACTCGAAGCGGTAAGCGACGTAGAGGATGATCAGTGCCCACGAGACGACGAGTGCCAGGATGGCGTTCGTGATGAGCTCGCCGCCGATTGTCGCGCCGACTTTCTCCTCACGCAGGACCTTGTAGTCGCCGACATCGCTCTTGATGGTCGCCATGACTTCCTTGCGCTGGTCCTCCTCGAGATCGCGCGTGCGGATCATGACGTTCTCCGACTCCTTGATGTCCGACTGGGTGCCCGAGAGCTGGATGGTCGCATCGTCGAGGTCGTACTTCGCGAGGCTCGTGCGGACCTCTGCGATGCTGACCGGCTGATTGAACTTGAGGTCGATGATGGTACCGCCGGTGAAGTCGATGCCGAAGTTGAAGCCGCGGACGGCCATGCAGATGAGGCCCGGGATGATGATCAAAGCGGAAATGAGGAACCAGATTTTCCGATGACCTGCTATATCGAATTTAAGCATTCTTCTTCAAATCCTCCTTTTGCAAATCCTCTTTTTTCCAGAGCATGAAGCCCGTGACACCGTAGGCACCCGGCTTCTCGAAGAGCTTTGAATCGACCATGAGCTTGAGCATGTAGTGCGTCAGCGTGATGGCCGTGAACATCGAGAGCACCGTGCCGAGGCCCAGCGTGATGGCGAAGCCGCGGATCGTGCCCGTGCCGAGGAAGAACAGGACGGCCGCTGCGATGATCGTCGTGATGTTCGAGTCGAAGATCGTCGTGAAGGCGCGCTTGAAGCCCGACTCCATCGAGAGGCGCAGCGTCTTGCCCTGGATCTGGTACTCCTCCTTGAAGTGCTCGAAGATCAGGACGTTCGCGTCGACGGCCATACCGATGGACAGGATGATACCGGCAACACCCGGCAGCGTCAGCGTCGCATCGAGCAGGTAGAGAAGGCCGAGCAGCATGAGCGTGTAGGCCATCAGCGCGATGTCGGCGATGAAGCCCGACATGCGGTAGAAGAGGATCATGAACAGGAGGACAGCGCCGAGGCCGATGGCAAAGGCGAATTCCGACTTGTCCTTGGAATCCTGGCCGAGCGTCGGGCCGACCGTGCGCGTCTCGATGATGTTGACCTTGACCGGCAGCGCGCCGCTGCGGAGGACGACGGCGAGGTTCTGTGCCTCTTCGAGCGTCTTCTGGCCCGAGATCTCAGCCTTGCCGCCGAGAATCGGCTCGCGGACATTCGGCGCCGTCAGCACCTCGCCGTCGAGCAGGATGGCGATCGTGCGGCCGACGTTCTTCGTCGTGAGGTCGGCGAATTTCTTCGCGCCCTCGTCGGTGAACTCAAGGTTGACGACGTTCTGGCCGTTCTGCTGGTTCGTTGCGGCCTGCGCGTCCTTGAGGTCAGTACCGGTCAGCACCGTATTGCCGTCCTCGTCCTTGAACTCGAGCATGGCCGTCTTGCCGATGGTCTTGATGGCCGCATCCGGGTCCTTGACGCCCGGCAGCTCGATGATGACGCGGCGCTCGCCCTCACGCTGGATGATCGGCTCCGTAAGGCCCAGCGCGTTGACGCGCTTCTCCATGATGGTGACGACGCGGTTCATCGCATCATCGTTGACTTTGGCTACATCGGTGTCCTCAGCTTCGAGCACGACATGCGTGCCGCCCTGCAGGTCGAGGCCCTGGCGGATGGAATTGGCCAGAGGCTGGACGAATGCAAGGAATAAGCCGACGATTGCCACGATGCAGACAATGAGTTTGATGAGACTATTCTTTCTCAACGTTTCACAACCCTTTCTACGTGGTCTATGTATTTGGTTCAATCCGACGCGTTTCCGTCAGGATCAGATTGACTTTCGCATCATGCGCTTCCATCGGGACGCTCGCGACGACCTGGCCGTCGAAGGTCAGTGCGGCGCGGTAGGCCTGCGGCGCCTTCTCCATGAGGTAGCGGTCGTAGTAGCCGCCGCCGAGGCCGAGCCTCTCCCCCGCCGATGAGAATGCCGCACCGGGCACGACGACAAAGTCGACCTCGTCTGCCGGGATGATGCTCTGCTCCTCTTTGCGGACCGTCAGGATGCCGAACTTGCCCGGCACGAGCGCCGCAAGCGACGGGAGGCTGACGGCCTCCATGAGCCCTCTGCCCGTAATGAGCGGCAGCCCGACGCGCTTGCCCGCTTTGAGTGCATGGGCGAGCAGGTCGTAGAGCTGGACCTCATCGGGCATCGAGGCGTAGGCGAAGATGGTCTTTGCCTGCTGGAAGCGCGGCTCCTCGTAGAGACGCGCTAGGATGGCCCGGCTCTTCGCTTCGTGCTGCTCTTTCGTCAGCCCTTTGCGGAAAGCGAGCATCTTCTGGCGCAGTGCCTTCTTCTCAGCGAGCTTCACTTCGTGCAGCTCGCGCGGCGTCATCAGGCGGCCTCCTGCTGCGTGACGTTGGCATTGACGCTCGAGCGCACGACCTCGATGACGACGCCGTCGGCAATCTTGAGCTTCAGCGACGTGTCGCCGAGCTCCACGATTGTGCCGTAGATGCCGCCAATCGTGATGACCTGGTCACCCTTCTTGAGGTTGTCGAGCATGGCGCGGCGGCGGTTCTGCTGCTTTTTCTGCGGACGGTAGAGCAGGAAGTAGAAGATCGCGATCATGACGACGATCGGGCCCCACGTTCCAAGTGCTTCTGGACTCATAATGAACAACTCCTTTTCAGATAAAAATGATGTGTGGACATATATCGGTCATGGCGGCAGGCTCACTGCTTGCCGTGCATCTGATAATGGTTGAAGAAATCACTGCGGAACTCCGTGAAGCGGTCCTCGAGGATGGCCTGGCGCATGCGGCGCATGAATTCCTGCAGGAAGTAGAGATTGTGCAGCGACAGGAGACGCAGGCCGAAGATCTCGTTCGCGCGCACGAGATGGCGGATGTAGGCGCGCGTGTAGCCGTTGCGGCAGGCGTAGCAGCCGCAGCCCTCTTCGAGGACCGTGTGGTCGTGCGTGAACTGAGCGTTCTTCATGACGAGACGGCCTGTCCACGTCATGGCCATGCCGTTGCGTGCGACGCGCGTCGGGTAGACGCAGTCGAACATATCGATGCCGCGCTGCACGCCCTCGACGAGGCAGTCCGGCGTGCCGACGCCCATGAGGTAGCGCGGCTTGTCCTGCGGCAGAAGAGACGTCGAGTACTCGAGCATCTCGTACATGAGCTCCTTCGGCTCGCCGACCGAGAGGCCGCCTACCGCGTAGCCCGGCAGGTCCATCGCCGTCGTCTCGCGGGCGCTCCACTCGCGCAGGTCTTTGTACATACCGCCCTGCACGATGCCGAAGAGGCCCTGGTTCGGGGCCGTCATCGCCTCCTTGCAGCGCTGGAGCCAGCGGATCGTGCGCTCCGTCGACTGCTTCGCGTAGTTGTAGTCGGCCGGATACGGCACACATTCATCGAACGCCATGACGATGTCCGAGCCGAGTGCCATCTGGACCTCCATCGAGACTTCCGGCGAGAGGAACTTCTTCGAGCCGTCGATGTGTGAGCGGAACGTTACGCCCTCCTCCGTGATCTTGCGCAGGTCGCCGAGGCTGAAGACCTGGAACCCGCCGCTGTCCGTCAGGATGGCGCCGTCCCAGTGCATGAACTTGTGCAGGCCGCCGGCCTCACGGATGAGGTCCATGCCCGGGCGCAGGAAGAGGTGGTAGGTGTTCGACAGGATGATGCCCGCGCCGAGATCGCGCAGTTCGTCCGGCGAGACGCCCTTGACCGACGCCTGCGTGCCGACCGGCATGAAGATTGGTGTCGGGAAACTGCCGTGCGGCGTATGGATGATGCCCGCGCGCGCTCCCGTGCGCTCGTCCTTCTTGACGAGCTCATATGTGATTGCAGTCAAATAAAAACCTCAACTTTCGTATTTTTGATTTACTGGCCCTGGCGTGCGGCAAGCTCCTCGCGCAGAGCGTGTTTCATCAGCGCAAGGTCCGGCGTCACGCCCGTCCAGAGTGCAAAGGCAGCCGCGCCCTGGCCGGCCAGCATGCCCTCGCCGTTGATGATGGTGTGGCCATGCTCCTGTGCTTCGCTCAAAAAGCGCGTGCACGCCGGTGTGTAGATGATATCGTAGACGAGAGCCGATTTCTTGAGCTTTGCCCAGTCCACCGGCGGCATGCCCTCTATGTGCGGATACATGCCGAGCGGCGTCGTGTTGACGAGCAGGTCCGTCACCGCGAGATGGTCCGCAAAGGCACCGTCTTCCCAGTGAAGGACCTGGATCTCGCCGTAAGGCGAGAATTCTTCTGCAAGGCGCGCCGCCTTTACGGGGTTGCGCACGCCGAGCGTGATGCGCCCTGCCTTGGCACGCAGCAGGCCCCAGATAACGGCACGGGCTGCACCGCCGGCCCCCAGCAGCGTCACTTCCCTGCCCTTCGGCGAGAAATTGTGCTGTGCGAGCGGCTGCATGAAGCCGATGCAGTCCGTGTTGTAGCCCGTCAGGTGGCCATCCCGGTTGACGACCGTGTTGACCGCCCCGATGATGCGGGCGTCCTCGTCAACATCATCGAGCTCTGCCATGATGGCCTGCTTGTGCGGGATCGTGACATTCCAGCCGGCAAACTGCATGGCTCTGAGCCCCGCCACAGCCTCTTTGAGCTTCTCAGGCGGCACCGGCAGCGAGATGTAGACGTAGTCGAGTCCTGCCGCTTCAATGGCCGCATTCTGCAGCACCGGCGAAAGCGAGTGCGCGATCGGCCAGCCCATGACGCCGAGATTCTTCGTCGTTCCTTTGATCATCGCAAGTCCTCCAGCCGTCAGCCGTGTGCGCGGCGCGTCTTCGTCAAAAGATCCATCTTGAGCTCGTAGTAGTCCGGCGTCATATCGAGATAATGGCGGTGCGGATTCTCGAAGCGCTGCTCCTCCTCCCAGATCTCGTGATCGAGCTGGCTCTTGACATAATCACGGATCGCGTCGAGCTTCGGCAGTTCCTCCGTGCGCTTGCCCTGGCGGATGTAGCACTTGCGGAGGTTCTTGAACGTGCAGTGTTCAAACGAGCGGTTCTTCCACGGCTTCTGCGGGTCGACGTAGCGCAGCGGCTGCGTGCCGTCAAGCTGCTCGCCGCACTTGGCGATGAGGTCCGCGACAGCATGGCCGTCCTCGTCGTAGACGCGGTAGAGATCCTTGAGGCCCGGGTTCGTGATCTTCTCGACGTTCTCCGAGACCTTGATGCGCGGCACGAAGTGGTCGTCCTCACCGACGGCTGCGAGCTTGTAGACGGCGCCGAAGACCGGCTCCGATTTCGCCGTGATCAGGCGCTCGCCAATGCCGAACGCATCGATGCAGGCGCCCTGCTGCGTCAAAAGCGACGAGACGGTGAATTCGTCGAGGCTGTTCGAGACGACGATCTTGCAGTCTGGCAGGCCCGCCTCGTCGAGCATCTTGCGCACACGCTTCGAGAGATATGCGAGGTCGCCCGAGTCGATGCGGATGCCCATGAGGCGCTTGCCCATCGGCTCAAGCACCTCATGCGCGATGCGGATGGCATTCGGGATGCCCGAGTGGATGACATCGTACGTATCGACGAGCAGGATCGTCGCATCCGGATACGTCACCGCGTACTTTTTGAAGGCCTCGTACTCGTCGCCATAGAACATGACCCAGCTGTGCGCCATCGTGCCCGAGATCGGGATGCCGAACATCTTGCCGGCCGAGCACGTCGCCGTGCCGACAACGCCGCCGATGTAGGCTGCACGCGCGCCGTACGTTGCCGCATCCATGTTGTGGGCGCGGCGCGCACCGAAGTCCGAGACGGCGCGGCCCGCTGCCGCCTTGCAGATGCGGCGCGCCTTCGTCGCGATCAGCGACTGGTGGTTGATCTGCGCGAGGATGGCCGTCTCCACGAGCTGCGCGTCAATGAGCGGTGCGACAACCGTCAGGATCGGCTCATTCGGATACATGATCGTGCCCTCCGGCAGCGCGTAGATATCGCCCTTGAAGCGGAAATCCTTGAGATAAGCGAGGAACTTCTCCGAGAACATGTGCTGCTGGCGGAAGTACTCGACATCCTCGTCCGTGAACGTCATGTTCTCCACATACTCGATGACCTGCTCGAGCCCTGCGAAGATGGCAAAGCCACCCTCATCCGGATTCTGGCGGTAGAAGACATCGAACGCCACCTGGACGTCCTTGTCGTGGTCCTCGAAGTAACCGTTCGCCATGGTCATTTCGTAGAAGTCCATCATCATCGTGATATTGCGTTTATCAAACTGTGTTTGCGTCAATGAAGCCAACCCCTTTGATGTCGCGGCCGTGTGGCCGCGCTTTTTTACTAGAAGTGTTCTGGGCATTCGGATATACGGTATCAATTATATCATCTTAATGATGGGGATGCAAAACGTATCCCGCAAAAAGCAGAAAAAAGAGCCGCTGTGCCACTGCACAGCAGCTCTTCCGCCAGATGCGATATACAATAGAAGGAAGTGCGCTCTATCAATAGCCGAGTTCGCGCTTGACCGCGTGCTCGAGCGGCTCCTGCTTGACGAAGTGCTCGAGGTCCTCGCAGAACATCGCGACCGACTTGTCGCGCGTGTACGCCAGCGTCATCTTGCCCGAGCAGTGCGGCGTCAGGATGACATTCTTTGCCGTCCAGAGCGGGTCTCCCTCCGGGATCGGCTCCTTGGCCATGACATCGAGCGCTGCGCCGGCGAGGTGACCCGTGTTGAGCGCCTCGACGAGCGCCGCCTGATCGATTGAATTGCCGCGGCCGACATTGATGACGAAAGCGTCATCCGGCAGCATGGCCAGGCGCTCGCGCGAGATCATGTTCGTCGTCTCCTTCGTGCCCGGCAGGCAGAGCACGAGGATATCCGTCTTCGGCAGGTACGCCTCGAGTTCCTCCTGCTTGACGGCCTCATCGTAGACCGGGCTGCGCTTGCGGCCCGTGCGGCTGACGCCGACGATCGCTGCCGGCTGGAACGACTGGATGCGCTCTGCATAGCGCGTGCCGATATCGCCCGTGCCGACGATCGTCACGCGGCTGCCCTTGATGGAGCGCAGCGGCAGGTTGTTCTTCCACTCGTGGCGGCGGATAATCTCCGCGTATTCCGGATAGCGGCGCACGAGCATCAGCGTCACCATGACGAGGTGCTCCGCGATCGTCACACCGTACGCACCCGACGAATTCGACAGCAGGCAGTCATCCGGCAGGACGCCGGGCTTCAGCACCGGGTCGACACCGGCCGACACACTGCAGAACCACTTGAGATGCGGCGCCGCCTCTGCGAGCTTCGAGCCGCCACCCGTCGCGGCCGCATAAATGATGTCGACGTCGGAAAGATGCGGCAGAGCCTCATCATTCGTCCGGTAATACGCGACCTCCATGCCATGCTGCGCCGCCGCAGCCGATATCTTCTCGCGATGTGCATCATTCATAAAGGAGTTGACCACTGCAATCTTCATGAAAAAACGCCCCTTTCTATCCATAAAAGCATATACGGTAATTCTACGTTATATTTTTATACGTTCGCCAAAACTTTCCCAAAGCCTTTTCCGTGCGCAAAAAAGATGTTACAGAGTTACAGAAGCGAGCGCGCAAAAAAAGACATCCCAAAGGCGGAGGATGTCTTTTTGTCAGGCCGGACAGGCGTCTTACGCCGCGCCGCCTTCATTGTCGGCTTCGCCGCTGTTCCAGACTTTCTGCGCATAGACGGCGTTAAAGAGAAGAGCCGCCTGCAGCGCGACCTGCGAGAGGTTCGCGCCGAGCGTGCCGATCGTGTTGTCGCCCATCATCATCTGGACCGACAGGATCGACCAGTAGACGAAGTTCGCGATGTTGACGAAGATCCAGAGCGACCAGTTCTCGTTGTACTTGAGCACATAGAGGACCTGCGCGATGAAGCTGATGACGAAGTTGATCGAGTCGAAGTACGGCAGCTGGCCGCCGACGCCGGCGAGCACCCACCAGCCGATAGCCCAGGCGAGGAACGCGCCGAAAAAGACCTTCTTGCGCGTGCCCGGCTGGAACGAATGCGTCGCCTGCTGGCGTCCCCAGAGGTACCAGCCGATTGGCTGCGAGATGACGTAGACGATGTCCATCGCAAACGAGCCGTACGCATGACTGATCCATGCGACATACGTCATCGCGACGCACTGGATGAAGCCGAAGATGAACGAGATCTTGCGCCCCTTCATGCCGTAGACGAGGCAGATGACACCTGCGACGCCAGAGATCATGCCAATCGGGCTGTCCGGCACGATGGCAAAGACCGCGAGCTGCAGGAGGATCAGGATGGTCACGTAGATGATCTCGAAGCGCTTCCAGTTCGTGAAGAGCTGGCTGTAGAACCAATTGTGCTGTGTCATGTCATTTCTCCATTTCTGCATCGGACAGGATATTGAGCGCCGTCAGGAGCGAGTCGCGCTCCCCCTTCGCCACGAGATCCGCACTGTTGACGAGGCTGTTGACCCCCTCCGCGAGGTCGCCCTGGTAGAGCACGACATTGTTGAGGATGGACAGCGTCTCCATGCCGCGCAGCCTGCCGATGACCATGAGGATGCCCGACTCCATGTCGTCAGCCTTGATGCCCTTCTTCGACCAGAAGGTTTCGACTTCGGCGTTGTCGTCGACATAGAAGCCGTCGTGCGAACGTACGATGCCGTAGACTGCTTCCGGCGCATAGCGGTGCGCGAGGTGCAGCAGGCGGTACGACGGCACCGCTGGATAGATTTCCGGCACATACTTGCGCGAGAGGCCGTCATCGCGCACGACCCCCTCAGCAATCACGAGCCGGCCGAGCGCGATGTCCTTCTGCATCGCACCGGCCGAGCCCACGCGGATGACGTACTTCACGCCGACATTGTGAAGCTCTTCGACACCGATGCCGGCCGACGGCGCCCCGATGCCCGTCGACATCGCCAGGATGCGCTGCCCGCGGTACGTGCCGACGACCGACTTGTACTCGCGGTTGAACGCCCACGGCTGCGGATCATCCATGAGCTTCGCAATCGCATCGACCCGCGCCGGGTCCCCCATGATGATCGCCCGGTCCGTCCCGATCGCGTGCGTCAGCTGCGTGTGCGGCTGCGGAGCCTCTACCTTCCGTTCCTTATCCATAAGAATGCCCCCTTATACAAAATCCATTGTCTATATGACAGAACAAATGATCTTATAACAATATTTTACTACAGAAGCCAGCAGGCGACAAGGAAACTTTGTCGCGCAACGGACCGCTTCCCCACTGCTGTACCCCATCTGCTTCTTCCCACCCGTTGCCAAGCGGGACAATCTGCGCTATACTACAGCTATCGATGCAAAAGAATAAGCAGAGTAAGTGCTTGCGCGTCAAGTGCCGGATGTACGGGGAGTTGACATCCGGACGAAAGCCTTCGGGCTGCGGTGCAGGCATTGCATCCCGCTGCTGCAGGCACGGAAGACATTCCTTGTTGCAGCAACGCTGCGACCCATCTGTACGCAACAGTACGCGTATGATAATGGAAAGGAAGGTCTTTTTTCATGTCCAGATTCTCCGTCAAGCCCCTCGTCTACGCCGGCGCCTCCGTGGCCCTGGCGGTACTCTTCTCCTACGTCTTTGCCATCCAGACGATCTTCGTGCGCATCACCTTCGGCTTCCTGCCAATCGCCATCTACGGCGCGATGTACGGCCCCATGAAGGCCGGTCTCGTCGCCGCGGCCGCCGACTTCATCGGCACGGCCCTGCTCGGCACGAGCATCTTCTTCCCGGGCTTCCTCGTCTCCGGCTTCCTCACAGGCTACATCTACGGCTGGTTCTTCTACCGCAGGCGCGTCACATGGCTGCGCGCCTGCATCCCCTTCTTCCTCGTCATGATCTTCATCCACCTGGGCCTCAACACGCTCTGGCTGACCATCTTCTATCACAAAGCCGCCTCGGCCATCTTCCTGAGCCGCCTCATCAAGAACCTCCTCTGCTATCCCATGGAAGTCGGCCTCTTCCTCATGGTCTACCGGCCCCTGCGGCGCTTCCTGCCCGAGCAGTTCCCTCAGGCGAAATCAAAAAGCCCTGCGCCTTCCACGGCCGCTTAACTCCCCGCTGCATAGGCCAAAGTTCCCAGATTGTAGTCAGCTCCCAGACAGCAACGCCCTTTTCCACTGGAAAAGGGCGTTTTCTTTTCATGCATACTGTCTCAAATACTTCTCCCAGGAATCGAGCAGTCTAGCAAGAAGCAGATTTATCATAGTATATGTATATACCGGAATGGTGATTGGCACCCTTTCGGAAAGAAATGGGCGACTGATTTGAAGCGGTATTTCTGGCGGATGGGTTCATCGGCAATTCTTCCCACGAATTCGTAGCGATTCTTGGCAAAGTCTTCATCGTCCGTGCGCTAGGTGAATGTCGACCCTCCGGGAAACCAGCCGGCTACCTGATATACCTCACGAACAATCCCCTGATAGACGGCCAGAACGTAATCTGCCTGTCTGGCACGCTCCACATCGACGCGCCAGAAGCCTCGCGTCATCTCGTAAAGCTCAAGGGGCGATAGCGAATCATTGTAGGTGCTATTGATGCGGATCATCATGAGCTTGTCATCGATATCCTTTTCCTTCAGTACATCTGAGCCATACTGTGCTTCAATTGCTTCGACCTTGATACGGCCATATTTTATGGACTCAAATCCCCAGACCTCATTGGTGAGGGTATCAAGGCCGAGCAAGTCAATAGCAGCAGCTTCTACTATCAGGGCCGTTTCTTCCTCAAGTCCGTAAGCAAGAATCTCAATGCATGGCGCCTTGCCGCGATGAAGCAGCTGCTGGATTTTCGCAGCCTTCGGCGAATCAGAAGCGTCCTTCAAGTGATCAAAGACGCGATTGCCCTTCCCTTTCCCGACATAGAAGGGCTCCTGCGTATCCGGATCAGAATAGATATAGACATACGACTTCAGCATCTTGATTGTTCTAGGTGAAAAACGTCTCAACATATCTGAATTCTCCTATCCCTTTTCATCATATCGATACATCAGTTTACAAATTTTGATTGGTTGAAATGCCGTCCTGATGAGAAACCACCAATATCACGGAATCACGAAAAAAGCATTTGCTTCAAGCACCATGCAAACGCCTCAGCACAGCGTTGTTCGGGATGCTGGAAGTGGTTGCCGGGGTTCCAGGTGAGGGTGGTCTTGATGCCGGCATCTTGCAGCAGGGCGTGCTGCTCCTCGATGCAGGTGCTGACGGTGCGCATGACGGGGTTGCGGGTCTTGTCTTCGCGGTCGCCGAGGCTCAGGTAGATGATGCCTGCCTTTGGCTCGTGGGCTTTGGCGTAGTCGAGCCAGCCGGGGAACCAGACGGACGGCGATGCGGCGGCGATGGCGTCGAACGAGGTGCTTTCATAGGCGCTCCAGAGTGAGAAGAGCGCGGCGAGGGAGTAGCCGCCGAGTACGACGGGCGCATCCTCTGCCAGAGCACAATGGCTCTTAAGCGCGGGCAGGATAGCCTCGATGGACTTCAGCATCTCCTCTGCTCCTGCGCCAAAGTCTTGCTTGCCGAAGACGGCCGGAGCCTGCCACGGGGAGAGCTCCTTGTTCCAGTCCTCGACGGCAAGGAAGGCGACAGCCAGCGGCATGCTGACAGCAGCGGCAATGGCGCTGACTTCCTCCAAGAGCCCCTTGCGCGCAACAATCTCTTCCTGCTCGACGGGCTGCACGAGCAAAGCGCGTGGCTCTGGCGCATGCAGGACAATGCCGCGCATTGATGCCGCGTCTGAAGGAAGATCAACAGGAAACTCGTCACACAGCCACGTCCGGCCGTTTCTCTTGACGGCTGCCCCGTTTCTGCTTCTTTCCATTTCCATCTCCATTTTCATCCAGATTAACACTCCTTGCTAGCATTCTTCGTTCCTGCTATACTGTAGCAGAGGGGATTTCCCCTTAGAGCGAACACAGCATCTTGCTGTCATCTACGATGCAATTGATGGTCATCGGTAGTCGAGCCGTCTGGCTTTGGCATAAATCCAAGACAGAAAGGGACGTGATGCCTCTGGTGTCACGCGACGAATGCCTGCTTCCATGGAAGCACTGTTCTCTTCGGAAGTCGCTATTCTCACGGTCTGCGGACTGGCTGCACTCTCAGTGCTAGTCTTTCTCGCCTTGATCGTGCTGGCTTCTTTCGGAGTCATTGACGGAAAGTTCCTGCTGGAACTGCTCCGCATCATTCGGAAATAACCCTTCGGCGTACATTCACAAATGAAAAAGCCGTCCTGCCAGGGACGACTTCTTCGGGATGTACGGTGGCCATCAGCGTCTGCAGCGCTGTTTGTATGGCCGAAATTTTTTAGCCAACAGATATGCCGAGCCGACCATCTTAGGTTCGCTCTTTTTATCTATGTAAAGCATACCACAAAAATAGAGAAACGTCAATTAAGCCATGCATCCACGTTATACGAAAGGGGCAGTAAATATGGCTCTCTTTGCAATCGGTGACTTCCACCTCTCGTTCCAGACACCCGAGAAGTCGATGGACGTCTTTGGCGCGGTGTGGCGGCACCATGAAGAAAAAATCAAGCGGAACTGCGAGGCGCTCGTCGGGCCGCACGACACGATTGTCATCACGGGCGACCACTCCTGGGGGCGCAAGCTCGCGGAGTGTGAGCAGGATCTCGCATTCATCGAGGCGCTGCCGGGGCGCAAGATCCTGCTGCGCGGCAACCACGACATGTTCTGGGACGCAAAGAGGACAGCCTCTCTCAACCGCCGCTTTGCGGGGAAGCTGTCCTTCCTGCAGAATAATTTCTTTGCCTACGAAGATTACGCGCTCGTCGGCACGAAGGGCTTCACGTTTGAGGGGCCGTTCTATCTCGACGGGCAGGGCCGCGTCATCGGCTGGGATGAGGAGCGCGAAGCGCACGCCAAGATGCTCGTCGAGCGCGAGTGCACGCGGCTGCGCCGCTCGCTCGATGCGGCGGTGGATGCGGGCTTCCAGAAGTTCATCCTGTTCCTGCACTATCCGCCGACGAACATCCTCGAGCAGAAGAGCCCCTTCACCGACATCGCCGAGGAATACGGCGCCGAGCAGGTCATCTACTCACACTGCCACGGCGAGGAGCGCTTCCACGACAGCCTGCAGGGCGTCGTGCGCGGCATCACCTACCGGCTTGTCTCAGGCGACTATCTCGATTTCAAGCCGGTCAGGATCCTTTGACCGTGACCAGCATAAGCTGGGCCGTGGTCATGCCTCCGTCTCTTTGCCGGGCCTGCGGTACTTCAGGAGCTCCTGCGGCACGCGCCTGCCCTTGTGGTAGAATTCCCAGTCGCGTTCGCCGAGCTCGCGCTGCACGCGGCAAGGTACGCCAAAGGCCAGCACGCCTGCGGGGATGTCGCGCGTCACGACGCTGCCCGCGCCGATGACCGTGTTGTCACCGATCGTGACGCCGGGCACGACGATGACGCCTGCGCCGAGCCAGACGTTCTTGCCGATGCGGATGGGCAGGTTGTACTGATAGCCTTTCTCGCGCAGCTCCGGTGCCAATGGATGGTTTGGCGTCGCGAGCGTGACGTTCGGCCCGATCATCGTGTAGTCGCCGATGAAGATCTCGCCGTCGTCGACGGCCGTGAGGTTGTAGTTGGCGTAGACCTGCTTGCCGAGGTGCAGGTGATGGCCGCCCCAGTTCGCGTGCAGCGGCGGCTCGATGTAGCAGTCCTCCCCGACTTCGGCCAGCATCTCCTTGAGCAGCTTCTGCCGCTTCTCCCATTCATGCGGCCGCGTGGCATTGTAGTCGTAGAGCTTTTCCATGCAGTCGAGCTGCTGCTTCATCAGTTCCTCATCACCCGGCCAGTAGATCTCGCCGTTCATCATGTCATCGTACACTTTGCTCAATGGAAATCCCCTCTCTTTTGCGTCTATCATTCCTTAAGTTTTCTTAAGATAACGATTCGACAGCACGTTTGTTTTTTCCTGCCAAATAAATACAAGACAGTAAAAAGCAGCATCGTCAGGCCATTCCTGAGCGATGCTGCTTTTTCACGCTTAAAAACGCAGTCTTATTTTTTTCCAGTGCTGCCGCGCTTTGTCATCGAGATGCCCTGTTTGCAGAGCGGGCAGTCCTCTGGCTTGTAGGTCTCGACATTGAGATGCAGCAGTGCCGTGCACGGGACGTCGCCGAAATTGACTTTGCCGCCGCTGCGGTCGACGAGCATGCTGACGGCGACGGGGATGCCGCCGTTTGCCTTGACGACGTCGATGACTTCCTTGATGGAGCCGCCGGTCGTCACGATGTCCTCGACGATCAGGCAGCGCTCACCCGGATGCAGGTGGAAGCCACGGCGGAAGGTCATCTTGCCATCGACGCGCTCCGTGAAGATGGCGCGCGTGCCGAGGGCCTTGCCCGTCTCATGGGCGAGCAGGATGCCGCCGGTCATCGGGCCGACGACGGTCTCGATGTCAGCGTCCTTGAACTTCTCGGCCATCGCCTCGCAGAGCTGCTGCGTGTACTTCGGATGCTGCAGCACGTTGAATTTCTCGACGTAATGCGGGCTGTGCAGGCCGGACGTCAGCAGGAAGTGGCCATTCATGATGGCATTCGTCTTGACGAGCAGGTCTTTTACTTCTTCTTCGGTCATTTTCATTGTACCGTCTCCATTTCTTTCAAGATAGCCTCGGCTGCGGCCTTCGGGTCTTCGGCGGCGCGGATCGGGCGGCCGATGACGAGGTGGCTCGCGCCGCTCTTGAGCGCTGCCGCTGGCGTCGCGATGCGGCTCTGGTCGTTGATGGCCGAGCCTGCGGGGCGCACGCCCGGCGTCACGATCAGGAAGTCTGCGCCGCACGCTTCGCGAATGAGGGCTGCTTCCTGCGGCGACGCAACGACGCCGTCAAGGCCGGCCGACTTGGCTAGCTTTGCGAGGCGTACGACGGCGTCCTTGATGGGAAGGGTCTGGCCGACGCCCGCCCAGTCTTCCTGGTTGATGCTCGTCAGCACCGTGATGGCGATGAGCTTCGGGCAGGAAATCCCCCGTTCCTCTGCTGCGGCGTGCAGCCGATCGGCTGCCGTCTTCATCATCGTGTAGCCGCCGCTCGCGTGGACATTGAGGATGTCGGCGCCGAGGTCCATGAGCGAGCAGAGCCCGCCGGCCACAGTGTTCGGGATGTCGTGGAGCTTGAGGTCGAGGAAGACGTGCTTGCCCTGGCCGCGCAGCCAGCGGACGACTTCGCCGCCGACGCTGTAGAAGAGCTCCATGCCGACTTTATAGTATGAGACGCTTTCCCCGAGCTTCTCGACGAGGGACTTGACGTCCTCCATCGTGTGGAAGTCGAGGGCCACGATCAAGCGGTCATCCGCTTTGATTGCCATGACGTGCTTCATCCTTTCTGAACATCTTTCTGGGCTGCTGAGAATCCGAGATAGCCCGGGTTGGCCTTGCCGACGATCTCCTCAATGCTCGAGAAGCCGTGCTCAGCAAGGTACGTGTCGAGGCCGTCGCAGATCTTCATCGTAATCTCCGGGTCGGTGAAGTTGGCCGTGCCGACGGCGACGGCGCTCGCACCGGCGAGGAAGAACTCGACGGCGTCCTCCGCGCTCGCGATACCGCCCATGCCGATGATCGGGATGCGGACGGCCTGCGCGACCTGCCAGACCATGCGCACGGCGACCGGCTTTACGCATGGGCCGGAGAGGCCGCCGGTGATGTTGCCGAGCACCGGGCGGAATCTGTTGATGTCGATCTCCATGCCGAGCAGCGTGTTGATGAGCGACACGGCGTCAGCGCCGGCAGCCTCGACGGCCTTGGCCATCGCGACGATGTCGGTGACGTTCGGCGAGAGCTTGAGGATGACGGGTTTCTTCGTGTGCGCCTTGGCCTCGCGGACGACGGCCGCAGCCGCCTCGGGGTCGGTGCCGAAGACGATGCCGCCTTCTTTGACGTTCGGGCACGAGACGTTGAGCTCGATGGCCGCGACGCCCGGCACATCGAGGAGACCGGCGAGCTTGCCGTACTCCTCTGCCGTGCTGCCCGAGATGTTGACGATGACATTCATGCCGTACGGCTGGATGCGCGGCAGGGTTTCTTCGAGGAAGTGCTCGACGCCCGGATTCTCGAGGCCGATGCAGTTGAGCATGCCCTCCGGCGTCTCTGTGATGCGCACGCCGTCGTTGCCGCGGCGCGGCAGGAGCGTCGTGCCCTTGACCATGACGCCGCCGAGGCGCGAGAGGTCGACGAAGTCTTTGAATTCCTCGCCGAAGCCGAACGTGCCCGAGGCCGTCAGCACAGGCGTCTTCATGGCGATGCCGAGCAGGTCCGTGTGGAGTCGTTCGTCGCTCATGCAAACACCTCCTCTGCGGGAAAGACGGGGCCGTCCTTGCAGACCTTCTTGCGCTGGCCGTCCGTCGTGTCAATCGAGCACGAGAGGCAGGCGCCGAGGCCGCAGGCCATGCGCTTCTCGAGCGAGACTTCGCACGGGATGCCGTGCTCTCTGGCAATCTTGGCGACGCCGCGCATCATGACTTCCGGGCCGCAGGTCACGACGACATCGTAGTCGCCCTTCTCGAGGATCTCGGGAAGGACGGTTGTCGTGAAGCCCTTGGTGCCGCGCGAGCCGTCATCCGTCGTCAGGAAGCAGTGGCCGCAGAGGTCGTCAAAGAGGCCCGACCAGAAGAGCTCTTCAGCCGTCTTGCCCCCCATGAGGACGTCTGCTTTGCCCTGCATGGCTGCCGCGTAGTAGAGCAGCGGCGAGAGGCCCATGCCGCCGCCGACGATCAGCGGGTGCTGGTACGCCATGGCGAAGCCGTGGCCGAGCGGGCCGAGCACGTTGACCATCTCTCCCGGCATCAGCTGTGCGAGCGCTTTCGTGCCCTTGCCGACGACGCGGTAGATGAAGGCGATGCTGCCCTTCTTCTCGTCGACGGCCGCCACGCCGACCGGGCGGCGCAGTGTGAACGCACCCGAGAGGATGCGCAGCTGCACGAACTGCCCGGCCTTGGCCCGGCGCGCGATCTCCGGCGACTCGACGACGAGGAAGTAGACGTTCGTCGCGAGCTCCTGCTGTGCGAGGACCTTCGCGTCGCGCACGATTTTCTCTGGATGATTAGGCAAGGTCATCACCACCACCTACATAGTCCTGGATGGCCAGCGAGTAGACAAGGCGGCGCTCACGCATGAAGGAGAGCACGCGCAGGACTTCCCAGGCCGTGTCGAGAGACGTCAGGCAGGCGATGCCGTGCTCGACTGTCGCGCGGCGGATCTTGAAGCCGTCCTTGGCCGAGTGCTTGCCCTGCGTCAGCGTGTTGATGACCATGTTGATCTTGCCGTTCTTGATCATCTGGATGATGTCGGAGCTGCGCTCGTGGACCTTGCCGACGACTTCTGCATCGATGCCCATCGACTGGATGGTCTTGGCCGTGCCCTCCGTCGCGCAGATCTCGAAGCCGAGTTCGGCAAAGGCCTTGGCGAGCTGCTTCATCTCTTCCTTGTCCTTGTCGGCAACCGTGAAGAGGATGCAGCCCTTCGTCGGGACGTGGATGCCCGAGCCGATGATGGCCTTGTAGAGGGCGCGCGCGTAGTGGTAATCGATGCCCATGACCTCGCCCGTCGACTTCATCTCAGGTCCGAGGGCGATGTCGACGTCTGTCATCTTCGCGAAGGAGAAGACAGGTGCCTTGACGGCGACGTACGGCTTCGGCGGCACGAGGCCCGACTTGTAGCCGAGTTCCTTTAAGGTGTGGCCCATGGCGATGCGCGTCGCGATGCCGACCATGTCGACGTTCGTGACCTTCGAGAGGAATGGCACCGTGCGCGAGGAGCGCGGGTTGACCTCGATGATGTAGACCTCGCCGTCGACGACGACGAACTGGATGTTCAGGAGGCCCTTGACGTGCAGCGAGAGCGCAAGGCGCTTCGTGTAGTCGATGATCGTGTAGATGACCTTCGACGAGAGCGTCTGCGGCGGGTAGACGGCGATGGAGTCGCCCGAGTGGACACCGGCGCGCTCGACATGCTCCATGATGCCCGGGATGACGACATCGACGCCATCGGAGATGCCATCGACCTCGACTTCCGTGCCCTGCATGTAGCGGTCGACGAGAACCGGGTGGTCCGGCGTGACCTTGACGGCGCGGCTCATGTAGTCGCGCAGCTCCGCCTCGTTGTAGACGATCTCCATCGCGCGGCCGCCGAGGACGTACGACGGGCGGACCATGACCGGGTAGCCGATCTTGGCGGCACCCGTGACGGCATCGTCGAGGTTCGTGACGCTGATGCCCTGCGGGCGCGGGATCTGCGTCTGCGTGAGGACTTCATCGAAGCGCTCGCGGTCCTCTGCGCGGTCGATGTCGTCGACCGACGTGCCGAAGACTTTGACGCCGGCCTTCTGCAGGGATGCGGCGAGGTTGATGGCCGTCTGGCCGCCGAACTGGACGATGACGCCCTCCGGCTTCTCTTTGTCGATGATGTTGAGGACGTCTTCCGTCGTCAGCGGCTCAAAGTAGAGGCGGTCGGAGATGTCGAAGTCCGTCGATACCGTCTCCGGGTTGTTGTTGATGATGATGGCTTCGATGCCCATCTCACGCAGTGCCCAGACGGAGTGTACGGAGCAGTAGTCGAACTCGACGCCCTGGCCGATGCGGATCGGGCCGGAGCCGAGCACGATGACCTTGCGGGCATCGGACACGCGGACTTCGTCCTCCTCTGCCTGGAAGGTCGAGTAGTAGTACGGCGTGGCGGCCTCGAACTCGGCTGCGCACGTATCGACCATCTTGTACTTCGGCAGGATGTGCATCGTCTTGCGGATGGTGCGGACCTCGTCTGCCGTCTTGCCCGTGATCTCGGCGATGGAGCGGTCGGCAAGGCCAATGTTCTTAGCCTCGAGCATGAGGCTCGGCGTCAGGGCTTCATCCTTGAGCTTGTTCTCGATGGTCGCGATGTTCTGGATCTTGTAGAGGAACCACTTGTCGACCTTCGTGATATCGTGGATCTCGTCGACTGTCGCAATGCCGCGGCGCAGGGCCTCCGCGATGACGAAGATGCGCTCATCGTTGATGCGAGCGAGGTTCTTCTTGACGCGGGCATCGTCCCAGGCGTCCATCTTGTCCATGTGCAGGCGGTGCACGCCGATCTCGAGCGAGCGGGCCGCCTTGAGGATGGCGCCCTCGAAGTGGCGGTCGATGCTCATGACCTCGCCCGTCGCCTTCATCTGCGTGCCGAGCGTGCGGTCCGCGTAGACGAACTTGTCGAATGGCCAGCGCGGGAACTTGACGACGCAGTAGTCGAGGGCCGGCTCGAAGCAGGCCTTCGTCTTCTGGGTGACGGCGTTCGTGATCTCATCGAGCGTGTAGCCAATGGCGATCTTCGCGGAAACCTTCGCGATCGGGTAGCCCGTCGCCTTCGAAGCGAGTGCCGAGGAGCGGCTGACGCGCGGGTTGACCTCGATGACGTAGTAGCGGTTGCTGTTCGGGTCGAGGGCGTACTGCGCGTTGCAGCCGCCTTCGATGCCGAGCTCGCGGATGATGCGGAGCGATGCAGAGCGGAGCATCTGGTACTCGTGGTCCGTCAGCGTCTGCGACGGAGCGACGACGATGGAATCGCCCGTGTGGACGCCGACCGGGTCGAAGTTCTCCATGTTGCAGACGGTGATGCAGTTGTCGTGGCCGTCGCGCATGACCTCGTACTCGATCTCTTTCCAGCCGGCGACGCTGCGCTCGATGAGCACCTGGCCGATCATGGAGTACGTCAGGCCCTTGATGACGATCTCGACGAGCTCTTCCTCATTCTCGGCGATGCCGCCGCCGGTGCCGCCCATCGTGTAGGCCGGGCGGACGATGACCGGATACCCGATCTCATTGGCGAAAGCCACAGCCGACGGCACATCCTCGACGATCGTGCTCTCGGGGATCGGCTCGCCGAGCTTCTGCATCGTCTCTTTGAAGAGCTCGCGGTCCTCTGCGCGCTCGATGGCCTTTAAGGGCGTGCCGAGCAGCTCGACATTGTACTTCTCGAGGACGCCCTTCTCGGAGAGCTGCACCGCGAGGTTCAGGCCAGCCTGGCCGCCGAGCGTCGCGAGCAGGCCGTCCGGGCGCTCCTTCGAGATAATCTCCTCGAGGAATTCCGGCGTCAGCGGCTCGATGTAGACGCGGTCCGCGATGTGCGTATCCGTCATGATCGTCGCCGGGTTCGAGTTGACGAGCACGACTTCGAGGCCTTCTTCCTTGAGCGCGCGGCAGGCCTGGGAGCCGGCGTAGTCGAATTCAGCGGCCTGGCCGATGATGATTGGGCCAGAGCCGATGACCATTACTTTCTTGAGATTCGCTTTCTTTGGCACGAGTCATTCCCCTTTCTTCAGCATTGCCCAGAACTCGTCGAACAGGTACATGTTGTCGTCTGGGCCCGGCGCTGCTTCCGGATGATACTGCACGGAGAAGATTGGAAGCGTATTGTGGCGCATGCCCTCGACCGTGCCGTCGTTGACATTGATGTGCGTGACCGTCAGCGGCAGGTCCTTGAGGGATTCTTCGTCGACGGCGTAGCCGTGGTTCTGCGAAGAGATGTAGACATTGCCCGTGCGCAGGTCCTTGACCGGCTGGTTCGTGCCGCGGTGGCCGAACTTGAGCTTGTAGGTCTTCGCGCCCATCGCGAGTGCCAAGAGCTGATGGCCGAGGCAGATGCCGAAGATTGGCTTCTTGCCGATGAGCTTCTTGACCTCTTCGACGATCTCCGGCACGTCAGCCGGGTCGCCGGGGCCATTCGAGAGGAAGACGCCGTCCGGGTTCATGGCGAGCACTTCCTCTGCCGTCGTGTGCGCCGGCACGACCGTGATCTTGAAGCCGAGGTCGTGCATCGACTTGATGATGTTCTGCTTGACGCCGAAGTCCATCGCGACGACAAACGGCGCATCTTCCTTCTCGCTCTCGAGCGTGTAAGGCTCAGGCGTCGTGACTTCCATGACGACGTCCTTCTTGATGGGCACGGCGAAGAGCTCGTCGATCTCCGTCTGCGCGGCATCCTCGGGGACAATGATGCCCTTCATCGTGCCGGCATTGCGGATCTTGCGCGTGACAGCGCGCGTGTCGACGTTGTAAAGGCACGGCACGCCCTGTTTTGTCAGAAAGTCCGCGAGGCTTGTCTCATAGTGCCAGTTGCTGCCGTGCTCGCAGAGCTCGCCGATGATGAAGCCATTGACGAACGACTTGCGCGACTGCATGAAGATGTCCGCGATGCCGTAGTTGCCGACCATCGGATACGTCAGCGTCAGGATCTGGCGGCAGTAAGACGGGTCCGTCAGGCTTTCCTGATAGCCGACCATGCCGGTATTGAAGACAACTTCACCCGTTGCCTTGATATTGTTCAAGAGTTCCCCGTGGAATACGCTGCCGTCTTCCAGGATCAATTTTCCTTTCACTCAAAACACCTCGCTAATCAGAGAACCACGCCGTCTTTCATGACGACCTTGCCATCGACAATCGTCAGGACCGGCTTGCCCGTGAGCTCGCGGCCGACGAACGGCGAATGGCTGCCTCTCGTGTAGAACTTCTTCGGGTCGACCGTCCAGACAAGATCAGGGTCGATGACTGTGACATCGGCATTCGCGCCAACAGAGATCGTGCCGGCATCGAGCTTGAAGGCCTTTGCAGGGCCCCAGGTCATCCTCTCGATGATTGTCGGGATGTCGACCTTGCCCGTCTTGCAGAGATCCGTGAAGAGCACGCCGATGGCCGTCTCAAGGCCGGGGAAGCCGCTCGGAGCGTACACGTACTCGCGGTCCTTCTCCTCCTGTGCGTGCGGGGAGTGGTCCGTGACGATGGCGTCGATCGTGCCATCCTTGAGGCCCTCGACCATCGCGTCGACATCGCTCTGCGTGCGCAGCGGCGGATTCGTCTTCGTCGAGCTGTCGTAGAGGTTGACGCACTCGTCCGTCATCGTCAGGTGGTGCGGCGTGACCTCCGTCGTGACGCGCACGCCGCGCTTCTTGGCCTGGCGCACGAGGTCGACGGAGCGGCCCGAGCTGATGTGGGCGACGTGGACGCGCGCGCCGGCGTACTCCGCGAGCAGGATGTCGCGGGCGACGGCGATGTCCTCGGCGACCGTCGGGCGGCCCTTCATGCCGAGCATCGCGCTGCGGTGGCCCTCATTCATGACGCCGTCCTCGACGAGCGACGTCTCTTCCTCGTGGTTGATGATGACCTTGTCGAACGTGTGCAGGTAGTCGTAGGCGTTCAAGAGGACCTTGGCCGTCGGGTCGAAGTGGCCGTCGTCGGAGAACGCGACAGCACCCGCCTCGACCATGTCGCCGAGCTCGGCGAGCTCCTGGCCCTTCTGCCCTTTCGTCACCGCGCCGATGATGCGAATGTGGACCTTGGCGACGTCCTCGGCGCGCTTCTGGAGGCTGCGCACGATGTCAGCCGCATCGACGACCGGCTTCGTGTTCGGCATCGTCGCGACCGTCGTGTAGCCGCCGGCTGCTGCTGCCTTCGAGCCGGACTCAAAGTCCTCCTTGGCCTCCTGGCCTGGCTCGCGGAAGTGCGTGTGCATGTCGATGAGGCCCGGCGTAACGAGCTTGCCCGCTGCATCGTAGACTTCCGCACCTTCAGCTGCGAGGTCCTTGCCGATGGCAGCAATCTTGCCATCCTCGATCAGCACATCAGCGACTTCGTCAAAATGCTCTGCCGGATTGATGACCCGGCCACCTTTGAGTATCAGTTTCATTCCTGTTTCCCTCCCGTCAGAACCAAGGTAAAGAGCGCCATGCGGACCGCTACGCCATTCTGGACTTCTTCCTGAATCGCGGAATTGTCACCGTAGGCGACAAACGGCGAGATTTCCCATCCTTTATTCATCGGGCCCGGATGGAGGACGAGCACATCGTCCTTGGCGAGGGCGAGGCGCTCATTGTTGAGGCCGAAGATGCGGGCGTACTCGCGCGTCGTCGGGAAGAGGCCGCCCTTCATGCGCTCGAGCTGGATGCGCAGGACTTCGATGACGTCCGCGTCCTTGATGGCGTCCTCGATGCGCTCGTGCACGACGATGCCCGGCTCCTCCGAGAGGAAGCGCGGCAGGAGCGTCTTCGGGCCGGCGATGTGGACTTCCATGCCCATCTTGCGCATGCCGTAGATATCGGAGCGCGCGACGCGGCTGTGCAGGACATCGCCGAGGATGGCGACCTTGAGGCCCTCGAGATGGCCCTTGTGCTGCTCGATCGTGAAGAGGTTCAGCAGGCCCTGCGACGGATGTGCGTGGGCGCCGTCACCGGCGTTGATGATGACCGGGCTCACGACGCGCGCAGCGTACTCCGCCGCGCCCTCTGCCTTGTGGCGCATGACGATGGCGTCGACGCCCATCGCCTCGATCGTGTAGAGCGTGTCGCGCAGGCTCTCGCCCTTGACGATGCTCGACGTGCCCGCCGTGATGTTGACGACATCGGCGCCGAGGTACTTGCCTGCGAGCTCGAACGACGTGCGCGTGCGCGTCGACGGCTCGTAGAACAGCGTGACAATGGACTTGCCGCGCAGCGTCGGGACTTTCTTGATGTCACGATGAATGATGTTCTTCATTTCCTTGGCCGTCTCGAGTACGAGACGGATCTCCTCCGCCGAGAAGTCAGCGAGTCCGAGGACGTTCTTGCCTCGTAAGGATACATTTGTTTTCCCCAAGTTGATCACTCCTTAAAGAATCCGCTAGAAATGGTCCATTGTCTTTTTCAGCCCCTGATATGCAGAAAAGGAGCTCCCTATGCGTATGCATAAGAAAGCTCCTGGCTTTACGTAAGCTTATGACGTTACTTTGTGGCTCCCTTTATGCGCATCGCAGTACGCATCTTAAAAAGGCAATTTTCCTTTTTCGTCTGTGTCATCTGACTGTAGCTATTATATCGTATCTCAGACCGAAACGCAAGGCAGATGAGAAATTCCCTCCCTCAGATGTTGAACGGCGTGAAGAGCTTGCGCATGTAATTACGCGCCTTGCTCATGACCTTGATGACCGGCTCCATCATCTTTGGCTGGCGCACGACGTACTGCATGACGCGGCGGCGCAGCTGGCGGTAGTCGGAATCGAAGTCGCGCAGGACATCCTCCATCTCCTTCTCGACCGAAACGGCCGGGATGTTCGACGGGATAATCTCCGACGCGCGGCCCGAGATCTTCGCGAGGTCGCCGCGGAACGGGATGTAGCACTCGATGCCGAGCTCCTTCTGGATGCGGCTCTTGAGCGCCTCCTGCCCCGTCGACTCGCCGTGGACGATGAAGATCTTCGCGGGCTTCGGGTCGCGGATCTCGCCGAGCCAGCTCATGATCTGGTTGGCGTCGGCGTGTGCCGAGAATCCGTCGAGGCTCTTGATCTGCGCCTTGACGGCAATCTCTTCGCCGAGCACGCGCACGCGCGTGATGCCGTCGATGAGGCGGCGGCCAAGGCACCCCTTTGCCTGGTAACCGACGAAGAGGATCGTCGACTCCGGGCGCCAGAGGTTGTGCTTGAGGTGATGCAGCACGCGGCCCGCATCGGCCATGCCCGAAGCCGAGATGATGATGGCCGAGCCCTCCGACGTGTTGAGTGCGCGCGACTCCGCCGCCGTTTCACAGAGGTGGACCTGCGCGAAGTCCGGCACCTTGCCGTCCTTGCCGAAGACCTTCAGGGACTCCTCGTCAAAATCGCGGAAGTTCTTGAGGAAGACGCGTGTCGCGTTGATGGCCAGCGGGCTGTCGATGATGATCGGGATGTCCGGGTCGAGCCGTCCCTCACAGTGCAGCCGGTAGAAGTAGTAGAGGAGCGTCTGCGTGCGGCCGACGGCAAACGACGGGATGATGAGGTTGCCGCCGCGGTCCATCGTCTCGTTGACGATCTCGATGAGCGCCGTCTCCTTGTCGTAGAGCTGGTGCAGGCGGTCGCCGTACGTCGACTCCGTGATGACGAAGTCGGCGCCGCGGATGACCGTCGGGTCGCGCAGGAGCGGCTGGTCCGGCTGACCGAGGTCGCCCGAGAAGACGAGCTTCGTCTCCTTGTCGCCCTCCTTCACGTAGATCTCGAGGATAGCCGAGCCGAGGATATGGCCCGCATCGCGGAAGAAGACGCGCAGGTTGTCCGACAGGCGCAGTTCCTGGTCGTACGGGACGGGCGCGAACTGCTTGAGCGCGTCCATCGCATCGTCGATGCCGTAAAGCGGCTGGATCGGCTCATCGCCGCGCCGCCTCCCCTTGCGGTTCATCAGCTCCGCATCCGACTCCTGGATGTGCGCGGAGTCGGGCAGCATGATCCGGACGAGGTCACACGTCGCCTGCGTCGCGTAGACCGTTCCCTTGAAGCCCTCGCGCACGAGCTTCGGCACGAGGCCGCAGTGGTCGACATGCGCATGCGTCAGGAGCATGCCGTCGATGTCCGCCGGGTTGAACGCGAACTCCTCGTAGTTGTACTCGCGGATGCGCTTGGCACCCTGGAACATGCCGCAGTCAATCAGATAGCGGTCCTCCCCCGTCTCCAGCAAGTAGCAGGAGCCCGTGACGGTGTGAGCCGCACCTAAGAATTCGAGTCGCATAGAAATGCCCCCTTATACTTATACGTCTACATCTGTATTGGTTGTCTTCCTATTAGATACACGTTACTCTTACTATCTCTTACTGGTAATATTCGCATTCACGCGTTCGGATTCCTCTTTTGAACAGAAAGTTTTTTCGCTTTTTTACAGCCAAGAAGCCCGCATGCCGTGCAGCATGCGGGCTTCCGGAAATCTCGTGTATCCTGTTGTGTAGTTCAGGGTTCAGGGCTCAGCGCTTGACGTTCTTGAGCTCGGCGCGGAACTCATTGGCGAGGTGGTTGAGGCCGCCGTCCTTGTTGAGGGCGGGGTTCTTCGTCGCACCGTTCTTGAGCGCCGTGTAGAGAATCTGCGCGAAGTCGTTGCGCGTGAGCATCGGGTTGTTCGCCGGGTCCTCGACGCGGCAGTCCTTGAGCGCGCCGGCCTGCGCGAGCTTCGCGACAAAGTCGTACGCCCAATGGTTCTCCGGCACATCTGGGAAGAGATCCTCGCCGCTGACAGGAGCAGCCGCCTGAGCTGGTGCCGTCTTCTGGTCGGCGAGTTTCTCGAGGATGGCCGTCTGACGGGCTAGGAGCTCCTTGAGCTCGTCATTCTCCGCCCGCGTCGAATTGTCGACCGACGGCAGATAAGCCGCCACGATTGGCACCTGCTGGCCGCTGGCCGTCGTCGTCACCGCCGTGACAGGCTGCGGCATCTTCGTACCCTCTGCCTGGCCACTCGACTGCTGCGTCTGCGTCGGGGCCGCTACGAACTGTACCGGGACAGCCTTAGTCGCCGCCTGCGTGCGCATGTGGCCAGAGTCCTTGCCCATCTTCCAGGTGATGCCGGCGTTGACCATGTTCTCGCCGCCGCCAAAGCTTGCGCCGACCGACATCGTCGTCGTCTCATCCGGATGGTAGTACATGCCGACAGCCGCCGCACTCGCGCCGCGGTAATTGCCAAAGCCAGCCGCGAAGTCGACTTTGTCGTCCGGGTCGTAGTTGCCCGGATGCAGTGCCGCCAGAGCAGCTGCCCCAGCGCCGACGCGGTTGATGCGCGAGTCGAGGCGATTGACCGCCCGGTCGAGCTGATTGATATGCGCCGCATTCTGGCCGATGGCCTCGCCCTGTCTTGCCGCCAGGTCGTTGACCTGCTTGACATTGACCGCATCGCCGTCGTTCTTGCCGTCGCCGACATTGCGGATAGCCTGACCATTGGCATCGACGCCCTTGTCGTCGACATACGTCTTGCCGCCAACTTTGAGCGAGTCGCCCGTCAGCGCCGACTTGTCGCCGACTTTTATGCCGTCCTTGTTGACGACCGTGTCGCCCGCCGTGAAGGAGTCCGCTTTAATCGAGCCAGCATTGCCGTTGATCGTCACATTGCCGAGGTCGATGTGTTCCTTGTTCAGACCGAGCTTGTAGTCCGTGCCGCCCGAGGCGTTCTTGCCCTCGCTGAGCGTCAGGTTCGCATCCGCCGTCGAAACCGTCGAATGCTGCCCAGCTGTCGTGTAGATGTCGTTCATGCGGTTGTTGAGCTTGCCGATGGCCGTCGTCGCACTGTCGCCGTCATCAATCTCCTTGCCCTTGACCCGGCTGTATGTATTGTCGCCGACTTTCGTTTCTACGCGATTGTCAAGGTTGTTGATGGCATCGACCGTCGAAGTCGGATGACCGTTCCCATTCCTGACTGTCCCGTTGAGCTTTGCGACATCGCCGAGTTCATCGGCCTTGGCCACGTTGTTGATGACAACCTGCCCCTTCACGTCGCCCGGCTTCGTCCCGTCACCAGAGACGACATTGATCGCGACACTGTTCTTGCCAATCGGCTTACCATCAAGACCCTTGCCCTGACCGACATCATAATTGCCCGACTGGATATGCTGCTCGTTCTGGGCAGCCGTCGCCGTAGCATTCTCAACGGCCTGCTGCAGCTGATCTTCCGTAGCGGCACGGCCTCTGACAGCCTTGCCGGTCCAAATCCTGTTGGACAGACCGGAAATCGTCTGCTGGTCGCCCTTGGCCTCAATCTTGATGCCATTGTCGCCGCCGACCACGACGCGGCCATCTGCCACCGTCGTATTGCCCGTCGTCAGTCCCTTTTTATCGAGTCTCGTCTGGTCATCGATTTTGACCATTTCTGCTTCAACAGTCTTAGCTGTCACTCTGCCTTCATTGCCATCGATATGGACATTGCCGAGGTTCAAGTGATCCTTGTTGAGGCCGAGCTTGTAGACCGTACCGCCAGCTGCATTCGTAGTCGTACCATCGATGGTCACATTGTTGTCACTATCGACAGACTTTACTTCCGTATGCTTCCTGGCTTCCGTTACGGCATTGGAGATATCACCATTGACTTTCATCAGGCTTTCGTCGATTTTCTGGTTGACCTTATTGACAGCCTGGACTACGGTAGTCGAGCCGCCAGCCGGATTCTTCAGATTATCTGCCAAATCGCCAACTGTACCGAGTTCCGATGCCTTGGCCACATCATTGATTACGACCTGGCCGTCGACCGTGCCCGTGGCATTGACTACGTCAATGGAGACACTGTTCTTGCCCACTTTATCCGTGATTTCCTGGCCTTTGCTGTCTTTGCCAATCGCGTATACACCTTTTTTGATGTGAAGCTCGCTATTTGCCGCTTGCGTCTTGGCTTCATTGATTGCTTCAACTAGCTGATTTTCCGTGGCAGCCTGTCCATCGACAGCCGTTCCTGTCCATTTTGTATTGGAAAGACCATTGACTGTCTTTTTAGCACCGTTTACCGTGACACCGCCGATGGAGGCCGTACCGTTTGTGCTGTCCATCAGGATCTTATTGGCACTAGCGTCTTCGCCCAGCTGAATAGCACCATTCGATACTTTGCTGGAACCAATGCGTAACGACCCCTCGTCACTGAGATCAAGGTTCTTGTTGAGCTTGACCTTGATGCCACCCACGTTAGTGCCATCGGCTTCCGTCGTGATATTGCCCGCCTTCTTGACGGTTTTGCCATCACTTTCATATTCGGTATCGCCGACAATCGCAATGGCATTACCTAAAGTCTGGCTAACCCTGCCTTTTTCATTTCCACTTTCATCTTTGAGCGCAAAGCCACCATTCTGTTCTTTCAGTGTAATCTGGTTGATAGCCTCCTTCAGCTGTGCTTCTGTAGCAGCTCGGTTGTCTACAACCTTGGACAAATCCCAAGAGGTATTAGCAAGTCCAGTGATGTAATTTCCTTCATTCTGGTTTGCACCGCCGCCAATCTGCTTGCCGATGAATATACCACCCGTCCAGTCGCCATTTATATCTTGACTGCCGCCCAGGCGAATACTATTCGTATTGACATCCGAAGCCAGGCCATAGGTAAAGCTCTTGTCATTCTGGGCCAGGACGATGTTATTGCCAGCATCAAAAGTGACGGTATCGCCAGCCTTGACCTGCTGAACCGTACCATCTTTCTTCTGTACATTCCAAGCAGCACTGTTGATGGCCTGGACAACGTCCTTTGCATCGGCAAGACCTGTACCGGTTACCGTTGCTTGATGGGCATCGTTGGTGCTGATTTGGGCTGTATTGACATCCACCTTCACCTCAGCGCCCGTATCCGTACCAGTGACCGAAACAGTGCTGTTCTTACCACTCTTGAACGACACAGTCTTATCGTTGCCGATATGGGTGGACTTGTTCTCGTTGTCGCCGATGATATCCCAGCCACCATTCGTGACTTTCTGCTGCAACGCATAGAGCTAGCTGCCATTGACGGCTTCCTTGGAATCAGCACTGAGCTGGCCATCGGCTACACCAGTGATCGTATGACCGCCATTGTGCAGACCGTCCTTCTTCAAAACAACATCGGTAGTGGTATCATCCGCTTTTGCATTGGAATCATGGATGCGAATCTCCGTCGCATGCTGCGTCAGGCTGTTGCCATCCTTGTCGGATACCTTCAGGCCCTCGCCAGTCAAAACTGCTGTATTATCCTTCTTATCCTTTGCTGTGATACTTGTCATATTCTGAAGATCTGTATTCAAAGCATAGGTGAAATTCGTACCATCCTGCGACAAGCTCAGATTGCTTCCTGCATTAAATATGATTGTAGAACCAGCACTTACTTTTTGCGCATTCCCAGTCGCATTTCCTGCCTGGATAGTCCAATAAGCACCGTTGATGGCATCTTTGACTGCACCTGTTGTCGTCAGACCATCACCATTAGATGTAAGCTTACCATCCGCTCCAACCGACAGTGTATTCGTCACTGCATCCACAGCAAGCGTTGCATTGCCAGTCGTACTGTCAACTGAAAGTGTTGCCGTTGCGTACTTGCCACCTGCATACGAGACAGTCTTGCCTTTGCCGATATTCGCTGTCAGGTCTGTACCCGAAGTATTCTTGCCAGCAATCGTCCATCCAGTAGTGACGTCAGACTTTACTTCCTCCAATTGAGATACATTGACCGCATCGTTCGGATTGATACCATTCGCTACGCCGGTAACTTTCTGGTTGGCTGCATCGATACCGTTGTTGGTGAACTTCGGCCCGTTCTGGATAGTAAGGCCGTTAGCGCCAAGACTCATATTGCCGTTAGTGATGCCTGCATTGTTCATGACCGTACTACCGGTCGTGACACTGCCGCTTTCCCCAAGATTGATATCCTTGTTGAGTTTCACTGTCAGAGTAGCATTACCAGCCGTATCCTTTGATGTAACGACACCTACATTGCCGTTGGACAGATTCTCCTGTGCCACCTTGGTTGTATCTACATCGCCTACGACATTGAGTTGCTTGTCCAGAGGAGATGTTACCGCCTCACCGTAGTTGCCCTTTGTCTTGAAGCCCGATGCCGTGGTGCCTGCCGAAGCTGTCTCGATGGCCTTTTTCAAATCGCCGATGGTAGCTGCGTTGCTTTCGACATCGCCGCCGCTGGCTACATTGGTGATTTGTTTGTTCCCAGCATCAATGCCCCTCTTCAAGACCTTCGGGCCGCCCGTAATGGTCAGGCCATTGGTATTAAGTGTGCTGTCGTCGGTCTGAACCTGGTTTAGGGAAATGCTGTCTTTCAGGTTATACGTCACTTTTCCATCGGTTGTGACATCTGCCGTGGTATTTGTGCCACCGGTGAAGTTGATGCCGTCTGCCAGTTTGCGCGTTGCCTTATTGGCACCGTCAGCCTGCAGCTTCAGGTCGTTCACCGAAACCGTATATGTCTTGACATTGTCCACATCAGTCGGGGTGCCAATGGTCACATTGTCACCAGCCGTAAGAACGACAGAGTTCTTGGCCTGCGCTTTGATTGCATCATTGGAGATGCTGAAGGAAACCTTGCCATCAGCCGTGACACTGGCCGTGGTGTTCGTGCCATCCTTGAAATTCAGGCCATTCTTCAGCGCTACGCCTGTGCCCACCTTCGCATCGTTCTGAGATAGCGCCAGGTTGTCTACATTTACTGTGTAGACCTGGTGATTATCCGTAGAATCTTTCGTGGGTGCGTCAATTGTTGTATTCGTGCCGGCCTTGACTTCTGTCGTAGCAGCTTTGACTTGGCTGACATTAGCGGCGTCGGTATTCTCTGTTCCAGCAAGAACCTTATGGATCTGCTGATTATTGGCATCGATATTACTCTTCGTGAAAGTCGGACCGTTGGTAACGGTCAGTCCATTGGTGTTGAGTTTTGCATCACCCGTGGTAACAGACTGGATACCGGAGATGTCGTCAGCCAGCTTGAAGGAGACTTTGCCATCTGCGGCTGTCGTGACAATCTGATTAGCCGTACCGCTGAATGCAGTGGTTTTATCCATGGTATTGGACCCGGAAGTACTATTGTCACCGCTGTACCTCACAGTCAGATTGGCCGGGATCTTACTGTAGTCCACCTTGATATCGTAAGTATGGATATCGCTGTTGGCTGTGCTGTCCGATACCGTGACACTGCTGTCAGAAGATTTTACCGTGGTGCGCCCTGCATTGACGCCGGACTGGGAAGCCAGGCCGGTGATCTGGATGGTCTTCGGCGTACCATTGGGGTTCTTATCATCCACCACATTCAGCGTTACCGTGCCATTGCTGTCAACGGCATAGGCCCGGTCATGGGTCGTACCGTCACCTACCAGATGATAGTCGCTGAGGCTGTATTTCTCCAGAATCGGGTTCAGGTTCAGATCCACCGTGCCGCCGCCCAGTCGGGTCATGGTCACATGGTTGGTTTCCGTACCTACGGAAGCACTGGTAATGTAGTCATCCTTCAGGCCGGAAATGGTGGCTTTGGTGCCATCATTCATGGTCAGGGTTGCACTGCCTATCATAGTTGCTTTTCCATGAGCGTCCACATAGGTTGCCGCACCGGAAGAAACCTTCGTATCCTTCAGGCCAGTGATAGACGCAGTCAGTCCGTTGTTCCCCGTAAGAGCAGCCGTACCATTGCCGTTGGCCTCGTAGGTGACCTTGCCGCCCGTGACATATTTATCCTGTGCCTCCGTGATGCCACCCAGGTCGGACAGTTCCAACGTCTGCGTTTCACCATCATTCCGTTTGAAGGTGACTTTCTTGTTGGTAGCATCTTTAGAAACAGTCGTATAAGTATCGGTCAAGGCAGTGGTAGTCGTGTTTCCGTCCTGATCGTTCAGTGTCAGTGTAACAACATTGCTGTCCGCCGTGGCTTTGGTTGCTGTACCCGTAGCATTGAGCTTGTTGTGTGTTGCATTGATCTTGATGGCCACATTGTTGTCAATCTCTGCCGTCGTATTCGAACCAGCCGCAAAGCTGATGCCATTTGCAAGGCTTGTCGTCTTGCTGGTGCCGTTAGCGCTGTATTTCAAATCAGAAGCTGCAATGGTAAAAGTCTTGACCGTACCATCTGCATTCGTTACCGGCGTAACCGTCACATTACTGCCGCCCGTTACATTGATAGCATCTACTGCCTGCTTCTTGATAGCATTATCGGATACATTGAACTTGATGGTGCCATTGTCGCCCACCGTTGCTGTCGTATTGGTACCATCGGCAAAGACAAGGCCGTCTTTCAAATGAACAGACTTCTTCTCTCCATCTGTTGTCTTCACAGCCAAATCATCGACGTTGACCGTATAGATACTCTGATTATTATTGCCAGTTGTCTTCGTAACAGATGTCACGTTCGTGCCGTTAGTCACCTCAGACGTTGCTTTCGCGGCAGCAGTAGCCAGTTCACTCTTAGAAGCACCGTCCAAATCGCCCAGAGACAGGGTCGCACTGGTCCCATCGTTGCGAGCAAAGGTGACAGTGTGGCTCGTGCCGTCCTTGGTAACAGTGGTATATGTATTCTTGAGGCCAGTAGAAGTGACCGTATTGCCGTCTACATCCGTCAGTGTCAAGATCACATTGTCTTTATCCCCGGTTGCCGCAGATACCGTCCTCAGCTTGTTGTGGGTGGCATTGATAGTCACTGTGCCATCTGCACCGACAGTTGCCATGGTGTTGGTGCCGTTCTTGAAGTTGATGCCATTAGCTAATGCCACGGTAGTGCCCGTTCCATTGGCTTTCACTGCCAGATTGTCCACATTCACCGTATAGGTATGGTGTCCATCAGCATCTGTATCAGCCAAAGTGGTATTCGTGCCCTGGGTCAGCAATGTACGGGCAGACTGTAGCTGCTTAACATTAACCGCATCTGCATCATCCGTACCTGCCGTCACATGATTGATTTTCTGGCTGCCCGCATCAATGCCGCTGCTGGTAAATTTCGGACCATTGGCAATCGTGAGGCCTGTGGTATCCAGGGTAGTCTTTACGGTTCCATCAGTACCAGCCAGGGTCATCTGGCCGCCATTCGTGCCGGTGCCGTCAAGCTTGATGGTTTCCTTATAGCTGTCGCCGCTGCCGGAGCCAAGCTGGGCGGTGTTCAGCTCCTTGAGGTTGCTGGCCAGCTGGACATGGAGCGCGTTGGCATTTTTGTCGGCTACGACAGCGATGTTATTGCCGGTGAGCTTGGCAGCATCCACGGTATAGGTCGTCGTGCCATCCGCAGTCGAGGACTTGACGGCGTCACTGCCGCCCGTGATGGAGATGGTCTCATTGGACCCCCGGGCCACGACGTTCTGATCGTCTGCCGCAGTAGTCTTGCCGAAGCTGGAGTTGTCGCCGCCGAAGCGGATCTGGCGGGTCAGGGCATAGAGCTGCGACCCGTTTACCGCATCGGTGCTGGTGGCGCTGACAAGGCCAGCCGCTACGTTCTGGATACGGCGCTCAGAGCCGACACTGCCGACGGTGATGACGCCAGTCGGGTTGCTGCCGGCATAGGTGTAGCTCGTGCCATTGCCGTAGGTTTCATCTGTATCGTACGAATTCATGCCGGCAGTCGTGCCTTTGCCTTCCATGGCCTGCACTCTCAGCTTATATAGATATTTTACTTCATATTTGGCCTTAATCTGTGCTTTTGCCTCATCCGTTGCAGCTGCTTTGTATTCATCCGAGGCTTCTGCCGCCGTATCCGCTGCTATCCTAGCTGCGGTAATGGCATCCGATGCAGGGGAAGTCGGTTGGACATAAGCAGCATTGTTACCTAAGTATACCGAATTGCCCAATGTTGCCGTCACATTGTTACCAAGGATCTGGGTGTTGGAGAAATCAACGGTCGTATCCGTGTTGGCATCTACTTTGTTGTTATAACCAAGAATGGTCACATTCTCAATATTGTTGGTCCTGCCGTCATCATCGCTCTTACCTTGCACATTGTTGCCGGAGCCTACAATAGCAATCTGCGACAGGGTGTTGGGGTGACCGGCAGAGATATTGGAACCGCCATAAATCTTGTTGTTGGTACCCTGTACGGTGATGTCCTGCATCACATTGTATTTATTCTGCTGGTTCAAGTCATTGGTGTTGCCGGTCATATAGATGCCGGTCAAGGCATTCGTCGTATCCTGATCGGATACGGATGTGATGGTATTCTGGTAGCCGGAAATGCCACTCTGGGTAACAGCTCCCCATTTACCGCTGACTGCATTGCTGCTGCCCAGGCCATATACATTGTTTCCGGTGATCGAGTTCCCCTGACCAATGGCCGTGGAATCTGTGCTGTAGGCCTTGCTGCCCTTACCGATAGCTACTGCATCGTTGCCGGAAGCCAAAGTTTCTGCACCAATGGCAGTGCCGTAATCGTATTTCACTGTGGCATCATACCCCAAAGCCACGCTCTGGTTGCCGGCTGTGGTGGCAAGGTTGCCGATGGCGACAGAGCGCGCACCCGTCTTGCCCGAGTCTGTGTCCGTCGTATAGGCCTGTGCACGGGTACCGATAGCCACCGAGTTGTCGGCCTGAGCAGTTGTTGATGTACCGAGAGCGATACTGTTCTCCCCTTCGGCAGATGTATTGTGTGTTGTCGTCGTTCCAGCAGCATCCTTCGTCGGGTTCGGTGCCGTGCCGATGGCAATGCTGCGCAGTCCCGTAGCATAGACGTTATTGCCCACTGCCAAGCTCTTCACATTTGTCGCGTTGGCATTCGGGCCGATGGCCATGGCATCTGCCTTATTGGAAGTAGCTCCTGTATTGTCTTTATTTGCACTCAGGTTATCGCTGGATTCGCTGATGGAGAAATAGTGTGTCTTCGATGCATCAATCGTCGTATTCAGATTCGTGAACTTCTGTTCAAAATAGTCTTTGGTCAGTCCGACTTTCGTATCCGTCGCCTGTAAGAGTTCATTCAGAGAATTCAACTGACCGACTGTAGCCGCATCTGAAGCAAACACGCCATCGGCCACGTTGGAGATACGCCGCGTCAAGGTGCTGTTGCCTACAGAGATGTAATGCGAGTCTGCTTGGAGAGGTTTATAGGTAAAGGCTGATCTAAACTGATTGCCATTAGCATCGTAGACATAATTGACAGTCTTGCCATCTACGGTAACTGCTTGTATTGTTCCCAAAGTTGAAACAGCAGGTGCCGATGATCCATTGCCAATGGCAATATTCCCGTCTGCAGCACTGGCATTCGGCCCCAGAGCAATACTAGATGCATCGCTTGTCTGCGCATCTTCACCAATGGCCACAGTATGTGCTCCTCCGGCCTTGGCACGGTTACCAATCGCTACCGAATAGTTGGACGCATTTGCTTCATTGCCCAGTGCTGTAGCATACATGATATTGGCTGAATTTTCCTGATAGTTGGCCCTGTAGCCGACAGAGACGTTGAACCCATTCTGGGATTTATCATCACTTGCATAGTTGATGCCGTAGCCAGCCTGACTGCCGATAGCGACGTTATAGCTGCTCTTCACATTACTGCCTGCACTCTCGCCGATGGCCACATTCTGCATGCCCAACACATTGTTTCCGGCACTGGTGCCGATGGCAATGAGAGACCCTGCATTCTGGGTTTCCCCTTTTCCTTCGCTGGTTCCCACGCCGGCATTGTAGCCCAGGGAAATGGATTTGTCCGCATTGGCCGTGGCATTGTTGCCGATGGCCAGGGCATTGTAATTATTGGCCGTGGCAGACTGGCCGATGGCGGTCGAGCTGCCGGAGGCAGCAGAACCCGATCCAATGGCATTGCCGCCTTCGACTGTGGTGGCTGCCCCTTTGCCGATGACCACAGAATTGGCCCCTTCCGCACTGGTATTTTGACCGATGGCAATGGTGTCAGCAGAAATCGTTTTGGCACTGGTACCCATGGCAATGGAATCGGCAGCGCTTTCTGCATCTGCGCCTTTACCAAAAGCCATGGCATTCTTGGAAGTAGTCACTTTAGCACCACTGCCAACAGCCAAGGCATCGGTACTCTGAGTCACAGACGACCCCTTGCCGATGGCTGTAGAAAAATCAGAAGCGCTGGTCTTGGCATCTGTACCGATGGCAATATCATCCGACTTCACCACAGCCTGATAGTTTCCATCGCTGTCATTTTCTACCGTGGCTCCCTTGCCCAGGGCAATGGAGGTACTGCCCGCGCTGGATGCATCGGTGCCGATGGCCACACTGTTTTCCCCGCCGGCCGCTTTGACATCATAGGACAGATTGTTGACCGTAATCGTTTTATCCGCGGAACCGGTGACAGCGCCATTGCCAATGGCCACACCGCTGGTGGCGGTTTTATTGATAGTCGCATTTTTGCCAAGTGCCATGGCATTGGACGCCGTATCCACAGTGGCCCCAGAACCCAGTGCCGTAGAGTCACTGCCCCCTTCCACTTTAGCACCACTGCCGATGGCCGTACTGCCACTGACAGCCTTGGTCGAACCGGAAGCATTGAGGACCTCGGAACCATAGCCAAGAGCTACGGATTGATCACCGTTCGCTTTGGCGCTGTCGCCGATGGCCGTGCTGCTGGTGCCGCCGGTGACGGTTGTCGTCGACGTCGTCGTATCGGTCGTCTTTTCGCCGGCCTGGGCGCTTGGGCCGATGGCGACAGAGTTCGTGCCGTTGGCAGCGGCATCCTCCGGATCATACGTTGTCGTACCATCAGTTGTCGTTGATTTCGGATTGACCTTGAAATACTTATTCAACTTTGAGGTATAACTCTTTGAAGTATCATCTGCATCTAGGCCCAGAGCATTGACGACGTTCAACAAGTTTTAATCCAGAGAAATCAAATTCGCTGCAGTGCTTTGACCTGCACTGATGTATTTTCCGCTGGTTGGGCGCAGTTCCGTGTACATCGTGCCACCAGAAACGAGATTTGTATTGCCGGATTCAATCTTACCATCATTATTGACACTGATGGTATACGTCATCTGTCCTGTCGTGGCATCACTTGCCGGCGTGACGGTCACACGATCGCCTTGTGTGATTTTCGTAGAGAGTCCTGTGATGACTTTCTTACCTGCAGGTGTGATGTTGCTCAGGTCTTCCAAACTGGTGATATCACTTGTAATAGACGTAATCTTAGTGTTGAGGTCGGTATTGTTTGTCGACACCGTATTGGACAGAGTGGACAAGTCACCTGCATTCTTTTTGACCTGTGTATCCAATTTACTCAGATTTCCCGCTACCGTCGTATCATCAGTAGTGTACGTACCGGACGTAATCGTTCCGACACCCAGTGCATTGCGCCAAGCAGTCTTATTTTCATCTGACAGGTTGGACGCGTCGACTTTTGCATCTCCAACGGTTGTCGTATCTGGCGTTGCAGTCGGCGTATCATTCGTGTCGGCTGCCCACCCGACTGGCAGGCTGGTGCCCATGGCGAACAGGGCGATGAGGATGGCGGTGGTTAGTCGCTCGTGTGATGGGCGGTGAGGCTCTTTGTCTTGCCGCGGCTGTGGACTATCTCGGAGACGACTTGGTAGAGATTTCTTGCGCGATTGTAGATGACTTTATAAACTCTGTTCATATTGACCATCCTTTGTCATTGGATTTTGCTCTGGCAGGAATTGCCCTGTGCGGACTGAGTGGAAGATGCAGGGCTTTCATATTCACATCACACTTTCTCGGTGCTGTAAGATTTGCTGCATCTTTCTGCCATGATGCCTATATACTGTAATTAAGTTCTATTATAACACAAATATAACACAAATTGTTATTATGTAATTACCTGTACTTCACAAGATTCGCAAAATTAGAATCAAAACAGGAAGGTTTCACATAAAAAAACATCCGCCATGCAAGATCTTTGCAAAGTGGGCGGATGTCTTGTCCGTGTGTCAGGCTGTGCGGCGCGCGAAACGGTAGCCGACGCCGCGGACGGTCTCGACGGCGTCGCTGACGGCGGGGGCGCCTTTGAGCTTGGCGCGCAGGTGGCGGATGTGGACGTCGACGGTGCGGGTGTCGCCGTAGTACTCGTAGCCCCAGATGCGCTCGAGCAGCTCGTCGCGCGAGAAGGCGCGGCCGGGATTCGTCACGAGCAGCTTCAGGAGCTCGTATTCCTTCGGGGTCAGGGCGATGGGATTGTCGTGGAGCCATGCCTGATAGGAGGAGAAATCGAGGCGCAGGCCGCCGATCTTCAGCGTCTCCTCCCTCCCCTTCTCGCTCTGGCTGTCCTTGGCGGAGCGGCGCAGGACGGCCTTGACGCGCGCGAGCAATTCGCGCATGGAGAATGGCTTGACGACGTAGTCGTCGGCGCCGAGCTCGAGGCCGAGCACGCGGTCGATCTCCTCAGCCTTGGCCGTCAGCATGATGATGGGGATGCCGCTCGTCTGCGGGTCGGCCTTGAGCCGGCGGCAGACTTCGAGGCCGTCGACTTCGGGCAGCATGATGTCGAGCAGCACGAGGTCCATACCGGCGGCCTTGGCGAGGGCTCCGCGGCCGTCGGCAGCTGTCTCGACGCTGTAGCCGTTCTTCTTGAGGTTGAAGGTCAAGAGTTCGCGTATGGAGGCTTCATCATCTACAACGAGGATCTGCATGATATCATCCTTCCTGTTTCTTTCTGGTTCTCTCTTTGTCAATTGAGTAGTCGGGTCTTTTCTTTGTTGTGCCTGTCAAAAAAGCGGCAGTCTCCCCGCTTCGGGGATGCTGCCGCATCTGCTCAGTAGAAATGCTCGGTCAGGTCGATGAGGTTGTCGCGGACCTGGCGCAGGAAGTCCCAGCGGTTGACGTTCTCCGCGCCGACGGAGAAGCAGACGCCGTCCTTCGTCCAGTAGGCGACGAAGGCGGACTCGCTGACTTCGGCCAGCTGGACTTCGGTTCTCCCGATGGTCATGGTCTGCCAGTTGGCGCCGTAGACGCCGCTCAGGGCTTCGGCCGTCATCTCGGACGGGTCAGCCACGGCCGTGCGCACGGTGAACTGGGCGCGCTTCTCGGGCGCACCGTAACGCGAGGCATAGCGGAGGTCTGCGACCGTGCCGCCGATGAGGAAGCGCTGCTGCAATTCGAGGCCGGAGCTCAGCGGGAAGTAGAGCGGATGAACGCCGAGCGCCTCGGTCAGCTCGCCGTAGCTTGCGACGGGGACCATCGGGTTTGGCATGCCGACGGCTGACTGCGCGGCTGCGCTGTCGTCTGTGGCCTGCACCGGTGTGGCGGCCATCTGCGCGGCTTCGCTCGCGGCATCGGCAAAGCTCGTGGCGGGAGCGAGGAAAATGGCACCGGCAGCAGCCAGGGCCATGAGGTTATGATGAAGATGCATGGAAATTCCTCCAGAATCAAAGTATTCATGAGTCGTACTATCAAGAAATGAGGGTCAAACGCCCCCATTTCATTATAGTACAGATGGCAGGCGTAGTACAAGTCCCCTGCTCAGTTCTCTGCACCATCCTGCGGCGTGCTCTCATATTCCTCAAGTTCCTGGTCGGCGGCGGCCTTGACTCCAGGCCAGACGCTGTTGACGTAGGCGCCCATCAGGGCCTTGCCGTTGGCGTCGGGGTGCAGGCCGTCGAGGGCGTACTGGGTCGGCAGCAGGCCGTCCTGGGTCGGGATGGCGGCCGCCATGTCGATGTAGACGTGCGTGCGGATGTAGGCGTTGACCGCGTCGAAGCGCTCCTGCCAGTCGTCGGCCGTCGGCTCCTCAAAAACGTGGTCAATGTTCTCGGGATTGATAGCCGGCAGCGTCACGAGGATCGGGCAGATGCCGTTTTCCAGGCAGCGCTGGCGCATGGCCTCGAGGTCGGCGATGACGGCGTCCGTGTCCTCCCCTGCCCGCAGGCTGTTGCTGCCCGTCATGATGATGAGGTAGCGCGGATGGAACGGCAGGACATCGCGGTCGAAGCGCTCCGCGGTCATGCCGCTCGTGTCACCGCTCTGCGAGAGGTTGATGGCGGGGAAGTCGAGGTAGTGGAGCCAGCTGAACGAGAAGACGGCCGGGCTGTAGGAGAAGTGGCCGCCGCCGTGGCTGATGCTGTCCCCGAGCACGGCGACCTGCCAGCCGTCGGCGGGATCCGTGCGGAAGGAGCGCACGCGCGACCACTGCCCCATGGGATTGCCCTCGCCGTCAAACGAGCGCACGCGCCAGTAAAAGGGCGCGGACCCGTAATGGGCCTGCGGGTCGTAGATCTCGGCCATATCGCTCGTGAGCGTCTCAATCGGCACGGCATCGGGGTCGTCCTCGGGATTCACCGCGTAGATGGCGACTTCATAGCTTGCGGCCGTGGTCTGCCCGATCCAGGTGTAGACGGGGTAAAGAAGCGTCTCCCCTCGCCCGCCGCCGTACTCTGCCGTCAGCACAGGCGCATCCATCGGCGGCAGGTCCGGCGAGGTGTAGAGCACGGCAAGGTCGCTGTACGGCGTGTAGGGCGTGCCGTTGAAGTCGAGGGCGCGCACGCGCCAGTAGACGGGCTCGGTCCTAGAGCCAAGCTGGTCTGCCGCAAATTCGCGCAGGGGCGCGTTGTAGGCGTTCTGGTAGATGCTGCGTGTGCGGAAGACGGATTCATCGGAGTTCTTGGCGGGCGACAGATGCCCGGGTTTCTTGGTAAAGAATTCGATCTCGTACATGACGGCCTCGTCGTCCGTGTCCCAGGTCAGTATCGGCGAATACGAGAGCGGCGTCTCGGGCGTCGTCATACTGAGGCCCGCGGGCGGCGGCGTCAGGAGATGCGAGGACGCCTCATGGCGCGGCGTCAAGAGGAGCGCCGTGAGCACGATGACAAGGCATGCAAAGCCGAGAATGGCCGCGAAAAGATGGCGGCGGCTATGGTGATGGAGATTCTTCATGAGAGCTCCCCCTTTCTTGTGGTAACTGTTGCATCACAGATTGCATTATAGCATAGAATTGTCCTATAATAGAAGAAAATTCACGATATACATGAATGTACATCAGGATGAGGATGAAGTATGCGAGCAAAGAAGAATTTCCTGCTGGTCAAGAATCAGCGCATCGAGCAAAACGAGCGCCTCTCGGAGAAGGCGAAGGCGCGCCTCGGGAAGTCGAAGGCGGACAATACGCTCAAGGCGTACTGTGCGGACTGGAGTGACTTCTCGGACTGGTGCCGCTATCACGGCGAGCGCGATCTGCCGGCGCGGCCGGAGACGATCGTCAACTACCTCAACGACCTCGCGGACGATGCCAAGGCGAACACGGTGGCGCGGCGCGTGACGGCGATCTCGGAGAACCACATGGCGGCAGGCTACACGGGCAAGAACAATCCGGCAAAGGACGCGCTCGTGCGGACGGCGATGGAGGCGATCCGGCGCGAGAAGGGCACGTTCCAGCAGGGCAAGGCGCCGATCCTGATGGAGACGCTCTACGTGCTGGCGGACTGCTTCGGCGACGACATCATCTCGCTGCGCGACAGGGCGCTGATCTTCCTCGGCTTTGCGGGGGCGTTCCGCCGCTCGGAGCTCGTGGCGATACAGGTGGAGCATCTGACGTTCACGACGCAGGGGCTCGTGATCCTCGTGCCGCAGTCGAAGAGCGACCAGCTCGGGCGCGGCACGGAGATCGCGGTGCCGTATGCGCCCGACCCGGAGGTCTGCGCCGTGCGGGCAGTGCGGGCCTGGCTGCAGGCGGCGGACATCCACACGGGTCCCCTCTTCCGGCCGTTCACGCGCAGCCATACGCTCAGGGACTCGCAGCTGACGGACAAGTCGGTGGCGCTGATCGTGAAGAAGTACGCAGCGCTTGCGGGGTTCAACCCGGCGAGCTTTGCGGGGCACAGTCTGCGCAGGGGCTTCGCGACGAGTGCGGCGCAGCACGACGTGGATGCGCTGACGATCATGCGGCAGACGCGGCATCATTCGGAGAAGATGGTGCACCGGTACATTGAGCAGGGCAATATCTTCAAGGAGAATCCGCTCAACAAGATGTTCAAGAAATAAGTGTTGGCAAGGGATTGGCAAAGGGCGAGGGCATGCATTCCGGCTTCGTCGCTCTGTTAAATGAGCCCCATGCGACGGATGACGTATCTAGGTATTTCGCCGCCTGACGCGGCGTTCTGGCATCGCTGTTTCTAGGTGCGACGGCTCGGGGCTCAGCCTGCGGCGGTCACTTCGCTCCTGCAGGCGGAATGCATGCCCTCGCCCCGGAGCGGATGTCTGCGGACTGAGCTTCTGCGTGGCGCGGCCGATTGCTTCGTTCCGGCCTTAGGTTTTGGGATTGTTGCTTGTACAAAAAAGGCTTCCCCTCTCATTTGAGATGGGAAGCCTTTTTATTGCGCGCTTAGAGCACGGCTTTGTGGCTGAGGTTGATGCGACCTTTGTCATCGATCTCGACGACTTTGACCTGGAGCTGGTCGCCGACCTGGACGACGTCTTCGACTTTCTCGACGCGGTGGTTGGCGAGCTGGGAGATGTGGCAGAGGCCTTCTTTGCCGGGCAGGACTTCGACGAAGGCGCCGAATTTCATCAGGCGGGTGACGCGGCCGGTGTAGACTTCGCCGACTTCGACTTCGCGGACGATGTCTTCGATCATCTGCTTGGCTTTCTTCATGCCTTCGGCGTCGCTGGAGGTGATGAAGATGTTGCCGTCTTCGTGGATGTCGATGTCGACACCCGTCTCATCGATGATCTTCTTGACGACTTTGCCGCCGCTGCCGATGACGTCGCGGATCTTGTCGACCTTGATCTTGATCGTCTCGACGCGCGGTGCGTACGGGGAGAGCTCGGCGGCCGGCTTGTCGATGCACTCGAGCATCTTGCCGAGGATGAAGGCGCGGCCGCGCTTGGCCTGTTGGAGGGCGGAGGACAGGATCTCGCGGGAGAGGCCGTCGACTTTGATGTCCATCTGAATGGCGGTGATGCCTTCCGTCGTACCGGCCACCTTGAAGTCCATGTCGCCGAGGGCGTCTTCCATGCCCTGGATATCGGTCAGAATCGTGTACTTATCCCCTTCTTTGACGAGGCCCATGGCGACGCCGGAGACGGGGCGCTTGATGGGCACGCCGGCGTTCATCAGCGAGAGCGTGCTGCCGCAGACGGAGCCCATGGAGCTCGAGCCGTTGGACTCGAGGACCTCGGAGACGAGGCGGATGGTGTACGGGAACTCCTCGATGGAGGGGATGACGGGCACGAGGGCGCGCTCGGCAAGGGCGCCGTGGCCGATCTCGCGGCGGCCGGGGCTGCGCATCGGGCGGGCTTCGCCGACGCTGTAGCCCGGGAAGTTGTAGTGATGGATGTAGTGCTTCGTCGTCTCAGGTCCGAGGCCGTCGATGATCTGCTCGTCGCCGAGAGAGCCGAGCGTCGTGACCGTGAGGATCTGGGTCTGGCCACGCGTGAAGAGGCCGGAGCCATGCGTGCGCGGCAGCAGTCCGACTTCGCACGAGACGGGGCGCACTTCTTCGACTTCGCGGCCGTCCGGGCGGATCTTCTCGTGGGTGATCATGTGGCGCACGACGGACTTCTCGAGGTCGTGGATGGCGATGGCGATCTCTTTATCCATTTCCGGATAGAGCTCGAGGAAGTGCTCCATCGTGTCGGTCGTGACCTCGGCGATGTGGGCGTCGCGGTCGAGCTTGTCCGGGTTGCGGACAGCGGCGTCGAGGCGGTCCTTCGCGTAGTCGCGGATGGCCTCCTCCATCTCCTGCGGGACGAGGAAGAGCTTCGGCTCGCTCTTCTCTTTGCCGCAGTCGGCCTGGATGCCCTGCTGGAATTCGACGAGGCGCTTGATCTCCTCATGGCCGAACAGGATGGCGTCGAGGATGACGTCCTCCGGCAGCTCGTTGGCGCCGGCCTCGACCATCATGACGGCGTCGTGGGAGCCGGCGACGGTGAGGTTCAGCGTCGATACCTTGCGCTGCTCTTCCGTCGGGTTGATGACGAATTCATCGTTGACGCGGCCGACGCGCACGCCCGCAATCGGTCCCATGAACGGGATGTCGGAGACGGTCAGGGCACACGATGCGCCGAGCATGGCGGCGAGTTCTGGTGCGTTGTCCTGCTCGACGGAGAGGACAGTCGCGACAATCTGGACGTCGTTGCGGAAGCCCTTCGGGAACAGCGGGCGGATCGGGCGGTCGATCAGGCGCGCGCAGAGGATGGCATCGCTCGACGGGCGGCCCTCACGCTTGATGAAGCCCCCCGGGATCTTGCCTGCTGCATACATCTTCTCTTCGTAGTCGACCGTCAGCGGGAAGAAGTCCACGCCTTCGCGCGGCTCAGCCGATGCCGTGGCCGTGACGAGCACGACGGTGTCGCCGTAGCGCACGAGCACGGCGCCGTTGGCCTGCTTCGCGAGCTGTCCGTTCTCGATGACGAGCGGGCGGCCTGCGAGTTCCATCTCAAAGCGATTCATAAAAACCTCCTTGTATCTCTACTTCATTCGTATCTCTTGTTCTATGTTTATTTTTCCAGAAAAAAAAGCGGGATTGCTCCCGCTTTCCGCTTCAGGATCGCTCGCCAGCAATCAGCGCTCAACCGTGGAACGCAGACCAAGCTTTGCGATAATCGAACGATAACGCTCAATATCCGTCTTGTAGAGGTAGCTGAGCAGACGACGGCGATGGCCGACCATCTTCAGCAGACCGCGACGGGAATGATGATCCTTCTTGTGCTGCTTGAGGTGCTCCGTCAGATAGTCGATACGTGCGGAGAGGACAGCGATCTGTACTTCCGGCGAACCCGTATCACCCTCGTGAACGGCATACTTCTGCATGATTTCCTGTTTTGCTTCCTGAGTCAGCATGTTGGTAATTCCTCCTGTATCATGTAACAATCTCCATCAGCCAAGAATACGTCGGAGTTCTTCGCAATCTGGGCTGAGGTCTGCCATTTGGCACTTTCAATAGTATATCACAGCCGTCAAGCGCTTGTAAAGCAATGACGCCAGATTTCTTTGGCCCGCTCGCGGTCCCTGTGCATCTGCGCGACAAGGGTCGCGACTGAATCGAACTTCTCTTCATCGCGTATCTTCTGCAGGAAGCGGACTTCGAGCAGCCTGTCGTAGATGTCCTTGGAAAAGTCCTGGATGTTGACCTCGATGCGGCGGTTGCAGCCCACGAACGTCGGGTTGTTGCCGATGTTGGCGAGTGCAGCGTAGTCGCGGCCGCCGTAGTGGGCCGTTGCGGCGTAGACGCCGTTGGGGAGCATGACCTGGGCGTCGGGGATGGCGAGGTTGGCCGTCGGGAAGCCCAGCGTGCGGCCGCGCTTGTCGCCGTGGATGACGCGGTCGAGCACAGTGAAGGGCCGGCCGAGGCACTCCTCTGCCGCCGCGAGGTCACCGCCCGCGATCAGGCCGCGGATGCGCGTGCTGCTGACGGGGCGGCCGCCGAGCTGGACGGCCGGGCAAATCTCGGCGCGGAAGCCGTAGTCGCCCGCCACGCGCTGCAGCATGCGGTGCGTGCCCTTGCCGCGGCTGCCGAAGGTGTAATTCGGCCCCGTCACGAGGATGTGCGGCGCAAAGGAGTCGCGCAGGAGCGCGAGAAAGTCCTCCGGCGTGCGGCGCGCGAGATCCTTCGTGAACGGGATGGCCATGAGGATGTCGACGCCGAGTTCCTCGATGAGCTGGCGGCGCAGTGCATTGTTGCTGATCTGCGGCGGCACGGCCTGCGGCGCGAGGACGGCGAGCGGATGGTTGCTGAAGGTGAAGACCATGCTCTCGCCGCCAATCTCATGCGCGAGGTCGACCGCGCGCTTTATGATGCTGCGGTGGCCGCGGTGGACGCCGTCAAACATGCCGAGTGCGATGACGAGGCGCGGATGGTCCTGCCGCAGCGTGGTGAGTCTGGAATAGAATTGCATCGCTTGTTCCCCTCTCATGGTGTTGCCGCCGGCTCGCGGTGGATGACCTTGGCCGGGATGACCTCCCGGCTCTCCCGGTCGTAGCGGCCGATGCCGAGGAAGCGGCCCCCGCAGTAGACGCGCAGCGTGTCGGTCTCCGGCACGCGCTGCCGCTCGCCCGTGCCGAGGCCGTTGCAGAAGGCCTTCTCGCGGCGCGGGTCGAGGTCGTAGCGCTCGAGGTGACTCAAAAAGTGCGCGGGCTCTAAGACGGCCTGCCCGCCCCTCTCGCTCAGCTCTTCGAGCGTCAGGGCGTCCTGCAGATCGAAGTCGCCGACGCGGCTGCGCACGAGGAAGGTCATCGTCGTCGGCAGGCCGAGCGCCGCCCCGATGTCGAGGCAGAGACTGCGGATGTAGGTGCCTTTCGAGCACTTGACATCGAGGAGGATCCGGTGCGCCTCGGGCTGATAGGTGACGAGGCCGAGCGAGTGGATCGTGACCTCGCGCGCGGGGATCTCGACCGCCTTGCCCTCGCGCAGGAGGTCGCAGGCGCGCTTGCCGCCGATCTTGATGGCGGAGTGTGCTGGGGGCGTCTGGCGGATGCGGCCCGTGAAGCCTGCGAGGACATGCTCGATGGCTTCCTGCGAGGGCATCATGAAGTCCGTGACCTCCTCCGTGATTTTCCCCGTATCGTCGCCGCTGTCCGTCGCAAAGCCGAAGGTCAGCTCGGCGCGATACGTCTTATCGGCGAGCTCGAGGTATTCGATGAGCCGGGCGGCCTGCCCTACCGCAACCGGCAGGACGCCCGCCGCGGCGGGGTCGAGCGTGCCGGCATGGCCGACGCGCTTCATGCGGAGCACCTTGCGCACGGCGCCGATGACGTCGTGCGAGGACATGCCGGGCGGCTTGAGGATGTTGAGGAATCCGTCCATCATTTCGCCCCCTGGCAGTGGTAAGCGCGGATGGCCTGCGAGATGGCCTCGCAGATCGTGCGCTTGGCTTCCTCAAAGCTCATCAGGAGCGTGCAGCCGGCCGCGCGCGTGTGGCCGCCGCCGCCGAACTGCACGGCAATGGCGCTGACGTCGAGCCCCTTGGAGCGCATGCTGACGCGGCAGATGCCCTCCTCCTTCGTCTTGAGCACGACGGCAATGTCGACGCCCTCGATGACGCGGATCATGCCGATGAAGGACTCTGTCGACTTCATGCGCGCCGTCGTCTCGGCGTTGAGGAAGATGCCGGCCGCATGGCCGTCGGCGAAGAGCTCGGCGCGCTCGATGGCCTCGCCGATGTCGCGGACAGTCTGGTATGGCTTCTGCTCGAGCGCCTCTGAGATGACGTTCGGCTCGACGCCGTGGTCTAAGAGCTCCGCCGCCGCGCGCATCGTGTGCGATGTCGTGTTCGAGAAACGGAAGAAGCCCGAGTCCGTCGCGAGGCCCGTGTAGATGCACATGGCCATCGCCTTGTCGAGGTGGACGGGGAGTTCGTGCATGAGGTCGTAGATGATCTCCGCCGTCGCCGCGCGCGTCGGCGCGATGTAACTGTATTCTGCCGAGCCGTCGTTCGTCTGATGATGATCGATATTGAGGAGGTGCTCCGCATGGACTGCCTTGAGCACATCGCCCGTGCGGTCCGTGGCCGTGTCGAGCACGACGAGGAGGTCGGCCTCTACGGGTCTCTCCACCTCCGGCCTGCCAATAATATCATATCCCGGCAGCACCGAAAAGATGGCCGGGATATCATCATCGAGCAGAACGAGAGCTTCCTTGCCGAGCGAGCGCAGGATGTGCATGAGGCCGAGCGAGGACCCGATGGCGTCGCCGTCGGGGTTCTGGTGGGCCGTGATGACAATCCGCTGAGCGCTGGCCAGAATGGCTGCTGTTTCACTCAATGTCACTATCATGTCAATGTTCTTCTTTCTTGTCGTCTTCGATCTCTGTCGACTCTGTCGAATCGTTCTTCGCCTTGTCCTCGGCCTCGATCTTCAGCAGCAGCTCTTGGATGTGCGCGCTGTAGTCGAGGGACTTGTCCACGACGAAGGAAAGCTCAGGCGTGAAGCGCAGGCGGATACGCTTGCCGATCTCGCGGCGGATGAAGCCGAGCGAACTCTGCAGTCCTGCCCAGCAGTCCTTGACCTGCTGTTCACTGCCCATGAGGCTCACGTAGATCTTGGCCTCGCGCAGATCGCCCGTACACTCGACGGACGTGACCGTCACGAAACCGATGCGCGGGTCCTTAAGCTCACGCAGGATGATCTTTGAGATCTCCTGCTTCATGAGCTCCTGGACCTTCTCTACCCGGAGCTGGCTCATGGCATTCCCTCCTTTATGTCTAGTATGTCTATGTCTGTTGCGTATGTTGATTGTTGGTCGTTATCGCTTGTCGCGCCTCGCGATGTGCTTGTGAAGCTCAGTCCTTCTCGGCGTCTTTTGCCTTGGCGGCAGCAGCCTTGGCCTGCTCTTCGCGCTTCTTGGCAGCAGCCTTGTTGGCATCGGCGATCGTCGTCGCGATCTCTTCCATCGTGTAGGCCTCGATGATGTCGCCTTCCTTGAAGTCGCGGAAGTCGACAATGGAGATGCCGCACTCGTAGCCTGCGTTGACTTCCTTGACCTCATCCTTGAAGCGGCGCAGCGAGTCGATCTCGCCATCGAAGATCTCGATGTTGTCGCGGATGATGCGGATCTTGGAGTTGTTGCAGATCTTGCCTTCGAGCACGTAGGAACCGGCGACGAGCGCCTTCGAGAACTTCATGACCTGGCGGATCTCGACGCGGCCCTGGACGACTTCCTTGTACTTCGGCTTGAGCATGCCGCTCATCGCATCCTTGACGTCGTTGATGACGTCGTAGATGACGCGGTACGTGCGGATGTCGATATTCTCCGTGTCGGCGAGCTTGCGCGCGTTGGCGTCCGGGCGGACGTTGAAGGCGATGATCAGGGCGTTCGAAGCCGATGCCAGCATGACATCCGACTCGTTGACGGCACCGACGCCCGAATGGACGATGGAGACGCGGACCTCATCGTTCTTGTTGAGCTTGAGGAGCGAGCTCGAGAGCGCCTCGACAGAACCCTGTACATCGGCCTTGATGACAATGTTGAGGTCCTTGATGTCGCCTTCCTGGATCTGGTGGAAGAGGTCGTCGAGCGAGACTTTCTTGCTCTTGATGAGGTTGTTGCGCTGGCGCTCGATGCGGGCCTCGGCAATGGAGCGGGCCTGCTTCTCCTCGAGCACGGCGAGGATGTCGCCGGCTTCCGGCACATCGTTGAGGCCGAGGATCTCGACTGGTACGGACGGGCCGGCCTTCTTGACGTTCTCGCCGCGGTCGTTGACCATGGCGCGGACCTTGCCGTACGTCGTGCCGCAGACGACAGAGTCGCCGATGCGCAGCGTGCCGTTCTGGACGAGGACGGTTGCAACAGGGCCGCGGCCCTTGTCGAGCTTGGCCTCGACGATGACGCCGCGCGCATCGCGGTTCGGGTTGGCCTTGAGCTCCTTGACCTCTGCGACGAGCAGGACCATCTCCAGGAGGTCATCGATGCCGATCTGCTTCTTGGCCGAGACAGGGACCATGATCGTGTCTCCGCCGTATTCCTCCGGCACGAGGCCCTGCTCCATGAGCTCCTGCTTGACGCGGTCCGGATTGGCACCCGGCTTATCGATCTTGTTGATGGCGACGATGATCGGCACGCCTGCCGATTTCGCGTGGTGGATGGCCTCGATCGTCTGCGGCATGACGCCGTCGTCAGCAGCGACGACGAGGATGGCGATATCCGTAATCTGGGCGCCGCGCGCACGCATGGCCGTGAAGGCCTCATGGCCCGGCGTGTCGAGGAAGACGATCTTCTTGCCCTTGCAGTTGACCTGGTAGGCACCGATGTGCTGCGTGATGCCGCCGGCCTCGTGCGTCTGGACATGCGTGTTGCGGATGCAGTCGAGCAGCGACGTCTTGCCGTGGTCGACATGGCCCATGACCGTGACGACAGGCGGGCGGAGCTTCAGCGACTTCGGATCATCCTCGATTTCCGGGATCTCCGTCGGGTCTACCTCTGGCGGCAACTCTTCGCACGTCACGCCGAATTCGGAAGCCACGAGGGCGGCCGTATCAAAGTCGATTTCCTGGTTGATCGTCGCCATGACGCCCATCATGAAGAGCTTCTTGACGACTTCGGCAGCCGTGTAGCTCATCTTGGACGCGAGGTCCTTGACGGCGATCGTCTCCGGCAGCTTGATGTGCTTCGGATGCGCGATCTCGACCTTCGGCGCCTGCTGGCCGCGCTTGTTGTTGCGGCCGCGGCGGTTATTGCGGTCGTTGCGGTTGCCGCCGAAGCGGTTCGTGCGGTCGTTACGGCCGCCGCGCTCATTGCGGCTGCCGCCGTTGCGGCGGTCGTTGCGGTTGCCGCCGCGGTTATTGCTGCCGCCGCCATTGCCGTTGCGGTTGCCGCCGTTATTGCTATTGCCGCCATTCGTGTGGCTCGGGCGGTTGCTGCTCGACGCTGCCGCGCGGCTGTTGCCATGGTTGCCCGCGTTGCCGCTGTTGCTATTGTTGCGGCCGGCATCGCTGCGGCGGTCATGGCGGCTGTTATTGCCGTTATTGCCGCTGTTGCTATTACTGCCGCTGTGGTTCGGCTTGGCGGCCTGCGGCTTCTCGGCGCGCTTCTCCGCTGGCTTTGCGGCCGGCTTCTGAGCAGGCTGAGCGGCCGGTGCCTTTGCCTGCGGCTTGGCGCTCTTATTGTTCAGCGAATTCTTGATGGCCGTGCGCTCTTCTTCGCCGACGCTCGAGAAATTATTGGCAGCCTTGAACTTGTTGCGCTTGAGGATATCCAGAATGACTTTGCTATCCGTGTTGAACTCTTTGGCGAGCTCGTAAACTCTGTATTTGGACATTGATCCACCCCCGGTTATTATTTCATACTCATGGCTCCTTCATCAACTCGCGCAGCTTCTTCGCAAAGCCTTGGTCCGTCAAGGCTGCGACAGCGCGGTACTCCTTGCCGAGGCAGTGGCCGAGCGTCTCCCGGTCAAGCCCCTCAAGGCAGGGAACCTTGTATCGATCCGCTAGGATCGCGTAATCTTTCTTTGTTTCATCTGAGGCATCCGCGGTCACGAGGACGAGTACGGCCTCGCGGCTCTTGAGAGCCTGCTCCACAGCGAAGGCGCCGGATACGATGCGGCGCGCCCGCTGGGCCATGCTCAAAAGATTCGTGATACGCTCTTCTCTGGTATGCGCCATGGCTCAGCCCTCAGCCTCATCCTCGAACAATTCGCGCTCGAGGAGATCGTAGACGGCCGCGTCAATCGGCGACTTGAAGGAACGCTCGAGGCCATGACTCTTCTTGGCCTTGTCGAAGCATTCGCGCTTGTGGCAGATGTAGGCGCCGCGCCCAGGCTTCTTGCCCGTGAAATCCACGGAGAATTCGCCCTCGGGGCTGCGCACGATCCGCACCATTTCCTTTTTTGGACGGCTTTCCTGGCAGCCCAGGCACATCCGCTGCGGTATCTTCTTGATCTTCATCATGCAATCATTCAACCTCAGCCGTGAAGGACTCGTCCCCCGTGACTTCGACCTCATTCATGTTGGCATCGAGCTCTTCGTCAGCAGCCTGCGACTCGCTCTTGATATCGATCTTCCAGCCCGTGAGCTTAGCGGCGAGGCGGGCGTTCTGCCCTTCCTTGCCGATCGCGAGCGAGAGCTGGTAGTCCGGCACGACGACGCGCGAGACTTTCTCCGTCTCATTGACCGCGACGGAGACGACCTTGGCCGGGCTCAGCGCATTGGCGATGAACTTGGCCGGATTGTCGCTCCACTTGACGATGTCGATCTTCTCGCTGCCGAGCTCATCGACGATCGACTGGACGCGCAGGCCGCGGTGGCCGACGCAGGAGCCGACCGGATCGACGTTCTCGTCCTTCGAGTAGACAGCGATCTTCGAGCGGTTGCCCGGCTCGCGCGCGACCGACTTGATCTCGACGATGCCCTCCTGGATCTCCGGCACCTCGAGTTCGAAGAGGCGTTTGAGGAGGCCCGGATGCGTGCGCGAAACGACGATCTGCGGTCCCTTGTTCGTCTTCTTGACCTCGACGACGTATGCCTTGATGCGGTCGCCGTGCGCGTACGTCTCCGTCGGGATCTGCTCAGCCGACGTCAGCACGGCTTCCGTCTTGCCGAGGTCGATGTAGACGTTGTGGTTCTCGACGCGCTCGACGAGGCCCGTCAGGATGTCACCCTCGCGGCTCATGAACTCCTCGTAGATGATGCCGCGCTCTGCCTCGCGGATGCGCTGGACGACGACCTGCTTCGCCGTCTGAGCGGCGATGCGGCCGAAGTTCGCCGGCGTCACCTCGATCTCGATGACGTCGCCTACCTCGTAGTCCGGCTTGATCGTGCGGGCCTGAGCCAGCGAGATCTCCGTGATCTCGTCCTCCGGGTCCTCGACGACCGTCTTGATCGCGTAGACATGATAGTGACCCGTCTCTCTGGAAAGCGTGACGCGGACATTCTGCGCCGAGCCAAAGTTGCGCTTGTAAGCCGAGATCAGGGCAGCCTCGATGGCCTCGAAGAGGACCTCTTCATCGATGCCTTTCTCCTTGCCGAGCTCTTTGAGCGTCATCAGGAATTCCTGACCATTGTCCTTCGCTTTCGTCGTTTTTCTTGCCAAAATGATATCCTCCCAAATGAACGGGGGAATGCCCCCTTTTTTTTGCTGTATCAGATGCTTGCGCCGTCAGAAGTCGATATGCAGGCGGACCTGTGCGATATCCGCCAGCGCAATCTTCGCCGCGCCGTCGAGCTCGATGGCATCGCCGTCAAAGCCCGTGAGCTCGCCCACGAGGAGCTTCTTGCCCTCGCGCGGCGCGTAGAGCGTGACGTCGACTTTCTTGCCCTGCTCGCGCACGAAGTCGCGCGGCTTGCGCAGGACGCGGTCGATGCCCGGCGAGGACACCTCCAGAATGTACGAATCCGGCACAACATCGCCCTTGTCAAGCTCCGCTTCGAGCTTCTCGCTCAGGGCCTGACAATCCTCGATATCGATGCCGCCTTCCTTATCGATGTAGACGCGCAGATACCAATCGTGCTCCTTGACATACTCGACATCGACGAACTCAATGACGTCCTGGTCCTTCAGGAGCTCCTGCACGATTGCCTCCACGGCATCTTCAACCTGCTGCTTTGCCATACATCCACCTCCAGATTTCTGCTTGTGCTTCACGGTGACCCTGTCATCCGTGTCTTTCTCACATAAGATTAAAGAGTGGGTTCGCACCCACTCTTCACTAAACAACCTTAAATTAACTATTTCATCTTAACACAAAAGACAAGGCTTGTAAATGGTATCTGAAAAAAAGTCACGACATTGTTGTGCTCTGCTTCTTCCGATGCGTGCGGCGCCAGATGAAATAGAGCACGGCGTTGAAGAAGATGATGACCGTGCAGCAGATGCCGTACATGAAAGCGTAGCCGAACTGGGCGGCGACGAAGCTCAGGAGGACGGCGGCGAGGCCGACGCTGATGTCGAGCGACCAGAAGTAGGTGGCCGTCGCGACGCCGGCGCGCGCGGCGGGCGCACTCTCGACGGCGAGCGTCTGGAAGGCCGGCGAGAGCGCGCCGAAGCCGATGCCGAGAACAGCGGCCGAGACGAGCAGGCCCGCCGTCGTCCCGACCTGGCTGAAGAGCAGCATGCCGGCGGCGAAGCAGGCAAAACCCGGATAGACCGTCCAGTTGGGGCCCTTCTCGTCGAAGAGGCGGCCGATGACGGGGCGCGTCAGGATGATGACGAAGGCAAAGACGACGAAGAACAGGCTCGTCTCAGCCTGAAGGCCGAGGCTCTTGGCGTAGAGCGGGATGAAGGTCAGGATGCCACCGTAGGCAAAGAAGACCATGCCGCCGAGCAGTGCCGGTGTGAGCGAGCGCCGCTCGATGAAATCCGAGAGATGGAAGCCCTTCTTCGGGCGCTTGGCCGGGCGGATGACCTCATCGGGCAGACGGCGGGCATTGGCCGTCAGGAACGTCAAGATCGCCAGTGCCGTCATAAAGGCGAAGAGCGCCGTGCCGCCGAGGTTGCCGATGATCAAGAGGCCGATGAGCGGGCCGACGACCATCGCGAGGTTCGTCGAGAGCGCGAAGTAGCCGATGCCCTCGCCCTTGCGCGAGGCCGGCAGCACGAGAGCGGCCATCGCCGCCGCGGCTGTCGTCGCGAGCGCGAAGATGCAGCCATGCAGCAGGCGCAGCGCGTAGATGGCCTGCTCCGAGTGAAACCAGTTGAACGCGAACATCACGAGGAAGAACGCCGCCGTCGCCCCGCGCATCAGCTTCTGCTTGTTGACGGCGTCGATGATGCGACCGGCCAGCGGGCGGCAGCTCACCGCGCCAATCTGGAAGGCCGTCATCGCGAGGCCCGCCTCCATGTCGCCGCCGCCAAGCGTGTCCATGATGAAAATTGGCAGCGCCGCCACCATGATGTACTGCGACATGAACAAGAAGAGGTTGCTGCCTCCCATCCCCAGGAATTCCGGTGTCCATAGCTTCTCTCTCTGCATGTGATCTTCCTTTCCTAATCTTAAACCCCATCAAATTTCTCTGCGGCTCAGAGCTTTGCCTCGATTTTGCGCAGCATGCGGCGCAGCTCTTCCTGCTCGTCCGCGCTCAGGGCCCCGAGGAAGTCGAGGTTGGCGTGCTCGTCGAGCGCGCTGAGCCGCTCGACGCAGTCGCGCCCCTTCTCGGTCGTCCGCAGGATCATGTGGCGCATGTCGCTCGGGTCGGGCGTGCGGTCAATGCAGCCCTTGTTCTCCAGATGCGTGACGAGCGCCTTGATCGTGTTCTGGTTCTTCTCGATCCGCTCGGCGAGCGCCTTCTGGCAGAGCGGCTCGTACTCTGCAATCGTCTTGAGCGCGACCCACTGCTCCACCGTGATGCCGTATTCCTTGAACACGCCGTCCACCCGATAGTGGATCTTGCGCGCAATGCGGCCGAGCATGTAGCCAATCGTATCATCAAGCGTCATGATTTCATCTCCCTTTTCCTATCGTAAACCTATGTATTGTACAACCAGTCCGCCGGCTTGTCAATCTTTGCGGAAAAAGAGAACGGGCTGACGCGCAGCACGGCAATCCCGAAACGGCTTGTCTATTGTAATACGATATCGTATTATAGTCAACAAGCCTGACAAGAAGGATATTCTCTGTTCGCGTGCACATGCTTTATGGATAGGTGTTATAATAGAAGCACATCAACCGACAAACCGGTAAACGACAGGAGGAATCACGATGGATATCAGCAAGACATACCTAGCTGCCGACTCGCGTTACGAGACGATGGCCTACCCGCGCTGTGGCAGGAGCGGCCTGCGGCTGCCGCGCATCGCGCTGGGTTTCTGGCACAACTTCGGCGACACGGCAGACTACGGCACGATGAAAGCGCTCTGCTGCACTGCCTTTGACCACGGCATCACCTACTTCGACCTCGCCAATAACTACGGCCCTGCCTACGGCAGTGCCGAGCGCAATTTAGGCCAGCTCATGGACGGGCTCTTCCGCCCCTACCGCGATGAGCTCGTCATCGCGACAAAGGCCGGCTACGACATGTGGCCGGGCCCCTACGGCAACTGGGGCAGCCGCAAATACCTGATCGCTAGCCTCGACCAGAGCCTCCAGCGCATGCACCTCGACTACGTCGACATCTTCTACCATCATCGCATGGACCCCGAGACGCCGCTCGAGGAGACGATGGGCGCACTCGCGCAGATCGTCAGGAGCGGCAAGGCGCTCTACGTCGGCCTCTCGAACTACGACGGCCCGACGCTCCTGCGCGCGGCGACCATCCTGCACGAACTGCACGTGCCATTCATCGTCAACCAGAACCGCTACTCCATCTTCGACCGCACGATCGAGAAGAACGGCCTCAAGGACACCTCCGCCGACCTCGGCCTCGGCATCGTCGCCTTCAGCCCGCTCTGCCAGGGCCTGCTGACCGACCGCTACCTGAACGGCATCCCTGAAGACAGCCGCATCCACCGCGACGGCCGCTTTCTCAAGGAGAAATCCTTGACGCCCGAAAAGTTGCAGGCCATCCGCGCCCTAAATGATCTAGCCGCCCAGCGTGGCCAGACGCTCGCCGAGATGGCCCTCGCCTGGGACCTCAAGGACACGGACGTCACCACTGTCCTGATTGGCGCCTCCAAGCCCGAGCAAATCCTCGACAACATCAAGGCCATCGAGAACACGCGCTTCAGCACCGAAGAGCTGCAGGCCATCGACGCCATCTCCCTGGCCCCCGGCGTCCAGGGACTCGTGCGCTGAGTCTTTCCCGCACACAAAAACCGCTTCGCAGCAAGATCGCTGCGAAGCGGTTTTCTGTCAGTCCCAGACGATCTTCATCAGCTCTGGATAATGGTCCTCGAGCTCTTGCAGGAGGACGCGGAACATCGCGTAGACGAGGTCCCCGTCGATCTTCTCCTCACCGCAGAGGATGCAGGTATCGAGGACAATGTTCTCCTCGTCATCGAGATAATATTTGCAGGTCTTGTATTTCTTGTTGTAGCGATTGAGCATCTCGAGCAGTTCCTCGCGGTTCTGTCCGCGCACGGCACGCGGTACGACGAGGATGCGGATCATCGCGTAGATGCTCGTGTCGAGGATGACGACGAGCGGCAGCCGGTTGCCACGCACTTCGGCAAACGACCGGAAGGCCACCGTCTCGTAGGTGTCATCGGGGATTTCTTCAATCGTGAATGCAAGAGGATGTTTCTCCTCTACATAAGCCTTGAATTCTTCTGCTTTCTTGTTCATGCTGCTCACCTTTCCTTATCTTTTTCTTGTTCTTGTTCGAGAAGATGTGACAGTCGGCCGGAACCCTAGAGCCCCGGCCTGCCTGTCTTATCCAGCTGCTTTGTCTGTCATGCTTTTTCGCGTTCTTCCGCCGCCACGTTCACTGTGTCCGCGGGGGTCTTGAAGGCATCGAGGTAGTTGGATGCATCGACAAGGCCGAAGCGGTCGTGGAGCGAGAGGGCCGGATGGTAGTACGTGCGATAGAAATCGTAGCGGTCATGATTCTCCATCATGCGCATCCAGTCTGTCTCCGTGTAGCGCTGGCGGTAGACGTGGTAGTGGTTGACGAGGTCCAGGAGATTGCCATTGCTGTACTGCGTATCTGTCTGCCCGTAGAACCGCAGGAACATCCAGCGGTGTTCATCCGGCGCACCATTGAGCCAAGCGGCAAGTGCCTCTTTCGGGTCGTTGATGGCCGTGTTGTTCCAGTACGCACTTGTCACGCCGTCCTCGTAGATTGGCGCCGTGCCGAAGACATTCGTCACCATGACGCCGTTGCTGAAAGTCGCCTTGCCAAGGACGTAGAGCTTGTCGATGAGGAACTGCCCCTTGCTGACCGAGATGTCGCCGTTCTCCAACCAGAGGTGCTTGAAGCGGATGCCGCTGCCCTCATTCGTGCGGATGTTGCCGATGTGGAGGTTCTGGATGGGCGCGTCGTCCGATGCGCCGGTCGGCGTGATTGTCAGCAGGTTGTCGGCACCTTCGCGCTGCAAGATGTCATCGATGCCGATGTCGGCACCGGCGACCGCGATTTCCTGGCCCGCCGTGATGTGCTTGACGTCCATGGTCTTGTCCGGGTTGCGGACGAACATGGCCACGAGGTCGCCGTCCATCGTGTCGAGGTAGAGGCTGCCGTTCTTGAGTTCGGTCGCCGCCTCCTTCTTGGCGTAGAGGCCGTAAAGGTCGACATCGCCCGTGCCCTCATGGTGGATGACGACATTGCCGTTCGTCGCATTGACGAACGCGCGGTCGCCATTTTCCTGGTGGCGGCTGTCCTTGATATCGCCCGTGCCCGTCGTGCGCAGATCGATGTTGCCGCGCTGCGCGGTCAGGTGGATATCCTCGGTCTTGCCCGCATCGCTGCCGTCGAAGACCATGCTGCCATCGTGCGTGTGCAGGTTGACATCCTGCTTCGCCGTGACATCTTTGCGCAGCGTGATCGTGCCGGTCTGGGCCGCATCTGCGATGAGATTGCGGTCCGCATTGACGAGGCCGGCAAAGGTGATGTCACCCTTGTGCGTCGTCTTAGCCGTGAGGTCTTTGCCGCTCGTGGCCTGTCCCTCGAACGAGATCGAACCGTCGGTCGTCTCGGCCGTGAGGTCCGTGCCACTCACCGCTTTGCCCCGGAAGACAATGTCTCCGGTGATGGTCTTAGCCGCAAGCTCTGTGCCACTTGCCGCCTGGCCTTCAAACGAGATAGCGCCGTCATCCGTCGTGGCCTGCAGGCTGCCCGCCTTGGCCTCGGCATCGCCGACGAAGCGGATCTGCCCCGTCTTCGCTGCCGCGCGGATATCCTGCGCCGCCCGCGTCGTACCGCCGACCTCGATGTCGCCGTTGACCGTCGTCATCTCAACGTCAGCGGCAGAATCGATGGCACCCGTGGTCCTCAGGTCGGCCTCGTCGTTGATCAGGCTGATGCCTTCCGCAGCCGTCACCGGTCCGTTGACAGTCAGGTCGTTCACCACACCGTTCTTGTAGTTGCGGACGGTGACATTCTTGGCCTTGCTGCCCTCGGCGAAGGTTACCTTCAGGTCTTCATCGCCGCTGTTGCCGAGCACGACATCCGCCGCATCGCTGGCATTCTTCAGCGTCACATTCTTGAATGCATTGAATTTCTTGGCTTCCGCCTCTGCCCCGCTGTTCAGACTGATGCCTGCCGCTGCGTCCATAGAAGCCGTCTTTGCCGTGATGGCATGGGCTGCCGACTGCTTGACGGAGCCGCCCGCCGTAAGGTTCAAGATATCGGCATTGAGGCTGCCGTTGTTCAGCAGCGTAGAAGCTGCCGAATTGATTTTGACCTTGCTAGCCTGGATGCTGCTTTCTACCGGAGTATCCGCATCATTGCTGCCGGCCTGGACGGTGCCTTCACTCTGCAGGATGAATTCGTCTTTGCCATTCACCTGGTTCAGCGTCAGCGTGCCCGGCTCCTTGCCAGCGATGTAGATATTGCCATTCTGTGCGTCGGCGCTCAGGATACCGCTGTTCTTGACACGGATGGCGTCATCGGCAAGACCGAGGCTGCCAGCCGACGAAACGAGGCTCACCTGCTCGCCATTGATGTAGCCCGCCGTCTTGCCCTGCTCCGTCGTCATGACCATACCGGCATCCGACGCGAGATTCACCTGCCTGCCCGCGACGTTCTGGATGGTCAGCACCTTGGCAGCACTGCCGTCGAGTCCCGTCTGGTGCAGGTAGATGTCCCCTGCCGTGCGCGCATCGAGCGTGCCGGAGAGGTTCGTCAGGATCTTGTGCGCATCACTGCCCACGTCGCCCTTGCCGCCCGTGATGATGAGGTTGTTCGCGGTGATGCCGCCCTCCGTCATCTTGACGCCATTGTCGCTCATGAGCTTGACGTTCTCTGTCGTCTTGATCTTGCCCGTGACATCGAGCACCGTGTCCTTGACGCCGGCAATGTAGATATTGCCCGTGTTCTCCGCCTTCTGCTGGTTGGCGTTGAGCGTCAGCTTGCCGCCGTCCAGCTCTACCGTCAGCGGTTTCTGCTGCTTGACGACCACAGAATCATCCTTCCAGGTCAAATCGCCGGCCTTCGCCTGCGAGAGGAGCTGGAGGTTCTCGACCTTCGTGAGGTCATCGTAGGAAATCGCTTTGGCTGCATCGTCAACACCGATATTCAGGCCGGCATTGAGCACAATGTTCCTGCCCTTGATGTTCGGCGTATCGACCGTCACCACTTCATCCTTCGGCGCCGCGTTGAGGACGCTGTCCTGGATGGCGTAGAGCAGGTCGTTCCGGCTCCAGCCGTAGGCATCGCTGTTTTCGACTTCACTGTAGTTCAGGATGAAATCCTGTTCCTCTGCCGTATAGTCCTTGCCCTCGAAATAAGCCTTGCGAGCCTCATCGTAGGACTTGAACGCCTCGTCAAAGGCTGCCTGGCGTTCGTCTTCCGTCATGGCAGACGTCTCGCCCTTGAGTGCCTTGACCTTTGTCTCATAGGCTTTCTTGGCGGCCTGCAGTTCTTCACTGCCCGCTGCATACGTGGCATAGGCGAAAGCCTCTGCCTCATAGTCGGCAAGGGCATGCTTGCTCTCGCTTTCCGCGGCGAGCTTCTTGCCCTGCACGGTCAGCGCATCCAGCCGCTCTTTCTTGGACGCCGCCGCTGCAGCCGTATGGCTGTCATCGGCATCGGCGTCGCTGACAAGGCCCATTTCCTTCCAGAGTGCCATCTTGTCCGAGCTGCCCGAAAGCGTCCCGTTGCCGACGGCATCTTCAAAGCTACCATTCGTTGTCAGATTCACGTCACCACTGTTCGAGATGATGTGACCGACGCACATCGTGCCATTGCTGTTCTTCAGGGTGATGTTCCCCTCGGCCTGTGCATTGATGCTGGCCGACATAGGGTCGCTGTCGAGCGGTTCCGTCGCTGCCGCCACATCCGCCGCAATGGCTCCGTGCCTGCTGACGAGATCGATGCGGTTGCCCGTGAGCACCGTGCCTGCCGCCGACTGCAGATCGCCGTCGGCCTGCAGGTAGAGATTGCCGTTCTTGACGCTGGCTTCCTTGATGTTGAGCTTGCCATCGCCAGAGAGCAGCGTCACACTGCCCTTGTCACTCGTGAGGCTGATATTGGCGGTATCACCCAGTGCACTGTGATTCAGGGAAATATCCTGCAGAGCGCTGGCCGTCAGGTTATCCGTATTGATGACCGCACCGGTCTGGGCTTCGATACTGCCTTGCTTGCTGGCAAGCGTCACCGTCCCGCCACTGCCGGCGGAAGTGATGTTGCCTACCAAGTCAACATTCTTGCTGCCCGCAATGGTGATGGCATCATTCTTTCCCTGTAGGAAGCCGATTTCGATGGGTTTGTCCGCATGGATGGAATATGTACTGCTAGTAGAACTCGGTGTCGTCTCCGTCCAGCTATAGGTAATCTGACCGGCGAAATGCGTCCAGTTATTATACTTCTTCGTCTCGACGACTTCACTGCGCGTCGTCGCCCCACTGGATTTAGCCGTAGAGCTCTGATACTCCGGCTCCTGTCCGCCGGACGTGATGAGGGTACTCTGCCCCAACAGCGTGCCGGAAGGACGGTACGAAGTCGTCGTTTCCAACTTACCTGTCGAAGTATTGATACTCTTGATGAACTCATCGGTCGTGCGGTATTTGACCAGCGACCAGAGCGTGAAGTTCTTGGTGTAAGCCATCTTCTTGATGGTTTCATCACCAGAGGTGCCGCCCGTCCACTTCAGGGTCTGGGCAGCTGGCTGATACATCGCACTGCCACCGGCATACACATTGGATGTACTCGTGCCCTGACCGTCCGTCGGCGTCGTTTCAGCCGTAATCACGCCATTATTGTTCCGATATTCCGTCAAGGTATTCTTGTTGGTATCCTTGATGCTGATGAGCCCATCCAGATCCTGATTCCGGATGGTCCCTACCACCAGATCCTTGTCTACCTGAGTGGAATCGATGGAAATGGTAGGGGTCCCGTCCATGGCAACCAGCCGGCCATTACCGTTGGTGCTGGCCAGTGCACCGGTGATGTAGATCTTGCCGCCCGAAGGAGTGATGTTTTCCGTCAGGAGCTTCCCTGTGGAAGGATTGTAGTACACCTTGACTTCATATTCCCAGACACCCCGGTCCGCATTGTACCGGGAGCCACCGTCGTTGACCAGATACTTGGCATTGCCAAGGACCTGGCTGTCCGTAAGGGACGGCTTCCCAGTTTCCTGCCACTGGGCTTCCAGCAGGGCCTCCTGTGAAGCATAGGTCTGGCTTTCCACCGTCGGAAGCACTATATACCAGCCCCAGGGCGTCTTCTGCCGTGTCCAGGTAATTTTGCTGGTGGTCACCGGTTTTTCGGTCAGCGTCGTCGTATAGGAATCATACCCGCTCTGGACAAGACCGTCGATGATGACGTTCTTGCCGTAGAGATAGACATTCTGACCAGCCTGGATGCCCGCACCAGAGTCCTTCTGCGCCGCATTCTTAGCTGCCAGGATCGTATCCAGTTCATCATTCGTAAAGCCCAGGTTCGATACTGCGGCATTGATTTTAATAGAACCATGCTTCGCTTCTGCTCTGGCACAAACATCCTTGAACTCTTCATATGTGCGAACCAGTTTAGGAGACGTAAGGCTTCCTTTATCGTCACACTCCTCATAGGACCACAATCCACTAAGCAGGAAGTTGAGATACTCATCGTAGGAGCTGAAGCTATAGTTCGCGACATTCTGCGAGAAGAAGGTCTGGATTTTCCCAGCGATGCTGTCATTGAACTGGTAGCGCGTGATCGGGTCGGTCCCCACCATGAGCCAGCCATCGCTGAACTGCGTGATGGATCCCTTCGGTGCCTTCAGGGCGACATCTCTGCCGCTGATGGTGGCATCGCTGTCGACAAAGATATTGGCATTGACATTCTCAACCGTCACTTTGCCTTCGCTGTTCTGGACTGTACCGACAATGCCGATATCCGGACTCGTCGTATCGCGGACCGGACCAGAGCTCTTGATGACGATTTCCGGACTGCCGCCCGAAGACGAACTGATCACGGTGCCCTGGTACTTTTCAAGTCCCGCAGCATTCTTGATCAGACTGTCATTATAGAGGATCTGACCACCCTTGTCCTTGATGATCACATCGCCGACCTGCATGTAAAGATCACTCTTGTTCTCAATATTGATGAGGTTGGCGCCCTTGGCCGTCAGGCTGCCATTGCCCTCGACGCTGTCGGCGTCGATGACAACATTGCCGCCCGATACGACGACATCTGGCAACGCGACTGCCGCAACGGTCCGCTCGTCGGAGACAAAGCTGTCCTGCGTACCCATAAAGCCATTCTCAATCATCTGGCTGCGCAGTCCGTCGAGCTCTGCCTTGATGAGTCTGTATTCATTGGAATTCGAGGGATACTGGGTAATCTGGTCGTTCAGTTCGCGGTAACGCTTGGCCAGATTATTCTTGATGGTGACGCCCATGACTGTGATATCTTCACTGTTGTACCAGTCTGCCCCCTTATTGACATTGATATCAATGCCCGAGATGGTTGGATTCGTTTTATCGTCCTGGAACTTTGCCGTTCCATCGATGGTCACATCAAGATCCGTATGGATGCCGGCCGTGACTGAACCATTGGCCCCGATATGGACCTTGTTGTCCGTCTGCTCACTGCCCGACTGCTCGCCCAGAGCCGTCGAGGTGAGGGAGCCTTTGCCGCTCGTGCCCGTGTAGATGTTGTACTCGCGGGCGCTCTCAGCAACAATGGTCAGCCCTTTGCCAGCCTTGAGGTTCGTGTGGCGGACAGAACGGACCGTGCCGTCAATGTCGACCTGGTTCGCCTGGAGCATTTCGTTGTTGACCTTAGGACTAGTCGAAAGCGGGATGGCTGTCTTATTATAGGCATCGGCAAAAACATTGTAGTTGAGGATGGAACGAAGCCCCGCTGCATCAGCACCGGCATAGAGATTGACATCATTCATGCTCTCCAGTTTGCCGCCACTGACCGCAATCTTGTTGGAGCGGGTCAGCTTGTTCTCAGACTCACTCGAAGCCGCACCGACGACACCGCCCTGGGTGTCCGCGACGGTCTTGAAGTAAGATGTCGTATCGTCGGTTGCCGCAAAAGTGATATCCTGATCGGCTTTGGCCGTCGTCAGGGTCGAATTCTCCGCATTGATGCTGTTGTCATAGGCAATGGTATTCTTGCTCGAAGCCACCGTCACCGGGATGACGCCGGCGCTCTGGAGATGATTGAGGTAATCCATCTTGCCCGTGGTTACTGCCTCGGCTGTGATGGAGCCTTTCTCCCCCGTGCCCTTCAGCGTCGCCTGATTCAGGTTGACTTTGGCCGTGTAGCTCAGGTCATTCGTCATGGTGTTGGCATTGACTGAGGCACCGCCATAGCCGCTGCCCTTGAGGTCGACATCGTGGTTCACCGCGTTGGCCGCCGTGTAGCGCTGTCTGCCGCTCGATACCACGCTGCCAGTCACATCGGTCTGCGCCTTGTGGTGGACCGTGGTATCGAGCTGGGTGCCGCTAGCGCCGATGACGGAGGCGGACAGGGAGTCTGCCGTCACATCCACATCGTCGCTGTTGGCCGAAACAGCCTCCATGGAGCCTGCCTGCCAGCCGCCGGAAATGGACGTAGTGGTATCAGTCGTAAGCGCACTCTTGGCCTTGGCCGCCCATGGGCTGATGGTCACCAGACCGCCGCCCGTGCCGTCGGCACTGCCGGAGAGGTCCCCGAAGCCGCTGCTGCTGATGCGGACAGTCCCGAGCGCGCTGCCTTCCGTGGCGCCCTTAGCCGCGACATTCGTAGTCAGATTGCCCGTCAGGTTGGCGATATTCGTGCCACTGGCGAAATAGCCGCCAATGGCCACGCCTTTTGCCGTGGCATCGAGCGCCGCTGCATTGTTGCCTTCAATGGTCAGATTATCGGCATTATAGGTGCTCTTGCCGAGATCCACGCTGACTTCCGTATCCTGCTCCGCCGTGGCCACATTGGCCTGGATCGTGCCGCCAATGGCCGCCGCATTGCCGATGGCCTTGGCCTTGGCATTCTTGTAGGTGCTGCTCGCATCGCCCTGCTGTCCGTAGAAGGCAGAGAGTGCCACTCTGTCACCAGTGAAGGAAGAACCTTGCGCCGCTGTCAGCTGTATCTTGCCGCCCACCTTGGCCGTGGCAACAGAGGCACCGCCAGCGCCCACGAGCGCACCACTGTAAGCCGTGGCATCTGCCACTACCTGCGGGGTGCTCTTGGCCGTAAGGGCCAGTTCCTTGCCGCTCAGCACATTGGTCCCCGTCAAGGCGACGGTGCTGCTGCCCTTGTCCTCGGCCGCGGCCACCACGCCCTGGAGCGCCATGGCTCCGGCAGCACCGCCAAGGGTCTTTGCCGAAACGATGTTGGCCTTGCTGCTTTCCACCGATACAGCGCCTTTGCCTGTAAGAGTAGTGCCATCCAGCGTGACGCTGGTATCGCTGTCATTCTCCGCCTTGGTGATCAGAGCACCGCCGCTGATGAGACCGGCCGCCGTCACGCCGGTGACGCTGGAGCTCGTGGCCCCGGTATCCTCGGCCTGGATGGCGATATTGCCGCTTTTCGCATCAGCAGCTGTAAGCGTGCTGTTCTTCAGAGAGATGGCCGTAGAGCCGCTGGAGCTGCTCTGGGCATAGGCCGCACTGAGTTTCGCCGCGCCCGAGAGGCCAGCCTGATAGGCATCGATGGCCGTCTCTCCATGCTGTCTAGCCTGAGCCGAAAGGTTCGTCCCTGCCGTCAGGTTGCTGCCTTCCACCGTGATGCCGGCTTTCTTGTCCGCATCGAGGACGGCCACCGTGGCGCTCATGCCGATCGTACTCGTAAGGCTGGCCGAAGCTGCCGTCACCTGGGCATCGGTCTGGCGGTCTGCCGACAGGGCGAGTTCTTCACCTGTATTGATCGTGGAATCCGTCACGGAGACCTGGGTCCCCTTGCCGGTGCTGGTGCCATTGCCGGCCTGAACACCGGAGTCATCCTGCACATCGATTCCGGTGGTCTCGTTGTGCAACGCTCCCTTGACCGTATCCGAAGAGCTGCTGGTGCCGCTCTGCTGAGCATCCATGGCTTTATTGGCATTCTCCAGTACACTGGCGGTATTGAACGAAGCTCCGTTATTCGCTGGGCTACCGTAGCTGTCTGCAATCGCCGTGCCGATGGTGGTCACCATCACATTGGCGTCGAAGCCCATTCCGCCCACGGTGGCACCCGCCATGGTCTGATGGACATCCAGTTCTTCCCGGGCGTTCACGGCTGCTGTCTTGGCTACAATCTTGCTGCCCGTCACCTGGGCCGCCGTTCCTGTATCGATAGTGTTGATGCCGATGCCGGTCGCGATGGCCGCACCGCCTGCCGCAGCTTGGATGGAATTGAACTCCGTCTTCACTTTATTGTGGGCATCCACCGTCAGGGCGTCATCGGCCTTGACATCACTGCTGCCCACCAGTGCGGAAGATGTGCTATTCAGATTGTTGACAGCCACGGTAACACCGGCGCCGACTACAGAACCGGCCACACCGAGGACATGCGTATCCACTTCACTTGCGCTGTCTGCGGTCACGCTGACTCTGCCCGAATCGGTCAAGCCGTCCTGCCTGCTCGTCGTAATGGTGCTGCCAGAGAGTTCTGCCGTGGTATTGAAATCGTCATTGACCACGCCGATGCCGGCCCCGATGGCACCGCTGGCAATGGCCGCGCTGACGGCCGCCGAAGCGCTGACAAGAGTGGTCTTATGATTGTGGTTGGCTCCCACAGAGAGTCCCGCATTCTGGCTCGTGATATTCTTGACGAGCGCCTGCGTGCTGCCGCTGAGTTTTGTGGCCGCTGCTGTAGCTGCTGCCGAGCCGGCGCCATAGGTGCCGCCCGAGACAGCCAGGCCGTCTGCATTGGTGACCACATCCGAAGCCTGACCCGCCTTTACATCGATGGTACGGCCGTTGACCGTGGCTTTCGCTTTATCGCTGCCGCTGAGCTCTGCCTTCGTCGTGCGGTCAAAGACGAGCGTATCCGAAGCTGCACTGACGCCGGCACCGCCGGTGGAAGCGCCGATGCCAACGGACAGCGAGCCCACATGGCTCTCGCTCTCAGTTTTATCTTTGGCATTGACGGAAATGTCATCAGCAGCTCCAGCGGCATGATTGGCATTGACCGTGGTATTGGTGAGCGAGGCTTCGGTCGCTCCGCCGATCTTGTTCACCGTGACGGTGCCCGCTGCGCCCACGCCCACATCGCCGGAAACCGCAGCACCGGCGGTCAGAGCCACGCTCTGGAGGTCATGCTGCCCGTAGGAAGCCACTACGACGCCCTTGCGGGTATCCGTGCCGACCTTGACGCCATCGCTGTCCATGCTGCTGGTCAGGGGCACAGAATCCGGTTCCTGCCCTTTGGACGTCAGTGTGCTGCCGAAAACCTGGCTGGCAGTCGTGCCGGTGATGGCATTGTAGCTGACGCCCATGCCGACGCCGGCCTGGCCGCCGGCTGCCACCGACAGAGCCCCGGCGTAATTGCCCAGGTTTTCACGGCCATTGGCCATGACGACAATATTGCCCGTATTGGTCAGACTGCTGTTCTTCACAGCTGCCGTTACATGGTTGCCAATCTGGTTGACGGCGATGTTGCCGGCAACGGCAAGTTTTCCTGCTGCAGCTCCTCCTATGCCCACGGATGTGATGGCCGAATTTCCCGTCGCCTGAACCGTGATGTTCTTGCCCTGCAGTGTACTGTCGCTAACAGCTGCCGCCGTATCCTGGTTGATGCGGTTGACGGCCACACCAGCACCAACGGCAGCGTTCCCGCTGCCCGCCCCCGCAAGGGCCGTACTGGTGATCTTGCTTTTGCCCGCCGCCTCTACATTCACAACGGCCGCCTGATCTTTATCCTTATCGATGAAGCTGTCCCTGACTTCAGCCGAAACGGCCTTGTTGACGAGAGCCGTCGCTGCGGCGCCCTGCACGGCTACCTTGCCGGCACCGCCGACGCCGACACCCACCGTCGTCAAGGTCGAGGTATCCGTGGCGTTCACTGCCACCGTGCCATTCTTGATGTTCTTCAGGATTGTGGAGACAAGAGCTGCACGGGTCTTCTGCCTGGCGTCTTCTGTACTGGCAGATGCGCCGCCCACATCGTTATAGGCCACGGCGCCGCCGATGGCAACTTTACCGCTCGCGCTGACGCCTCCGGCCACAGCCAAACGGTAGTCGCTGCTCGAAGCCTGTACCTCGGTGCTCTTGGCATTGGTCAGGACCGTGTCTTTGGCCTGATGACTGCCCTGATCATCCAAGGTCTCGCCGATGACTGCTTCCGTATCGCTGCCGCCGTGGTTGACCGCAACGGTGCCGCTGAGAGCCGTGTCTTTGCCGGCTGCCACAGCTGCGCCGATGCCGTAGACCTTGCCGGTATTCTGGGCAGCCACTTCGATGGCCGCACCGTCCGCACCTTTGGCCGTGACACTGCCGCCGGCCAGGTAGGCACCGATGTGGTTGTCCAGACCATTGTAGGCCAGGGCAGCCCCAACGCCTGCCGTCTTGCCGTAGGCCACGGAGCCGGCCACGTTCACGGCCTGGGCGTTGCTGGACGCTTTCACCTTGAGGTTGTTCGTGGTCAAATCGGAATCCGTCACCTGGGACTGAATCCTGTTGTCCTGATCCTGCCAGGTCACGCTGCCCATGCCGCCGAAGTCCTTGGCACCGGCGGCCACACCGGCGCTCACGTTCACCGCCAGCGAGTCCGCATCGGCATTGACCGAGACAGAATCAGCCGTGAGTACAGCCTTGTCGATGGCCGCCGTGAAATCGTTGTCCAGATTGGCCACGTTCACGGCCGCGCCGGCCGCATTGCCGCTGGAGCCGGCCACCACAAAGGCGGCACCCACGCTGAGGCTGCCCCTGTTGCCGTCATAGTCCACGGCTTCTCCTGCCGTCATCGCGTCCCGATCGTCCTTATTGTCTTTGTCATAGGAATCCTTGTAGTAGGAACTGCCGTCCGTATCAATGCCGGCGTCTTCGGCAAACTGCTGATGATCCCTGTAGTCCCCCAGGAGGTCCTGATACGGCTTGGCTTCTGCCGAGCCGCTGGTGGTATCGTGTGCGCGGATCGCGATGGTATCCGCCGTCACCCTGGCGCCGCCATCGATGCCGGCCTTCACATCATTGTGCAGGCCGTTGTAGATCATGGCTCCGGTAAAGGCGTTGTTTGTCCCATTACCACCCACGGCGACGCCTGTGGAGATGGCCGCCGTGATCTGCTTGGTGGCCAGGAGGCTCTCGGCATCAGCCTTTTCGATATTCGTATAAGTCCCGCCGCTGATGCGGGCATCCAGGTCGTTGTTGATATCCGCCACGGTGATGCTGCCGCCCACAGCCGTACCGCCGCCGGTGGCCACATTGGCATTGACGCCGCCCGTGACCTGGAGGTCGCTCTCATAGGCCGTCAGCTTGACAGCGGCCTTCTCGTCAGCCGAAACGCCGGAAACGGTATTCTTCTCGGCGAGAGCCTTCACATCCTTGTCGATGAGGTTGACGGAAACAGATGCGCCGCCCGCGAAGTTGTTGCCGGGCTGGCTGTTCTTGGTCAGGGACAGACCGGTCCCCACTGCCACGGAAGTGCCGCCGGAAAGGGCCGTGACGTCCATGCTCTTGAGGCCCTCGACCGTGCTGTTCTTTACGGCAGATTCGATGGTATTGTCAATCTTGTTGACGCCCACGGCCCCGCTGAAGGCCGCACTCGTCCCGCTGCTCTGACCCTTGCGCGCCGAGATGGCCGCACCGCCGCTGAAGGCACCGACAAAAGCAGTATCCCGGGCACCTGCCTGCAGGACGCCGTCATTGTTCAGATTGACATGTGCCCCGTCGATGACGGCCTGCGTCGTATCGCTGACGAGGTTCAGCGACACACTGCCAGCCCCGGCAAAGGCAAAGGACGGAGCCGTCTCGGATTTTGTTGGCACAGCACTCTGCGTCCCGCCCTGGGATGCTCCGGCCCCATTGACGGTGCTGATGACATTCTGTACCTTTTTCGAGACGTCATTGATCTTCCCGTTGACGGTATCCGTGAGGCCCGCCAGCTTGCCAAAGCCGTCGCCGAGCTTGTCAAGAGGCCCTTTGTCCGCTTCTGGTTTTTCGGGGTCCTTGCCGCTGGTCGTCACGCCGCCGGCCACACTGATGGTGTTGATGAGGCCGGTGGTCTCCGCGCTCACGCCCAGCTTGGAAGCCTCGATGCTGCCGCTTTTTTCATCATCATCGGCTGCAGCGATGTTCTCCACCGCCGCCCGGTTGACCACATCCACCTTGTTGATGGCCGCCGCAATGCCGGCAGCAGCCGCACCACTTCCTGCCGAGAGCGACAGGATGGCATTGTTCACATTCGTATCGTTATAGCCAGTAATGGCAATGCTGCCCTTCTTGTCCGCATCTTTAACGGCCTTCAGGACAGCGTCTTTGTCCACGAGGGTCCGATTCTTGCTGTTCGAATCGGTCATGGCCAGCATGCCGCTGATGGCGCTGCCCTCCGCCTTGCCCGCCGAGAGCATAACGCCCGTATGGAAGATGTCCGAGCTGCTCGCAAGCTCCATGTCACCGGCCGTCAGGGCTGCGCCCTTATCGACCTTGACAAGTGTATCCGTATCGAAATTCTGATAATTCACGCTGCCGCCGATGCCGACGCCGCCGGCTGCTTCCGCATCATTCTTCCAGACTTTGTTCTTGCCGGTGATGTTGACATCCTTGATGGCTTCTTCGGCCCTCAGGTCCAGCGCATTCCCCGCCGTCAACGACGCATGCTTGCCGACCGTCACATGGCTGCCGTAGTCGAAGTCAGTCGCCGTGACCGCCGCGGCCAGGGATGCCTTGGTGTCACTGCCGCCTCTCGAGACAGCAGCTGCCGAGACATTGGCATACTGATTCGGCTCCGTGAAAGCCACGGCATTCGTGACGACGGCCAGAGCATTCGTGACCACTTTACCAAAAGGCGAGGTCACATCCTGCAGCTGCCCCACAGACTGCTGGATTTTCGTGACAGCATTGAGGATTTCCCAGCCTGTCCCCGCGACGTTGCTGATCTTGTTCAGCGTGCCCTCTGCCGTCAGGTTCTCGACATTAGATGTATCCTTCAGATAGTCCGTCGTAAAGGCCGCAGCCATTTCCGTCATGGATGTCTTCAGCTTCTCCAACTGCTCCAGAATCTCCTTGGCCTGCCCCACCTTGGCTTCCGGCATGTTCTCAATGGCATCAATCGCCGTATTGAGCTTCTCGATGCTGCGGTCGAGCTCGCGCTTCATGCGCTCCGGGCGGTGGTATTCCATGGTATTGCTGCTCTGGAGGTTCAAGTTGCCGTCGGCCTTCAGCGTGGCGTGCTGAGCAACCGTTCCGTCTGCCACCGTGACATCGGCCTGATTGTCCATGCCGGCGTAGACGACGCCTGTTGCAATGGTCACGCTATCCGAGCTATTGTCGCTGTTCTTGAACGAGCTCGTGGTTCCCGAAGCCGTCATCATCGTGTCGTAGACCTTCGATTCCGCCTTGGCCGTCAATTCCTGCCCGGCCTGGACGGAAGCCTTGCTGCCGATATTCACTTTGGCCGTGTTGGTTTCATCCGCCACCGTCACGGCAGCACCGGCCGAGAGCGTCTGACCAAGCGTTGTGCTCAAGGGAACGTCGGTATTTCCGCCGTCCTTCTGAAGCTTGCTCAAGATGCCGGAGACGACCTTGTTCTCCTTGACTTTATTGCTGATGCCCGTGAGGTCTGCCGCCTTCATAGCTTCCGCTTGCAGTTTTCCCATACCCAAGTTGTTGTTGCTCACATGGGTGTTCTCATCTGTAGTATTTGTCGCCTTGATCGTGACATCGTTTTTTGCGTTGACCGTCCCCTGCACATCTACGGCACTCGTGCTCGCATGGACCACTACATCCACGGCAGCCGTGCCCACTGTCTCATCGGCAGCTTTGGCCGTGGCCGAGGTGTTGAGCTGATGGACCGTGTCCGCCGTGACAGAAGCCGAGCCCTGCTCCGCCTCTGCCATCCCATTGAGATTGACCGTGGCATCGTTCGTGTGGTCCGTAATGGCCACAGCAGCTGCCAGAGAGGCCGAACCTGCCCCAAGTACCCCGCTCTTGACCGTCGTGCTGGCGGAATGATCCACAGCTGACTGGGCATTGGCCTTGATCTGGAGGGCTTTATCCTTGACATTGCCCTTGTCATCCACGGTATCGGCCCCGGTGGCCTTGACTTTGCCGTCAATCTGCACCGTCGCCTCATTCGTGGCCTTGGCATAGCCCATCCCCACAGCCGGAATGGCGCTGGGGACCTTGCTGACCAGCTTGCGCCCCGCAGCCGTCACGCCAGCTGTGCCATCGAGATTGGCCTCGGCCGAAACAGCCACCTGGCTGCCTTCCACCTGGGCCTCTTTTTCCACCGTCACACTGGCCTTGTTGTCGAGAATCATGACATTGGCACCGACAGGCACCACATAGCTGAGAGTATCCCCCAGATTATCCGTAACGGAATTGCCACTGTCCACATACATGTTGTCAGCCTTTGCCGCGAGCTCCACTTTGCCCGCTGCCTTGACATCCCCCTGGACTTTGATGTCAGCCACGGTCTGGGCAAAGGCGCTGGCACCAGAGGCTGAGTCCTTATTGCCGTTGGTGGCTTCTGCCTTGAGCACAACATCTCCAGTCGCCGTGCTCGTCTTGATGGTGCCGTAGTTCTCCACGCTGGCCGTGATGGTCTTGGGCACATTGATTTCCGGGGTCTCCGTGGTCCCGAGGAGGCCTGCCAGTTTGCCAAGGTCGTTGAACGCCTTGTCATAGGCATTGGCGTATGCCGCCCTGGCCGCCAGCACGATGTCGCCATTGCCCGTTTGCGTGGCCTGCAGATCGCCAAGACCGGCTGCCGTTTTCTGGTCATCGGTCAGATTGACCAGCGAGGCAAAATCCGTCACGCCCGTCTCGATGGCCGCTGCCTTCTCGACGCCGCCCGCTGCTGTGCCGTCAATCGCTTGCCCTGTCAGATTCCTGCCCACGGCAATCTGCGCAGCGTAGAGCTTCACATCGTCTGCCGCGTTGATCTTGCCCAGCACGCTGATGGTGCCGCTGGGATTGAGCGGGATGAGCGGACTGCCATTCTTGATGGCATTGAGATGATCCTCAGTGGCCGCTCCTTTATCAAAAACGCCTTTCAGCGATCCATAATTCGATTCGCCGGGCAGGGATGTCGTAGCCGGTGCCATGACATAGAGGGCCCCCGTATTGATGACGCCACTCTTGCCGACGGCCATGCCCTCGGGGCTCAGGAAGAAGAGATTGCCGCCGATCGTGCCGTTCCTGATGGCATTGACCGTGCCGTTGATGTCGATGCGCGTGTTGACGAAGTTCAGGAGATTCCCGGCATTGATTGTCTCGCCTTGCTTGTGGAAGTACAGATTGGCGATATCATTGGCATCCAGCTGGAATTTCGCGAATTCATTGATGGCAATATCGCCGTGGAGTTTCTGGGCATAGATGTTGTAGACGCCACTCTCCGCAGATACCGGCTGGTTATTGACGTCTTTGATCTCCGAAGCATCCACCGCCGTGGGGCTCATCACGAGTCCTGCTGCCATCAGGGCCGAGAGGACCTTATCGGTCAGCCGATTCGCTTCGGTGCGGGTCATGCGGGCCGCATCCTTGGTGCTTGCACGCTCATTCTTTCGATTCGTATAACGTGTATAACTCATGATGATTGCCTCCTTCTTGATGGTCTAGCAGTCAGAACTGGCTGTTGAACGAGAAATGGACGCGGGCTCTGCTCTGCTCCACTTCATTGACCGTGCGGATCAGCGGGAAGCCGAGGCCGACGTTGAGGTAGGCGTGGGCGCCGAGGCTGCCCTTGAGGCCGAAGCCTGTGCCGGCGAGGCTGCGGTCGTCGAAGGCGCTGCTGCCCCAGACGCGGCCGCCGTCGAGGAAGAGATAGGCCTCGAGTCCTTTGGTGACGGGCACGCTGTATTCAAGGCCCATCGAGAGGCCGCCGTCACCGCCGAGCAGGCTCTCGGTGTAGCCGCGCACGCTGTACATGCCGCCGATGTAGAACATCTCGGCGGATGGCAGGTACTGCGTGCTCGAGAGCTGGCCGTCGACGCGCATGGTCCACGACTGGCCGTGCGCAAAGTGCTTGCCAAAGAGCCCATTCATGTTGTATTTGCCGAAATTGCGGTCGCCCTGCATCGTCTGTGCCTTGCCGATGGCGTAGGCGTGCTTCTGGTACCAGATGGTCGAGCGGCCGTAGTCGAGCTGGTCGTAGAACGCCTGCAGCGTCTGCACCGTGTCGTCGACCCAGGGCATGCTGAGGAAGTCCGTGCGCGAGTGCTGGTAGCCGTAGTCGAGGCCAATCTCGGAGCGCACCGTCTCGCTCGTGACGACGGGATTCGTCACGAAAAGGTCGTAGGCATACGAATGGCCGCGGACTTCGAGCGGCTCGAGCGCTCCATCCGTGATGTGGACGCTGTTCGTCGTGTAGTTGACCCCGATCTTGCTGCCCATGCGGTCGAGCGGCGCCGTGTAGCCCGCGGCAAACGACTTTGTGCCCTGCGAAGCCATTGTGCTCAGGAACAGCACATCGCGGTTGCCCGTCAGGCTGCGGTCCTGCCAGAAGAAGCCGCCGCGGTAGAGGCCGCTCGACTTATTGCCGGCATTGTCGGCAACGATGCCGAACTGGTACAACTGCGGCTCGCGGACGGCGATGACGTAGTCCGTCGTGCCGACCTCGGCGCCCGCCTTCATCACGATGTGCAGCTGAGCGTCGTTCGTCGCGTTGAAGCGCAGCAGCTCTTCGTTGAGGTCATGGATGTTCGCGACTTCGCCCTTCTTCAGCGAGAGGCGGTGGCGGACGTAATCCTCGCGCGTCGTGCGGTTGTCCGTCAGACTGACCTGCCCCGTCCGCCCCTCGATGAGCTCAATCTTGACGACGCCGTCGTGGATCGTCTGCGGCCCGAGGAAGGCCCGGCAGGTCATATAGCCTCTTTTCTGATAAAGCGCATTTATCTGATTTATCAAGGTATAGAGGTCCGCTAGCTTGACCTCATGGCCGACGTACGGCGCGGCGAGCTGCTGCAGCTCGTCATCCGTCAGCACGGACGAGGCGCTCCACTCGATCTTCTTGAGCGGAAACGAGATATTGCCGCCCTGCTGCGCTTCCGGCACATCGGCGCCCTCGACGCCTGCTGTATTGTTCTCCTTGGCTAGGCGCTCGCGCGCCTGCTGTTCTTCGAGATACTGGCGCGTGCGGCTCAGCTGTGCGCCCGAATCGTTGTAGCCCGCCGGGCGGGCGGCCGGCGGCTCCGTGCCATCCGGCGCCGCCTCGGCCGCCATCGGCAGGGCCAGCAGCACGGCGAGCACCAGTGCGCATCTGCCGTGTGCGCGCATCGCCGCACGGTTATGGGAAGGATGTATCATCAGAGGTTCCCCCTTCTATCATGCATCGTCGTGTCCATTGGTATTCCTTCTGGTATTCGTTTATTTTTTCTTCTGTTCTTTGTCATGCGGAGCCCTCTCCGCCTGCCCGTCCTCGCATTTCTTTGCCACGCGGTCCAGGACTTTCAGGACATCATGGCTGGCATCGCCCTCGCTGTCGAGCAGGGGGCCTGTCGTGCAGAGTGCGCGGATGAGCTTGGCGAAGAGCATCTCCCGACAGTCGACGTTGAACTTGTTGAAGATCATGCGCACATGGTACTGCACGGTGCGGTAGGTGATGCCGATTGCGGCGGAGATCTCCTGATACGTCTTGCCGTGCATCATGAGCACGAGCACCTTGCGCTGCTGGGAGCTCAGGTGCGGGATTTCCTTGAGCTCGAGCTCGGAGAGCAGATTGAGGAAGTAGGTGTAGGTCTGCCGCCCGAATTCTTCGGGCCAGCGCTCATCGCCCTTCATCGCATGCCAGGGGTTCGAGGTATGGACCTGGCAGATCTTGAATTTGCCGCGCTCCCAGCGGATCGTGACGGTCGAGCGCTGGCGCTCCTGCATGACGTTCTTCTTCTCCTCGAGCTGGACAGTCAGCAGGTATTCGCAGAGCACGACACAGGCGCGGCTGCCGATGGGCTGCGCATCGTAGCGTTCCTCGGAGATGGCGATGAGCGGCACGGCTCCTGACTGGCGCTGCTCCGCAAAGTAATGAAGCGCCTCGTCATAGCTGCGCAGGTATTCCTCCGGGCCCGCGCCGATCCAGCTGAAGTTCTTCTCGTCCATCTGTTCCATGATTTTCCAGATGCTCTTGCGCTTCTGGTAGAAGTCCCAGACGAAATCATGCACGATCTCTTTTGCTTTGTCTAAGAATGCATTTTGTTCGACCATTGTCATCACCTCTTCTTCTACTAGCTCTATTCTACCAAAAATAAAACGGGATAACCCTATCATATCCGACAGGGTTATCCCGAAATTGCACAAAAAATACCATAAACGTACAGGAACGTGCACGAAATGGCAAAAAAATCAGCGAGTCATCTCATGGCCGTCCTCTCTGCCCCGCTCTGCACCGGACAGCTGTTCTTGCTGCTCATCAGGCGCAGTCTGGACATCCTGTGTATCCTCTGCATCCTTTGCATCATCTGCATTGTCAGCGGAATCGCCAGCCTCAATCATCTCTGCTTCCTCTGTTTCCGCTGCACTTTCGGCAGAGGCCGTCTGTTCACGAATCTCCTCCGCCTTCGGCGCCGCGTTCTCGTCCGGCATCATCATGGCATACGGCGCCCACTGCTCCGGCGGCTGGCTCATGATCATCTTGGCCAGCTGGAAGCCGTTGACGCGCGCGAGTTTCCCGTATGTGAAGCGCGGATCATCCGTGACCTCGCGGCCGAACCAGTACGGGATCTCAAAGGCTCGCGCTTCTTCTTCGTTGTCGAACTCCACTTCGACGTAATCAAAGCCCCTGAGATGGCCGCTGTGCCGGTTGTACTCTGCAACGTGACCGTCCGCAAGCGGCAAGTAGTAGCGGCGTTTCTCGATAAAGAAGGTGTTCTTCTCCAGGCATTCGACGAGATGTGAGAACTCGCGCGAGCTGATTGCAGTCTCCCACTCCTCGCGGACAAGCCCTGCGCCGCGCTTCACTGTCAGATAGAACTTCTCCTCCTCCTGCATCGGCCGGACCGCGCGGATGCGGATCTCCGGCAACAGCGAGACATAGCCCTGCAGGATGGAGTCGTATCCACTCGGCAAGGATGGAATGATATCAACGAGAAACTGACGTTCTATCTCCATATGACACCATCCTTCTTTCCTATCACGTTCCTTATCACATTCATGCTATAATCCCCTTCAGCATATCATACTTTCAATATGATTTATTTTAGTATAACTTGTATTCTAACACATCATGCCCTCGATTTCACTAAAAAAGAAACGGTTCTCCTGCTTTGCACAGAAGAACCGGGTAGACAAGAGTGTGCGCTTTATTTCCTGTATTCTTCTGCCAGCTTCTTGAAGAGCGGAAGCGAACGTTCAATCGTCTCCGTCTTGATGCAGTAAGCCGCGCGGAAGTAGCCCGGGCAGCCGAAATCCGTGCCCGGCACGAGCAGCAGGTCGTACTTCTTGGCGCGCTCGCAGAAGGCGTAGTCATCGTCCTCGAGCGCCTTCGGGAAGAGGTAGAACGCGCCCTGCGGCTTGACGCAGGTGAAGCCCGCCTCGATGAGGCCGTCGTAGAGCAGCTGTCCGTTCTTGCGGTACGTCGAGATGTCGGACGGCTTGCCGGCGCAGCGCGCGACGACGAGCTGCCAGAGCGACGGCGCGTTGACATGCGTGAGCACGCGGGCAGCACCGGCAATGGCGCCGTAGACCTCGGCTGCGCCCTCGAGCTCGTCCGGCACGACGATGTAGCCGATGCGCTCGCCCGGCAGCGAGAAGGACTTGCTGTAGGAGTAGCAGACGAGCGTGTCGCGGTAGTAGCACGGGATGTACGGCACCGTGTTGCCCTCATAGGCGATCTCGCGGTACGGCTCATCGGAGATGATGTAGATCGGGTGGCCGTACTCCGCCTCCTTGCGGCGGAGAATGGCGGCGAGCTCCTCGATCGTCTCTTCCGAGTAGATGGCACCGCTCGGGTTGTTCGGCGAGTTGACGATGACGGCCTTCGTGTGCGGCGTCAGCAGCAACTCAAAGGCGGCGAAGTCAATCTGGAAGTCCTCGACGCGCGCCGGCACGACGACGAGCTTGCCGCCGACCGATTCGACGAAGCAGCGGTACTCGGGGAAGAACGGCGCGAACGTGATGAATTCATCGCCTTCCTCGCAGAGCGCCTTGAAGCAGATCGTGATGGCAGCGGCAGCGCCGGCCGTCATGAAGAGGTTCTTGCCCGCAAAGTGCGTGCCGAAGCGGTCGTTGATGCTCCTGGCCAGCGCCTCGCGAACCTGCGGATTGCCCGGCGCGATCGTGTAGCCGTGGACGGCCTCCGGCGGCATCGTCTGCAGGATGTCGATGGCCGCCTGCTTGACGAATTCCGGCGTCGGCACATTCGGATTACCGAGGCTGAAATCGTAGATATTCTCCTCACCGACCTCCGCCGCGCGCTTGCGGCCAAACTCAAAGATCGTGCGGATCGTCGACTTCTTCGTACCGAGTTCATACATCTTCTTTGAAACCATATGATAACCACCCTTTATCATGTTCTTGTCATAATGTTCTTTTACGATGCCACATGTCACGGACACCATGGACAGAGTTCTTTCAGTCCAGAACGCAATTAGCATTTTACCACAACGATCGGCGAAATGCACGAAAAAAGATGCCGGACAGAACGTGCTAACAAGTGATTATTGGTGCTTATCCGTACAAATAACGAGCAGAACGAGACGTATAGAAAAAGACCCCAGATAAGCCAGAACCATTGATATCGTTGGCTTTCTGAGGTCTTTTGTCTTTGTGGTCATTCCTGGAAGTATTTCATGGAAATCTTCTTCCACTCACGTTTGGTGTAGAGCATGGCGCGCTCTTCGACGCCTGTCTCGTCGGCGAGGCCGGCGACGATCTGCTCGCACTCTTCGCGGCTGTGGCCGTGGACCATCGTGTAGAGGTTGTAGGGCCAGTCGGGTGCGGTCGTGCGGTCGTAGCAGTGCGAGACGGACGGCGACTCGGCCATCTTGCGGGCGACTTCGTCGAGGCGCTCGGGCTCGACCTGCCAGGCGACGAGGACGTTTGACGAGAAGCCGACCTCGCGGTGGCGCAGGACGGCGCCCATCTTGCGGATCTTCTTTGAATCGGCCATGGCCTTGACGCGCGCGAGGAAGAGCTCCTCGCTGACGCCGATCTGCTCGGCCATTGCCTTGTAGGGCTCGGCGACGAGCGGGAAATCGCCCTGCAAGGCGCAGATGATCTTCTTGTCTAATTCATCGATTGTAGGATTACCGGTACTTGTGCGATGTTCTGACATTGGCGGGGTCCCCTTTGCTTGCATTGCTTGTCTCATCAGGCCAGCTTGAACTGGACGTTGATCTTGTATTTCTTCTGCGATTTGAGGTTGAGCATGCTCTCGACGCCGGGCAGGGCGCGGATCTCCGTGAGGATCTCGTGCTCCTTGTCGAGGCCCGGCGTCAGCAGGGTGAACCAGAGGTTGTAGCGGCCCTCGCGCTCGTAGTTATGGGTGGCGCCGGGGTAGCGGTTGATGGCCTTGGCGACGGCCTCCATCTTCTCGGGGTCGACGCGCAGGGCGACGAGCGTGCCCTTGTAGCCGAGGCGGCCCGAATTGAAGAAGGTGCCGATGCGGCGCAGGTAGCCCTCCTCTTTGAGGACCTGCAGGCGGTCGATGACGGCTTCTTCCGTTGTGCCGAGCTTTTCTGCCAAGGCTGCGAACGGGCGGCTGCAGACGGGCAGGCTGCCCTGCAGCAGGTTCAGTAAGTCTTTGTCAAACGTTGTCAGCTCCATGATGATTCCCCCAAGATTCTTCTCTACACATTCCCTTATGCTCGTATATGTTCCTAAAAAAAATCGGATTCACGCGAAACGTGAATCCAATTCATCTTTCGTTATCTCTATTATACTAGAGTTTCACGGATGACGTCAAGTAAATCTGAACGTCCTTCATTTTTTACGGAGGAATACGGCAGGATGGAGATCTCCTTGACGCCGAGGGCGCGGCGGATGGCCGCGATATTCTTCTGGCGCGCGTTCTTGCCGATCTTGTCGGCCTTCGTCGCGACGATCAGCACGGGGACATGGTGCTCGACGAGCCACTGGAACATCTCGACGTCCGAGGCCATGGGCTCGTGGCGGATGTCGATGAGCTGGCAGACGAACTGCAGATTCGGCGAGGTCAGCAGGTACTCGTCGATGAACTTCTTCCAGATCTTGCGGCGCTCCTTGCCCGTCTTGGCGTAGCCGTAGCCCGGCAGGTCGACGAGGTAGAAGTCCTTGCGGCCCTCTTCTTCGCCGGTCTTCTCGTCGCGCAGCTTGGCCGTCAGCTCGAAGAAGTTGATCGTCTGCGTCTTGCCCGGCTGCGCGGAGACGCGCGCGAGGCCGCGTATGCGCGTCAGCGAGTTGATGAGGGATGACTTGCCGACATTCGAGCGGCCGATGAAGACGATCTCCGGCAGCTCGCGCTCGGGGTACTGGTCTTTCCTGACGGCCGAGGCGATATACCTGCCCTGCGTGATGACGACGGGCTCTACGGCTGCGGGCTTCTGCTCCGCTGCAGCCTGCATCGCCTGATCACTGTTCTTGTCATTTGCTTCAGGCATCATTGTCACCCCCCTGACCGCTTTCTGTACTGGATGCGTTCGCGCCCGTCTCGTCTTTCTTCGCAGGCGCCTTCTCATCTGGCACTTCCGTCTCTTGTTTCGCCGGTCTGTCTGCCGGCAGCAGGGCGGTCTTCAAGACCTCGTCCATGTGCGAGGCAGGCACGAAGGTCAGCTTCTCGCGCACGCTCTCGGGGATCTCCTCGATGTCGCGCGCGTTCTTCTTCGGCAGGACGATGGTCTTCATGCCCTCGCGGTAGGCGGCGAGCACCTTCTCCTTGAGGCCGCCGATCGGCAGGACGTTGCCGCGCAGCGTGATCTCGCCGGTCATGGCGACGTCGCTGTGGACCTTGCGCCCCGTCAGGGCCGAGATCATGGCCGTGGCCATCGTGATGCCGGCGGACGGGCCGTCCTTCGGCACGGCGCCTTCTGGCAGGTGGATGTGGATGTCGTCCTTCTCGTAGAAGTCCTCCGGCAGGCCGAGGGCATCGGCGCGGCTGCGGATGTAGGAGAGCGCGGCCTGCGCCGACTCCTGCATGACGTCGCCGAGCTGGCCCGTCAGGATGAGCTTGCCCTTGCCCTTGAGCACGGTGACTTCAGTCGGCAGGATCGCACCGCCGACTTCGGTCCAGGCCATGCCCGTCGCGACGCCGACCTGCGGCTTCTTCTCCGACTTCGTCTCCAGGAACTTCACGCGGCCGAGGAAGTCCGTCAGGTTGCGGCGCGTCACGCGGATGGGCGGCTCTTCGCCCTCGACAATCTTGCGCGCGGCCTTGCGGCAGACCTGGCCGATGAGGCGCTCGAGCTCGCGCACGCCCGACTCGCGCGTGTAGTGCTCGACGATGTCCTGCAGCACGCCTGCGCCGAAACGGATGTCCTTGCCGGAGAGGCCGTTCTGTTCACGCTGACGGCCGACGAGGTAGCGCTTTGCAATCTCGAGCTTCTCGTACTCGGTGTAGCTCGAGAGCTCGATGATCTCCATGCGGTCGCGCAGCGGGCGCGGGATGGTGCCGAGGTTGTTGGCCGTGACGATCCAGAAGACCTTCGAGAGGTCGAACGGGATGTCGATGTAGTGGTCGCTGAACGCCTTGTTCTGCGCGGGGTCGAGCACCTCGAGGAGTGCCGACGACGGGTCGCCGCGGTAGTCGGCCGCGAGCTTGTCGACCTCGTCGAGCAGGAAGACGGGGTTGCGCGTGCCGGCGTTGCGGATGCCCTCGATGATGCGGCCCGGCATCGCGCCGACGTAGGTGCGGCGGTGGCCGCGGATCTCGGCCTCATCGCGCACGCCGCCGAGCGAGGCGCGGATGAACTGGCGCCCCGTCGCGCGCGCGACGGATGCCGCAAGCGACGTCTTGCCGACGCCCGGCGGTCCGACGAGGCAGAGGATCGGCGCATTCTTGTCGGGTGCGAGCTGGTGCACGGCGAGGAAGTCGAGGATGCGTTCCTTGACCTTCTGCAGGCCGTAGTGATCGTGGTCGAGGATCTTGGCCGCCTTCTTGACGTCGACCGTGTCCTTCGACTCCTTGTTCCACGGCAGGGCGAGCAACCATTCGACGTAGTTGCGGATGACGCTCGTCTCGGTGTTCATGTTGTTCATGCCCTCGAGGCGGTGGAGCTCGCGGTTCACGACCTCCTGCACGCGCTCGGGGTAGCCGCCGACGGCGAGCTTCGTGCGGTACTCGGCGATGTCGGAGACGATGTCGTCCTTGTAGCCGAGCTCCTTGCGGATGACCTTGATCTGCTCGCGCAGGTAGTAGTCGCGCTGGGCCTTGTCCATCTGCTGGCGGACCTTGCCGTCGATGTTCCGCTCCATGCGCAGGAGCTCGATCTCGTGCGAGAGGTCATACGAGAGCAGCTCGAGGCGGTCCCGGATGTTGATGCACTCGAGCAAGTCCTGGCGCATGTGGACCTTGAGGTTCAGGTGGCTCGCGATGAGGTCGGCCAGGCGCCCGGCATCGTCGATGATGGCGACGGAGACGAGCGTGTCGGCCGGGATGCGCTTCGAGAGCTTGACCCAGTCCTCAAAGCGGTGGATGAGGGAGCGCGTCGCGACTTCCACATCCGTCGAGGTGTAGATCGGGTCGGTGTAGACCTTGGCCTCGACCTCGTCGTAATTCTCGAGCCGGTGATAGTCGCTGATGCGCGCGCGCTTCTCGCCCTCGACGAGCACGCGGACCGTGCCGCCTGGCAGCTTGAGGATCTGGTTGATCACGGCGACTGTGCCGTAGTTGTAGAGATCCTCGCGCCTCGGGTCGTCCTTGTCGGCATCAATCTGGCAGACGAGCAGGATGCGGTGGTCCTCCATCATCGCCTTCTCGAGAGCCGCCAGCGAGCGCTCGCGGCCAACGTCGAGGTGGATGATCATGTAGGGAAAGACCACCATGCCGCGCAGCGGCAGCATCGGCAGCGTCTTCATCTCTGGCGGTGTGCGTTTCTTCGGGGCGGCAGGTGCCGTTTTGTTCTCGTTCCTTTCTGGTGCTTCTGACATATATATCCCTCCCCTTGTCGTTATCTTGTGGATAAAAAGACAAGGCGCTGCAAGCTGCAGCGCCCTGTCTTGCATCGTATCAGGCCGATGCTTCCTTGTTGCCATCCTTGGCTTTATCTGCTTTGTCGGCGGACTTTGCGTCCTTGTCGACGGTCAGGATGGGTTCTTTCTTGGATGTGATGACGTCCTTCGTCACGCGGCAGGCGGTCACGCCCTCGATCGACGGCACATCGTACATGACGTTGCGCATGATGCCCTCGATGATCGAGCGCAGGCCGCGCGCCCCTGTCTTGCGCTTGAGCGCCTCCTTGGCGATCTGGCGCAGGGCGTCGTCGTCGAACGTCAGCGTGACACCGTCGAGCTCGAGGAGCTTCTGGTACTGCTTGACGAGCGCGTTCTTCGGCTGCGTCAGGATGTTGACGAGTGCGTCCTCGTCGAGTGCGTCGAGCGTCACGACGACGGGCAGTCGGCCGATGAATTCCGGGATAAGACCGCTCTTCAAGAGGTCTTCCGGCAGGACCTTGCGCAGCGTGTCGCCGATGTTCCTCTGGCGCTTCGACTTGATTGGCGCGCCAAAGCCCATCTGCTTCTGACCGAGACGCGACTCGATGATCTTCTCGATGCCGTCGAAGGCACCGCCGCAGATAAAGAGGATATTCGTCGTATCGATCTGGATGAGCTCCTGGTGCGGGTGCTTGCGGCCGCCCTGCGGCGGCACGGAAGCCGTCGTGCCCTCGAGGATCTTCAAGAGCGCCTGCTGGACACCCTCGCCCGACACGTCGCGCGTGATGGACGGGTTCTCGGACTTGCGCGCAATCTTATCGATCTCGTCGATGTAGATGATGCCGCGCTCAGCCTTCTCGACGTCGTAGTCCGCCGCCTGGATGAGCTTCAACAGGATGTTCTCAACGTCTTCGCCGACGTAGCCGGCTTCCGTCAGGGCCGTCGCATCGGCGATGGCAAACGGCACATTGAGGATGCGTGCGAGCGACTGCGCGAGCAGCGTCTTGCCGCTGCCCGTCGGGCCGATCATGAGGATGTTCGACTTTGCGAGTTCCACATCCTCATTGTTCTTGCCCTGCCCCATGTTGATGCGCTTATAGTGGTTGTAGACAGCCACGGACAAGGTCTTCTTGGCTTCGTCCTGGCCGATGACGTACTGGTCGAGGATTGCGCGGATGTCCTTCGGTTTTGGGACGTCCTTGAGCTCGACCTCGACATCGTCGCTGAATTCCTCTTCGATGATCTCATTGCAGAGCTCGATGCATTCATCACAGATGTAGACACCTGGACCAGCTACCAGCTTGCGCACCTGATCCTGCGTCTTGCCGCAGAACGAGCACTTGAGCTGGCCTTTCTCATCCCCAAACTTCAACATGACATCACCTCTTATGCCTTGGTCTCCGATTTCTTGCCCTTCTTGACCGGACGAGTGATCACCTCGTCGACCAGGCCGTACGCCTTGGCTTCCTCTGCCGTCATGAAGTTATCGCGCTCCGTATCCTGCACGACCGTCTCGCGGTCCTTGCCCGTCGACTCCACGAGGATGTCATTGATGACCTCGCGGATGCGCTGGATCTCGCGCGCCTGGATCTGGATGTCCGTCGACTGACCCTGTGCACCGCCGAGCGGCTGATGGATCATGATGCGGGCATTCGGCAGCGCGTAGCGCTTGCCCTTGGCGCCTGCCGTCAGGAGCAGCGCGCCCATGCTCGCTGCCTGGCCGATACAGATCGTCGACACGTCCGGCTTGATATACTGCATGGTGTCGTAGATGGCAAGGCCTGCCGTGACGACGCCGCCTGGGCTGTTGATGTACAGATGGATGTCCTTGTCCGGGTCTTCCGACTCGAGGAACAAGAGCTGCGCAACAACCGTATTGGCGACAGCGTCGTCAATCGGGCCGCCCAGGAAGATGATGCGGTCCTTGAGGAGGCGCGAGTAGATATCGTACGCGCGCTCGCCCGTATTGGAACGCTCCACTACCATTGGTACATAACTCATAGGTATACCCCCATATCAGGGATCTTATTTGGCGATGTTATCGATGATGAACTGAGCCGTCTTCTTGCGGAGTACGGATGCAGCCAGATCGCCAATACGACCCTGCTCCTTGATGATCTTCTGGACCTGCTGCGGCGTAGCGCCGTAAGCAGCTGCCATAGCAGCGACTTCTTCGTCGAGGTCCTTGGCTTCTACTTTGATGTCCTCAGCCTTGGCGACTTCCTCGAGCATGAGGTCCGTCTTGACGTTCTTCTCAGCCGTCTCGCGATACTGCTCGCGGAGCTTCGCGATGTCCGTGCCAGCGTACTGCAGGTACTGCTCGAGCTTCATGCCCTGCTGCTCGAGGCGCATCGCCATCTCCTGGATCATGGCCGTGACGCGGTTGTCGATCATGACAGCCGGGATGTCGACCGTGATGTTGTTCGTAGCCATCTCGATGGCAGCGCTCTTCTGGTCGTTCTCAGCCGTGCGCTCAGCGTTCTCCTCGAGGTTCTTGCGGATGTCAGCCTTGAGCTCATCGAGCGTCTCGAACTTGCTGACCTTCTTGGCGAGTTCATCGTCGATGGCCGGCAGCTCTTTCGTCTTGATGCTGCGGATCGTGCACTTGAACGTAGCGTCCTTGCCAGCGAGCTCTTTTGCATGGTACTCTTCCGGGAACTTGACGTTGACGTCGCGCTCCTCGCCGATCTTCGCGCCGACGAGCTGGTCCTCGAAGCCCGGGATGAAGCTGTTGGAGCCGATCTGCAGCGGGTAGTCCTTGCCCTCGCCGCCGTCGAATGCCTCACCGTCGACAAAGCCCTTGAAGTCGAGCGTCGTGAAGTCGCCGTCTTTTACCTCAGCGCCTTCCGGAGCGTCGACGAGCTTGCCCTGGCGATCCTGGAACGTCTTGAGCTGCTTCTCGACATCCTCGTCCGTGATGTTGACTTCGTTCTTCGGGACATTGAGGCCCTTGTAGTCGCCGAGCTTCACCTCAGGACGCGGCGTGACCGTAGCCTTGAAGACGAGGTCCTTGCCCTCTTCGAGCGTCTCGATGTCGACGCTCGGGCGCGTCACCGGGTCGATCTTCTGCTCGTCGAAAGCCTTGCTCAGGGCCTTCGGAGCGACGATATCGAAAGCTTCCTGCAGGACAGCGTCCTTGCCGACGTGGCGCTCGACGATCATGCGCGGAGCCTTGCCCTTGCGGAAACCCGGGATGCTCACGCGGTTTGCGAGACGCTTGCATGCCTGATCGACTGCCTTGTTGACTTCTGCTGCTTCGACCTCAATCGTCAGAGTGACCTGCTGGTTCTCTCCATTTTCTACCGTAACTTTCATTGTGTGAAATGACCTCCTGTATCATCTTATTGCATCATGATTGGCCAGTTCCGGCTTGTCAGCCTCAAAAACATGCCATATGGATTTTATCATAACATAAAATGCGCAGGAATACAAGGATTTCTGCGCATTGCTGGACCAAAAAGTCAAAATATCAAGTTGTCTGGCACGGAGAAGCCCCGAATCACTTCAGGAGGTCTGCCATGCGTCCCATCGGCTGCGAGAGGTCCATGTGGCCGCTGAGCGATTCGACTTTCTTGCCGTCGATGAGGATCTGGACCTTCTTGACCTCCGGGAATTCCGTCAAGGTGTCGACGACGGAGCCGACGAGCATCGTCTCGCCCGTCGAGCCGCCGACGAAGTCCTTGCGCAGGTCGCCCGTGAAGTCGACCGTCGCCGTGCCGTTCTCGACCTTGACACTGCGAAGCTTGGTCTGCTTCGGGATGATGTTCGTCTGGCCCTTCTCCTTCGTGCCTTCGAGGAGCGACTCCATCGCCGCCGTGTACTTCTCCTGCCCGTCGAGCGTGACCGTGCGCTTGTCGGCAATGAGCTTCATGCCCTGCTCATCGGGGTAGTAGACCTTGATCGTGAGCTTCTGCGGCTTCTTCTCGGCGCCCTGGCTCGAGGACGTGGCTGCCGGTGCATTCTCCGCCTGGATGGCAGATGACGAGCTGCCGTCTGCCGTGCCCTTGCCAGCCGTCTCTGAGCCGCAGCCGACGAGAAGGGCGAGCGCGAAGATCGCGAGCCCCAGCATTGCGTAACGGACGTATTTCTTCATGATCCTTCATCTCCTGTTCCGTCTATTCCGTCTGCTTCATGTCATTCATGTTTTCATGCATATCCTTGCTTCTACATCTAGATTCGAGATTCGCCCTGCGATTCCCTGCCTCAGTTGCCGCTGAAATAGCGGCCGATGGCGCGCGCGATGGCCTCGGCGAGCTTCATCTGGTACTGGGCATTGCTGAGCAGCTGCTCTTCGTGCGCATTCGTGATGAAGGCGAGCTCGGCGAGCGTCGCCGGCATGCTCGAGTGCTTGATGACATAGAAGTTCGCCGTCTTGACGCCGCGGTTGAAGAGGCCGCCGGCCTTCTCGAGCTCCTCATTAACCAGGGTCGCGATGCGCTCGCCCCTCGGCGAGCCCGCGTAGTAATACGTCTCCATGCCGTGCGAGGCCGGATTCGAGAAGGCGTTGCAGTGGATTGAGACGAAGAGCTCCGCACCCGGCGTGTACTCGCCGACGTTGACGCGCGCCTGGAGCTCCTGGCGGTCCGATGCGTTCGGGCCGTAGACGTCGACGTCCTTGTTGCGCGTCATCGTGACGCGCGCGCCCGAATTCTCGAGGATGGACTGCAGGTCCTTCGAGACGGCGAGCGTCACGGAGGCTTCCGTCACGCCCGTCGGGCCGACGGCACCTGTGTCGCTGCCGCCGTGACCCGGGTCGATGACGATGGAGTGGCCGCTGACGCCCGCGACGCGCGAGGAGCTCCCCGTGCCGCCCGTCGCGAAGATGTCGATGACGAGGCGGTACGGCTTCTTGGCCTTGCGGTCCGCCGGCTCTGCGTGCACGGCGTAACTGCCGTCGACGACAGGGTTCTTGCAGTCGATGCGGATCTGCGTGTGGCGCGCCTCGAGCTCACGGATGTGCAGGTGCTTGGCGTACTTGGCGAGCAGCGTGTAGTCCGGCTTGAGCTTGCCCGGCTCCGTGTTCGAGAGGTCGATGATGAGCTGCTTCTCGAGGTAGGGGCGCGTCGTGACATCGTACGTCACATTGTCCCGGTCCATGCCGACCTCGATGCGCAGGGCCTGGCGACCGTCGACCTCCGTCTCATACGACTGGAAGTAATTGAGTCTGTGCACCGCTTCGCGCCTTGCCGCCTCACCATTCTGCGGCAGGATGGCCGCCGCACAGGCGAGCAGCATCAAGAGCATGGCGGCTCCACGGCATATCTTGCTGAACAAAAAGAGTTCCTCCTTCTTCATTCTCATCTTGATCCATCAATCGTCTTTAATCGTCTTTGAGGAGGTCGAGCGCTTCCTGCTCGGCCTTCTCCGTTGCTTCCCTGTCGTAGGCGATGTCGATCTTGAGGTAATCGCCCTCGCCGACGCCCTCTGGCAGGAAGCGCTTCGGGAAGTTGACTTTCTTCATCTCCTCGCCGAGCAAAAGCACGGCGAGGTCGCCCTCAAAGCGGTCGAGATAGGCTGAGATCATTGTGCCTTCCCCTCCTCTGCCTTGATGCTGTAGTCCTTGCCATCCGTCGTGATGGTGATCGTGCCGTTCTTGTCGGTCTCATAGACCTTGCCCTTGTAGACTTCGCCCTTGTCGTTCTTGACGAGCTTCGTCTTCTTCTGCGAGCCGTCGCGGCGGTCCTTGTAGGTGCTTTGGCCGAGGTAGCGCGCGAGCACATCCGTGTGCGGGTGGCCGTAATCATTGCCCTGGCCGCACGAGATCAGCACGGCTTCCGGCCAGACGGCCTTGAGGTACGCCACGGACGAGCCCGTGCTGCTGCCGTGATGCGGGCTCTTGAGGATGGTGCTCTTAAGATCCTTGGCATCCGCCTTCAGGAGCTGCTCCTCGACCGGCTGCTCGGCATCGCCCGTGAAGAGCATCGAGAAGTCGCCGTAGGTGAGCTTGCCGACGACGGACTCATTGTTCGGGTCGTGCTTGTAGCCCTTCTGCGTGCCCTTCTCGACGAGTTCCTTCGTCGGGTAAAAGACCTTGAACGAGACGCCGCTGCCGAAGTCGAGCACATCGCCGGCCTTGAGCGCCTGGTGCTTGATGCCTTTCGCCTTGAGCTGCTTCATGTAGCCGATGTAGAGCTTCGACGTCGACGGCATGCCGTTGTCGTAGACCTCGCCGACCTGGTAGTCCTTCAGAAGCACATCCATGCCGCCGATGTGGTCGGCATGCGGATGCGTCAGGATGACCTTGTCGATCTTCTTGACGCCCGCCTTGTCGAGCTCGCGCTTGAACTTGTCGCGCTCGTCGACATCGCTCGTGTCGATGAGCACCGTCTGCTCCGCCGTCTGGATGAGAATGGAGTCACCCTGGCCGACGTTGAGCATCTTGATCGTGACATCCTTGTCGGCCGTCGCCGTCGCCGAGGACTTTGCAGCGCCCGAAGAGGCACTCGAAGAACTCGTGCCCTGGCTGCCGCCGCAGCCCGTCAGCACGGCGATGGCCAGCATGACGATGCCGAGTATCATACCGATTTTCTTTCTCACGTTTTTTCCCCCTGATACAATCAATTCCTATCTTTATATCTGCGCCTGCCTCAGAGCAGGTACTCTGCGATGCCCGCAGCCACGCCGTCCTCGTCGACGGACGGCACGATGTGGTCGGCCAGCGCCTTGAGCTGCGGCTGCGCATTGTCCATGACGAGGCTCGTGCCGACCGTCTGCATCATCTCGATGTCGTTGAGCCCGTCGCCGAAGGCAAAGCTCCTCGAGACGGGGATGTCGAGATACGAGAGCGCGTGCAGGATGCCCGAGCCCTTCGTGACGTCTGCCGCGTAGAGCTCCATGTTCTTCTTGTGGTACGGGTCCATGAGGCCCGCGAGCCCCGGCCAGGAAAGCAGCTTTGCAAAGAGGCCGTGGCCGCCCGGGTCCTCCGAGGCGAATTCCATCTTCGCGACAGGCACCTTCTCGAGGTCGTAGTCGCGCACGAACTGCGTGACATCGACATCGATGCTGCGGTAGAACGCCTCCGTCAGCTTGTACTCCGGCTTGAGGTAGACGCTATGCGGCCCCTCGAGGATGTACTCGACGCCGTGTGCTTCTGCAAGGCGCGCGATCTCTTCGACCGTCGCCTGCGGCAGCATCTTCTTGTAGATGGTCTTGTCGCCGAGCAGCACGACGGCGCCGTTCATGAGCACGTAGCCGTCGAAGAGGTCATGCTGCACGAGCTCCGGGTCGAGGTAGGCATACGGCCTGCCGCTCGCGATGAACGTGCAGTGGCCCGCCGCGCGCAGTGCGCGGATGGCCTCCTTGACGGCCGGCGCGATCTGCGTCTGCCCTTCCATGATGTTGATCAATGTGCCGTCGATGTCGAAGAAGACGGCTTTTCTCTCTTGTTTCACAGGCATTCCCCCATAGACCGATTGACCGGTATTCAACGCGACTTGCGGTAGTAGATGCAGCAGCGGACGATGGTCAGCACGAACCAGATGGCGAACGTCACCGTAAAGATCCAGTCGACCGTCTCCATCTTCGAGAAGTCCATCACCGAGAAGATGCAGATCGCCGCGATGGCGATCACGCCGTCCATCGGCTTGACCGCTGCAGAGAGCCAGCTCTCCTGCCCCTCCCGCTCCATTTTCGTTCTGTCCGGCTTATTGTTCTGATACGGTTTACGCAAAGTAAAGACTCCAATCTCGTGTATTCTTGCTTTTATACTACTCGGGATTGGAGTCAGATTCAAGTTATTTCAGAACCTCGATGGTACATTTTTTTGCAGTTGTCAGCGGTACTCGAGGTCGCGCGTTCCGCGGCGGATCTCCTCCGACACGGGCAGGCTCGCCTCGTAGCGGCGCACGATGACGGACGTCGTCAGCACGCCGGCGAGCAGCACGATGGCGACGAGCAGGATGACGCGCGCCGTCGAGTTGTCGCTGTCGCCGTCATCCGAGAACAGGCCGCCGAGCCCCTGCTGCACGCTGTCGAGCGCCGGGCCGAAGCTCTGGATCGCGTTGTAGGTGTTGTAGGCCTGCGCGAACGTGTTCCAGCCGGCAACGCCGAGGTTCGAGAGCGACTTGTCGCGCGCGAAGGCAATCCACGACTGGATCGTGATGAAGATGCCCGAGCCGATGAGCGGCACGATGATCATGATGTAGATGAGGTTCATCATGACGCCGAGCATCGCGGGCGGCAGGTAGCCCGTGCTCACGGCGATGTAGCCGACGACGACCGCGTAGACGAAGGTGAAGCCGGCAGCCGACTGGATGGCGCCGCACCAGGCCAGCAGGCGGATCCAGCCGCCGACGGCCTTCGACTCCGCCCAGACGCGCCCGACGTTGCGGGCGTTGAGGAAACTGATGACGAGGTTGAGCCCTAAGACAAGAACAAGCATCAGCATGATTATCACTCCTTTTCAATCTGGATACCAGTATAAGCGGGTATTCTGAAAAGTAACGGAAAACGATAGAAAATCCATGGAAGCGTCATCAGTCGGCTGCGGGATGCGCGAGCGTCTCTGCCATCGTGTCATGGATGAGCTTGGCATAGGCCGCCGTGCCCTCGTCGTTCGGGTGGATGCCGTCGCCGCCGAGCCATTCCGGATGCTTGGAGACGAGGCCGTACCAGTCGACGATCGTCACGTTCGGATGGTCTTTGGCCATATTCGCGAGGTAGTCGTTGTTCGTCTGCTGCCACGAGAGCTCCGGGCAGTAGACATTGACCCAGAAGATGTGGCGGTCGGGACCGAGATATTCGAGGAGCGCGCGCGTCTGGACCTCGTACTTCTCGTAGCCGGCAATCGGGCCGTTCGTGCCGAGCGCGATGACGACGTTCTTGCCGAGGCGTCCCTGCGCCGCCATCTCTTTCGCCGCGTCGAGGCCGCCGCCGACGTAGCGCGAGACTTCCGCATCGATGATGCAGCCCGGCAGCACCTTGCGAAGCTCGCCCGAAGAGCCGAGCATCACGGAGTCGCCGATACAGGCGACGCCCGAGAGGTCGACCGCGGCTTCATCCTCCGCTGCCTTCTGCTCGGCGGCCTCTGCTGCCGCCTGGTCATTGGCCGCCTGCTGCTCCGCGGCATTGGCGGCGAGCCTCTCCTGCAGCTCGCCCGTGTCGCTGACCTTCTGGTCGGCCGAGACGGCAATCGCGTGGCCGCCGAAGCCCATGAGCGCGAGACCCGGCAGCGTGAAGGCCGTCAGGAAGATGCAGGCCGTGACGATGTGGCGGCCGCGGATGGCCGGCAGGCGGCGGCTCGTGATGACATGCGCGAGTGCGTCCGACCAGATGGTCAAGACGAGGATAGCTGCGATCTCGAGCGCCGCGTAGTACGGCAGCTGCGTCCAGCCGAGCTTGGCGAAGAGGTAGATGACCGGGTACTGCCAGAGGTAGATGCCAAAGCTGCGCTTGCCGAGCCAGCCGAGCCAGCGGAGCCCCGGGCTCTCGAGCGCGGCGCCGACGAAGAAGCGGTCGTCGGCCGTCAGCAGCAAGAGCACACAGAAGAGCGCAGTCATCGCGAGCATGCCCCACTCGTAGACGTAGGCAGACTGGCCGTCAAAGAGGAAGTAGGCGGCAATCGATGCGCCGACGAGTACGGGCCAGGCGAGATAGCCGAGCAGCATCCTGTATTTACCGAGGCGCGCGCGCGGGTGGTCGACCCACCAGAGGCCGAGCACGGCGCCGAAGAGCAGCGCGTAGGCGCGCGTGTCCGTGCCGTAGTAGAGGCGCGTGACATCCATGTCCGGCTCGTACATCATCGGCATGACGGCCGCCGAGCCGAGCGCGAGCAAGGCGAGCACCGCGAGGCCTGCGCGACGCCCGGCGAGGATGTCGAGAAAGGCGTAGAGCGCGAAGAGCAGCGGCCAGACGAGGTAGTACTGCATCTCGATGCCCATGAACCAGAGGTGCGTGAACGGCGAGGCATTCGTCAGGCGCGTGAAGTAGTCGGCATTCTGCGCGATCTGCCACCAGTTGTTGTAGCCGAGGATGATCGAGAGGAACTCCGGCCGGATGGCCGCGACGGCCTTCGGCAAGACGAAGTGGTAGACGCCGATCGTTGTCAGCAGCACGATGAAGAGCGACGGATAGATGCGCTTGATGCGCTTCATGTAGTACGACTTCACGCGGAAGCGATGCTCGAGCCAGCTGCGCTTGCTCGTGTAGGCGAGCAAAAAGCCCGTGAGCACGAAGAAGAGCGAGACGCCGAGATAGCCGCCCGGCAGCCGCTCGGGGAACATGTGGAAGAGCGTGACGCCGACAATCGCCAGCGTGCGCAGCGCATCGAGCCCGTCGATATGCCGCCTGCCCGCTGCTTCACGTCCGAATAACGACAAAATAATCAACTCCTAAACCATGATATCATAACTTATAATATAGAGTGCAGAGAAGGAAAAAGCAAGCCCAAAAGCGAAAACCGATAGAAAGGGATGCATGGAGAAAGGATGGAACCGATTTGACTGCACACACGACTCAAACGACTCGAATGAGAATAACTCGAATGAGAATGAATGGAAAGAAAACAATACGACAGAAGCTGCTCACCGTGAGCCTCGCTCTCGCCTGCCTGCCAAGCACCGCCCTTGCCGCCTCCTTCCCCGCCACAGACCCCGCCATCCACTATGAGGGGCGCTGGCAGGAGAACGGCGGCTGCTATGAAGCCGCGCAGGGGGCCGTCTACCTTGAGACGGATTTCACGGGCACGCGCATCGCCGCCGATCTCCAAGACCACGAGAACCGCTGGCTCGTCTCCATTGACGGCGGCCCTTCGCGCAAAGTGCGCGCCGCAGCAGACGGTCCGACCGTGCTCGCCGAGGGCCTCCCCGCAGGGCGCCACACGCTCAGGCTCGAGCGCGCGACGGAGGGCTCGTACGGCATCAGCCACTTCCGCGGACTCGAGGCTGACTCACTCGAAACTCCCGCAAGACAGGCAGAGCGCCTGCGCCTGGAATTCGTCGGCGACTCCATCACCGCGGGCTTCCGCAACGACGGCAAAAAGCACGGCCACAACGACGCTGCCATCGAGGACGGCTCAATGGCGTTTGCGCCGCAGCTCGCGCGCCTTCTCGGCGCCGACTACAGCGTCGTCGCCAAGTCGGGCGAAGGCGTCGTCCACAACTGGGGCGCCCCCTGGCCTGACCGCGGCCTCCACACCGAGGAGCGCTACCGCTGGACCTTCTACGGTGCGCACAAGACGCCCGGCAACACCATCTGGCAGAGTGAGAAGCTGCCCGTCTCCGCCGTCGTGCTCGCCCTCGGCACGAATGACTTCAGCGACAAAGAGCGCCGCCCCTATCACGAAGAATACGTGCAGGCCTGGCTGAGCCTCATGCGCCGCGTGCATGCGATGAATCCCGCGGCCCCCATCATCTGCCTCGAGCCGCTGCCCGCCGCCGTCTCTCCGCTCGCGGGCCTCTGGATTGAGGAGGCCTGCCAGCGTGCGCAACGAGAGAGCATCCCGGCCCACTACATCGCACTCAACGAGGACGGCCCGCTGCTCGCCCCCGGGGACTTCGTCGGCGACGGCACGCACCCGACGAAGGCAGGCTCTTTGAAGCTCGCCGCCTACCTCGCCCCGCGCCTCGCCCCCTTCCTGCCCCATCATTGACAGAACCAGGCCATCGACAGGATCAGGCCATCGACATGTCCCCGCGCCGTCGTCCACGAGACGTATTACCTCGACAACGGCCAGACGTTCCATTCTACATAGACACAAAGACGAGGAGCCCGCTTCCCCATCGCACAAGAGCGATGAGAGAAGCGGGCTTCTCGTTTCTTGTCTTTTTATTTACTTGACCTGAATCTGCTGGTCGGCTGCCTTGTCGGAGACCTTCTCCTCGGCTGCGAGCAGGTCCTTGGCGGCGTGGAGCTGGAGCTCTACCTGCTTGTAGGACGTGCCGCCGAGCGAGTTGCGGTTCTTGACGCACGTCTCGGGGCTGATGGCCTCCTTGATGTCGGCGCCGAAGAGCGGCGAGAGCTTCTGGAAGTCCTCGAGGCTCATGTCCTCGAGGTAGATGCCCTTCTCGATGCAGTCGTGGACGGCCTGGCCCGAGACGGCATGCGCCTTGCGGAACGGCATGCCCTTCTTGACGAGGTAGTCGGCGAGGTCGGTCGCATTGGAGAAGTCCTCCGTCACGGCCTTCTTCATGACGTCCTTGCGGACCTTCATGCCGCGGATCAGCTGCGCGTAGACAGCGAGGCTGAACTTCACGGTGTCGATCGCGTCGAAGATGCCCTCCTTGTCCTCCTGCAGATCCTTGTTGTAGGCAAGAGGCAGGCCCTTGACGGTCGTCAGCATGGCCATGAGGTGGCCGATGACGCGGCCCGTCTTGCCGCGGACGAGCTCGGAGACATCCGGGTTCTTCTTCTGTGGCATCATCGAGGAGCCCGTGCAGTGCGCATCGTCGAGCTCGACGAAGTGGAACTCGCGGCTGCACCAGAGGATCGTCTCCTCCGAGAGGCGCGAGAGATGGACCATGAGAATCGAGGCCGCTGCGAGAAACTCCATGATGTAGTCGCGGTCGCTGACGGCGTCGAGGCTGTTCGTGTAGATGCTCTCGAAGTTGAGCTGCTTCTGCACGAACTCGCGGTCGATCGGGAAGGTCGTGCCGGCGAGAGCACCGGCGCCGAGCGGCATGATGTCCGCGCGCTTGTAGACGCCCTCGAAGCGGGCGAAGTCGCGCGAGAGCATGCCGAAGTAGGCGAGCAGATGATGCGAGAACAGGATCGGCTGTGCGCGCTGCAGATGCGTGTAGCCCGGCATGATGACGTCGCTGTACTTCTCCGCCGTCTCGACGAGCGCGCGCTGCAGGTTCTCGATCTCCTTCTGCACGGCCACGACCTCGCGGCGCACGTACATGTGCGTGTCGAGCGCGACCTGGTCGTTGCGGCTGCGCGCCGTGTGCAGGCGGCCGCCGGCCTCGCCGATGGCGTCGGTCAGGCGCTTCTCGATGTTCATGTGGATGTCCTCGAGGTCGACGGAGAACTCGAAGTTGCCCTGCTCGATCTTCTGGAGGATGTCCTTGAGGCCTGCGATGATCTTGTCGCGGTCATCCTCTGTGATGATGCCGCATTTCGCGAGCATCGTGGCGTGCGCGATGGAACCCGCGATGTCCTCGTGGTACATGCGCTTGTCGAAATTGATGGAGGCCTGGAACTCGTTGATCATCTCATCGGTCGACTTGGAGAAGCGGCCTCCCCACATAGCCTTGCTCATTTACTGTTCTTCTCCTGCATCAGGGCGCGTACCTTGAGCGGCAGGCCGAAGAGGTTGATGAAGCCCGTGGCGTCAGCCTGGTTGTAGACATCATCGTGCTCAAACGTGACGTATTCCTTGCTGTAGAGGGAATACGGGCTCGTGGAGCCGGCGGAGATGATGTTGCCCTTGTAGAGCTTGAGCTTGACCGTGCCCGTGACCGTCTGCTGCGTGCTGTCGACGAAAGCGGACAGCGCCTCGCGCAGCTGGCAGAACCACATGCCATCGTAGACGAGCTCGCCGAAGCGGACAGCGACGTGCTGCTTGAAGTGGTACGTCATGCGGTCGAGGCAGAGGTACTCGAGCTCGCGGTGTGCGTAGTAGAGGATCGATCCGCCCGGGTTCTCATAGACACCGCGGGACTTCATGCCGACGAGGCGGTTCTCGCAGATGTCGACGATGCCGACGCCGTTGCGCGCGCCGATCTCGTTGAGCTCCGTCAGGAGAGCGACAGGATCCATCTTCTTGCCGTTGACGGCAACAGGCTCGCCCTTCTCGAAGTCGACCGTGACGTATTCCGGCTCATCCTTCGCGTCTTCCGGTGCCTTGGAGATCAGGAACATGCTGTTGTGCGGCTCGTTGGCCGGGTCCTCGAGGTCGGAACCCTCATGGGAGAGGTGCCAGATGTTGCGGTCCATGGAGTACGTCTTGTTCTCCGTCGCGATGGGGATGCCGTGCTTCTTGGCGTACTCGATCTCAGCGGAACGGGAATCGAGGTCCCACTCGCGCCACGGAGCGATCAGCGTGATGTTCGGTGCGAGTGCCTTGACCGTCAGCTCGAAGCGGACCTGGTCATTGCCCTTGCCCGTAGCGCCGTGCGCGATGGCGTCAGCGCCTTCCTGCTTGGCGATCTCGACGAGCTTCTTCGCGATGATCGGGCGCGCAAAAGACGTGCCGAGCAGGTACTTGTCCTCGTAGACAGCACCGGCCTTGAGCGTCGGCCAGACGTATTCCTTGAGGAACTCCTCCTTGAGGTCTGCGATGTAGACCTTGGAAGCACCGGACTTCAGGGCCTTGTCGTGTACGGCGTCGAGCTCGTCACCCTGTCCGACATCGGCGCAGCAGGCGATGACTTCGCAGCCATCATAATGCTCCTTGAGCCACGGGATGATGACGGAGGTATCGAGACCGCCCGAGTATGCGAGTACGACTTTCTTGATCTTAGCCATGGTAAAAACCTCTCTTCCTATACTCCTCCCCGCCCATCACGCGTTCACGCTTGCCATGGGCATCTGGAAGGGATAATGCACAGTCATAAAATTACAAGTCACCGATTACAGAATGCGTGTTCAGTCTGCCATCGTCAGAGCCATGATGGCCTTCTGCGTGTGCAGGCGGTTCTCCGCCTCGTCGAAGATGACATCGGCGTTGGCCTCGAGGACCTCCTCCGTGATCTCCTCGCCGCGGTAGGCCGGCAGGCAGTGCATGACGATGACGCGCTTGTCGGCGCCCTCGAGGAGCTCCTTGTTGACCTGGTACGGTGCAAAGATCTTCTTGCGCGCCTCGTGCTCGGCCTCCTGGCCCATGCTGGCCCAGGTGTCTGTGACGACGATGTCGGCATCTTTGACAGCCTCGTGCGGATCCGTGACGAGACTGAGCGAAGCGCCCGTCTCCTTCGCGTCCTCGAGCGCGTTCTTGAAGACCGTCGCATCGGGGCGGTAATCCTCCGGCGTCGCCGCGACGAACGTCATGCCGACCTTGGCGCATCCGTAGAGGAAGGAGTTCGTCATGTTGTTGCCGTCGCCGACGTACGCCATCTTGAGGCCCTTGAGGTTCTTGCCCTTGTACTCCTCGATCGTCAAGAGGTCGGTGAGGACCTGGCAAGGATGCAAGAGGTCCGTCAGCGCGTTGATGACCGGGATGTCCGCCCACTTCGCGAGCTCCTCCACGCGGTCATGGCCGAACGTGCGGATCATGATGCCGTCGAGGTAGCGCGAGAGCACGCGCGCCGTGTCGCGGATGGGTTCACCTCGCCCGAGCTGGAGGTCACGGTTCGAAAGGAAAAGCGCCTGGCCGCCGAGCTGGTACATGCCCGTCTCAAAGGATACTCGCGTTCGCGTCGAAGACTTCTCGAAAATCATGCCGAGCGTCTTGCCCTCGAGGATCTTGTGCGGCACACCCGCTTTCTGCTTTGCCTTGAGCTCCTTGGCGAGTGCCAGGATCTCCTGTACCTCATCCACGGATAAGTCGTGGATGGATAGCATGTCTTTCCCTTTCAACATATGATGACCTCCCTGCTGGAATCACTAGAACATCTGTAGTCTTGTAACTTCCGTAACTATTGCATATTATACATCAAATCCAGCCGCTTGAAAAGTGTAGATATGCATTTTTTTTGTATTTCTATACATATCACCCCGAACGGCTGAATTTTTTTATTTGTCGTACTTATTTATCGTATTTTGCGAGCACATCGTCGAGCGTCAGGATGACCGTGTCAACCTGCTCCTTCGTGATGATGAGCGGCGGGATGAAGCGCAGCACCTTGCCGGCCGTGCAGTTGATGATTGCGCCCTCGGCGAGGCAGTCGTTGACGATGTCGCGGCCGTGCTCAGCGGAGGCGAGCTCGGCGCCGAGGATCAGGCCCGTGCCGCGGACATCCGTGATGAGCGCGGGGTGCTTGGCCTTGAGGTGCTCGAGCTGCTGCTTGAAGTAGCTGCCGACCGCCTCGACGTGCGCGAGGAACTCCGGCTTAGGCACCGTGTCCAAAACGACGTTGGCCGCCGCGCAGGCGAGCGGGTTGCCGCCGAACGTCGTGCCGTGGTCGCCGGCGTGGAAGGCCTTGGCCACCGCATCCGTGACGATGAAGGCGCCGATGGGCACGCCGCCCGCGAGACCTTTTGCCAGCGTGACGATGTCCGGCTTGACGCCGTACTTCTCGTAGGCGAAGAACTTGCCGCTGCGGCCGATGCCGGCCTGGATCTCGTCGAAGATCAGGAGCGCGTGGTACTTGTCGCAGAGCGCGCGGACCTTCTTGAGGTAGTCGCCCTCCGGCGTATAGACGCCGCCCTCGCCCTGGATCGTCTCGAGCATGACGGCGGCTGTCTTCTCGCTCATCATCGACTCGAGCTCCTCGATGTCGTTGTAGTGGACGTAGTCGAAGCCGTCGGGCAGCGGGCCGAAGCCCTCGTGGTACTTCGGCTGGCCCGTCGCCGTCAGCGTCGCGATCGTGCGGCCGTGGAAGCTGTCCCAGGCCGTGATGATCTGGGATTTCTCGGGGTCGATCTGGTGCGCGTACTTGCGCGCGATCTTGATGGCGCCCTCGTTGGCCTCGGCGCCCGAGTTGCCGAAGAACGCCTTGTCGAGCCCCGAGAGCGCGACGAGCTTCGCCGCGGCGTCGGCCTGCGGCTGCGTGTAGTAGAGGTTCGAGCAGTGGATGAGCTTCTTCGCCTGCTCGGAGATGGCCGTGACGAGCGGCCCGTAGTCGTGGCCGAGCACGTTCACGGCGATGCCGCCTAAAAAGTCGAGGTACTTCTTGCCGTTATTGTCCCAGAGGTACGCGCCCTCGCCGTGGTCGAGCACGATCTTGTAGCGGTTGAAGACCGGCAGGTAGTCCTTCGCGTCCTTCTCAAATATTTCTTTATCCGTTTCCTGCATGAAATCGCATCCTTCTCTTTTATCGTAATTGTCAGCGCACGACCTGCGTGCCGATACCCTGCGAGGTGAAGATCTCGAGGATGATGGAGTGGTCGAGGCGCCCGTCGATGATATGCGTCTTGCCCGTGCCCTTCTCGAGAGAGGTCAGGCAGGCCTCGACCTTCGGGATCATGCCGCCCTGGATGACGCCCGACTTGATGTAGTCGCGCGCCTCCTGCATGTGAAGCGTCGAGAGGAACGAGGACTTGTCGGAAAAGTCCTTGTAGATGCCCTCGACATCCGTCAGCAAGAGCAGCTTCTCGGCGTTCAGCGCCCCGGCGATCTCCGCCGCGACGTAATCGGCATTGATGTTGTAGCTCTCGCCGTTCGCGCCGACGCCGATCGGCGCGATGACGGGCACGTAGTCCTGGTCGAGGAGGTCCTCGATGAGGGCCACGTTGACCTTCTGAACGGCGCCAACGTAGCCGATGTCGACCTTCTTCTTTTCATCGCCCTCGTAGACTGTCGCGAGCTTCTTCTGGGCGCAGATGAGATTCGCATCCTTGCCCGAGAGGCCAACGGCGCGCACGCCGCGGTGATTGAGCAGGTTGACGATCTCGGAGTTGACCTTGCCGTCGAGGACCATCTCCGCGATCTCGACCGTCTCCGCGTCCGTCACGCGCAGGCCGGCGACGAACGATGACTTCTTGCCGACCTTCTTGAGGAAGCCCGTGATCTCCGGGCCGCCGCCGTGCACGATGACCGGGCGAATGCCGACGTACTTCATCAGGGCGACGTCCTGCATGACCTTCTCCTTGAGGTCCTCATTGATCATCGCATTGCCGCCGTACTTGATGACGATGGTCTTTCCGTAAAATTCCTGGATGTAGGGCAGCGCCTCGACGAGGATGGCTGCCTTATCCTTGGCTGTGAATGTCATACTATCCTTCCCCTATCTCTTGCGCCAGTCTATCAGGTGTGATACTCGCCGTTGATCTTGACGTACTCGTAGGAGAAGTCGCAGGTCCAGACGGTCGCCTCTTCCTCGCCCTGGCCCATGTCGATGGAGATGGTGATGTCGTGCTGCTCCATGACCTTGGCGAGCGCCTCAGCGTCGTATTCGGCGCCGACACCGTGTGCGTAGACGGGGATATCGCCGAACTTGACGACGACGTCTTCGGGGTTCATCGGCACGCCGGCATAGCCGACGGCGCAGATCACGCGGCCCCAGTTCGGATCAGCGCCGAAGAAGGCCGTCTTGACGAGCGGGCTCTTGGCGACGCTCATGGCGATCGTCTTGGCATCGGCAAACGTCTTCGTGCCCGTGACGTGTACCGTCAGGAACTTCGTCGCGCCCTCGCCGTCATCGGCGATCTCCTGGGCGAGTTCCTTGCAGAGCTTGTCGAGCGTCTCGAGGAACTTGGCGTAGTCCTCGCTCCCCTCTGCGATCGGCGCATTGCCGGCCGCGCCGTTGGCCATGACGACGACCATGTCGTTCGTGCTCATGTCGCCGTCAATCGAGATCATGTTGAAGGACGTCGCGACGACCTTGGAGAGCGCCTTCTGCAGGAGCTTGCTGTCGATGGCGGCATCCGTCGTGATGAAGCAGAGCATCGTGGCCATGTTCGGCTGGATCATGCCCGAGCCCTTGGCGATGACGCCGAAGCGCACCGTCTTGCCGCCGAGCTCGATCTCGAGCGCCGCCGTCTTCGGATGCGTGTCCGTCGTCATGATGGCCTGGCTCGCCGCGCTGCTGCCGTCCGCCGAGAGCTTGCTGACGGCGTCCTTGACGCCCGCTTCCAGCTTGTCCATCGGCAGCGGCACACCGATGACGCCCGTCGAAGCGACGACGACATCTTGTGGCGTGCAGCCGAGCGCCTCGGCTGCGATCTTCTGGGTGGCCGCAGCGTCTTTTTCGCCCTGCTCGCCCGTGCAGGCATTGGCGCAGCCGGCATTGGCGACGATGGCGTGCGCCGTGCCCGTGGCGACGACGGCCTTCGAAGCAAAGACCGGCGCTGCCGCTACCGCGTTCTGCGTGAAGGTGCCGGCGACAGCCGCCTCCTTCTCCGTGTAGATGACAGCGACATCGAGGTTGCCGCTCTTCTTGATGCCGGCCTTGACACCGGCGGCCTTGAAGCCCTGCGGGAACGTGACGCCCGCCTCATTGTGGAATGCGTTGATCATATGGGATTCCTCCTAAATTTCAATTTCAATTTCGTATGCGCTCCGCGCATCGCGGTGCTCAGGGGTACATCGGCACGAAGTCAAGGCCCGTCTTCTCGTCGAAGCCGCAGGCGATGTTGAAGTTCTGGACGGCCTGCCCAGCCGCGCCCTTGACGAGGTTGTCGATGGCGGAGAGCACGATCACGCGGTGCGTGCGCTCGTCGATGTGCCAGGCGATGTCGCAGAAGTTCGAGCCGCGGACCTCCTTCGTCGAGGGATAGCCGCCGCGGCCGAGCAGCCGGATGAAGAACTCCTTGCTGTAGGCCTTCTCGAAGGCAGCGTCGACGAGCTCCGGCGTCACGCCCTCCTTGAGCGTCGCGTAGCACGTCGCGAGGATGCCGCGCGACATCGGCACGAGGTGCGGCGTGAAGTTGATGACGGTCGCCTCGCCCGAGAGATCCGTGACGGCCTGCTCGATCTCCGGCGTGTGGCGGTGATGCGCGACATTGTAGGCGCGGAAATTGTCGTAGAGCTCCGGGAAGTGGTTGGCCTGCTTCGGCGAGCGGCCCGCGCCCGAGACGCCTGACTTCGCGTCGACGATGATCGTATTGACATCGATGAGATGCGCCCGCGCGAGCGGCGCGAGCGCGAGGATGCTCGCCGTCGTGAAGCAGCCGGCGTTGCCGATGATCTTGGCATCGCGGATCTCGTCGCGGTAGAGTTCCGCGAGGCCGTAGACGCGCTCGGCTTCAGGATCCGTGTGCGGCACGTGGTACCACGCCTCGTAGACGCTCGTATCGCGGAAGCGGTAGTCAGCGCCGAGGTCGATGATGCGCACCGGCAGGTCCCGCAGCGCGCGGCCGACCTTCATCGCATGGCCGTGCGGCAGGCCGATGAAGACGAAATCGCTGTCCTTGCCGATGGCCTCGATGTCCTTCATGCTCTCGAGCACCATGTCGTAGCAGCCTCGCAGGTGCGGGTAGAGATCGGCGATCTTCTCGCCCGTGTGGCTCTCGGATGTGACATGCACGACTTCTGCCTGCGGATGATTGTAGAGGATGCGCAGGAGCTCCGCTCCCGCATATCCCGTTGCTCCCAGGACACTGACTTTCATACTAGTTCCTCCTCCGGGGCTCGGCCCCTTGAATTGATGTTTATAATTATACATCTATGATGTATAATATTGCAAGCCTTTTCTTTACAATTTTACAGATTTTTTTGCGGCCCCTCTCATCGCATTTGGCGATGCGGTTGCTGACGAAATAAACCGTGCGTGTTATAATGAGGACAAAGGAGTGTTTATTTCATGGCAACAAGACGACGGCGGTCACCGAAACGGCTGATCCGCTTTCTTTTTTTCCTCTTGATTCTGTTCCTCGCCGCCTTCTTCGTATCGGGCGGGCTGGCCGTCTTCTCCGCAAAGACGTGGCAGAGCGCAGGCGGCTTCCTGCCGCGGCCGACGCAGAGCGTGCCCGCCAACGAGATGACGGACGAGGTGCACCATCCGGGCTTTTCCGACCGGCTGAGCCGCGTCATCTTCCTGCGGCGCGCCGTCGAAAGCCGCGTCAATGTGCGCGACCCGCACTACGTCAAGCTGCAGGACACGCCCGACTCCCTGCAGCAGGCCATCGTCGCCGTCGAGGACCGGCGCTTCTACAGCCACCACGGCTTCGACTTCGAGGGCATCGCGCGCGCAACGCTCGTCAACCTGCAGTCCGGCGAGATCGAGGAGGGTGCGAGCACCATCACGCAGCAGCTCGTCAAGAATCTCTTCCTCTCGCACGAGCAGTCCTTCGGCCGCAAGGCCGAGGAGTTCGTGCTGGCACTCGACATGGAGTGGAACTACTCGAAGGACGAGATCCTCGAGATGTACCTCAACACCATCTACTACGGCTCGAACTACTACGGCATCGGCGCCGCCTCCGAGGGCTACTTCGGCAAGCGGCCGCGCGATCTCGCCCTGCCCGAATCGGCCATGCTCGCCGGCCTGCCGAACGCCCCCTCGCTCTACTCCCCCTACGTCGACTTCATGATGGCCAAGAAACGCCAGTTCATCGTCCTCGACGCGATGGTCAGCTGCGGCTACATCGACAAGACGATGGCCGAAGACGCCAAGATCAAGCCGCTCTACCTCGCGCACTGAGCCCATCCCACCGACAACCCGTCGGCCAATCAAAAAAGACAAGGCATTGTGCCTTGTCTTTTTTATGCATCATTTCTTTTTGCTGTTTTCCTTCTGCTGCTCGACAGCGGAGCGCTCGAAGTGTTTGTAGAACTGCTCTGCCATATTCGTGTAGGTGGCAACCGTGTCGCCTTCGCTGCGGTTGGCCTGGATCTGGTACGTGTAGAGAAGCTCGTTCGTGCCGGCCTTGTAGACGTCGAAGAAGAACGTCGTGCGGCTGTCATTGGCGACCGTCAGGATGACGTAGGCATCCGCGTAATTAGCGACATACCGCTTGAAGTCCTTGGCAGCCGTGCGGCGGTCGAGCGCCTTGATGTCGATGTTCTGGTCCGCCTTGATGTTCTGCGCGACCGTGTCATACGAGATGACATAGCAGCGCGCCACGCGGCTCGACTCATAGACGATCTGCGTGAGCATGTCCTTGTTCGGGGATTTTGGGTCGACCTGCATGTAGAGCGGCGAGCCGATGGCCAGACGGTGGATGGCCGTGAGGTCAGCCCCCTCCTGGACCGTGACCTTGTCGGCATTTGCAAAAGCAACCTGCGTGCCGAGCACGACCATGCAGGCGATGAGCAGCATCTGGATGATTTTCTTCATATAATAATCTCTCCTTGCACTATATTTTGCGAATCATCTCGCATTGTTATTCTCATTTTACACTGCCTGACAGAGATACGCAAGGAAAAAAGCACAGACCCGCCATCAGACTGGTCTGCAGCAGGCGAAGTCCGCAGCGGGCGGAGAGGACTGCCCAACGCTGCGCGTGGCCGGCTGCTAAACGCATGTTTTGCCCTGGAATGCATCCTTGCCGGGAAGCGAAACGCGCTTCGCTTGAACGACGCTTCCCGGCAAGGGATCTGGTCGGCAAAACCTGCGTTCTTGACGCAGGCGGCCAAAGCTCCGCTTATGGGCAGCCCTCTCCGCCTCGCCAGGATAAGCCCTCTCCTGCGGCCGGGCTAAGTCTCTCCCCCCCTCAGTCGGGATAGACGCGCTTCTCGATGGCCTTGGCCGTCGGCGTGACGGCGAGGCCCGCTTCGCTCGTCTCGCGCAGCGACTTCGGCAGGAGATGGCCGACCTCGTTCATCGCGGCGATGACCTCATCGACGGGGATGACCGACCGGATGCCCGCCATCGTCATATCAGCCGCCGTCATGGCCACCACCGTCGCAAAGCCGTTGCGCTTGACACACGGCACCTCGACGAGGCCGGCGACGGGATCGCAGACGAGCCCCATGAGATTCTTGATGGCGAGCGCCGTGCCATTGCCGATCATCGCCGGCGTGCCGCCCGCGAGCTCGACGAGTGCCGCCGCCGCCATGCCGGCCGCCGTGCCGCACTCCGCCTGGCAGCCGCCCGACGCGCCCGCGATCGAGGCGTTCTGGTCGACGACCATGCCGATGCCCGCCGCCGTCAGCAGCGCCAGCACGATGTCGCCGTCAGCGAGACGGCGCTGCTTTTTCGCCGCGTAGAGCGCCGCCGGCACAATGCCGCACGAACCGGCCGTCGGACATGCGACAATGCGCCCCATGACCGCGTTGACCTCACTGATGCCCACCGCACAGGCCGCCGCCTCGATGGCCGCCTCCCCCATGTACCCGCTCGTGCGGTACGCGTAGAGCTTCTTCGCGTCGCCGCCCGTCATGCCCGAGAGCGACCGCTCCGTATTCTGGATGCCGCGCACAATCGACTCCTGCATGACCTGCCAGTTCTTCAGCATTGCCTGCAGGACCTCGCCGCGCGAGCGCTCCCTGTCGTGCATCTCGCGCGCGAGCACGATCTCGTGGACCGGCACATGCTGCGCTTCGGCGAGCGCCACGAGCTCCGCGACCGTATTGAAATTCACCTGTATCATCTCGTACTCCTTTCGCTAGATGGCCGGAATGGCAAAGGCCGTCTCGACCTCGTAGACCGCGCAGCACTCCGCGACGACATCGCCGGAGAGCGGCTCGTCGAGCTCGAGGATCATCATGGCCATCTCGCCGCGGCTCTGGCGCGAGACGCGCATGAAGGCGATGTTGTACTCGTAGCGCGCGAGGATCTGCGTGACCTTCGTGATGATGCCGGGCTTGTCGTGGTGGATCGTGATGAGCGCCGGGTAGATGCCCGTGAGCTCGACCTCGTAGCCGTCGATGTTCGTGATGCGGATGTTGCCGCCGCCCACAGACGCGCCGCGCACGCGCACCGTGCGCCCCGAAGCCCCCGTCAGGTGGATGACCGCCGTATTCGGATGCGCCTGCTCCAGATTGACCTTCTGGAACGAGAAGACGAGCCCCTGCTCCTCGGCGATGGCCAGCGCCTCGCGGATGCGCTCGTCGTCGGGCGCAAAGCCCAGGATGCCCGCGATCAGCGCCTTGTCCGTGCCGTGGCCGCGGTACGTCTGCGCGAACGACCCGTGCAGGTTGATGTCCGCGCGTACGGCCGGCTCGCCGAGGACCTTGCGGGCCATGAGGCCGAGCCGCACCGCACCCGCCGTGTGCGAGCTCGACGGGCCGATCATGACCGGCCCGACTATGTCAAATACACCGTGCATATGCTCTCTCTTTCTCTGCTTCATGCAGATACATACAGAAATATAGAAATACAGAAAGCCTTCAAGACCTCGACTGTATCGTCTCGGGTTCTTGAAGGCTTTTCTTCTAAAATCAGCGGCTATTGCCCGCTCACTTGATCAGGCCGTGGTTGCGCAGGGCCGTCTCAAGCTGCTTCTCGTGCTCCGGCTCCATCTCCGAGAGCGGCATGCGCAGCGGACCGGCTGCATAGCCGAGCTTGCGCATCGCGACCTTGACAGGGATCGGGTTGACCTCGCAGAAGAGCGCGTCGATGAGGTCCGCATAGGCAATCTGCATCTTGCCGGCTTCCTCGGCCTTGCCGTCGAAGTAGAGCTGGCACATGTCGTGCGTCTCCTTCGGCGCGACGTTCGAGAGGACGGAGATGACGCCCTTGCCGCCGAGCGAGAGGATCGGGACGATCTGGTCGTCGTTGCCCGAGTAGACATCGAGGCTGTCGCCGCAGGCAGCGCGCAGGCGCAGGATCTTCGAGAGGTCGCCGTTGGCCTCCTTGACTGCGACGATGTTCGGGATCTTGGCGAGCTCGACGTACGTCGGAATCTGGATGCCGACACCCGTGCGCGACGGCACATCGTAGAGGATAATCGGGATGTTGATGCTCTCCGCGATGGCCTTGTAGTGCGCGATCAGGCCCTTCTGCGTGCACTTGTTGTAGTACGGCGTGACGACGAGCACGGCATCCGCGCCGACGCTTTCCGCGTACTTCGAGAGCTCGATGGCGTAAGACGTCTCGTTCGAGCCCGTGCCGGCGATGACCGGGATGCGGCCCTTGACCGTGTCGACGGCGCACTTGATGGCCGCTCTGTGCTCCTCGTCCGTCATCGTGGCCGACTCGCCGCTCGTGCCCGTGATGACGATGGCATCCGTACCGCCCTTGATCTGGTCCTCGATGATGCGGCTGAGTTCTTCGAAGTTGACACCATCCTCCGTGAACGGCGTGATGATGGCGACACCTGCACCTTTGAAAATTGTCTTCTTCATCCAGAAAGCCTCCCATACTCCTGTCCTGACTCCTGTCCTGATATGCCGCCCGCGGCAGCAGGACATCGACTCATATTATGATATTTCCTTCATTATCCCATGTCCACAGAGGAAAGTCAACGCCTTCTCCAGAGGACAAATGTCGCATCTCAGAGCGCCGGCTTGATGGAGCCGAAGGCGTCCTTCGCCGCGGCGATCTTCTCGTCGTTGCCGAAGACGCAGAGGACGTTCTCCTCCATGCAGTCCGCGATGAGCGGTGCGAGCGCGCGGATGTCCTCCTGGCGCGTCGCGAGGATCTCCGCGCGGCGCTGCTGGCGGTCCGCCTCCGTGATGCCGCGCAGGTAGCACGTCGCGGCCGCATCGCCCTTCATCATCGGCGTCAGCGGCGTGTCGACGCCGCTCATCGTGCCGATGATGAACTTGTCCATCTCGCGCTCCGATGCCGTAAAGTGCGCCGCATAGTCGGCCGTACCGTCAAAGACGGCGAGCGTCTCGCGGAGGTTCGGGTCGCGGTAGGAGCCGAAGTACATGAAGCCGTTGCGGTTGAAGCCCGTGAAGGCGCCGTAGGCACCGCCCTGCACGCGGATCTTCGTCCAGAAGTAGTCGTAGCGCAAAAGCGTCTCTAAAACGGCCATGCTACCCGTGTAGCGGTAGCCGAGGCGCAGGAAGTTCGCTCCCTTGCCGACGTACTGCACGCGGCTCGAGGACGTCAGGCCCTCGTTCTCCGGCTCGACCTTCCAGTCAAACGAAGCCGCCGGGAACACTTCCTGCGAGAAGCTCTGCTGCAGGGCGCCGAAGGCCTCGGCAAAGGCCGGGTACTCCTCTTCCCTGAGCGTGACGCTGACGATGAGGCCGTTGCGGTTGAAGAGCTTCGGCAGCAGCGTCTTGAACACCTGCTGCATCTTGGCGAGACTTCCCGCAAAGTCCGCCTCAAACGCCTTGAGGAACGGGTAGAACGGCAGGCCGCCCTCGTCGGCGTAGCGGCCCGCGCGCGAGAGATAGGCGGCGAGGCGCGAGACGATGATCTGGTTGGCGGCGCGCTGCAGATTGAGCTCGATGGACGTCTCCTCCTGCTCGACGAGCTCGCGGATGCGCTTCTCATCCGTAAAGCGGCTCTCGGTCAGGATCTCCTGCAGGAGCGCCATGAGCTCCGGCAATCTCTTGACGAGTGCCTTCGCGCGGACGCGCAGCTTCGGCAGCAGGGAGTCTGGCTCGCCGTTTCGCGTGTAGACGACGACATCCGACGCAATGCCGCCCGTGTGCAGGTTGCGCAGGTTCGCGAGCTCCGCATACGTGTGCTTCTCCGTATCGACCATGCCGAGGAGCTCACTCAAGAGATAGAGGTACGGCAGCTCCTCCTGCGTCACGGCGCTCGCGTCGAAGTAGAGATTGAGGTAGGCGATGCCGTTCGTGTGGACATCGCTGAAGAGCACCTTCGTGCCGCCAAGATCGCGGACCTCGAGCGGCAGCGGGTACGACTCCTTGCGGATGTCCGAGAGCTTCAGCACCGGGATCGTGCGCAGGGCCTCCTCCGTCTCCGGGCTCTGCTGGCGCAGCTTGAGCGCCTGCGTCGCCGCGATGGTCGCCTCGATCTCCGCGTCGCTCATCGCCGCCTTCTCTTTGGCGAGCTTCTCCTGCTGCTCCTTCTCGCGGCGCGCGGCCATCTGCGTGTCCGGCACCATCGCGAGCAGGCTGCGGTGCGGGTTCGCGAGGAAGTACGTCTCGACGAGCGACTCGAAGTAGCGCCCCGAGAGCCCGTCCTTCATCTCTTGCAGCAGGTCCTCATAACGCAGGTACGTCTCGGGAGCGCCACCGTAGAGCCAGCTCTTCATGATGCGAATGCCGTAGATGAGCCCCTTCGGCGCCGAGCCGAAGTCGGCTTCGCGCAGGCGGAACTCCATGAGGTTGATGGACGCCTCGAGCAGCTCGCGGTCGATGCCGTTTTCGGCGAGCTGCTGGAGCTTCGTCATCGTCAGGTGGTAGAAATCATCGAGGCGCTCCGGCTCCGCGTTGTTGACGACGATGCTGAAGAACGGCTGCAGCATGTCCGTCTCGAAGATGGAGTCGACGTCGCGGCCGAGCTTCGCGTCGATGAGCGCCTTGCGCAGCGGTGCGGCCGGCGTGCGCAGGAGCGCGTGCTCGAGGATCTCGAGGCCCATCATCGCCTTGTGGTCGAGCGACTGGCCCGTCGTCCAGCTCAGCGCGAGGAACGTCTTCTCAGCCGTCCCCTCCTCCTCGCTGACGGGATACGGCACCGTCTCGCGCTTGAGGTGCGAGAACGCCGGCTGCAGGTCGATCTTCGACGGCACGGGGATGCGGTCGAAATGCGAGAGGTATTCCTCGTCGAGGTAGCGCAGCTTCTCCTCGATGTCCATCGCGCCGTAGAGGTAGATGTAGCTGTTCGACGGGTGGTAGTACTTCGCGTGGAAGGCGATGAACTTCTCCTGCGTGAGGTCCGGGATGGCCTCCGGGTCGCCGCCCGACTCGTGGCCGTACGTCGTCTCTGGGTAGAGCGCGTGCATGATGCGGCTCTCGAGCAGGTCATCCGGCGAGGACAGCGCGCCCTTCATCTCGTTGTAGACGACGCCGCTGTAGGCGAGCGGGTCTTCCTTCTTCTCGATTTCGTAGTGCCAGCCCTCCTGCATGAGCACCTGCGGGTTCTCGCGCATGTCCGGGTAGAAGACAGCGTCGAGGTAGACGTCCATGAGGTTCTGGAAGTCCTTGTCGTTGCGGCTGGCCACTGGGTACATCGTCTTGTCGGGGTACGTCATCGCGTTGAGGAAGGTATTGAGGGAGCCCTTGACGAGCTCGACGAACGGCTCCTTGAGCGGGTACTTGCGCGAGCCGCAGAGCGTCGAGTGCTCGACGATGTGCGCGACGCCCGTGTCGTCGACCGGCGGTGTGCGGAACGAGATGGAAAAGACCTTGTTGTCGTCGTCGTTGGCGAGGAAGAAGAGGCGCGCGCCGCTCTTCTCGTGCTCGAACGTGTAGGCCGTCGAGTCAACTTCGTGGATGTACGCTTTATGTTTCAGGCAAAAGCCGTGGATTCTGTCGTTTACTTCCATAAAAATAAATGCTTCCTTTCGTTCTGTCGGATTTATTCTCTGTCACTGTATCGTCTCGAGCAGCTTTCGCTGCAGGAGATGGAGGTTGTTGTTGGAGGTCATGATGATGGATGCCGACTTCGGTGCGGCATTCTTGGCCTTCTCGGTGCAGGCGTGCGAGACGGCATTCGTGTTGATGATGACGTAGTCGGCCTGCGCGAGCGCGGAGCGATCGAAGTTCTTCTCGCTGCCGAGGAAGTGCATCGTCGGGAAGACTTCTGCGGCCTTCTTCTGCCACTTCTCCGTGCCGCCGACGACGTAGATGCGGAAGGAATCGAAGAACTCCTGCTCTTCCCGCGTCCGGGCCGGTTCGGCTGGGGAATCTTCTACTGGGACGCCTGCCGCATCGGCAGGAGGCTGACACGGTGCAGGCGGCTTATCCCCTGCGTGTACTCCTGCCGGATTGGCAGGAGGCTCATACATTGCGAGTCTCCTGCGCAGCTGCCGGTTCTCCTCGCGCAGGGCGTCGAGCTCGTCCCGCTGCTTGATGCGCGCGACGATCGCGTCCTCGATCTCCCGGCGGCAGTCGGCGAGCTTTGCCGCCTGCTCCTCTAGCTTCGCCTGCAAAGCGGCAATCTCCTGTTCGAGTGCCGCCTTCTCGGTGAAGACATTGCGCGTCTTCTTCTCTCTGCTGTTTGCCATACCAACACACTCCGCTCCAAACTATACGTATACATTATTATAGCACAGATCCGTTTTCTTTCTCAATGTCGGACAGCCGCGGGCCACCATTTCCTTTTGGGCATCTTTCCTGTATAATAGAAAGAAACGAAAGAAAAGGAGGGATTCTCATGCCGATTGAGATCCTGCAGGGACTTGCCATCCCGTTCCTCGGCACGACGCTCGGCGCGGCCTGTGTCTTTTTGCTGCGCGGCGAGCTCGACCACCGCATCCAGAAGGCGTTCACGGGCTTTGCGGCGGGCATCATGGTCGCGGCTTCGGTCTGGAGTCTCCTGATCCCCTCGATGGAAGAGAGCAGCGCGCTCGGCGCCTACGCCTCTCTGCCGGCCGTCGCGGGCTTCTGGGCGGGCACACTCTTCTTGCTGCTGCTCGACCACATCATCCCGCACCTCCACCTGAACAGCGAGGAGGCCGAGGGCCCGAAGAGCGCCCTCTCGAAGAACCTCAAGCTCGTGCTCGCGGTGACGCTGCACAACATCCCGGAGGGCATGGCGGTCGGCGTCGTGCTCGCGGGCTGGCTCACGGGCGGCGCGGACCTCTCGCTCGGCGCGGCGCTCGCGCTGTCGCTCGGCATCGCGATTCAGAACTTCCCGGAGGGGGCGATCATCTCGCTGCCGCTCGCGGCCAACGGTGAGGGGCGCGCGAAGGCGTTCGTGCTCGGCACGCTGTCGGGCGTCGTGGAGCCGATTGGCGGGGCGCTGACGATTGTCGCGGCGAGCGTCGTCGTGCCGGTGCTGCCATACCTGCTGGCGTTCGCGGCGGGCGCGATGCTCTACGTCGTCGTGGAGGAGCTCATCCCGGAGATGAGTGCGGGCCATCACTCGAATATCGGGGTGGTCGCGTTTTCGGTCGGGTTCACGCTGATGATGGCGCTCGATACGATCCTCGGGTGAGTGAGCGCGGGAGGAGTTTGGGTTTACATCGTGGCGTGGCCGGGGCGCAGCTGTTTCGGCTTCGTCGCTCCGTTGAATGAGCCCCATGTGGCGCGGTGTGTGTCTAGGGGGGCGCCGCCTGCCGCGGCGTTCTGACATCGCCGGATTTAGGGGCGATGACTTGGGGCTCAGCCCTGCGGGCGGTCACTGCGCTCCTGCAGGCGAAACAGCTGCGCCCCGGCCCGGTGTTGCTCGCGTTTTGGAACTTAGCCAGGCCCTGCTGCGGGCGGACGCTTCGCTGCGCCCTGCTCGGTGCTCTGAGCAGGGGCTTAGTCCGGATTTAAAGTACAGGGCGGGGTTCGAGGGTAGTTTTTAGGGGCGGACGCTTCGCTGCGCCCCTCTAGTTTGCATGATTTTTTTCTATGACGCAAAAAGACTGTCACGCTACGGTGGCAGTCTTTTTCATTTCCTTTATGCGGTTCATGGGATCATGCATCGCCGATGATGCGGACTTCGGGGTGGAGCATGACGCCGTGTTTCTCGTAGACGCGCTGCTGGACTTCGTGGATGAGGCCGCGGACGTCGGCGGCGGTGGCATTGCCGGTGGCGTTGACGACGAAGCCGGCGTGTTTGGTGGAGACCTGGGCGCCGCCGACCTGGAGGCCTTTGAGGCCGGTCTCCTGGATCAGGGTGCCGGCGAAGTAGCCTTTGGGGCGCTTGAAGGTGCTGCCTGCGCTGGGCATTTCGAGGGGCTGTTTGCTCTCGCGGCGCTGGGTGAAGTCGTCCATCTTGGCGCGGATGGCTTTGCTGTCGCCGGGCTCGAGGCAGAGCTCGACTTCGACGATGGCCTCGCCGTTGTCCTGGAAGCGGCTGTGGCGATAGCCGAGGTCGAGTTCGTCGCGGCTGTAGGTGTGGATCCTCCCCTCGCGGTCGACGGTGCGCACGGTGTCGGCGACGTTCTTCATCTCGCCGTCGTAGGCGCCGGCGTTCATGAAGATGGCGCCGCCGATGCTGCCGGGGATGCCGCAGGCGAATTCGAGGCCGGTCAGGCTGCTTTGCGCGGCGGCTTCGGAGACGTCTTTGAGGAGGGCGCCGGCGCCGGCGATGATGCGCGTGCCCTCATGGCGGATCTTGGCCATCGGGCGCGCGAACTTCACGACGACGCCGCGGATGCCCTTGTCCTGCACGAGGACGTTGGAGCCGTTGCCGAGGATGGTCAGCGGCAGCTTGTACTCGTTGACGAGGGCGAGGACCTTCTCGGTCTCCTCCATGGAGGCGGGGAAGATCAGGCAGTCGGCGGGGCCGCCGATCTTGAAGGTCGTGTGGAGTTTCATCGGCTCATCGAGGCGGAAGCGGTTCGGCTCGATGAAGGCCTGGCATTTCTGGACAAAGCTTTTGTCAATCATCAGTCATCATTCCCATCTGTACTATGGTCTTCACTATGGTCTTTTCGTCGTCTTGACGCGCGGCGCGTCAGCGGTGGTCCATGCGGAGGCCGGGGCCGGCTTCTGCGAGGTTCTGGAAGTCCATCTGCCGCATGGCCTCGTAGGCCACGACGGCGACGGAGTTGGAGAGGTTCAGCGAGCGTGCCTCAGCGATCATCGGGATGCGCACGCAGTGATCCCAGTTCGCCTTGAGGATGGGCTCGGGGATGCCGGCCGATTCCTTGCCGAAGACGAGCATGTCGTCCATCGTGTACGAGACTTCCGTATAGGAGCGCGGTGCCTTCGTCGACAAAAAGTAGAAGTTGTGGCCGACGTAGCGCTCCTGGACTTCCTCGAAGCTGTCGTGGTAGTGGACCTTGACGAGCGGCCAGTAGTCGAGGCCGGCGCGCTTCAGGTGCTTGTCATCCGTCGAGAAGCCGAGCGGCCGCACGAGATGGAGCTCGATGCCCGTGCCGGCGCAGAGCCGCGCGATGTTTCCCGTGTTGCCCGGGATCTCTGGTTCAATCAATACGATATGCAATGGTTCTAACACCTCGGAATTGGAAGAAAACCCGCAGGAAGCGGAGTCTCATTGATTTCTTATAACTCATTCATTATAGCGAATCCCGAACGAAAATACAAGGTATCTCCCCCACGACAAAAAGAGAAGCAGCCTCGGCTGCTTCTCCTGTAGAGTCGCTTATGGAATTACTTGAGCACAGCGCCCGTGCTGGCAGACGTCGTGAGCTTGGCGTAGCGGGAGAGATAGCCCGTCTTGATCTTCGGTTCCGGTTTCTTCCAGTTCGCCTTGCGCTTGGCGAGCTCTTCGTCGCTGACGGCGAGGGTGAGGCTGCGGTTCGGGATGTCGATCGTGATCTCGTCGCCGTCCTCGATGAGGGCGATCGGGCCGCCTTCCATGGCCTCCGGCGAGATGTGGCCGACGCAGGCACCCTGGCTGGCACCGCTGAAGCGGCCGTCGGTGATCAGGCCGACCTTGAGGCCGCGGCCCGTGATGACTGCCGTCGGGTTGAGCATCTCCTGCATGCCCGGGCCGCCCTTCGGGCCTTCATAGCGGATGACGACGACATCGCCGTCGTGGATCGCGCCGGCCATGATGGCGTCGCAGGCTTCCGTCTCGGAGTTGTAGCATTTTGCCTTGCCCGTGTACGTCAGCATGTCCGGTGCGACGGCCGATGCCTTGACGACGGCGTAGTCCGGTGCGAGGTTGCCCTTGAGGATGGCGATGCCGCCCTCCTTGCGGTACGGGTCGTCGACGCTGTGGATGACCGTGCGGTCGAGGACTTCGGCGTTCTTGATGCGGTCGCCGACCGTGCCCGTGATCGTCAGGGCGTCGAGGTGGATGAGGTTCTTCTTGGAGAGCTCATGCATGACAGCCGGGATGCCGCCGGCCTCGTTGAGGTCCGTCATGTGGTGCTTGCCGGCCGGGCTGAGCTTCGTGATGTACGGCGTGCGGCGCGAGATCTCGTCGAAGAGCGGTGCCGGCAGGTCGATGCCGGCCTCGTGCGCGATGGCCGTCAGGTGAAGGACCGTGTTCGAGGAGCCGCCGATGCCCATGTCGACCGTGATGGCGTTCTCGAAGGCCTCGCGCGTCATGATGTCGCGCGGGCGGATGTCTTTCTCGATGAGCTTCATGACGGCTTCACCGGCGCGCTTGGCGAGCAGGCGGCGTGCGCCCGTGTAGGCAGCCGGGATCGTGCCGTTGCCCGGCAGGCCCATGCCGAGGACTTCCGTCAGGGAGTTCATCGTGTTGGCCGTGAAGAGGCCGGCGCAGGAGCCGCAGCCCGGGCAGCACTTCGACTCGAGGTCTGCCATCTCAGCGGCGTCCATCTGGCCGGCAGCGAACTTGCCGGCTGCCTCGAAGGCCTGGCTGACGCTGACATCGTGGCCGTGGAAACGGCCCGGCAGCATCGGGCCGCCCGAGACGACGACGGCCGGGATGTTGAGGCGGGCCGCCGCCATCAGCATGCCCGGGACGACCTTGTCGCAGTTCGGGATCAGGACGAGGCCGTCAAAGCCCGAGGCCATCGCGACGGCCTCGATCGAGTCCGCGATGAGCTCGCGGCTCGCGAGCGAGTACTTCATGCCCGTGTGGCCCATGGCGATGCCGTCGCAGACGCCGATGGCCGGAAACTCAATCGGCGTGCCGCCGGCTGCCGCGACGCCGAGCTTGGCCGCCTGTGCGATCTCGCGCAGGTGGATGTGGCCCGGGATGATCTCGTTGAAGGAATTGCAGATGCCGATCAGCGGCTTCTGGAGGTCCTCCGGACCATAGCCCATGGCATGGAACAGGGAACGGTGCGCACAGCGGGTCGCACCCTTTTTGACAATATCGCTTCTCATAAATCAACTCTCCTATCTGTTCGGCAACGGATGTCTGCCTGTGGCAAACACCCGTTGCATCGATTCATGTGATACCTAGTTTACAACATTACGACTCAAAATTCAATGCCTTTTTGCGCTTTTATCCCCGCGGCGAACGGATGGCGCAGGCCGCGCATCTCCGTGATGAGGTCGGCCCGCTCCAGGAGCAGCGGGCAGGCCGCGCGCCCCGTGCAGACGAGGTGCACTTCCGGCGGGCGTCGTTCGAGCAGCGCGCCGAGCTCTTCTTCCGTGATCAGGCCGAATCTGACGGCGTAATTGACCTCGTCGAGGATGACCATGTCCCAGCGGCCGCTCTGCAGCTCGTCCGCGGCCATCTTCAGGGCCGCCTCCGCCGCCTGCCGGTGCTCCTCCTTCGGCTTCTCGCCCTTTCTCGTGAAGCCGAGGCCGAGCGGCCGGAGCTCGATGCGGCCCTCGGCACGCGCGAGGACCTCGATGGCATGGCGCTCGCCCGTCTGCCAGCCCCCCTTGATGAACTGCAGGATGAGCACGCGCAGGCCGTCGCCCCAGGCGCGCACGGCGAGCCCCATGGCCGCCGTCGTCTTGCCCTTGCCCGCGCCCGTGTGCACGATCAGCAGCCCGTGGCGCTCCATGCGCTCTTCCCGTCTCGCTTTCTCCATCTCCATGATTTTTTCTCCTGTTCTCTTGCAAAAATCCAGCAAAAAAGCCCGCCGGACGCGATAATCCGGCAGGCTCAGACTCATTTGAACTTCGTGCGCAGCTCGACAAAGAAGGTCGTGCCCTGGCCGAGCTCGCTCTGGATCCAGATGCGGCCCTTGTGCAGGTGGACGATCTCCTGCGCGATGGCGAGGCCGAGGCCGTTGCCGCCCATCTCGCGCGAGCGCGCCTTGTCGACGCGGTAGAAGCGGTCGAAGACCTTCGCCTGGTCCTCCTTCGCGATGCCGATGCCCGTGTCGCTGACCGAGAAGCGCACCCTGCCCTTCCCCGTGCTCTCGTAGCGCACGGAGACGCGGCCGCCGTCCGGCGTGTACTTGACGGCGTTGTCGACGAGGATCAGCACGAGCTGGCGGATCTTCTGCTCGTCGGCCTGGATCTCGACCTTCGGCAGGTTCTCCGCCTGCAGGTCGATCTTCTTCTGCTCGGCGAGCGGCTGCATGAGGCGCGCCGTCTGCTCGATGAGCGCCGAGAGATTGAACTTCTGCGGCTTGAGCTTCAGCGCCTTGTTGTCGCTGCGCGCGACGACGAGCAGGTCGCTGACGAGCTTCGTCATCTTCTTGACCTCGTCGCGCACATCGTCGATGACCTGCCGCAGGAAAGGCGACTTAATCGACGGGTCGTTCTGCAAAAGCTCCGCCGAGGCCATGACGACGGAGAGCGGCGTCCGGAGCTCATGCGAGGCGTCCGCCGCGAACTGGCGCTGCTTCTCGTAGGCCTGCCGCAGCGGGATCATCGCCTTGCCCGAGAGGATGTGGCCGACGATCGTCGCGATGACCAGCGCGATGGCGCCGAGGAAGGCCAGCGCGTACGTCGCCTTCTCCATGCCGTTGTACATCGCCGTGACATCCTTGCCGACGTAGACCGTCTGCGTCGCACGGCCCTCATCGTCGCGGACCTGCTGGGCCGTCAGCATGATGCGGGCCTTGCGCGTGTTCTCCGAGCCGGGCTTCGAGAAGACCGTCACGCCGCCCGGCTCCACCTTCTCCTGCGCGATCGTGTCGAGGATGAAGGGCTCGATGCGGAACGAGGCGCGCGCGAAGTTCAAGAGGCGCCCCTCGTTGTCGAAGACATAGAAGAACAGGCGGTCATTCGTGCTCTTGTAGGCGATCGTATCGTCGAGCACGATCTCCGGGTGCTGGTTGAAGTACTCCTGCGCCTCCGCCACATTGCTCGCCGTGTCCATGAGCTCGCGCGCCTGCTCCGACGTGATCGACCACTCCATCGTCTTGTGCATCGCGAAGAGCAGCACGACGAGGAAGATGATCATGACGATCGAGTAGAGCAGCGTGAGCTTGCGGCGGCTGCTGCCAAAGATGTTCTGCCCCATCAGCTCTTGGCCTCCAGCTTGTAGCCGACGCCGCGGACCGTCTTGATGACCGTGCCGCCGTCACCGAGGTCGAGCTTCTTGCGCAGGATCTTCATGTAGGAGTCGATGTTGTTCGAGCTGACATCCGACTCGAGGCCCCAGATGCGGTCGAGGATGATGTCGCGCGGCACGACGATGCCGATGTTCTGCGCGAGCAAGTCGAAGATCTGGAACTCGCGCGGCGAGAGCTGGATGACCTTGTCCTTCTTCTTGAGGACCTTCGCCGTGCGGTTCAGCGTGAACTCGCCGACCTCGACGATATCCTGCTGGATCTTCTGCGTGCTGCGGCGGCCGAGCGCGCGCAGCCGCGCCATGAGCTCCGCGAACTCGAACGGCTTGACGAGGTAGTCGTCCGCCCCCGCGTCGAGCCCCGTCACGCGGTCCTCGACCGAGTCGCGCGCCGTCAGCATCAGGATGGCCTTCTCATAGCCGTCCTTGCGCAGGCGGCTGCACGCCTCCACGCCCGTCTCCCCCGGCATCATCCAGTCGAGGATCAGGATGTCGTAGTCCGTGTACATCGCATACTCGTAGATATCACTGCCGTTCGTCACCCATTCAACCTGTATGTCGTTCTGCTCCAGTATGTACTGGATGAGCTTGCCCAGGCGCTTGTCGTCCTCTGCCAGCAAAACCCGCATCGTCACCACTCCTCAAAAATCAATTGCTTTCTATATATATACACGCCTTCCGTGAAAAAAGACTGAAGCCCGTCAAGATGCGGCAGGCTCCAGCCTCTTACTTCTCTGCCTGTACCGGCTCGCTCCACGGGCGGGCCAGGCCGTCCGGGAAGCGCTCCTCAAAGTCCGCGACCGGGACGGGCCGCGAGTAGTAGAACCCCTGGAAGATGTCGCAGCCGATCTGCGTGAGATCGCGGACCTGCTGGCTCGTCTCGACCCCCTCGACGACCGTCGGCATGCCGAGCTCGCGCGCGAGCGCCACGATCGAGCGCAGGATGATGCGGCTGCGCTCCTGATGCTCCGTCTTGCGCAAGAACTCCATGTCGATCTTCAGGATGTCCGCTTGGATGTCCTTGAGGAAGCTCAGGCTCGAGTAGCCGCTGCCGAAATCATCGATGGCGATCGTGAAGCCGTACTCCTTGAGCCGCTGGATGAGGAGGATGGCCTCCTTCGGCTTGTCCATGAAGACCGTCTCCGTGATCTCGAGCTCGAGATGCCCCGGGTCGATCTTGTACTCCTCGACGAGATGCGTGAAGACCTCGTAGAGGTCGAGGTAGTAGATGTCCTTGACCGAGATGTTGACCGAGATCCTGTAGCTGCCGAAGACCGGGTCATCCTTCCACGACTTGAGCAGGCGGCAGGCCATCTCCCAGATGTGGTAGTCGAGCTGCCAGATCTTGCCGTGCTCCTCGAGGATTGGGATGAATACCGCGGGCGGGATCACGCGCCCGTCCTCGCAGACCCAGCGCGAGAGCGCCTCCGCGCCGATCACGTGCCGGTCCCCCGCCCCCACCTGCGCCTGCAGATAGAGCTGCACCTCGCCGCGGCCCAGCGCATCCGAGAAGCGGCTCAGCACCGCGCGGTCGCGTATCTTGTCGGACATCATGTGGTCCGAGTACCAGACAAAGCCGTTGCTCTCCTGCGTCTTCAAGACGCTCGCCGCCAAAAACGCGCGGTCGCAGAGCACCGAAATCGGCATGCGCCGGTCCGTGACGCGGCAGATGCCGATCGTGATCTGCAGGTCGAAGCGGATGGCCGCAAGCCCGTGCATGATCATCTCGACCGTCTTGAGGTAGTCGTCCGGGTCAAAGATCGCCTCCGGGATCATCATCGCGAAGCGGTCCGCGCGGATGCGCCCGTAGGCCGTGCGCGGGTCCTGCCCGTAGCGGCGCTGCAACATGCTGCCGACGCGCATCAGGAGCTCATTGCCCTTCGTCATGCCGTAGAGGCCGTTCAATAGCTTGAAGTCGCCGAAGTTCAGGCAGACCATGAGGTATTCCACATGCGGGTTGTCGTCCATGACGCGGCGCGCCTGGCGGTAGAAGCCGTACTTGTTGTAGATGCCCGTCAGGCCGTCGTGCATCGTGCCGAAGTGCTCCAAGTCGAGGTTCTTCTGGTCCTGCGTGCAGTCGCTGATGAGGAAGTACATGCCGACATCCATGCCCGTGCCGTCGTTGAGCGGGTAGCGGCAGATCTGCAGCGACCGCGGGCTCTCCTTCTCCCTGTACTGCTGAAGCCAGACCGTGGCCTCCGAGCTCGAGAGCGCATCCTCCTGGAACCAGTCCTTGAGGATGACCTCGAGCTTTGCCAGGCTGTCCGGGACATCGAAGAGGCGGAACGCCTCGCTGTTCGCATAGATGCAGTGGCGCTCCCTGTCAAACCAGACGACACCCGTCGGCAGATTCTGCATGGCCATGCGCAGCGTCTCCTCAAACACCTTCCGGTCAAATCCCTTCTGCAGCATCGCGTGATGCCCGTCCTTCTTCATGCCCCGGCCCCTCTCTATGCGAATCAGCTCCATGATACAGGAAAACGTCGTGCCATCGGCGCGCAAGATCTCGATGGGACGCGACGTGATGAAATACAGATCGCCGTCCTTGATCTCCGTCTTGTGCAGCTCCATGCCCGTCTTGAGCGCGCGCAGGCTCGTGCAATTGCGGCAGCGGTTCGTGCTGCGCCAGACCGAATAACAGCCCTCGCCGTACTTGCACGAATGGTCCGCTCCGACCGAAAACGCATGGCATTCCTCCGGGTCGACGAGCCGCACGATATCGTACTCCTTCGAGAGCCGCGCCATCTCTGCCTTCACCTCGCGTTCCGTGAATTGCAACGTCATGTCCATTCCTCCTCGGCTCCAAGCTCCTGCATCCAGCCGGAGCCGCCTTCTCTTCTCCCGTCACGTGCCCGCGCCAGAGCCACGGTAGACCTCCGTGCAGCACATCCGTAAACGATTCCATTCATAATTATAGCATTCGCCCTGCCAAAGTCAAAATCCTGCCGCGTCATGAAAATACGCCATTTCGTCACGAACCTTCGCCGTTTCGAGACAAACGCCGTTCCGAGACAAAAAAACAGCCCGGAAGCGAATTCCGGGCTGACATATGACAGGAAGCCGTCAGTTGCGGCCGAATTTGTCCTTGAGGATGACATCGTGCGAGCCGCCCTCGACAATGCTCGTGGCCGAGACGAGCGTGATCTTCGCCTTCTCGCGCAGCTCCGGCAGCGTCAGCGCGCCGCAGTTGCACATCGTCGAGCGGATCTTGGCCAGCGTGATGTTGACATTGTCCTTGAGCGGGCCGGCGTACGGGACGTAGGAGTCAACGCCTTCCTCGAAGGAGAGCTTGCGCGCGCCGCCGAGGTCGTAGCGCTGCCAGTTGCGGGCGCGGTTCGAGCCTTCGCCCCAGTACTCCTTGTAGTACGTGCCGTTGACCTTGACCTTGTCCGTCGGGCTCTCGTCGAAGCGCGAGAAGTAGCGGCCGAGCATCAGGAAGTCGGCGCCCATCGCGAGGGCCAGCGTCATGTGGTAATCGTGGACGATACCGCCGTCGGAGCAGACCGGGATGTAGACGCCCGTCTCCTCGTAGTAGCGGTCGCGCTCGGCGCAGACATCGATGAGCGCCGTGGCCTGGCCGCGGCCGATGCCCTTCGTCTCGCGCGTGATGCAGATGGAGCCGCCGCCGATGCCGACCTTGATGAAGTCCGCACCCGCCTCAGCGAGGAAGCGGAAGCCCTCGGCGTCGACGACATTGCCCGCGCCGACCTTGACATCGCTGCCGAAGTGCTCGTGGATGTACTTGAGCGTGATGCGCTGCCACTCCGAGAAGCCCTCCGAGGAGTCGATGCAGAGCACATCCGCGCCGGCCTTCAGGAGTGCCGGGACGCGCTCCGCGTAGTCGCGCGTGTTGATGCCAGCGCCGACGATGTAGCGCTTGTTCTCGTCGATGAGCTCGAGCTCATGCTCCTTGTTGTCCGTGTAGTCCTTGCGGAAGACCATGTAGCGCAGGCGCTGGTTCTTGTCGACGAGCGGCAGCATGTTGAGCTTGTTCTCCCAGATGAGGTCGTTCGCCTTCGTCAAAGACGTCGTGTCCGCATCCGCGTAGACGAGCTTCTCGAACGGCGTCATGAACGTCTCCGCCTTCGTGTCGAGGCTCATGCGCGAGATGCGGTAGTCGCGGCTCGTCACGATGCCGAGGAGCTTGCCCGTCGGCGTGCCGTCTTCCGTGACAGCCATCGTCGAATGGCCCGTCTTCTGCAGGAGATCCAGGATCTCGCCGAGCGTCGTCGTCGGCTTGATGTTGGAGTCACTGCTGACAAAACCGGATTTGTAGTTCTTGACGCGGGATACCATGGCAGCTTCTGCTTCAATGCTCTGCGAGCCGTAGATGAACGAGACACCGCCCTCTTTCGCGAGTGCGATTGCCATCTTGTCGTTCGAGACCGCCTGCATGATGGCAGACGTCATCGGGATGTTCATCGAGATCTTCGGTTCTTCACCTTTCTTGAACTTCACCAGCGGCGTCTTGAGAGAGACGTTATTCGGGATACACTTATCCGACGAATAACCTGGGACGAGAAGATACTCTCCAAACGTGTGTGATGGTTCCTTGAAATAGAATGCCAACGTAACCCCTTCTTTCTTGATACTATGAGACCTGCCTCAGATATATTGTTACCAGTCTACTACAAAGGATAACGGCTGTCAATCACTTTTCAGAACACGGCGCACAATAAACGAGGCAGGCCCATTGGACTGCGAGAATCTACGCCTTCATTATACCGCAAGAGCCCGGATTTTGCCATAACAAAATCCGGGCTCTCTCATCAGTACTGCCAGCGCGCCGTCGCCGTCGCAAAGACATTGCGGTCCGTGCGGTCCGTGTAGTCCGCATGGTCGATCTTCGCGAGGCCGAACGAGCCGTCGAGGAAGAAGTGGTCCTGCAGCTTGAGGCGCCCCGTCAGCGCCGCCTCGTAGACATCCGGGTGATTTGCCGTGCCGCGGTCCATCTGCGTGCGCATGAAGTACGCGCCGATCTGGTTCTCGCCCGGCAGGTAGTGGTTGACACCGAGGTAATACTTCCTGGCGTTGTTGCCCATCGAGTCGCCGATGATGGCGTCGCTATACGTCCAGCCATTCTGGTACTTCTGGTGCTTGTACCAGAACGGGTTCGTCGAGGCGTACTCGAGCGTCATGTCCCACGAGCCGTCGCGCGTCAGCTGCGGCAGGTACGTGCCGAAGCGGTAGCCGCGCTCCGTCGGCTGCAGGCCGCCCGCATCCTCGCCGTAGACCTCGCCGTAGAACTGCACGCCCGGCAGGCGCACGCGGAAGTCGCCGCCCGCGATATCATTCCAGCGGTCGCCCTCCGCCTCCGAGTTGTGGCCCGTCACCCAGTGGCGCCAGTCCGACTTCGAGAGCGCATTGCCGTCGCCGCCGAGCATCGAGACGCGCATCAGGCCGAACGTGAAGGCATCCGACGGCGTGAAGTCCGCGCGCAGCCCCAGGAGGCCCGCATGGTCGTAGTCCGTGTGGCCCTTCGCCACGCGGTCCTCACGGTCGCCCTCGAGCTGGCCGTAGAAGACGTGGTAGTTCTGCTTGCCGAGGAAGCGGAAGAAGCCGCGCACCGGCATGTCGTCCTCGAGATGCGCCTGGACCATCGTCATCGGCTTCATCGTGTCGTCGAGCACGAGCGTGCCCGTCTTGCCCTGGCCGTAGCGCAGCGCCTGGCGGCCCGCGAGGTACTCGACGATGCCCGTCTTCGTCTTGACATAGCCTTCCTCGAGCTTGAGCTCCAGATCATCGTCATCGTTCCAGCTCAGGCGCGGCGTCAGCGAGACAGCCGTCTTGTGGCCGATGTTGCCCGAGACCTCCGCCTTGGCGACCGCATTGAAGCCGTCCGCGTAGTCATAGCCCTTCGTGCCCTGGCCAAACGGCTGCCAATGTGCATTCGGCTGGACATCCTTCTTGCTCTCCCGGTACGACGCCTGGTCGCTGCCGTAGCTCGCGAGCTGCACCGAAGCCTCGCGCAGCGCGACATCCTCCTGGTCGCTCCGGCCCCTCAGAACCGCGATCTCCGCGCCAAAGGCCTGGCGCATCGAGGCGAGCTCATCCGCGAGGTAAGCAGGCATCGGCTTGCTCTTGGCGTTCTTCTCCGCCTGCAGCACCCACTTCGCCATCTGCATGCGGCTGTACGGGCGCGCGCCGTCCGGCAGCGCATCGATGTAGCCCATGCCGCTGAGCTTGTCGACATAGTCGTAATAGACGCTCCCCGTCGGCACATCCGCCGTCACAGCTTCCGCCCCGGCCAGCCCCGGCACCATGACCGATGCCGCAGCCGCCATCATACCGGCCAGCAAAGTCTTCTTCATCAGGATTCCCCCACTCACAACTATCATAGAAATTTTAAAATACATGAGAATTCTATCATGATTGCCCCGCCAAAAGCAAGTGCACCTGCTTTTCGGCAGAGGTTTCAGCGCATTTTGTTCTTGCGCCAGCTGCGGTAGCCGTAGACCGTGCCGAACGCGATGAAGACCACCGCCACGAGCGCGAGCAGCTGTTCCCCAAATACTGCCATCCGTATCCCCCCTCCAAACCGTATCAACTTATCCATTATACCACATCGCGCCCCCGCCGTACCAAAGTACGCTATTTGGAAAACGGACCAATCTGCGGAATTTTATCCGGAAATCAGCAGGAATTTCGCGACGGAGCGGCGAAGTGCTGTAAGTGGATAGTGGTGATAGACTATCCGATCCCTTTGATGTGGCAGTTGATATCCTTTCACTTCCTCAACTGCCACAGCGGCTGACTCCCCCATTTGTCAGCCGCTTCTTTTTTTGCCCGCACGCGCGGCGGGAAGTTCTCTGTCAAGCCCCCCGCCTTTACGGATTGCGACAAAAGTAGTATAATAAAAAATTATTAAGAGGTTCAATCCGCGTATTCCAGGGCAAATCGTTCGATTTGTCGTCAGAATCGCAAAATCGTGATATGTGTCCAGTGCCTAGGAGGTCTTTTTATTGAGTCGTAAAACAAGAACCGTGAGAACCTTATTTGCCGCCGCGCTCCTCGCGTGCGCCGCAGCCAGCACCACTGTCGTCTCAGCCGCGCCAGCCGTCAAGCCGGCCGCTGTCACCGCACACGTCTCTTCGCATCGTGATGAAGCTGCCCTGACGGGCAGCGCCTCCGCCATGGTCAAGCACGACGCCGCCATGACCGCACCGGCCGCCATGCAGCGCCATCTGCCCGCCGAGCCAGGCTACAGCAAGAATGCCGAGGTCGAAGCCAAGATCTCCTCGCTCTCGCCCGTGACGCCGACTTCGCCCATCACGCCCGCGATTGACCTGCCGTCCATCATCCCCTCGCAGCCCGCACCGGGCAGCAGCTCCACGGCTGACGCCTACGCCGTCCGCACCGACTTCGGCAAGAGCAACCTCCACAAGTGGAGCAGCGTCTACGGCATGGACACGCCGTGGGATGCAAACGACGTGACCGACACCGAGCACTTCAAGAGCTCGACCGTCGCTTTCCTCGACACGCTCAACACCCTCGCCCAGTCGGCCGGCGTCTCCTTCGTCCTCACGGGCGGCGCTGAATACGGTTACCACGCTCACGGCACCTACTCCCACGAGAACGGCTACAAAGTCGACATCTCCGACTCCGGCATCTACGCCGGCACGACGGCCTACCGCGTCCTCCTCGAAGCCCTCGCGCCCTTCAAGCACCACCTCTCCCACGAGTGGAACAACAACCACTACGACATCACGATCTACCCCGCCGACTACACCGGCTCCTACTCCGGCGCCGACCACGACAACTCCGGCGACGACGAATAAGACCACAAGCACACGATGATGCCGCACCGCATCACGCCAAAAGACCGCATCCGGGCAGTTCCCTGCCAAAGATGCGGTCTTTTCTGTTTCATCCTGTTCACGTGTCAGCCATCAGTCACACGGTGGCTCATCAAACAGGCTGAGCTCATCCGCCGGCCCCGCCTCCTCCGGCGCCGCCAGGCCGCGCTCCGCCCGGTAACGCGCCTTGAGCTGTTCCATAAGCTGCGGCAGATAGCGCAGCACCTCCGCCTCCGTCCGGAAGCAGTTGCCCGCCGCCGCATGCGCGAAGTCCGCAAACGTGCCGTGCCAGTTGCACCCGCGCACCGTATTGTCGTCCGCCATGTAGTAGTAAAAATCCGGCTCCACCGGCACGAAAGGCTCCATGCGGATTCGCGCCGCCCCGCTCAGGAGGTCCGCCAGGCGGCCCTTGTCGAGCACAGCCGCCGCCCGGGCCGCCTCCAGCTCCTCCGCCGACAGCGTGCCGAGCAGGTCCGCCTGCACCGCCATCGCGTAGAGCCCGTCCTCCGCCAGGAAGAAAAGCGACGCCGCCACCCCCTCGACGGCAAACACCTCCCGCAGCTCCACATGCAAGAGATCCGCCACCGCCTCCATGCAGCCGCGCCGCCCCATACCATTCCAGCAACCTTGCTTCTCCATCCCAGTCCCTCCACATCATCGCCATCCCCGCCGCCGGGCAGACACCAAAAAAGGCCCCGCCGAACGACATCAGCGGTCATCCTCCTCTGCCGCACAGCGCGCAGGCACCAAAAAAGACCCCGCAGAACCCCGCGAAGCCTCACATAGCAAGTGGTGCCGAAGACCGGACTTGAACCGGTACGTTGTTGCCAACGGCAGATTTTGAGTCTGCTGCGTCTGCCAATTCCGCCACTCCGGCAAAACGACACATCATGCATCGTTAACAGATAATAGTATACCAGACTCCCCGCCCCCTGTCAATCCCCCAAAGCCTTCTCCCCTGGAGAAGAGGGCGCCCAGCGCCGGATGTGGTGGTCAATCCGTCATGCCAAAGTTACCTTTTCCACACACCGCTCCATCGCAAATAAAAGAGCAGGAACGGATCAAGGAAGTACTTTGCGCTGGACACTGTCCCCGGTCGTATGCGAGCCGCCAATCTCGCCCGAAGCCTCACCGGCGGCCACTATCGCCTGGACTTTGCCCTTGCCAGCGGCCTTTGCATGAGACGACCGCTATTGTCCAGATTCCGCAAAACGTGCACAACAAGAACCGCCCTGCAGCACAGCAACTACAGAGAGGTTCGTCACGCGAGGCCCAGCTCCGACATCGGGAACTGCTCCGCATCGGTAATCAAACAATAAATCGAGGGTGTGCTCAAGAAAGCAGATTTCTTGAGTACACCCTCGTATTATATAACGTCTATTCCGTCTGAAGGCGCAACGGGAAAGCAGGGTAAGCCTTATTCCATTCATCAACATTGAGCACATCTACCGAATCTATCATTGGCTCTGACAAATCCACTTGCTGCTGTAGCAGGAACGGCAAACGTGCGGCCAGCAGTTCACGAACGCGCTTTCGCAGGACTCGATCTCCATTCAAGCACTCCAAGACATACACATATCGTTTCTTCTTGCCTGTGCCATGATTCATGACCTGCAAGAGTTGCAGGCTGTTGAAATACTTCCGTGCCACGTTGTTGAGCCGCTTATCCTCCCATGGCCGGAATGATTCAGGATGAGCGGCATTTGGCAGGTTGGCATTCTTGTATTCCACCAGAAGCAGCTCACTCTCCGTCTCGGCCACGAAGTCAACATCACAGAGGATGGAGAGCTTTGCCGCTTGAAACACATCGTGAATGGCGTCCGTCGCCCACTCTGCAGCCGAAAAGTCGATCGTGCAGGACTTGTTCTCATCCCAGAATACGCGGTCCATCTCACTCACCTACCTGTAAATGATAGACCTCATCCAAGAGCCGGTCAAAGGTCTGCATGATGGCATTGTGCTCCAAGTCCGCAAAGTGCGGCTTTGTCTCGCAGGACACTGCCCCTGTCTCATCTGCATAGAGCGAATGGTATGCAACCAAATCCTTCTGCTTTCTTCGCACGTCGAAGTACTTGGCAAAGAGGTAATTATGCGTGCTCAGGACAATCTGGACGCCCTGGCGTGAGAGCTCCAGCAGGCATTCCACCAGCACGGGGAAGAAATCTGGATTGAGATTTGCCTCTGGCTCATCCCAGAGCAGCAGACTCCCCTTCGTAATGCTCTCATTCATCAACAATTGCCAGAGCAGGCCAATCTTCTTGATGCCCTCAGCCTCGACCGAAAACTTTACCTGCCGCCCATCGTGCTTCTTGATGTAAAACTCTTCGTTCTCGATGACTACCTGGCCGTCCATTGCCTTCTCCAGATGCGGCAGCACCCTTGTCGCCAGCTCCGGCACCTCACGCAGTTTCCACTGATTCGCCTTGCGGATGATATCCAGCAGCGTCTGGTCAAACGGGAAATCCTGATACTTGTCCGCCATCGCCAGCAGACCCTTGGCATGCGTCAGCATGTCCTTGACCGGGATATAGACCACTGGCAGTGCTTCAGCATCAAAAAGATCCATAGAACATTCGAATCGATAGCGCGCGTCCGTCTTGAAATGCGTCACCGTTAGCATCTCATGGCTCTCTTCCTCCGAATCGAGCCGGATATCACTGTAGAGCCTTGCCTTATCTCGCAACAGATTATCATCACCATCACGCAGGCCAAAGCAAGGCGCAAACATCCTGCGTCCCCTGCTCGGCATCAGCGTACCAGCATAGAGCAGCTTCAGCAGCTGCGTCTTGCCCGTGCCATTCCTGCCGATGATGACATTGACACCATCCGATAGCGAGACATCCATACAATCAAAGACCGTGAAATTCTGTATCCGTATATGCTTGATTGCCGTCATCTGCATTCCCCTTCCGTACAACTTTCCTCCATTATACCACATGCCACAGACGACCGCTATCAAAGAGAAGGTGGCGCGGAGTGGTGGCTGTGGTCCCTTATCCCCGCCGCGCCCGCACAGCACACGCCGCCCGCCGTAACGACAGCCAGCAGCGATGAATCTTCCGATGTGCGTTGCTATGCTAGCAGTGTTGCTAGTTATGCGAACTCGACATATACCCGTCATACAGATATAATAAAAATAGGATAGTGAATTTTCGCGATAAAGAAACTGCAGGTGAGCTTTATGAAGAACATGATTCCAACCCCTACCATGTCTGAAATCCTCTGGGAAGAATTCATGGAGCCGATGGGGATCTCTGCGTACCGGCTGGCCAAAGACATCCATGTGCCGGTATCGCGCATCCAGGAGATCCTGCGCAACAAGCGCAAGGTCACCGTGGACACATCCCTGCGCCTCGGCAAGTATTTCGGCGTCAGCGACCGCTATTTCATCGACATCCAGAACGACATCGACATCCGCAACCAGAAAATCGACATACAGCACGAACTGGATAAAATCGAGCCATGCATTGCCTGAGCAAAACCACTCCAATACCAAGAACCGCCCTGCAGCACAGCAGCTGCAAGGCGGTTCTTGGCATCGGAACGAAATGTCACAGACAAAAGCCTTCTCCCCTGGAGAAGGTGGCGCGGAGCGGTGGATGTGGTCGCCTATCTCATTTCCACGTTTTCTTCCTGAGCAGAGTGGCGAGCGATGAAACAGCGGGGATGTTCTGCGTACCGAGTACTTCGGTCAGATCAAAGATCCTCGAGCCTCTAGGCGGATATCTCGCCTCTTTCTGGAAGTCCGTTTCATAGAACGTATCGACAAAGAAATACCGCTGCGGTTCTTTCCGCAGGTCGTATCCATATTGCTTCGCATCCTTGATGGCCAGTGCAATCTTCGTCTGTCGCTCATTGGTCAGATCACCCTTCTCCACCGTATACTTGACGTCATTGGGATTCGATGCATCCGCGACAATCATCGCCACAATCTTGCCGACAGCCCGGACACTCTTGTTCTTGTACAGGCCAAGGTAATCATGCGGCCGGAACCCTCTCTTGGCTCCATCATAATATACACCCTCCTTCATGTTGAAATCAAACGTCGCACCAGCTAGCTGCATGCGCATGAATTTCCAAGAATTTGCTCCCACGATCAACCCATCATGATAACAGTAATCGAGATAATCCTCCAAGATGTCCAGCATCTCATAATCCCGATAATCTAGTACATTGCGATATGTCGTGGCAAGCTCCTCAAAGGTGATATTCACATGGATGATGGGCAGTTCATACCCATTTTCTTCCTGATGCGCCGCGATTGCCCTGGCGACAGCCTTCATCTTGCCCGTTGCCATATGGACCGGTGCCAAAGTCATCAGCACCTTGTACCGCTCTTCTCCAAAAACCTCTAAATGATTCTGGATCTGATCCGCGTGGAACCAATCCGATAACTTCGTCTCAACCGCGACCTTGAAGCTCTGCTGCACGATCACTGCATCCAGCCTGCTTTTAGGCGCATTCTCCTGCAGATTGAACGACAGCCCCGGATTGAAGTCCCACACTGCATTTGGCGCACAGATTGACTGTAAGAATAAATAGAACTTATCCGGTGAATATTGGTAGAGACGCGACAACAGCAGCATCGTATTTGCCGTCGCCACATCTTCTCCCTGATGGTATCTCTGAAAGTAGTGTATCTTCATCTCCAATCATCCTTTCGATTAACTAGGTCATTTACCAAGAGATCTAGGTCAACTTATCAATTCACTACCATGCTCAGTCTTTCAAGCATGTCCTACCCATATGAGCGATGTATTTCAAGCCTGCCATCTCGGTATATTGAATTACCAACCTTGCTATCCCACATATTATCAATAGGCCATAATGCTTGCAAAACATCTTGAATATTGACAACAAGATTTCGTTTCTGATTTTGCTTATCACTATGAATAGCCAAAGGAAAATTTCATAATTTTATCTGGCATTGCATTCTTCCAAAAGTCAGTAAAAAACTCACTTTCCTGTTGATCAGCAGCCATGAATGCTTCATAGCGAGATGAATTCACTAATTCTCCCACCTTTCGCATCAAATTTGTTGATGGATTTACAATCTATTTCTGCGGATTTACATGAACACTCTGAATCGTATGCAATCCAAATGCACGCGCCACGCCGCGGTTTAACCAATGCTGATTATTTTCTTTTGGCTGTATATCATCTAACCCGTATGTCGCGCAAAATTTATTTTGTGGAGTAATCGGATTTACAAATACATCCAAATTTCCTCGCTCTTTTTCCAAGCGTATGATTTCCAGATTCTGATTCCATGCATTCGCATAAGCATTAATACCAGTTCGTGCATTACTGTAAAATGTATACATTCCCATAACAAGGCAAATCAGTAAAGCAATCCGACATTTTTGTACGGAAAACGTACCGTCCCAATCATCATAGAGGATTCCAACAGCTATTGTCATAAGCACAACGCAACCCAGGAACGTGCGCGTCGCTATACCGCCTACTACACTCATAGCAAGCGCCGACAATATACCCGATACCATAAAGATAAGAGAAAGTCTCTTTCTTTTACTATGTCCAAGGATCATGAATCCTATGAACAAAACAATCAGCAGTAGTGTAGAATTGAAATCAAAAAGAGCCGCTATATTATGCACTACATTTTGCATGATAATTATAATTGATTTTGAATGTTTCTCCGCAGCAAATCGCACAAAATTTCCCGGAGCAAACCACAGCAGCAAAGTGCCCAAAAGCATTCCAAATAATCCTACTTCAGAAAAGCATGGTATCTTTTTATACTTCTTCTTATACAGTATCGTATAACTGACAGCTAAAAAGATAAGCCCGACTGATACATTTTCATTTGACCAACCAGTCAAAATAGCAAGGAGGAACGTCAAAAGAAGCATAGGAATCCGATTTAAAGAAGATGACTCTTGATCAAGATATCTCCGCCAGAATACCATATAAGCAAGTGGAATAATGCTAGACCACATGTAGTTCGCTGTTCCAGAAATCCATAATATATCCTGGCCAAATGCTGGCAACGATATAAATAACAAGAAATTTATCAGGAGAAATAGAGATGGAGATGGCTTGAATCTTCCTGTAATATTGATGTAAATCAAAAGAGTGAATACCAAATATCCTATCGTATTGATTACATCAAATATACGCTTGGGTATCGATAAAAATAGATAGGCAAACAGTTCTCCCCAGACACGACCTCCCCAAGAGAAATAAAAGTTCCACATATGTTCAAAGTACTGATGAAATGTATGGAGATTCTTTGCCTCGTCTCCCTTCAAGATGTCATCTACCACCCAAGGTGTCGGGCGGTTCAAGCGGAAGATAAGGATTGCCATAGCAATGAGTAATAAAAAGAAAACAATTGACTTGCATTTGGTATTTCTTGCAAGCTCAACAATCTTTGCAATAGCCCTTGTGGAATTCGTTTGAATCTGCTCATAGCAGGTATGTACCGTGCGTATCATTTTACTTTCGCTCTCCTTTCTGGTCGACCATAATCTTCCCGTTATAGTCTTTCACCAAATAAAGAGGACGAAACTTGCTTTCGTTGAACACGCGGCCCAGATATTCGCCGATAATGCCCAGGAACAGCAGCTGTACGCCGCCGATGAAGAGGATGATGGATATGAGCGACGGGTAGCCTGGCACATCGCCGCCGTAGAGCAAGGTACGAATGATGATGTATGCCATGTAGAGGATGGCGGCAGCGGCCAGCAAACAGCCGATGAACGATGCCGCCCGCAAGGGTGCAATCGTGAAGCTCGTGATGCCTTCGATTGCCAGGTTCATGAGCTTCCAGTAGTTCCACTTCGTCGTACCAGCAGCGCGCGCATCGCGGTCAAAGAGGATCTCTTTCTTGTTGAAACCGATCCAGCTGAACAGGCCCTTCGTGTAGCGCTGCGACTCCCGCATCAGGCGCAGTGCATTGAGACACTGCTTGTCGAGCAAACGGAAATCCCCGACATCCGGCTGGATGGGGATGTTCGTCAGATGCTGCAGGATGCGATAAAACGCATGTGATGACCACTTCTTGAAGAACGACTCCCCCGCACGGCTGCGGCGCTTGGCGCTGATATCATCATAGCCCTTCTCCCACCAGCCAATCATCTCCGGGATCAGCTCCGGCGGATCCTGCAGATCTGCATCCATGATGACTGCTGCATCGCCCTGCAGATAGTCAATCCCCGCAATCATGGCGATTTCCTTGCCGAAATTGCGGGACAGATTGACATACGAGACGCGCGCATCTTTCGCGTGCAGCTCCCGCATGATAGCCAGTGTCTCATCGCGGCTGCCATCATTGACAAAGACAAACTCAAAATCGTAGCTGGAAAGGCCCCCTATCACCTCCGATGTACGCGCATAAAACTGCCGCAGTACAGCCTCCTCATTGTAGCATGGTACCAGGATAGAAATCAGGCGTCTGTCTGTCTGTCTGTCTGTCTGTCTGTCTGTCTGTCTTGAGTGTACTTGTTTTCATTCATCTGTCAATCCCTTTCCCTAAAAAAACAAACATTATTTTTTCATTATATCATATTTCTCGGGAATTTTAGAACACATACTCGTTTCACCAATCAACAAAGCCCTAACGCGCAGCTCTCCCTATCGGCCTTCTGGGCCACTTCCCCCAGGGAAACGCTTCACCAAAGAAAACATCCAGTCTCTCACCTTATCAAGCAGAATGCATACCAAGAACACCAACAAGACCGTGCTGACAAAATGCAGTAAGAAATACGGGGATGCATACAGCGGCTTGAGGTGAATCCAGTGTCCCCATAACTGCGACCGTATGAAAGGATGCTCATGGATCAGATAAACGCCGAAAGACAACGGTGCAATCCGCTGGATACACCGTTTGATGCGCTCGGATGATATCTCAAGCCGCAAGAAGAAAACGAATAAAGCCAGTGACGCGAGCAAGACACTTGGCGAATTATACATATAGAACCCCGAAAAGGAATGGCCGCTTATGTGTACGTCTATCAAATCAAAGAAATAGTGCATCGGCTTCTTAGCCAGGAACGTAAAGAGGCTTGCCAGGACATAAATCAGAAAAACCTCTCGCTGAGAAAAGCGGCGCAAAAAGTCTTCTCCAAAAAGTCGGATGTACCCCCCCCCAGAGAAATAATACGCAGAACCAAGCCATCGTATAGCCACCGCCGATGTTGAATGGATCTGCATCTTGCCGGAGAAAAGAATACAGGACAAACAAGCCCGTCAATATCATCAGGAACTTCTTGTACTCATTCTTTTCCAAATGACAGGTCAATCGCGACAAGTACGGAGATAGAATATACATCCCCATGTAGGCGGTTACAAACCAGTACATCGTATACCGGATGGGGAGCAGCGAATGTACAATGCCTGCCAGATTCCACTTGCCCGTATATACGATAGCAGCCAGCGTAAAGAGAAGCGCATAAAAAGCCGTATGTGCCCACAAAGCCCCCACCTTGGACCAGTGAAAATTTTTGGCTTTTACTAGGAAATACCCGCTGATGAGGACGTAACAATTCACCGCGACAAACAGGAAAGCTTCTATCCCCCAGGCGATACGCCGATTCATGACGGCCTCAGACCACAGGATGCCGCCAAAATTCAGATAATGCAGCCCGACGACCATCATCATTGCGACGATACGCAACAGCTCAATCCCCACGAGATTATGTTTTTGCACATCCATATAGTCCTCATCTCTTTCTTAACGCAATCGCTTGGCAACCTTCCGGACTTTTTCTTTTTCATCCGTATTCATCGCCAGGAAATAAACCATCACGCCATATAATAAGGTATACCCCACAATCTTGAGGAGGAATGCGACCTTCCCCTCCCCAGGCATATACGCATTGAGCCCGTAACCGATCAACAGGCACAAGCCGATGGCAACAGAAGCCCTGCCAATCTGCTTCCAGAAAGCGGGGATATCGAGACCGATATAGCGGTGGTAGAAGTAATTCATCACCAGACCATTCCCCATCAACATGGAGAATCCTGTTGCCACGGCACAGCCGAGCCCGCCAAAGCGTATGCCGAGTGGGATAGCCAGCAGGAGATTCAGCAGACCGGTCAGAAAATAGATCTTCGCGCGGAAATCGTACTGATTCATGGCCTGCAGGATTGCCAGGCCAATATTCTGGATGAGATCGATCGTAAAGGGCAGGATAATCAAAATGGTAATCCAATACGCGTCTTCAAAGCCCGGCCCTGCCCAGAGGACGATGAACGGACGGCCAAAGATGATGAAGCCCGTGGCTACCAGAGCCAGCAGATAATACTGCCAGCGGCCAATCTGGATGAACAGCGAAGACAATTCCTGCATAGGCCGACGCTTCGCCACGAGTTCTGTGATATGCGGCAGATAAACACCCGAGATGGCTGTGGAAAGAGCCATATAGTTCATGTAGATTAGCGACGCGATGGAATAAACCGCCACAGCGCCTGTCCCCTGCACGATGCCCAGGATGATCTGATTCGTCTTCCAGAAAACCTGGTCAATGAGGCTGACAAAGAAGACACTGAGTGCCAGTTTCTTGAAATCATGGAACAATGCCCGATTCCAATAGTGAAAACGGATCGTGACATGCAGGCGCGCGAAGCAGTAATACATGCGCGCAAGGATCAAGGCCACGTTCAGGGCGGTCTGCGCTACAGCCACGGCCATCGCCGTCGGGACCTTCTGCAGGATGAGGATGACGAGAAGCGGCTGCAGGATCAGCTGCACCGTTTCGAGTCCCTTCAGGAACAGGAATTTCTCATGCGCATTGATGACCGAGCGGAACACCATCGTCGAAAGACTCACGGCGATATTGAACAGCAGCAGCAAAAACATTTGCCGTGCTTCCGCCAGCTCCCCCGTTGTCATGCTGGCCCCAAAAATCGCATCGAGATTCCAGTAGCAGATGAAGCCGACCAACAAAGACAACAGCGTCGCCGCCCCATACCCATAGAGCGAGATAGCCAGGATATTCTCCATGCCCTCCTGATCCTGCAGGGCCTTGTATTTGGTATAGAAGCGCGTGACAGCCGCCGTCAGGCCGAAGTCCATGATGCTGAAGTACGCGATCAACGAGCCAATCAGCTGGTAAAGCCCGTATTCCTCTTTCCCGATAAAATGCAGCAGGATAGGAACATAGAGAAAGCCTACGATGGCGTGAAGTGCAATATTCAGATAGCTGAGTAAGATACCAATTTTACGTTCATTCATTTTATATCCAATCTCTTGATTCCTTCCGGTTTCTGATGAATCTCCGCATATGCATAAGCTAAAATTATCCAGTATGCATACAGTAAAGACAAGGATCCATTGCAACCAGCTACAGCGCTACCAATAAGAGATAAGGTCACTGCTATTGTATCTAATCGTCCCGTTCCATTTATTCTCCATAGCTTCTTGAAAAGTTCGAGCAAAACATAAAACAGCGGAGCGATGAATATCAATAATCCAACGATACCATGTTGTGCAAATTCGGATATATACTCATTCATTGCATCCAATCCATATTTCAATGCACCCTGCTCGTTAAAATCATGAACCCATAACTGAACTTCTCCATTCCGCAAATCATACTCGTTAAAATTATGAACAGTATACGCGGCATGCAGCTGACTTCCTACGCCCAAGAAAGGATGCTTCATCCCTGTCTTGAAATTAGCACGAATTAAAGCATATCGCGCTCCATTACTCCTTGCAGTATCTTTAGTTAAAGATCCTATATTATCACTCAAGTAATTTTCTACTGTAACAGTCCGATCATTTTGCTGCATAAATACTTTAATGAAAGCGACGGAAAGTAGTAAAGATATCACAGAAATGAGCAGAATAGTAGCAACTCGCTTTAAATACATTCTATGAGTAAAGAAAAGTGTAACAACGACAAACAATGCCAAAAGTCCCCAATACATTGCCACTGGCGTGCGTGCTTTCGTCATAAAAATTAAGAACGTGTAGAAAAAAATCAATAAAATTTGAGGCGTAAGTATCTTTTTCGCCTTCAGGATGTATATCCATAAAAAAGGCAAGGAAAAGGCGGCGTAATTTCCCATTCGAGATGGTTCAGCAAATACCGAACGAAGCTGTCCCTTCCAAAGAAGTGGAGGCCACCAGCCATGGTCAACAGCAATGGGATGCAGCATCGGATTGATGAACGACAAGACCGATGTTGCTACAGGATTCCCAGCCAAATAAAGCAATTCAATACAAGAATACGCAGAAATGATGCCAACAGAAATAAATATGAATTTCTTTAAAATCCGTAAATAATCCGGGTACGAATTCTTGATAACAGAATATAAAATAAATGCAAAGCCAAACGTATAAATAACATTAAGAATTGTACCTTTTACAGCTCGTACGCCAATCCAACTCATAAAAACGTTCTGTACAGGAACACTGATTCCATGACTCTGAAGAAATTGCAATAAATAAGGCAGTTTTTCAATCTGGCTCAAAGGCCCTGCTAGAAGTTCGTCATAATATGGATAGATCAATACCCCTTGAATATTGGATACCAATATGATACAGGTAAAAAAGAATATATATCGCAGCATATATGTTTCTTTTCTCTCTAAACTTCTTCTTTGCCGATAACACTCCTGTATCTTGAGCAGCAATAATATGAACAAAGGATACCATGTTAATTTGCTAGCAGCACCGCCACTGATGGTATTCAGCTGCAAGGCTTTTGGTATATTATCAAAAATCAATGATATGATAGAAATAGCTAAAAGAATTTGATACTTATTCATATAGTTCCTTTCTGACCATAAAACTTTTTAAACTGCAATAGAATCTAAGATAGCAACTTCTCTCCCCTTTTTATCATCCCTTTCCTGCCTCCTAAAATTGTACAATATGCTTCGAAACAGGAAATAGTAATAACAATACTCTTGTTCTGTAAATTCTGCCAGTGATGATCCAGATTACTGTCAACTTTTCCATTATATCATAGATTGTTCGAAAAATGTTCTTTCCGATGGATTTACAATCTAAGTGCAACAGCTCCTAGACAACCAAATTAAAATGACACATAGACTTCTTTGCTATAATGGTGTCGACCATCTCGCGTGAGCTTCGCCGCAATGCGGCTCCTGTTGACCAGCCCATGCCCCATATTGCCCATTGACTGCACAAGCACTCTACAAGCAATGCAGGGAAGCCTGTCATCCGCATAAGCACCTTGAGCATGCACCTCTGCACTCCTACATCCAAATCTGCATCTTAGAGTACCACTGGTCGCCAGAGGAGATTGTCTGACGGATCCAACTGGAGCATGGCTGCCGTCTCGTCAGCGTTCCGACGATCTACCGCGCTATTCACGCAGGACTGCTGAACCCGCCAGGAGCTTCAGCGAATATCGCACCCCATCGAAGATCGTCCTGCCAGTGCAGCGAACCGTTCCGTCCGTGGCCACTGGGAAGCGGATACCGTGGTGGGCAAGCAAGGAAAGGCATGCCTCGTCACACTGGTGGCCCGGAAAAGCCGGTACTTGCTTGGTGGAAAAGCCATGAGCAAGACCGCCGCTGCCGTCAACCTCCACACCATCCATGGGAGCGCGGGACCAATGAAAACGCCAATGGCCTTTTACGGGAGTTCTTCCCGAAAGGCAAGGACATCACGGATGCGCCAGAGGATTACATCCAACGGAAGTACCATGAGTTGAACCTGTGCCCTAGGAAGTGCCTTGGTTACAAAACACAATATGAGGTCTATTTCTCAAAGGTGTTGCACTTAGCTTGACAATTCGCCCATATTAAACATCAATGAAGAATCTTCTGCCTTACCTTCTTCAAAGAAAACAGCAACCCCTTCGCTCTCATTTTCGACAGATAATAGGGATACTCCAAATGGCACAGCAACTGTGCTTTCTGGAGGATTGTTGCCTTCTGCCACAAGATGGATAGCTCCAAAAGCCTGAGCTTATGGTCAAGATGCGGCAACAGTTCATCAAAAGAAGGCTCGACTGACACGGTAGATGCAGGATTATCTGTAGCAGCCGCGACAAGACAATCTCGATAATATTCCTCAAACGGTGGGAAAGCTGTGTTCTTCAAGACAAAATCCGGATTCTGATAGGATTCATAGGGGAAATCCAGAAGGCGCTTCACGATAGCTTCTGCTCCGTCCTGCCAAGGATATGTCGCACCCCAATGGTTTGCCTGTATTCTCGATGCGATTGCACCAAGGTCGGTACTGATGCATGGGATGTGCAACCGTATGGGAATACTCAGCGTATAGCTATACGTTTCTGGGCAAACCCCAGGAAACCAGAAGAAATCGATGGCCTGAGAACGGATCTGTTGATAGACTGCTTCTTCCTGATAAGGGCCTAAGATGTCGATGTATTTCTTCTCATCTTCTGTCAGTTCCACTTCCTGCAATATACCAAACAAGATGAAGCGGATATTGACCTGATGCGCCGCACAGTAAGCCAGCGTATCCTTTATTTTTTGTGAACCTTTGGCAACGTACAAGGCGCCAATCAGCCCAACACGTAAGCTAGAAGAACGATACGATACAAGCTCTGGATTCTCTACGCAGCGAATCGGAAAATCTGGAAAGTATCGTTTCATCCGCTGCTGCATATCCAAGCTTGGAACCATCACGATGGCTGCCTGTTGTAGGTATGAATGCCAGAATGAGCGCCATTCTTCTATATCTACAATCTCTTTTTCAAAGGTTGGCGAGAAGAATTCTCTTGCGCGTAAACACGCATTACAGCCCTTTTCTTCGCAATAGAAATCGTCCTCCGTGACCAGCTTGATGAAGGGGCATACTGTGTAATAATCATGGAGTGTAACAGCGAGCGAACAGTGTGCCATCTCATGGAGATGAATCAATGCTTTAGGAGAGTCCAGCATATGCTCGACATGCAATACAGATGCCTGATAGGATTGTATGATTTTTGCCAGCTGTTGCTGATCATCGTCCCCATATAAGAAGATCTCTTTAGGGGACTTCCCTTTTTCATATACGATAATCTGTGTCAGACGGCGAACCAGACGAATGAATACGACACAATGGCCGTGACTCACCCACTCATGGACAAGTTCTTCTGCATGGCGATACGTTCCACCTGATAAGACATTTGACAACAAAATGGCAACCGTCGGTTTCAATAACTGTACCTCCTACTTTCACCTGGATTCAACCAGATTCGTCATATCTAATGCACGCAAAGTATTTTTAGAGACTCCTTGTGAATTCTAAAATGCTATAGTCCCATTATACGCCAAAAACCTACGCGTTACAACAGGGAATGGCCTGCCGCAGGCCTGTTTGGTGGCCTGTGGATATCCTGTGGACAACATGTGGATATCTACCATATGGCTGTGGATAAATATAGGGAGTGCCCCGCTTTGTGTGTCAGGTTGTGCGCGTTCTGTGTCCGCTCTGTGTTCTGCTCAGGCACTGTGGATAGCCGTCAGGTGTTGGCGCGGCTGGCTTCCGGGCGCTCCTAAGACGTAGCTCAAGCAAAGAGAAAGAAAAGTAACGTAGTACGGCGTCCCTCCTGGCAATCGATGGTGACTGTCGCGTGGTCCCGTCGCTCGCATGCCCCGCATCTTCCCGTCCTTTGGCAGCATCATCTTGCTCTCTCGTTTCTTCGAGTTGCCTCACGATTCTGCCCATTTTCCCTGTCTTTTCGCATGTGTCAAAAATTTTTCTTGAATGGCTGTCACGCCATGTCTGGCAAGGGTTGACACATGTTTGACACTTCGCCTGTCTGCGTCTCGTGGGCAATCTTCTCTTGACAGAATCATACTCTCTCGGTATACTAGGAGCATAGCACGACAAAACGCGTGGAAACGCGGAACACACCTTTGCACGACCACAATCAAGACGTATGAGCTTGCTTGTCTCTCTGTAGCAGATCGGCGGCTCTATGTTCTTGAGGCCGGTCTGCGGAGGGACGGCAAGCTCTTTTGTCTGTGCGAGGAGCATTTCATGGACTCGAAGGAGGGATTCGATGGCAAAAGAGGCGATGACGGGCTTCATCACGGAGTTCCGTTTCTTTCACCAGATGCAGCCGGTGCGGCCGGTCTCGGCCTGTGCGCAAGCGCTCTGGCACTACTTGTTCTACCGGGCAAACGCCGCGTTCTGGCAATTTCCCCTGAAGATCCAGGCCAACGAAATTGCCGGGGCGCTGCGGATCTCGCGGTCGGCGTTCATGCGCTCGCGCGAGGAGCTCCGCAGCGCGGGCTATCTGCTCTACGAGCATGACCCGGGCACGCGGACGGTCAAGTACTACCTCGTCAGCAATGTGCGGCCGCACATGCTCGTGACGCCGGCTGAGATGCTGGCGGGCACGAAGTCTTATCAGGATTTTCTCTCAGGAACACCAGCGCAGAAGGAGGTAAACCATGTTGCTTACGAATCATGCCCAGAAGCTGTATCGGGGAATTGAGGCGCTCGGCGGCGGCGTGATCCGCGAGCAGGTGCTGCGCGCAAAGGCAGGCGGCATCTCGCACGGGACGTTCATCGCGGCGCGGCAGGAGCTCTGCAAGGCGGGTTTCCTCGCCATCGAGCGCACGGCGCGCAAGCCGCACTACCGCCTCATCGACACGGAGCGCGCGGCAAAGGTCATCGCGGAGTCGGAGGCCATCTACGCGCAGGGCGAGGTCGCCGTCTTCGAGGCAAAGGCGAAAGAGTCGGCCGCCCGGGCAGAGGCACCGCCGCCGCGCAAGATGATCCCGGTCCGGATTGCTATGGCAAAGAAGGTATCGGAAAATTCCCGGGATTCTCGCGATACGACAGACAAGATGGACGGCGTAGCGCTGAAGCTCGTGCCGATCGCGATCTTCGAGGATGGCCTGCCGCACATCGCGGGCCATTTCGCGGACCTCGCAGACTGGCACGAGGCGCTCGCGGAGGCGTTCGGCGACTTCGACCTCGATGAGGGCGCGGCGCCGCGGACGTACATCCTCTACGTGCCCGCGCGGCGCAGGGAGGACCACTACGAGGTCTGGCCGATGCCGGACGGCCTCATGGTACTTTAGCATTCATAGATTCGATAGTTGATGAGATGGGATGGAATTTGTGCAAGGTCCATCCTTTCTTTATCCCTATCCCCCACCACCTCTCTAGAAAGGAGTCTATCATGCGAATCTTCATCAACCCAGGTCATGCGCTCGGCGGCCGTCCGGACCCCGGCGCGGTCAACTATGAGCACGGCGTGACGGAGGCGGCGATCAACGCGCGCGTCGCGGAGAATGCGCGCATCGCGCTCGAGCGCTGCGGCTACGAGACGAAGGTCGTGCAGAGCCACAACCTGCGCGGCGAGGCGCCGGGCTACCCGAATGTCACGGGCCTCGCCAATAGCTGGCCCGCCGATGTCTTCGTCTCGATTCACGCCAATGCCGGCGGCGGCCGCGGCTGCGAAACGTACGCGTTCAGCATGCACTCGTGGGGCCACGCGCTCGCGACGACGGTGCAGCAGACGCTCTGGCGCGCCGTCAGCCGCATCGACAAGAGCTTCCCGAACCGCGGCGTCAAGGTCAATCCCGACTTCACGGTGCTGCGGCGCACGGCCATGCCCGCCATCCTCGTCGAGACGGCCTTCCTCGACACGGAGGAGGACTTCCAGCTGCTCGTCAGCCACGCCGCCGTCTTCGGCCACGCCATCGCCAGCGCCATCGACCAGTTCCTGCGCGCCCACATCACGCCGGAGGGCGATCTCATTTTCGAAGAAGACGAGCCCGCACCGTTGATGTGGCGGTATGTGCCCGCTACTATATAATAGGAAGGAAATCGTCAATGACGTGTCAATTCAAGTGTCAAAACTTTCTTATAAACACCCCTTGCTTTTGACATGTCAATCCCGTACAATAAAATCAAGGCAAGGGAAAACGCTCCTGAGCCTCGGGCAGCCGCCCGGCCTCGCGGCTGCCTGCTGAGGCCCCCACCCTCTCACCTGAAAGGAGAACTATCATGGCTACGCAGCGCACGAACATCACAACTTCCCTCAAGATCAAGGTGGAGAACGGCACGACGGATGCCGGCGCCGTCAAGTACGCGACGCGCACGTTCAGCTCCATCAACCCGGAGATCAGCGACGAGGACCTGCTCGCCGTCGGCCAGGGCCTCGCCGCCCTGCAGTCGCACGACGTCGGCGACATCCAGCGCGCCGAGAACGCAACGCTTGTCACGGCCTGAACAGCTGACTCGCACTCACCCCTGCACCGGCCGCCGCGACAGCAGCCGTGACCCTGGCCGGATGAACGGATGAACCATCGCTCACGCATCGAAAGGAGTCACCACCATGAAACGCACGCTTGAAATCGAATTCCTGCTCGACAACGCCAAGACGAAGATGCTCTCCCTGACCGACCCGAAAGATGATATCTCGGCCACCGCCGTCCAGACCTGGGCCGAGAACGTCGTCGCCAAGAAAGCCTTCCTGATCGGCGGCGCCTTCCCCGTCGCCTACAAGGGCGCCAGCATCCGCAAGGTCGACGTCGAAGAGCTCGCCTGACCTTCCCCCATAGCCCAACAAGAAGGTGACCCGCATGGAACAGAACCTGCTGACCGCAATCTCCAGCGTCGGCTTCCCCATCGTCGTGACGCTCTACCTGCTGACCAGCTTCCAGCGCTCCATGGACCGCTTCACCGAACAGCTCAGCGAGCTCGTCAAAGAGCTCCAGCAGCAGCGCCACCTCACCCACTGACCCCCTCCCCATAAAAAAGCCGCCCTGCAGCATCGTACCTGCAGGGCGGCTTTTTGCGTCTATATATAATGCGTCTATATATAATAGGGAACGTTTTGTTCCGTTTTGCTGCGGAAGACCTCAGAGGCTCAGCAGATACTTGCCGTAGTCGTTCTTCTTGAGCGGCTTGGCGAGCTCGTGGACCTGGGCTTTTATGGTAGACGATTCCTTCCCCATCACGACGACAGCCGCACGATTGCATCTTTCAAGAAATCTAATGCCCTGCTCGAAAAATCAAAGCATCGCGCACGAGCAGCCTCTCCTATTTTTAGGCCGACGAACTCATCTGTACCCGATAGATAGGCATGTAATCGATTCTTATGTACTGTCCTGAACGGTTTTCTCCGTCTCTCTTCAACTTTTTTCACATAAGCATCTGCCATGCCCAATAAATTAAACCTAGATGTTTTATCATCTTTGATGGCCAAGATATTGCAGCATAAATCTTCCAAGGTTCCATCATAAAAGGTGCCGTTTTCTTTCCTCCCTGGCAATAGGACGAAGCCAAAATGTATACTCTCCTGACTCTCAACAACTTCTCCCGTGATAGGAACAGAAACAGAAAAAGATGCATTCATAGTCTTCTGAATGGATTGTGCTGCACCAGCAGCGTTCGTCTCTGCATCCCGTACAATCAGGAACCCTTTCATTTGATCAAAATAATCCAGTGAGGGAAAAAGCGGCAAAGTCTTTTTCATCTCTTCATTACCGCCTAAGTCAATGATATTAAATGAATCGGGAACCAGATTTTCTGCCACGAGGTATTCAAGATAATAGCGGAGAAACAGTTCTTCATCTCGGCCCTCACAAAGAATGACATACGGGTGCTCGGGGTGCAGCTGGAATAATCCCTTTCGTTTGGCCATTTCAACGCACCTCCAGTTCCGCATCGAGAGCGGCTTCCAGATCATCACCGGAAAAGCCATATGTGCGCCTGCCCTTAGAAGATGCGCTAACTCGCTGATAACTCAAGAGCGGTAATTTCCCCATTGCTTTCATCGTTTCTGCAGATTGCCGTAGGATATCGATATTATGCGTCGTAATCAGCAGCTGGCAATTCACTTTCAGAGCAGCTTCATACAGCAGTTTCAAGACATTCGGATACACACTATAATGGAACCCATTCTCTATCTCGTCAAGCAAGACAATCCCATTAGGGCTGGTCAGGACAATCAAGAGAAGCTGCAGAATCTTATTGATACCATCTCCCATATAGGTGATTGGCATCTTCACTTTATCGACCAGGATTACATACACATAGGAAATATTATTTTCCACCAATGTCGTGATATCCATGATTCTTGCATCAAATATCTGCAGAACGGTCAGCAAGGTCGCCTTGTTGCCATCTAAGATAAACTTGCTCACCCATTCTGCCATTGTCGCGTTATCAACCATATAGACATTCTTATAGAAATTTACTTTTACAAGAGATGGCTCTTTTGCACGGCTTTTTCCCCCCATAGAAATATGGCGGATTGTCGCATTCTCAAATGAGAATTGTCCCTGCGCCTTATATTGATTCACTACATATGTATAATGCAAGGCATAGAAATGACGATCTAGAAAATGGGGATCATATCCTTGTTTCAGGATTGCAGTGACATTGCTTGTATTGATATCAAGACTTGCATTTGGATCTGTCACTTTCTTCATGGTCAACATAGATTCTACATCATCATCTCGCACAATAGACAGGGATAATTTATCGGTTTTATCAAAATCGAAGAACAACGGATTCCAGATGCGTTCAGGCATTGCCTGTAGATTGCCATTGCCATTCCGGCCAGCAGCTAATGCAAAAAAAATATTGGGATTTCGATATCCAAAATTCAAAAAAACAGCTTCGAGAATCGCTGATTTCCCTGAATTATTTTTTCCACCAAACAGAGTAATCGGTGCTAACCCCGTAACAGATAATTCTTGGAAGCATCTAAAATTCTGTATTCTTAACGATTTTATCATTTTCTCACCCACTTTATGATCAAAAGAAGATAGAGCGAAGCTTCTACCAGCTAATATATATTCATTATACCACGGATTTCCGATAAAGTCTCTTGCACTCCATACACGGCACATCTTCACACGGCTCTGAACGATCCCGCTAGAAGCCTTTGCTATTTCCCCCCTACTGCCCCCTACTGCCAAGAACCGCCCTGCAGCATTGTACCTGCAGGGCGGTTTTTTACGTCTATATATAATAGGAAGCGTTTGGTTCCGTTTTGTTGCGGAAGACCTTAGAGGCTCAGCAAATACTTGCCGTAGTCGTTCTTCTTGAGCGGCTTGGCGAGTTCGTGGACCTGGTCGCGCGTGATGCAGCCCATGCGGTAGGCGATCTCTTCGAGGCAGGCGATCTTGAGGCCCTGGCGGGACTGGATGGTCTGGACGAAGGCGGCTGCCTGCAGAAGGGAGTCGTGGGTGCCGGTGTCGAGCCAGGCGTAGCCGCGGCGCATGGTCTCGACGTGGAGCTTATGGCGCGCGAGGTAGGCCTTGTTGACGTCGGTGATCTCGAGCTCACCGCGCGCCGAGGGCTTGACCTGCTTCGCGATAGCGACGATGTCCTTGTCGTAGAAGTAGAGGCCCGTCACGGCGAAGTTGGACTTCGGCGCAGCTGGCTTTTCCTCGAGGCTCACGGCCTCGCCCCGCTCGTCGAACTCGACGACGCCGTAGCGCTCCGGGTCGCTGACGTAGTAGGCGAAGACCGTCGCGCCGTCCGTCTGTGCGGCCGCGCGTTGCATCATCACGGCGAGGTCGGAGCCGTAGAAGATGTTGTCGCCCAGGACGAGCGCACAGCCCTCGCCCGCGAGGAACTCCTCCCCGATCAGGAACGCCTGTGCGAGTCCCTTCGGCTCCGGCTGCACGGCGTACGAGATGGAGATGCCCCACTGCGAGCCATCGCCGAGCAGCCGTCGGAAGTTCGCATTGTCCTCCGGCGTCGTGATCACGAGGATGTCCCGGATGCCCGCGAGCATCAGCGTCGACAGCGGGTAGTAGATCATTGGCTTGTCGTAGACCGGCATCAGCTGCTTCGACACCGCGATCGTCAGCGGGTAAAGGCGCGTCCCCGAGCCGCCCGCCAAGATAATTCCCTTACGTATCATAGTTCAGCCCTCATACACAAAATTCAGCGACGTCGCCACGCGCTCCTTGAGCGATGGCGCCTTCGTGTCCTTGTCCGACAGGATCACCGGCTCAAGCGGCCACGCGACGCCGATGTCCGGGTCATCCCAGCGGATGTTGCCGTCACACTCCGGCGCGTAGTAGTTGTCCGCCTTGTACTGCACCTCGACGTCGTCCGTCAGCGTGATGAAGCCGTGCGCAAAGCCGCGCGGGATGAAGAGCTGCTTCTTGTTCTCCGCCGACAGCTCCACGCCGACCCACTGGCCGAACTGCGGCGAGCCCTTGCGGATGTCAACCGCCACATCAAAGATCGCCCCGCGCGTCGCCCGCAGGAGCTTCGCCTGGCACATCGGGTTGAGCTGGTAGTGCAGCCCGCGCAGCGTCCCCTTCTGAGCCGAGTACGACTGATTGTCCTGCACAAAATCCACCGAGATGCCAGCCGCCTCCATCTTGCGCTTCGACCAGCTCTCCATGAACCACCCGCGCGCATCCCCAAACACCTGCGGCTCCAGCACAAATACACCCTTGAGTTTCGTTTCCGTTACCTTCACGTCAAAGTCCCCCTTAAAAACAAATTCGTACCCCATCATTATACCACATCCGCAGGAACAAAACACCACGCGCAAAGCAGCACGCCTCGGGGGCTCGGCACAAGCCCGTGAACTTAGAGAGCAAACACTTGCTCAAACCTCGCCCCCCTACAGACCTCATTCACTGCTTGTTGGCATCCTTCAGCTTGTACTTGAGTAGGTTCGTCGCCTGGAGGCCTGCGATGCCCTTGGCGAAATCGAGTACTTCTGTGGGCTCGGGAATGAAGGCGGCCTTCTGCTCGCGCAGTGCTGTCATGATGGCCTGGATCTTCTCCTTGCCCGCAATGCCCTGGAGCTTGTACGAGGCCTGCGCGTCGTAGTAGTAGCCGTACTCTGCGTAAAGCTCCTGCAGGCGGTCGCAGAGCGTCTTGCCCTGCTTCTTGCAGCAGGCGGCCATCTCGGCGAGCTAGCACACCATCAAGAAGTACAATTGTTATTCTGGCAGATATTATCCAAAGTTTACGATTCACTGGTATAGGATAGGACGGTGTCCAACCAGAGCTTTTCATCATCCATGCGATTTCTATCAACCAAAATAGCATGAATATTCTTTCGTTTATTTACTTTCAAGCGCTTAGCGTACATTTTTTCTAACTCTGTCGTACTTTTATCGCCTTTAATTGTTACAATAATTAAATGTTTATCATTGTCTACAAGATCTCGAAATATCCCATTGATATGCTCATCATCCAAATTGAATCCAAAACCAACTACACAAATTATATCAGACTGATAAAATGCATCATATACTTGAACATATTCCTTTGACATATGGATTGAAGTCATAGGTTTCGTTCCACTCTGTGTAAATAATAAGGGTACAACAAAATGCTTTTCATCTTTATTTAATTGGTCTTTTAATCCAATGCGATTCAGATATGGGTCATACCATTTTTCTGTTGATCCATTTAGGAAATATATTTTCTCTGGAGATGAAATTTTTTTAGCAATTAAACTTGTATAGTTTGTTGTTGCTATTGCAGAGATTTCTATCTTTTTATCTTCTATATACTCATTTAAATCATCATAATATCCAGATTTATCTTTATCTGCCTTTTTACATTGGTTCTCAATATAACAGCAGTTTACAGCTTTTGAGACATAATAAAATCACGTAGCCCCTGCTGGTGTA